>Ga0315281_10008904_pt1 | contig 13986 bp, 8 predicted proteins | sample YL17G07_0_MG_FD_204540 | JGI IMG/M metagenome (GOLD analysis project Ga0315281, IMG submission 204540) | Sediment microbial communities from Yellowstone Lake, YNP, Wyoming, USA - YL17G07_0 | ecosystem: Environmental > Aquatic > Freshwater > Lake > Sediment | place: USA: Wyoming | collected...
CAATCCGGTGAAGCATGGCCACGTCGAGTGTGTGGTAGATTGGCCTCATTCCACCTTTCATCGTTTTGTTCAGCAAGGAATTTATCAGCTGGATTGGGCTGGGGAGGTGGTTGGATAAAACTGGCGCGTGCTTCGCGGTGGTTCCTGGAACAACAAACCACAGAACATGCGCGAGGCTAACCGCAACAACTGTTTTCGTTTAACCAGTACGCCTACCATCGCCAGAACTGTTGCATTCAATGATGTAACGGCTGTGCGCGGTGGCATCCACGAGTTGTCATGATGAGTGCAGTACCCCTCTCCGTTTTGCCTTTTTTTCAGGAAAGGAAGAGGGCTTTTAGATTTTAAAAATGTCATAATTTTCTAGTTGGCAGCAATGCGGATTTATTGACAATTGTTAATTAACGGTTTACAGTTAAAGGCATGATCAAAACGTTTCGTCACAAGGGGCTTGAGGTCTTCTTTCGAAAAGGGAGCAAGGCTGGTATACAGCCCCATCATGCCGGAAAGTTGCGCGTGATGTTGACTGCACTGGACAGTGCAAAGCGCCCGGATGACATGAATGCGCCGGGCTGGAGATTGCACGCACTGTCTGGCAACCTTGCGGGACATTTTGCGGTGACAGTGAATGGAAACTGGCGCATCACTTTCATTTTTGCAGGTGATGATACCGAGCTGGTTGATTATCAGGACTACCACTAGGAGGTAAATAAAATGAGCAGAATGCATAACCCGGCCCACCCCGGCGAAGTATTGCGGGAATGGATACCCGAAGACATGACCGTAACGAGTGCAGCAATGGCATTGCAGGTATCTCGAGTTACCTTATCCAAAGTGCTGAACGGTAAAGCAGGAGTAACGGCAGGAATGGCCTTGCGTCTTTCATCATGGCTAGGTACGACACCGGACGTTTGGCTGGGCATGCAAACCCAGTGGGATTTGTGGCAGGCGCAGCAACATCCAGGCCCGAAGATCAAGCCGCTGGTGAGGCTGGTTGCATAGCATTATTATTTGAATAATTCACATTGAGCATGGGCTGTGTTGGTGCTTGATGTCCAAAAAATTCAATCGTCAAAAAAATTCAAATTAACGGGATATTACAGTGAGCAGAAAATATTTTGGTACGGATGGCGTTCGCGGTAAGGTTGGTGAGTTTCCGATTACGCCTGAGTTTGTGATGCATCTGGGTTATGCAGCGGGCAAGGTGCTGGCTACGGCGGATTGGCATTTGCCTGAGGGTGAACGACCCACGGTTTTGATTGGCAAGGACACGCGTATTTCCGGTTACCTGCTGGAATCGGCCTTGCAGGCGGGGCTGATCGCAGCGGGGGTGGATGTGTACCTGGCGGGGCCGATACCGACACCGGCTGTGGCCTATCTCACGCGTGCTTTGCGCTTGCAGGCTGGAGTGGTGATCTCGGCTTCGCACAATCCGTTTGAGGACAATGGCATTAAATTTTTCTCTGCATCGGGCAGCAAATTGCCGGATGACGTCGAGCGTGCAATTGAGGCGGGTATGGATGCGCCCATCGTGACCATGGCCTCTGCCAAGCTGGGCAAAGCCAAGCGTCTGGATGATGCAGCCGGACGCTATATCGAGTTTTGCAAGAGCAGCTTCCCCTATGACCAGGATTTGCGCGGCTTGAAAATTGTGGTGGACTGCGCCCATGGCGCGGCGTATCACATTGCAGGTCATGTGTTCCATGAGCTGGGCGCGGATGTGGTAGAAATTGGCGTGGAGCCGGATGGCAAGAATATCAACGACAAGTGCGGTGCCACGGCACCGGCCAGTTTGCAGAAGGCTGTGGTCAAGCACAAGGCTGATATCGGCATTGCGCTGGACGGCGACGCAGACCGGCTGGTGATGGTGGATGCTGAGGGACGTTTGTACGATGGCGACCAGTTGCTTTATATCGTGGCGCAGCACCGGCAGAAACTGGGCACGATGAGGGGCGGCGTGGTTGGCACCTTGATGACCAATCTGGCGTTTGAACTTGCGATGCAGCGGATGGATATTCCGTTCGCGCGGGCAAAAGTAGGTGACCGCTATGTGATGGAGTTGCTGCAACAACAGGGCTGGCAATTGGGCGGTGAAAATTCCGGGCATATTATTTGTCTCGATCGGCATAGCACGGGCGACGGTATTATTTCCGCGCTGCAAGTGCTGCATGCCTTGCGTGCCAGTAAACAAACCCTGGCTCAGGCAGCGGCTGATCTACAGATGTTCCCACAGGTGTTGATCAATGTGAAAATCGCCAAGGGCAAGGATTGTTCAGCGCATGCCGATGTACAGGCTTCTGTTGCTTCCGCCACTTCTGCACTGGCGGGCAAGGGTCGGGTATTGCTGCGGCCTTCCGGCACCGAGCCCTTGCTGCGCGTGATGGTGGAAGGCGAAGATGGCGAGAAAGTTCGGCATTGGGCTGAAACGATTGCTCAGGCAGTACGTGCGGTAGCTTAGTTTTGTCAGTAAAGATGTTCGGTAAATTTTCAAATATTCTTTCAGGCTTATATCGTCCTTTGTGGTCATTGTTCGCAGGCAATCAAAGTGATATTGCGCCCACTTTTGTATATGTGACCAATCAGGGCAGCAACAGCGTTTCGCAATATCGCGTGACCACGCACGGTGGCCTTGTTCCCCTGGAGACAGCAATCGTGCCAACCGGTACAACCCCGGTTTTTATCGTTGCATCATCCTCGGGCAAATATGTTTATGTCGCCAATCAGGGTGGCAATAGTGTTTCCCAGTATAAAGTCAGCAGGAATGGAAGCCTGCAGCCGCTTGCAAAGCCGGTGGCTGCGGGTACTTCACCGGTAGAGATTGCTATTGATCCCGCAGGCCGCTACGCCTATGTGGCCAATAGCAGCAGCAATGATGTGTCGCAGTACCGGATTGATGAACAGGGCCTATTAAACCCCATGTCACCGGCCACTATAGCAACACGGCTGATTCCGGTTTCGGTGGCGGTGCATCCTTCCGGCAAGTTTGCCTATGTGGTGAATAACAGCAGTAATGACATTTCTCAGTATTGTATTTCTGACTATGGCAGCCTGGCCGCGATGAATACGGCTACCGTTGTGGCAGAGGCAGGACCGCGCTCCATTGTCATCCATCCAAACGGAAAATATGCCTATGTTGTGAGCAGAACCAATGGCACCGTTAAGCAATTTGAAGTGGGTTCTGACGGTTGCCTGGCCCCCAAGGGAACGCCAGTAGCGGCGGGGAAGCATGCCTTTGTTATACGCATTAGCCCATCCGGAAAACATGCGTATGTGGCCAACCAGAATGGCAACAGTATTTCGCAATACACCATAGACGATACGGGCAGTTTGCATCCCATGATGCCAGCCACGATAGCCACGGCGCAGACGCCTGTCAGCATTGCCGTGACCCGCTCAGGAAAATATGCCTATGCCACGAATATCAGCAGCAATGATGTTTCGCAGTACACGGTAGGCAACCAGGGCGAGCTCGCCCCGATACCCGCAAATGCATGGGGAGATGTGGCTGTTCCGGCAGTGGTGTCGCCCCGCTGTGTAATGACAGTGACCCTTGAAATTACTCGATAAATAATATTGATATTTTGAGCGAATATTTTCTGTGCCTGGTGTAGTATTCAGGCAGGTAATTGCACTGAATTATTTATTTATCGGGATAATGTTGTGAGCGAGCCGCTACCCTCTTCAATCAAAACGGACACAGCCGAAGCAACGCAGGAAGACCAGCTTCATATCAACTTGCTGATACTTGCCTGCGCCTTCATGAATTTCGCCGTGATGTTCTGGCTGCTGATCTATTTGCTCATGGGGCAAAACTATTCAACCAATGTACCACTGGCTTATCAGGCAGTCTCGCTCGGTTCGCTGGTCTACTATTTGAAAAGCCGCAATTTCAATGTGTTTCGTTTTATCCAGCTCAGCCTGTTTTTGTTCGCACCGTTTGTGATGCAGTGGAGCGTTGGCAGTTCCATTACTTCAAGCGGGGTGACCCTGTGGGCCTTGCTGGCACCACTGCTGGCCGTGGTGGTCGCAGGCTGGCGCGAATCCATCCCCTGGTTTGTGGCGTATATCGTGATGACGGGTGTGTCCGGATTTTTTGATTATTTTCTGGGTGTCGGACATACAGGCGGCATGGAAATGAAAACCATCGGTGTGTTCTTTGCGTTGAACTTTGCCGCGATGTCATCCATCCTTTATTTTTTGATCCGGCACTTTGTACTGGAGACCGAGAAAATCAAGGATAAACTGGATCAGCAGCATGCACTGTTGCTGGATGAACAAAGAAAGTCCGAGAACCTGCTGTTGAACGTTCTTCCAGCAAGTATCGCGTCGCGCCTGAAGGAAAAGGATGGGCTGATTGCCGATGGGCATGCGGATATCACGGTCATGTTTGCAGATATTTCCGGTTTTACACAATTGACCGCAGAGATGGATCCCAAACAAATGGTCACCCTGCTGAATACCATGTTTTCCAGGTTTGATGCCATGACAGATAAATATGGGCTGGAAAAAATAAAGACGATAGGTGATGCCTATATGGTGGTGGGTGGTCTCACACCCGGACAGGCAGGGTATGCAAAAAACGTGGTTGATATGGCGATCGAGATCCGCAAGTTTGTCGGGCTGCATACCGACCTGATCAAGCTCAACATTGGCATCCATATCGGTATTGCGACAGGGCCTGCCGTGGCCGGTGTGATTGGCAGCAAGCGCTTTATTTACGATGTGTGGGGAGACGCGGTCAATACGGCCAGCCGCCTGTCGGATGAGGGAAGCAAGGGGGATATTCTGGTCGACAAGGTTACTTATGGCAGGTTACATCATCAGTTCCCGTTTGAACCTCCCATTGTGCTTGATCTGAAAGGCAAGGGCGATGTTGTTGTTTACAAGTTGAAAAATATTTAAACCCGGATTTGTTAGCCGGTATCACCCAGCAAATTTTTCCATAGCATTATTACCGGATTGATATTGATTTCAACCTGGGCAATGCGGCTCTGGGTAGCGTTATTCAGCCTCATTGTGTGTTGCAGGCGGCGCAGCTTGCGGTAAATTTCCTGCACTTCCGTACAAAGCGTCTGATCAATTAATCCCAACTTGGCAGAAAACGCCAGCAGCGCGAGATTGCCCTTGTTGGCAGTCAGCTCTGGTTGTTTTGAGGCATAGGCAAGCACCAGGAATTGCACGATAAACTCGATATCCACCATGCCACCAGGATCATGCTTGATGTCAAACAATGCGCTCGGATTGGGGTGGCCGTCATGCATTTTTTGACGCATGGAGACCACCTCCTTGCGCAACTCGCTTAGCTCTCTCGGTTTACAGAGTACTTCCCTGCGTATGGTTTCGAACTGGCTGCCGACATGCTCGTCACCGGCGCTGAAACGGGCGCGTGTCAGTGCCTGATGCTCCCACACCCAGGCATGTTTCTGCTGGTAGTCGGCAAAGGCCTCAATGCTGCTGACCAGCATGCCGCTGGCACCGTTGGGGCGCAGGCGCAGATCGGTTTCGTACAGTCTGCCTGCCGAGGTATAGCTGCTGAGCACGGTATTGATGCGCTGCGCCAACTTTGCATAAACCTCCCCCGCATCGTCATGGGGATCGTCATACAAAAAAATCAGGTCTAGATCCGACGCATAGCCGAGTTCGCGGCCACCCAGCTTGCCATAGGCAATAATGGCGAAGTGATGGGTGTCCTGGTGTTTTTTGCGCAGGTCTTGCCAGCTTAACGCCAGCACATGTTTCAGTATCAGGTCGGCGAGGTCGCTCAGGTGATCACTCAGTGTCTCAAGCGGGAGCAGATTCTGTATATCCATGGCCAGCAGATGAAAGGTCTGGCTGTGGTGAAATTGACGCAGCACATCCATGGCACGTTCAATGTCGCCGGCGCAATCGGCCAATTGGGACTGGAGGTTGCTATCCAACGTGTGCCAGTCCGGTGCGCGATAAATTTCGCGTGCATCCAGCAGCTCGTCCAGCAGGAAAGGATACTGGGCCAGATAGTCGGAAGCCCATTCACTGGCGCTGGCAATGCCGGCAAGGCGCGGCAGCACCAGTGGATATTCCGCCATAAAAGCCAGATAGGAGGCGCGGCGGCTGATATTTTCCAGCAGTTTGAGCACGCGTCCCAGTGTCCGGTCAGGGGCGGGGCAGGTGGCGCACAGGGTGATGATTTGCGGCATCAGTTTGTCCAGCCGCTGGCGGCTGAGTTCCGGTAGTTGGCGATAGCGTCCGCTGTCGCGTATTTGCAGCAGGCGTTCGGCTGTCGCAGTTGGTTCGGTATAACCCAGTTTTGTCAGGCTGTTGCTCAGGGCATCTTCCTGCATACCTTCAATCCAGACTGTGCTGTCGGCGGTGTCGACTTCCGCAGAAGTTTCATCACGGGTGCTGAAAATTTTTTCAAAGTACCTGCTGACGATGTCGCGATGCCGGTTAAAAATTTCCAGCATGTCGACATAAGCCGGATAACCCATTGCGCTGGCGATAACGGCCTGATCTTCAGTCTTCTCGGGTAATTCCTGGGTTTGCTGGTCATCCAGATATTGCAGGCGATGCTCCAGGTTACGCAGAAAAACGTAAGCCGAATTTAATTCGTTGACCGATGTTGCGCTCAACTGTCCATGTTCAATCAATAAAGGCAGGACAGCCTGGGTGGGGCGTATACGCAGACGGGCGTCGCGGCCACCGCGTATTAACTGGAAGACCTGGGCAATGAATTCGATTTCGCGGATTCCACCGGGTCCTAGTTTGACGTTGTTAAGGCGATCCCGGCGCAATACTTCCTGCCTGATTTGCGCGTGCAGCTTGCGCATGGATTCGATCGCGCCATAATCCAGATACTTGCGGAAAACAAAGGGTTGCACCAGCTTGAGCAACTCGGGCGTGGCGGGATTATCCAGGGGGTAAACCACACGCGCCTTGATCCAGGCGTAACGTTCCCATTCGCGCCCTTGCGCCACCAGGTATTCCTCCAGTGCTGCAAAGCTTATGCTGAGTGCGCCGCTATCGCCATAGGGCCGCAATCTCATATCCACCCGAAACACATAACCATCGGCGGTGTGATCGTTGATCAGGGCGATAATCTTACGTCCCAGGCGATTAAAGAAGTCGCTATTGTCGATACTGCGCTCACCACTGGTTTTTCCGTCTTCCGGGTATACAAAAATAAGGTCAATATCCGAAGAGACATTCAGTTCGCCTCCACCGAGTTTGCCCATGCCGATCACTAGTAGTCCCTGCTGTTCGCCGCTTTCGGCACCTGTGGGTTGTCCATATTGTTGCACCAGCGACTGCATGGCCATGTTGCTGGCACGCTGCACAGCCAACTCGGCCAGCGCGGTCATGCTCGCCATCACCTCATCCAGCGCTGCAAGGCCGCCCAAATCACGCGTGACGACCTTAAGCATGACCCGCTTGCGCAAGGTGCGCAGGGCTGTGGACAGTTCCGCCTCGTTGGCGGCGGGCATGGCATCGAGCCAGGCCGTCATTTCGGCAGCCGTTCCGCAATTTGAATAATTTTCTGCCAGCCATGGCATCAGTTCACTTTGCGCATTCAGCAAATGCTTGACATAACGGCTGCAGTTAGAGGCATGCTGTACCAGCGCTTTAAAATCTTGTAGTGGCAGGGTGTTTGAGGTATTCATGGCGTGTGCTTCGGGTTAAAATGAGAGCCGTATTGCGCTGGATTATAAAACTCAAATGTACAACACGTATTACTTCTTTGGTTGGGATTGCATTTTCAGCCGGCAGTTCGATTCGTAGCCATCATGTTCAAAATCACACTACACATGGCCGCAAGTACGCTTCTGCTTTTGCAGCGAGTCGCTCTGGGCTTTATCTTGCTTGTGGCGCTGGCTGCGGCAGGGTTACTGCTGTCCCTGCGTTACTCGGTGCTGCCTGATATTGGAAAGTATCACGATGATATTACCCTGGCGGTTGGCAAGGCTATCGGCCTGACCATTGAAATAGGCAAGATAGAGGCAGATTTGCGCGGTTTGGAGCCGCATATGCTGCTGACAGATATACGTGTGCTGGACAAGCAGAAGCGAACCACGCTAACACTGAAAAAAATTGATGTTGTCGTGTCCTGGATGACAGTGCTAACCGGCAAATTGCGTCTCGCCAGCCTGGAGCTGGACAGACCGGAGTTGCTGGTCAAGCGTGACGCGCGCGGGGTATTACAGATTTCCGGGGTGCAAATCGGTGAAGGTGCGAGTGACAATGATTTTGCAGATTTACTTTTGCACCAGTCACGCCTGGTTGTGCGCGATGCCAAAATATCCTGGTTGGACGAGAGAAAGGCAGCGCCACTGCTGGTCTTCAATGAAGTCAATCTGTTGATTGAAAATGGCTGGAATGTACACCGTTTTGCGGTTAGGGCCACCCCACCCGTCCGGCTGGCTACAAAACTGGATGTCAGGGGCAGCTTTTACGGTAAAAGCTTCGATGACTTGCAAGGCTGGGACGGTGAAATGTTTACTGAGCTGGAATATGCCGATCTGGCCGCCTGGAAAACCTGGCTGCCAATACCGGATGCACTCAAGCGGGGGAATGGCGGGTTGCGTGGTTGGTTGACCATAGAGGCAGGCAAGATCAGCAAGCTGACGACAGACCTTGCCCTGGTTGATGTGCAAACCCGCCTGGGTGAAGATTTGCCTCCGTTGAATATCCGTGTGCTTAGCGGACGTCTGGGATGGCGAGATGTGGCGCAGGGAGTTGAAGTTTCCTTGAACAGGTTTTCCCTCAAGTTACTGGATAACTTTGTGCTGAATCCAACAGATGTGCTTGTCAGGCTGAGCAATGTTCAGGACAAACAGGCTGCTTCGGGTGAAGTGAATGCTAATTTTCTTGAATTGGAGGGACTGGGAAAATTGCTGGAGTATTTGCCCGTGGAGCGCAAGTTTAAAAAACAGTTCGCCGCGTTTTCGCCGCATGGCAGGGTGGAAAACCTGAAAGCAAAATGGCAGACAGGCACAGACGATAAGCTGAGTTTCAAGGTTAAGGGAAAATTTTCCGCGTTATCTTTGCAGCGAGTGGATAATTTACCGGGTTTTTCAGGCTTGAGTGGCGACATAGATGGCAATGAAAAGCAGGGTAACCTCATTATCAATTCGCCCGGTCTCAGGCTGGATGCGCCGCTGCTAATGCCCCAGCAACTGGCATTTGATACCGTGGCAGCACAGCTTGGCTGGCAGGCGAATGCCGATGGATTTGAAGTGAAATTGCGTAATGTGGCCGTGGCCAATGCGGATCTTGCCGGAACAGCATATGGCAGTTACCAGACAGTGGCAAACAGCCCCGGAAAAGTGGACGTGACCGTACATTTGTCGCGTGCGAAAGTTGCCAGTGCAGGCGCTTATATTCCTCTTGTGGCGCTGGGCCAGGATGCACGTAAGTGGATCAGGCAATCCCTGCTCGAAGGTGAGTCGAATGACTTTAACCTGCGCCTGAAGGGTGACTTGAATGATTTTCCGTTTGCGAATAACAGAAGCGGAATATTCAGAATACATGCCCGTGCAAAGGGAGTTGCACTGGAATATGCAGCTGATTGGCCGCGTATCGAGAAGGCGGCGGCTGAACTGTTGATTCAGGGCAAGGTAATGACGGTTACGGCAGCATCAGCCATAACTGCCGGAGTCAGGATCAAAAATACGCAGGTGTCGATACCTGACATATTGAGTGACCGTTTGATGCTGCAAATTGGCGGCGAAGCCGAAGGCGATACTGGCGCCGCACTAAATTTTGTCAATATCAGCCCGGTACGCGGATATATCGATGGCTTCACGGATGACATTGTTGCGCGCGGAAACGGCAAATTGAAGATTAGTCTGGAGCTTCCTTTGAGCGATGCAAAAGCAAGCAAGGTTTCGGGCAGCTATCGCTTTATCGACGGTGAGATCGAGATGAGCAAAAACTTGCCCACCCTGCGCAAGTTAAATGGAGACCTGCAGTTTACCGAATCCGGGGTAAGTACAAATAATATCACCACGCTAATCTTGGGCGGCCCCGCCAAAATGATGATTGATAGTAGTGCCAATGGGGCAATGAATATTAAGCTGGGGGGGCGGGCAAATTTTGGCCAATTAAGTGAAATGAATTCACTGCCGCTGTTGAGAAAATTTTCTGGTGAACCTGCATGGAATGTCGATATCTTGGTGAAGGATAAGCTGGGCAAGGTGCTGATCACCTCCAGTATGGCCGGATTTCAATCTGGGTTGCCTGAACCCTTTGCCAAGCAGGCTAAAGAGACCATGCCGTTACGTATTGAAATTAAGGATTTGAGTTCCAGCCGTGAATTTTCGACAGTGCAATATGGCTCGCTCATCAATGCGGGCTTTTTGCGCATTAAAGACGACGTCGGCGTGTGGAAAATCAAGAGCGGGGCAGTCAATTTTGGCGATGTTGAAAAGAAATCCGGCAGGGATGGTATCTGGATTTCAGGCAAGCTGGCACAGTTGTCACTGGACGGCTGGGAAGGCTTGAACGGCTCTTTGGGTGACGATGAAAGCGAGCCAGTCAGGATCAGGGGGGCGGATCTGTCGATTCAGAAATTGACTGGCTTTGGCAGCCAGGTAAACGACTTGCATATCAATGCATATACTCGCAATGGCGTGCTTACGGCTCATCTTGCGGCAAAGGAAGTCAACGGTGATGTAAGCTGGCAGGGGGGCGGTTGGCAAACCGGAGTCCTGAATTCGAGTGCAAACGGGCGTTTGCAGGCTAGGCTGAAAAATCTGGATCTCGGCACTCTGGAGAGTGGTGAAAAAACCGTCCAGCCAACCGAAAGTATTAATGGGGAAAAAAATTCCGCAGGGGTGGAGCAGTTGCCCTCGGTAGACTTGTCGATAGACAAGCTCAGCTTTAAGGGCAGGCCCATGGGGCGACTGGAGTTTGTTGCGCACCAGCGGGAGCAGGATTATCTGCTGGACCGCTTGTCGTTGGTGAATCCCGATGGCGTTTTAACGGTGGACGGCAAATGGAAGATGTCCGAGGCGGCGCCGCTGACACAGGTCAACCTCAAGCTTGAAATCAGCAATGCAGGAAATATTCTTTCACGTTATGGTTATCCCAATAGCGTCAAGAATGGCAGCGGCAAGCTGGAAGGGTTATTTTCATGGCCGGGAACACCTGGGATGCTAAATAAAGCCGAATTGAGCGGCAAGCTCAATTTAAATACTGGTAAAGGTCAGTTTTTGCAAATAGATCCAGGCATGGGCAAGCTGTTGAGTATCCTGAGCCTGCAAGCATTGCCCAAACGGATTACACTGGACTTCGAGGATATATTCAGCAAAGGCTTTGAGTTTGATAATATCAACGGTACGGCAGAGATCAAACAAGGTGTGATGAGTACCGAAAATTTGAGGATTGAGGGGACGGCTGCAAAGATAGCCATGGCCGGACAGATAGACATGGAAAATGAAACACAGAATTTGAAAGTGCGAGTGATACCGACGGTAGGCAATAGCGCGGCACTGCTCTCAGCTCTTGTGGCAACACCGGTAATCGGGGCGGGGGTCTTTCTGGCCAGCAAGATTTTTGGCGATCCACTCGGACAGTTGGCATCCTTTGAATATAATGTCACAGGCAGTTGGGCGGATCCTAAAGTTGAAAAAGTGGGCGAGACCAAGCCCGCCAAGAAACCGGAAAATTAATTTATTGCAGAAAGTTCAAGAGAGCACATCATGTCAGATACAGATTCCACACAAAGACGAATTGCGGCGCAGCAGAATGCATTCAAGGTTGCGGCATTGCAAATGGCTTCAGGCCCGAATGTGGCCGGCAATTTAAGCGAGGCACGCCGTCTCATTGAGAATGCGGTAGAGCAGGGCGCCAGGCTTGTAGTATTGCCGGAATTTTTTTCCATCATGGGCATGAAAGATAGTGACATGGTGGCAGCACGCGAGAAGAGCGGCAGCGGAGTCATGCAGGAGTTTCTTGCGGAAATGGCACGCAAGCACCGCATCTGGGTGGTGGGCGGGTCGATACCCATGGAGGCCAGTTCACCCAATAAAATCCGTAATACCTGTCTCGTGTTCGATGAACAGGGCAAGCAGGTGGCAAGATATGACAAGATTCATTTGTTCAATCTGGATTTGGGTACCGAGCATTATCATGAGGGAAACCTGATCGAGGCGGGAAATCAGGTCGTGGTGGTGGATAGCCCGTTTGGGCGCATCGGTCTTGCCGTTTGCTATGACCTTCGTTTCCCCGAATTATTCCGCGCGATGAAAAATGTGGATATCGTGGTTTTGCCATCGGCCTTTACCGCGACGACAGGAAAAATGCACTGGGAAACTCTGGTGCGTGCGCGCGCCATTGAAAATCTGGTTTATGTGATTGCGTCAGCGCAGGGTGGTTACCATATCAGCGGCCGCGAAACGCACGGACACAGCATGATAGTAGACCCTTGGGGACGCGTGTTGGACGTGCTGCCGCGCGGTTCCGGTGTAGTGCTGGCCGAAGTTAATCCCTCCTATCAGGCCAGTTTGCGTGCGAGCTTGCCCGCGTTGACGCACCGTACGCTCGTGTAGGGTGGGCGGATTTTCTGCTCACGCGGAGATGCATGGTGATGCTCAACAAAATTTAAAATATTGAGCTTTTTTTAATTCATGACATTGCCAAACACCTCCCAGCCTCCCCTTAACAGGGGAGGGGCGTGCTTGTCTCTCCCCCTGTCAAGGGGGAGCCGGAGGGGGTTTTAGCCCATGGAACAATTTTTCGTTAAAACTTTTCATGCCATGATTAATGAAAAGCTCAATCACACAGAGTGATCGCAATCGTAGCAATATCAACCGCGTGGGCAATGAAACCTGAACCCCCTACTTTTTTATAATTATTGACGGATTATTTGATGCAAAAAGATTCAGTATTTTCGCTTGCGCAGCAGTCATTGTTGCCCCCCTTTACCCTGGATCCGCACAAACTGGAGCGGGTGTTTGGAATGATGCTGGCGCATCAACTGGATTATGCCGACCTGTATTTCCAGTATTCCCGCTCCGAGAGCTGGTCGCTGGAGGAAGGTATCGTCAAGTCGGGCAGCTTCAGCATTGATCAGGGCGTGGGTGTGCGCGCAGTGAGTGGGGAAAAGACCGCGTTTGCCTATTCCGATGACATCAGCATGGCTGCGCTGGAAAGCGCAGCCATGGCCACGCGATCCATCGCCCGACAGGGTGGTACGCAAAGTGTACCGATGTTGAGGCACATATCAGGCACAGGCAATAAGACCGCAAAAGCAACTGGTTTGTACTTGCCGCACGACCCTGTTGCCAGCCTCGGTGCAAAGGAAAAAGTAGACTTGCTGGAGCGTCTGGAGCGGTGTGCGCGCGCACTTGACCCGCGTGTTACCCAGGTGATGGCTGGCCTGGCCGGGGAGTATGAAGTGGTAATGGTGGCGCGCAGTGACGGCCTGATGAACGCTGATATCCGGCCATTGGTGCGCTTGTCATTGCAGGTCATTGTCGAAAGCAACGGCAAACGCGAGCAGGGATCGGCAGGGGGCGGTGGCCGCTTTGATTACGCTTATTTCAGCGACGAGGTGATACAAAAATATGCGAAAGAAGCCGTGCATCAGGCGGTGATCAATCTGGACGCGAAACCTGCACCGGCTGGCAATATGACCGTAATACTCGGTTCTGGCTGGCCCGGTATATTGCTGCATGAGGCTGTCGGACACGGGCTGGAGGGAGATTTTAACCGCAAGGGTAGTTCGACTTTTTCCGGTCGTATCGGGGAGCGTGTTGCCTCGAAGGGTGTGACAGTGGTGGATGATGGAACCATCGCCGACCGGCGAGGCTCGCTGAATATGGATGACGAAGGCAATCCAACGCAGCGCACGGTGCTGATAGAGGACGGCATCCTCAAGGGATATTTGCAGGACAGCATGAATGCGCGTTTGATGAGCGTGCCCATTACCGGAAATGCGCGGCGTGAATCCTATGCTCACCTGCCTATTCCGCGCATGACCAACACCATGATGCTCAATGGGGCTCACGA
>Ga0315281_10008905_pt1 | contig 13986 bp, 6 predicted proteins | sample YL17G07_0_MG_FD_204540 | JGI IMG/M metagenome (GOLD analysis project Ga0315281, IMG submission 204540) | Sediment microbial communities from Yellowstone Lake, YNP, Wyoming, USA - YL17G07_0 | ecosystem: Environmental > Aquatic > Freshwater > Lake > Sediment | place: USA: Wyoming | collected...
AATAAGATTCGGATTAGTGACCGCAAGAGGGACCCGCTGCTTTTTCAGAGCCGCCGCTATTTCGCTCTTGAAATCAAGAGACTGGCTTTTGTATCCGGGCGTCGAAACGTTGGCGATATTATTGGCAACCAGCTTTTGAGAGCTGGTGGTAATGTGCAGCAGTTTCTTTAGAAGGGGAATCCCCGATTTGTCGATCACCTGTTTTTGAATAATCATATTTTTACCCGAATTCAGCTAAAGCAATGGGCATGCCAGAACACGATTTTTGCAACTAATCATCTAACCCTATCATTTTCAGGGACTTAATAGGGCTGCTGCTAAATAGAAAATTCGCCTTTACAAATTAATTTGGAAATAATTTCCGAATAACCTTGAAAAGATTGCTTTTTTTAAGAAATAAAGTTGTCGCTTGATTTGGCGATATGGCTTTGCTAACGCAGCGATAGCGAATCCGAAATAGTCTTCGCCGTGGAATCATTGCGAATTTGCGTGTCCTCACCGGTCATATTGTTCGGTTCAACAGAGCCATCTTCTGCGGCCAAAACGATAATGTCAACGCGACGGTTTTTATTGCGGCCTTCAGCGGTGGTATTGGTGGCAATCGGCCGATATTCGGCATACCCAAGCGCGGAAATCCGTTCGGGCGGGAAGCCGCGTTTTTCGACTAAATATCTTAGGCAGTTTGTCGCCCTGGCAGTCGAAAGCTCCCAGTTCGATGGGAATTTGGGCGTATTAATCGGCAAATTATCGGTATGACCTTCGATCCTGACATGATTGGGGATTTTTAAAAGCTCCGCCGCCAGCAAATCGAAAATTTCGATGGCCTGAGGCTTAAGATCAGCCTTGCCCAGATCGAAAAACGCCGACTCGCTTATGTGAATTACCAGCCCGCGTTTCTGAAGCTGAGTGCTGATCTGCAATCCCATCTTAAAGCGCCGGGCGATTTCATCGATGTTTTTTTGGAGATTGAGAAGATCACCCTTGGGGTCGCGGTTTTTGATGGCGCCGTCGGCTATGGCATTGCCCATACCGGCTTTGGCCTGGTCATGTCGGCCATCGAGGACAACATTCAAGGCCTCCGTAACGCGCTTAAATTTAGCCAGGTCAACCCGCGAAATAGAGTACATAATTATGAAAAACGCCAGCAGCAGCGTTATCATATCGGAGTAGGTTAAAAGCCAGCGCTCGAGATTTTCGTGCTCGCTTTCGGTATTCCTTATGCGTCTATGCATATGCAAGGAGGCCTATTTTTCTTTGCGTAGGTCCGGATTGATGAAGGAAAGGAGCTTATTTTTGATTATCCGCGGATTTTCGCCTGATTGAAGCGAAATCATCCCTTCAAGAATTAATTCGAGCCGCTCAAATTCTTCCTGATGGCGATACCGCAGTTTATCGCTTATGGGTAAATAGCATAAGTTTGCCAGGGCAATTCCCCAGAGTGTGGCAATAAACGCGCTGGCGATGGCGCCCGCGATTTTGCTCGCCTCTTCAACCCGCGAAAGCGCATGGATTAATCCCAGGACTGTTCCGATGATTCCCAGCGTGGGTGAAAAACCGCCCAGTTTTTGGAAGAATGTGATGCCGGTTTTGTGGCGTTCGTTTATATAGAGAATCTCCGTCTCGAGAACATTTCGTAGCTGCGTCGCTTCTGTACCGTCAATTACCAACTGGACGGCCTTACGAAAGAACGGATTCTTTATTTGGCTCAGATATTTTTCAAGTCCCAGGACTCCCTCGCGACGGGCTTTTTCAGCAAGGCCGACAATTTGATCGATCAGCGTCAGTGTCTCTAAAGTATGGCCGCTAAATGCGACTTTTAGAAGATTTGGTATATTGCCTAATGTTTTTATTGAGGTCGTAACGGTGGCCGCTCCCAGAGTTCCAAAAATAACAAGAATGATGGCCGGCCCCTGAAAAAGCGCCGATAGATGGCCGCCCTCCATTGTAAATGATAATACAATAGCGCCGATGCCGACGATTAGACCGCCAAAAGTTGCGATATCCATATCTATATCCTCAAATACTATTGATGATATCGGCTTATAATTCTGGCAGTTTAGAGGATAGATTCATCATTATTTCAATCAGCCGTAAGGCGGAAACCCGGAAAAAGAGACATTAATTAAGAATAGGCTCTGCGATATTTGGGAAGATTTATTTAAGCAGCACCATTTGTTTTGTCTGTCGGCGGCTGTCGTCGCTCAAAACATAATAATATAGGCCCGAGGCCAGCCCGGAAGGTTCCCAGCGAACTTCGTGATGGCCGGCATTCAATTCCTTATCGATCAGGGTCGCCACTTTTTCCCCAATAATGTTATATACTTTTAAACTGACCTTGCGGCTTTCTATCAATTCAAACGAAATGGTTGTACTCGAATTGAATGGATTGGGGTAATTTTGCGCCAAAGAAAAATGGGCGGGCATAGAAGTTTGATCTGCGATTATTGTCGGCGCAGTAACAGAAAGATACTTAAGCGGATTGGCAACGAATTCGTTGCCCTTGCCATTAACGTAAAAAATATGCAAATGGTCATCGACGATATCCGCCAGTGACGCCCAGTTATCATCATCGCACTCGCCGGGAAAGCAATCAGGTGTGTGCGAATTGGTCAGATTCACGGGATTAATCCAATTACCGCCACCATCAGTCCTGTATGACATCCAGATATCGCCGTTGGCATAGCCATCCATGGAACAATCGCTAGAATCATACTGCGTCCAAATCGCATACAGCGCATCGGTGCTCGACTGAACGCCCAGACTTATTTTGCAGATGGTCCTGTTCCAATCGCCGGGATCACAAATACTTGGCCAAAATGAATCGGGCCAGGGAGTTCGAATCTGATCTATTTGCTGTGTGGCGTAATTAAAATGAAACAAATATGTCCTATAATAAAAATTGCTTGGACGAGATGGCCAATTGCCGGTCCAGATTATATGAAAATCGTCATTATAATCGAATACCACATCCAAATCGAAATTGGCCCAAAGCGAATCATCGTCACTCTCATAATTGGTTACATTTATCCTGCCATTGGCAAAATCCCAGGATATTCCATCCTGAGATAAAACGTAAGCCACATCGTTCCATAAAACTGATATCGTATCCGACGGCTTGGCATAAGCGATTACTACCCTATCGGAAACCGGTGAGGCCGCTATGACGCCGGAAACCCAAGCAACGGTGTCAATTTGTTGAACAGGCTCCAACCAGCTGACACCGCAGTCTGTCGAACGGGTGTAAACGAGTTTTCGATACGGAGTTGGGATGACGCCGGAGTTTTCGGTCATAACTAGATGGATTCGATTATTGCGGTCGACTGCCACATAAGGCCAAAGGGCGTGATTCGTGCTCGGACTCACTAAATCCGGAGGATCATAAAGAGAGAAAATTCCGAAACCAGGTGGTTCGCTGTCGAGGGCCAAAATAGTATATTGGGGCAGACCTGTGTATGCAGCTATTACCCCGCGGTTGCCGTAGGCCACGGAAAGCTGACCATACCTTGATCCCCGATCGGAAAACACCCTATCCCCGCCGGAAGAGTACCATTGGCCCGAGCTATCGACCCAATTGAAATAAACATGATAAGGTCCGGAAAAGCCAAGCTTGTCCATCCACACAAAATATTTACTACCGTCATTGCAAACGGCAATTCTATTGCCGCTTGATCCCGCCGATTGCGTCTCAGATTTAGTTGTGCCGACAACGACGCCCGGGGATTGCCCAAAGGCGGAAGATATTCCGGCAAATGCAAAAAGCCAGGATAACTGCCTTAATAGTTTAATTATCATATCAATCTCCCTTTTATTAAGCATGCAAGTTAACAAATCCTTTGGCTCTTTATCTGGTACTAAATAAAAAGACGGTCAACCCATCGGATCGACCGTCTCTTAATTACCTGTAAATTAACGGAGATTACTTTAACAAGACCATCTGTTTGGTTTCAGAAGATGTTCCTGCAGTCAATTTGTAATAGTATACGCCTGATGCGCAATTGCCGGCATCCCAGGCAACCTTATGCGAACCAGCCGATAGATTTTGGTTGACCAGCGTGGTTACTTTTGCGCCGGCAATATTAAATACCTCAACCAGAACCGGTGAAGATTCTTTCAACTCGAACGACACCACCGTTTTGGCGTTAAATGGATTGGGGTAATTTTGGGACAGCGTGAAATTGGTGGGCCGGGCGTTGGTGTTTTCAATACCGGTAAATAGCGGGTTTCGAACAGCAAGATACATCATGGGATTATCGGTGATAGCGCCTTCCGTCTGAGGAATACCGCCGGCGTCTTTATCATTTACGTAAAAGATGTGCAAACTGTCGTCGACGACATCAGCCAAAGTTGACCAGTGATCGCTCTCGCATTCACCCGGGAAACATTCTGGTGTAGGCGAATCTGTCAGATTCGTATCCGATGACCAGGTAACACCGTCATTGGTTGAATAAGCCATGAATATGTCGCCATTGCCGAAGCCATTTTGCGAGCAATCGGAAGTATCAAACTGTGTCCAGGTGACAAATAGGCCATTGACGTCATTTGCGTGATAAACGCCATAATCCATCTTGCAAATCGGCGCGCACCAACCGCCGGGGTCGCAAGAAGAATACCATAATGACGAATCCGGATAGGCCGGCCTGATATCGTGGATTTGCTGGGAGGCGCTCGAATAATCGAGCATCCAGGTTTTGTAATAGTAGCTGTTAACCGTGTTTGACCAATGAGCCAGCCACGATATATGGAAATTATCGTTGTAATCAAAGATTACAGCCATATCGGCATAGGCGAAAAGCGAATCATTATCAGTAAGATAATTCGTAATATTCACTTTGCCGTTCGTGAAATCCCAGGTTAACCCATCCTGAGATAAAACATAGACCACGTCGTTCCAGGTGGCCGAGATCGTATCATTCATGTGAGCCATCTGGGCATAGGCAATGATAACTTTATCGGATACGGGCGAGGCGGCTACTACACCGGAAATGACCATGACAGTATCAATAAATTGAATCGGGCTTAACCAGCTGGAACCGCCATTCGTAGAACGAGTATACATGAATTTCTGACGCCGAACGGTTTCCGGCGTACTTTCAGTTATGGCGACATGAATCCGATTATTGCGGTCAACTGCAACATAAGGCCAAATAGCGTGATTTGTACCGGGAGACACTAGATCTGGCACATCATAAAGGTTAAAAATCCCGAATCCCGGGGGATCGCTGTCAACAGCCACTTTGGTGTAGGTATTGGCCGGGCCATGATAAGCGATGACGCCTCTAGTGCCATAGATAACCGCCAACTGTGTATAACCACCGACCGAATCATTGTTGACGCGGTCGCCAATGCCCTCGGAAAACCAATTACCACCTGCATCAACCCAGTTGAAATAAATATGGCGGGGCCTCGGGTAGTTAAGGCCATTCATCCAGGCAAAATATTTACTATGGTCAGTGCAGACCGCCACTCTATTGCCCGATGACCCATTCGATTGATAATCGTAGCGAGTTGAACCTACTTCAACTCCCGGCGATTGGGTAATCAAGGTGGGATTTGACGGATAGTATGGCCCGTCCGGCAAGGGTTCAAATCCGGTAATCAGTTTGGCCTTGTGCTCGGTTTTTTCGACCAGTGTCGCGGCCACCGCTGCGGCCGATATCAAAAAAGCCGCCAATAAAATGAAAATAAAAAGTTTCTTTGCCATTGTTGTCTCCTCTACATTTAAATAACCATCATACTTTAAAAATGTTTTGCTCTCTATTCACCTCCTGTTATTCTGAACAAAATTTATCATAACGCTATTTGCCACTCATTTGAAGTATCTGAAGCCTTGCTTAACTCATCCGGCGCGAAAGCAATTTTTTCGACACAACCCTGGAAAATATTAGCAAATACTTTAACCAATTCCAACTTTAATCTTTCTATATTTGGAGAATTTCCGGTTAATTGTTCGAGATCGGTCGCATAACTTTCTATTTGTTTTTGAATCAATTCCGGATTGCCGATTTTCAGCAGACTGGCGGTGGCGATTTTCGTTTTTGTCAAGGGTATCGAACCATGCACCAGCACAGAATCACGGAAGATCCGTTGCGCCAGGGGAACAATTTTGCGGCCATCACTTGCGATTTCGAATTCGGAGGTAACGGCCAGACATGGTCCGGAATTTAGTCCCGTCGTTTTTTTTGCCCGTGACATAATTTGCGCATTGATTCCCATTTCTTTCAGGCCGCCATAAATGACCATACTGGCTTTATGAAGGGTCTCTTTGGCCAGCGATTCCATTTTAAGGTTTCTGCCGCTTATCGAAAAACTTAAATCACCGTCGTGCAGCAGTTCTCTGCCGCCGGTCGGCCGACGAACTATTGCAACTCCTTTTTCCTGGCACTTTGCCAAATCCACTCGCTGTTCGATCCTCTGGTGGAATCCACAACTCAACGTTGGCTTATCCCACCTATAAAGCCTTAAAGTTAACAGAAATTCGTCCGAAATTTTATTGTTGGCCAAGTAGTAATCTAATGCCATATTTAAGGCGCCGGGCCGGGCTTCATCGTCGATAAAACGTAATCTATTCACTTGTCAAACAACGACCTACCTTAAGGTTAAGTTCAGAAATATGCCGGATTATCAGGCTTTTATCGGCAGGTTATTCCCCAAAATTCCCTTAGAGTCCGCTTGGTTTACTCTTAAAAAACCGATATTTCTCCCTGATATAATAAATCGGCTTGCTTAGAATGCAAACCGTTTAACATCCCCTACACTTCCCAACATCGAATATTGTACAATCCCCAAATCGAATTATTCCAATATAGATTCTCGAAAACCGGCTAATTTTTCTCCTCTTCGAAACTCATTTTAAAAGAGACATCTTCTTTGCCTGGATAATCCCTGATACCCTGTACAAATAAATGCCGCTGGCAACTGTATTTCCGAAATTATCGCGGCCATCCCAGTAAACGCTATTTATTCCCGGAATAGTTTGCATCGCTATGGTTTTACACAATCTTCCCGTAATATCAAAAATCTCCAAATTTTTCGCTTCGCCAACCATCGAATTGAATAGAATCCTGGTGCTGCTGTTAAATGGGTTGGGGTAGTTTCCCAAAAGCCGGTCATTTTGCGGAAGATTATTTGCCGTTTCGATATTCACTGCGGCCGGCTCCAGATAAAAATTGATATTTTCTGCCCGAGAGCCTCCGATTAAATCAAGCGCGACAATCCCGGGATAGTAGGCACCACCATATCCATATTGATCGGCAAATACGGTATAGGCTCCTTCAGTTAGGCCTGAAGAAATTGAATAATTGCCAAATCCGTCGCTTTTAGCATATGCAACAATATCATTACCAATATTGACAGCGTATATTCTGACACCGCTCAGAGGACCGTCAGGACCGCCGGCATTGCCGGATATAGATAAACCCGGAGTTCCGTAATCTTGCGTAATGGCGCCACCGTTGTACAGTTCAAAACTTGAGCCATAAAGGTGAATTAGCTCAGCCTGTTGCCATCCCCACACGCCAGGCCAAAATGCGGGTATAATATTTGCGCCGCTCATTTGAATCAAATATGACCCATCTGTCAAATTATCGATGAGAAAATTCCCAGAACTTCTGGTAATACCGCTGGCCAAAGCTCTGCCGGTAGCATAATCGATCGCAATCATCTTGGCGCCGGAAATCGGAATCCCAGTATGTTCATTATTCAGGAAACCCGAAACGCGCAAATTATAATTCAAAGATAGATCAACGCCGAAATTAATGTTATTTGTGATCCGTGCCGGTTGAACGCTGATAATATCGGCCAGATCCTGGCTGAGTCTACCGTCATAATATACCCTTAAGCCGCTGGTTAGCATCTGAACGGCGGCAAATTCCGCCATTACGAAATAATCACCGGCAGTGGCCTCAAATATGTAATTACCCAGAGTGTCCGTATTTGTCATGAGCCGATTTGGGTCATCAACATTGGGCACCCACTGTGAAGCATAGATTGGTACGCCGATAAGCGGCATTCCGGTGCGGATATCAACAACTCGACCGGCCACGAATCCTGAACCTGGCTGATGAAGGTTGAAGTCGATATTTTCCATTATCAATCCACCGGCAACCTGTATAACCGCCCCCTGTTCAAAAGATTGGGCATTATAGTAATATTGAGTCTGGTAATCCTGGCCCCTGGCGAATATTTTATAGTGGCCGGGAATCAAACCGCCAAGATAATAAGTGCCGGTATTCGTAATTGCATATTCATTATCGAATTGCCAACCATCATAAGGATCATCGATTTTATAGGCGCTGACAGTTATTCTGGCCGCAGCCATATTATTAACTGAAAGAGAACCCGTAATTGCCCCGCCTACTTTAAGCCTGATGATAATCTGGGCAATTTGTTTTGGGAATATTAAGACTGTCCTGGCGTCATCGATAAAATACGAATTAGGATAATATTCCTGAATATAACCTTCAGTCCAGGCGGAAACGTAAAATGCGCCGGGGGACAGAGCCTTGACAAATTGGCCGTTGGCGGAAGTCTTTACCGAATCGAGAAGCTCTCGATCCAAAGAGAAAAAAGAAATTAATACTCCGGTCATCTGTTGGCCCGATTCATCGTAAACAACCCCCCGAATAATGCCGTTGCCCGTTAAATCAACCTGATCGGCAAATGCCTCGGCCGCAATAAAAACGCCGAAAAACGCGAGGATTATCACGATCCCTGGGTTTATTTTAAATCGAATAGCCATATTTTCCCGATATTAATATAACATAACTCTACCAAGATTCAAGATATTTTTTTCGATTTTACAATTAAAAGCCACCTTTATTCCCCATAATTTTAGTTCCCCTTAACTTTTCTTCCGGAAGATCGTGGAATCTAGATTAAGTTTATTAAGCATATGGTGTAATTGCGTTCTGTCCATTCCGGATAACTTCGCCGCTAACATAACATTACCTTCTGATTGCTCCATGACTGAGGTCAAAAATAGGCGATCGAGCTGGGCTTTGGCTGTCTTGAGCTCGACTTTGGTTCGTGGCGTATTGAGTTGAGTTTTGCTGTCTATAGGCGTATCATCAAACATCGAGCGAATTTCCTGCGGCAGATCAACTACATCGATAAGCTCCGCCTTGGAAAAAATAGTCATTCGTTCAATCACGTTTTCCAGTTGACGGACATTGCCCGGCCAGCGGTAATTTACCAGATAATCCAGGGTGCGTGAGGTTATAGCTTTTTTGGATATTTTCATTTTCCGACAAATGCTATCGAGGAAATATTCGGTTAGGATGGGTATATCTTCTTTTCTTTCGCTTAAGGCCGGCAATTTAATATTGACGACATTTAATCGGTAATAAAGGTCAACCCGGAAATTTCCAGCGGCTACTTCCGCGTTCAGGTCTTTATTTGTTGCTGCAACAATGCGGACATCTACCCGCCGGGTCTTGACATCGCCGACACGCCGAAATTCCCCCTCCTGTATCACCCGAAGGAGCTTAACCTGGAAGTTTTGGCTGGTATTGGTAATCTCATCAAGAAATATCGTTCCGCCGTCAGCCTCTTCAAACAAACCCGGTCTATCGGAAATAGCGCCGGTAAACGAACCTTTTTTATGGCCGAATAATTCCGATTCCAGAAGCGATTCGGGCATTTCGCCGCAATCAACTGGAATAAAACGACCGTTTTTGCGAGCGCCCGAAAAATGAATAGCTCGCGCCAGAATCTCCTTGCCCGTACCCGATTCGCCGGAAATCACGACTGTGGCTTCAGTGGCCGCCACAGCCTCGGCCATGCGAAATACTTTTTGCATGGGCGATGAACGGCCTATGATATTGCCGAAACCGGAGGCTTTCTCAACTTGCCTTTGCAAATAAATATTGCGCTCGGACAGACGCGCTGTCAGGCGGGCATTTTGAATGGCGATTGCGGCCAGATGGCAGAAGCTCTGCAAAAAATCCAGGTCGGTTTTATCGAAGGCCCTGCCGCCAAGACGATTATCGATATAGACTATGCCGATGACCATATCGTGGACGCTCAAAGGCGCGCACATGATCGACGTGATATGAAAATTGACCACCGATTCGCGGTCGGTGGTTTCCTCCGGTGTTCTGTTCATTATCAGCGGCTGACCTGACTCGAAAACATCGTCGATGGTCGATCGGGAAACTGTCAATTCGCCCAGGATATTTTCCTTGTCCAGATTCCTGGCGACAACCGGTTCTACGCTGCCATCTATTTCTTTAAGCATGATAAAACCGCGCTCAGCCGAAAGATTTTCCAGCATCAAATCCATCACCCGATTTAACAATGGATCAAGCTCCAATATTGAATTGATCGACTGCGCGACCTCGAAAAGGGTCTCCAGTCTTTTTTCCCGATTGGTTTTTTCCATGGTCACCTCCTGAACGGCAACGCTTACGCTTTCCGCCGGCTTAAATTTATTGAGATAAATTCTTTGGATATTTTCGGGCAAGCCCAAACAAAATCCGGCGGCCAAATTTTCGGCTTTCGATATGTATGGCCGATTATCATAGCCAAGGCTTTTTCTTATCCGGGCAAGCGTTAAATAAATTAATGGTTTTAAACTGGCCGGACCGTTTTTATCGGCATCATGAAGCGCCGATAAACATTCATTTTCGGCCTTTTCAAAATTCTTCTTTGAGCCTCCCTTTATAACCAGATATTTGGCTTTTATATGATGCAAGGCTGACCTGTAATCGGGAGGTAATTGAATTTCTTCTATTTGGCGCATATTATTCTCGACAAAAAGGAGATTGCCGGCGTCCAATTCCAGTTCACTCTGGACAGATAAAGCCCTGGCTTTGAGACTGACATCGCCGAGTTCGCTCTTCAATATTTCATCGATTATAATCCTGGCCTCATCATATTGGCGATTTGCTGCAAGATTTTCAGCTTTTAGAATTAATGCCCAGGATTTCTGCTCGGTATCCCCGATTTGCCCGGCTAATTCGGTCGCCTTATCAGCCAGTTCCCGCGATTTGGCCACATCGCCCAGAGATAAGTGGAGATCGGCAAGGCCTCGAAGGTTAGCCAACTCGATACGCGGTTCTTTGATTTTTTTGGCCAGCTCATGCCCTTTGTTATAGTAATCAAAGGCCTTTTTGAAGCTGCCAAGTTGGGAATTGATTTCGCCGAGGTTGTTATAGCTGATAGCTTCACTACTTCTATCCCCCACCGCCCGCTGCAATTCGACCGCTTTGGAAAAATATTCGAGCGCCTTGCGCGGTTCACCCAGGAGATTGTACGAATGGCCGATATTAAGCAGATTGATCCCCTCGATACGTCGATCGGATATTTTGCGAGCCAGAGCCAGTGATTGTTCATATAGTTCTAAGGCCTTCTGATGGTCGCCGCGGGCGGCATGAGCATTGCCCATATTGCCATATAGGTTCATTGCCGGCCACTTGAAATCAAGATCCAGGGCTACCTTGAGAGCTCGGTTATAGAAATCCAGAGCCCCGTCAATATCCCCATTGCGCCGATAAATTATTCCCAGATTGCTGAGCACGCGGCAAAGCCGTTCAGGATTTTCAACAAAGCAATCTAAAGATTTAATGTACGATTTGGCGGCCGCATCAAGTTGCCCCATTTTGCCCAACACAAAGCCCAGGCCAAGGTAGGCTTCACCGGCCAATTCCGGCCACTGGCTGGCATCGGTCAAAACCTCTTCATATGTAAGTCGCGATTTTTCATTATCGCCGATATGCTGGAAATTTTCAGCTATTAAAATCAATAAAGCAATCCTGCTTCTGTCCGGTTCAGGCGTCTTGCCGATTTCTTTGAGCGCCTCATCAAAATATTGACCAGCCTTTTTAGGGTCGATAAACATCAGGGATTTGCCAGCGCCGACTAAAGCATCATAGCGCGCCTGACTTGGAGCCTCCGGCCAATTTTCGAGAATTTTAAGGATTTGTTTATAGAAATTCGTTGCCTGTTCCCAGCCGAAAACCAGGGCGGCATTTCGAGCAGACTGGTTATGGCAATCGTAAGCTTTCGCCAGATCGCCGGCAATGAAGTAATGTCGGGCTAAAACCTCGGCTGATGCTCCCTGATTCTGCAAATAGGCGGCGGTTCTTCGATGCAGTATTTTCTTCTTGGCGGCTGGCACGAGGGAATAAGCCACTTCTCGAATTTGATTATGCATGAAGCCAAAATTGCCGTCCTCGTGTCGGAAGACCCTAAGTCTAACCAGTTCATCCAATAAAAGCTCGTTTTCTAAACCGAAATCGGCAAGCCGCAAGAGATCAGTTGAGGAGAAGGATGATTCCATGACCGAGGCCTGTTCGACCAGAATCATCTGCCCCGAATCCAACCCGGCAAGACATCTCTGAATAGCTTCACGGATAGTGCTCGGAAGCGGGAATCCGGCCAGCCTTTCGCTGTGTACCCGCCAATAACCGCCCCTTCTGGTTATGACGCCGCCGTCGGCCAGGCTTTTGAGGAGCTCTTCTGCAAACAGGAAATTGCCGCCTGTTTCTTCGAATAATCTGGCGATAAATTCGCGGGATGGCACAAAATCGCCAAAAAGCTTCTGCAAAAATTCCTGCCAGAGCAATTGGTCAGCCGGCCGAAGTTCGATTTCGGTAAAAGAATCGGTAAAATCCCATGCCGATGTATCCTGGCCCATCTGAGAGGTAATGATAAATACAAAGCCATTGCCTGAATTAGAATGCCCTTGCTTGAGAAGCCTGGCCGCGAAATTAATAAACTCGATAGTCTGGCTATCGGCCCATTGAAAATCTTCAATCACCAATACCAGCCGACTTCCGGAACATATTTTCTGAATATAATCTAAAAGATTGTCGAATAATCGCTGTTTGCCAAACTTAACATCCTGTTCTCCCCCGGCCCCGGGGAATAACTCGGGAAAGAGTCTTTTCAGCTCGTCGCCTTTGGCTGCAAAAATCTCCCGATTTTCATCATAGAGCAAAATTAGTTGATTGACAAGGCCGACTACCGGTTCAAGGGGACGATTATCATCTTTGCTACAGCCGGCAATCAACACCCGGCCCCCAGTCATTTGGATGGCATATTTGTATTGTTCAACCAATCGACTCTTGCCAACGCCGGATTCGCCCCTGATATGAAAAGTCGAATTATGGCCGACAGATATATCTTGAAATGCCTTAAGCAGCAACTCCGACTCATGCTGGCGACCGCAGAAGGCGGCTCTGTCAAAGTAATCGCGGCCTGTATGATACGCCTGTCTGGAACTGCCGGAGAGCGACAGCTTTTTTAAAGCGGAGATAACCTCGCCCGCGGAATGATGCCTTTTTTGCGGGTCATTTTGCAGCATCCTGGCAATGAGCTTTCGCATAGATTCGCCGCCCTGCGCATGATCAAATTCGGGCAATTCGATTTGCCGTTCAAGCTTGTTGGCCAAGACCTGGCTGGTCGTTCCCTGAAATAAGGGCTTTTTAAATATCAACTCATAAAATATCAAGCCCAGGCTGTATAGGTCGCTTGCAGGCATTAATTCTTCGTGCTTAAAAATCTCCGGGGGGGCGAATTCAAGCGTTCCCGACCTCTTCTGCCCGCTTGTATCCTGCAAATGGGCGGCCAGGCCGAAATCGACCAATCGGGGATTGCCGAGTTCGTCAAAAAGAATATTGGAGGGTTTTAAGTCTCCGTGTATGATATGACGTGAATGAATATAATCGAGGGCAGTCAAGATCATTAAGGCATAATGAAAAAAATCAACTAATTGGCATTCCGGAACCCTGGATGCTAGATCACCGCCGGGCATAAAATCCATGGTATAATAGGGGCGACTATCGTTCGCCAGGCCAAAATTATAAACTTTGACCAAGAACGGATGGCGCAACTGGGTCAAAATACCGAATTCGGTTTTGAACTCATCAAGATGAGCAATAAGCCCTTTTCGCAGGATTTTTAGGGCCTTTGTAGATTCATCTTTGAGATCGATGACCCGATAAACCTCGCCCATCCCCCCGATACCCAGATTGGTCGTGATTTTAT
>Ga0315281_10008906_pt1 | contig 13986 bp, 6 predicted proteins | sample YL17G07_0_MG_FD_204540 | JGI IMG/M metagenome (GOLD analysis project Ga0315281, IMG submission 204540) | Sediment microbial communities from Yellowstone Lake, YNP, Wyoming, USA - YL17G07_0 | ecosystem: Environmental > Aquatic > Freshwater > Lake > Sediment | place: USA: Wyoming | collected...
ACTTTCCTGGTCCGGCGCAAACGCTAATGAAGTACCGAAATAGCCGTTCCATCTGCCGTTGTACGTGCTATCTTTTTCGGGCCATGTTTTGGGCCATGTTTGCGGCTTTGTGCTTACCGCCGGTGAGCGCTCATTATTGATTGCCGGATCGGCTTGAAAATACCCCGGACGCGGTTCAAAACGCATTGCTCGGTTAAATTTCTTGCTTGTTCCCTGTCCCTCACGGTAACCGGTTTCCATGATATATATTTCTTTGCTAGCATCATTTTTTATTTTTGCAAGAACAAATGGAGTAATCCCATCTGAATAATTCATTCCAGAACCTTTGGGGACTTCAACAGAATGCTGAGTCGCCACATCTACGCCACCGCCCCACCAATATCCTACTATTCCGAAATTCCGAAATTCTGTGCGTATGTTGTTGGCATCATGTAGTCCGGTTCGTTCTGCATCTGATGAACCGCGTTTTCCGGGAGGAACAACAGGGTAATACTGTTGTTGTGATATAAGAGCATTGCTTCCTGTAACGAGGAAAAGAAATAGAACACCAATAGATTTTCTCATACTAACAATTCTCCCTTACTTACGGTACGGACACAAATTGGGATAATGACATACCGATTTCAATTCTTCTTGGTGGAAAATATCGCAACGGATTTGCTAATTGTAATCTGTCAGCCACGCCAGTAGTTGAGTAGTCCGGGCTGCCGGTGGAGCCAAACACATCGCCGTCAAAATATGACGTATTGAAAAAATTGAATACACGTAAGAAAGCATTCATCTGCAAGCCGCCGAGAGAGAATCCTTTTTCTGCCCGTAAATCTACTGTTAACCCCATTGGTTTTCTGCCTGAGTTTGTCTCAATCTGCGAGCCAAATCCTGAACCGATTACCGGAGTATATGGCAGCCCGCTTCCGTACTTTATGATTGTGCTGATGGAATAATTTTTGGGTTCGGACAACTGAACGCTTGCATTAAGTGTTTGCCGTTGATCCCAATTCAACGGTATTTGTTTCGGCCGCGAATCCAATTTTGCTTCCGCAAGGCGCGCAGTTTCTGCCGGATCGCTTGAATTTCCTTGTGCTCTCTGCCATGTATAATCAAGGGATGAACTTACGATGCCATATCTTCGTTGTGTCAACGAAATGGTGAAACCGGAGACATTTCCAAAATCTATGTTAGTAAGACGGCTGTATTGTGCATCGTTATATGTAGAAATAAATTCAACGCCGAGTAAATCTCGTATATCCTTATAAAAAATGTTTATGGACAAGCCAAGAACATCGGAGAGCGCGTTCTTGTACCCAAATTCGTATTGAACCGTACGTTCTGGCTTTACATCAGGATTTCCTAACACGCCATAATCTGACGTGGCTCCTTGTATGCGCGCAAGTTTACTGTAATTAGAATTATTAAACATATCCCTCAGCGGCGGCAGTTGATAGAAATGGCCGTAGGAGAAAAATATTCCTGCTGTCGTTGTGATCGGATACGAAACGCCGAGACGCGGCGCATACGAAGTCTTTATCTTTGTTGCTTTCTGATGAGATGCCGGAGCTCCGGAAATTGCATTTGCCGGATTTGCTAAATCACTTGGCAGTTTAGAGCGAGCATTAAAATATTCAAAACGAACACCGGCTCGGATAGTCAAATCATTCCACTCGATCAAATCTTGAACATACGCAGCGCCGGAAATTGGCTTGTAAAATTGCACTCCAGGATAATCGGGCGGAAGATCAACGTACCGTATCAATTTTGTAACCCCGCCTTCTGTCAGATAGACTAAGGTTCCGGGTGTACCGAATTGCAAATCAGAATATTGGAATTCGCCCCCCACTCGTATTTGGTGAGCTCGCGAAACTTGACTCATTAACGAAATCTTGCCGATATATGAATCCGTTTTTTGACGAAAGCGACCAAAATCTACCCCTTTCATAACAATGTCCGTATTTGGCAGTGTTACCGTAGAGCCGGCTTCATCATATCGCGTATCATAAAAATTTTCATAGACCCAATCTTTATAGTCAAAATAATTTTCATGAACGCTTGCAGTGTAATATGTAGATTGCGAAAGCAAGTGAGTTATATCAATGCCATGTATGTACGATATTGTAGTTTGTTTTTTCCTTCCGTCGGGATTCAAGAACCACCTAAAAGTATAATCTTTGTCGGTTTTCGACTCTTCAGTAAAATTAAATAGTACTTGATAACTTATGTCAATCCCCTCTATCGATTTATTGGTAATTTTTCCCAGTCCAGACCATTCTCGTCTATAACCAAGCGGTAGCTCCTTCCCGTCTCCTAAACCATCATACCCTACGATATTGCCTACGGAATCTTTCATCGGTGTCCAAATTGGTTTAAAGACTCGAGTTCCATACAGATAATCGTCAAACACATAACGCCTTCCATTAAGAAGAAAATATGTTTGAGGAATACCCGTTGGACCGCTGATCGTTGCCTGAAAACTCTGTGTAGAAAATGGATGTGCTTTGTATGGTAATCCTCGTTTATCATTGTTTCCAAAGAGAAAATCTCCGCCGTACACTTCTGCATTCCACACAAATTGATCACTTCCAGTTTTCAGAACTGTATTAACCACACCGCTCATTGCTTGTCCGTATTCAGCATCAAACGTCCCTGTAATAACTTGAACTTCTTGAATAATCGAACGGTCAATCTTTATGCTTGATTTGTTATCGTACGCATTATTAATCGAAACCCCATTTACCTGATATTGTACTTCGCCTTCTCGTCCGCCGCGGAAATGTCCGTTAACAACTCCGGCTTGAAGGTTCACAATATCTTGAAGTTCCTGGACTGGAAGCGAGTTAATTTCTTTATCGCTCACTGTCGCAACTGTACTGGTAAGATTTACCTGGACGATCGGCTTCTCCGCCGTCACAATCACTTCTTGGGTCGTCACTACATCCTCTTCCAACGTGGCGTCAAGTTTTGTCGTGTTGTCGGCACTTACTTGCGCTTGCTTGACGGTGTAGAGACGATAGCCAATTGACCGAAACTGGATATCATAACTACCAGGGGGAATATTGAGAACAGAGAAGTAGCCATCGAGATCAGCAGCCCCGCCCATAGTTGTGCCCAACAAAATTACATTAGCTCCCGTCAACGGCTGTTTGCCCTTATCGAGGACTCTTCCAGATAATTTTCCGGTTGTACCGGCAAATACCTGAGCAGACATAAAGAGAAGAAGAAAACAGAAAGGAAGAGACAAGTGTCGTTTGCGATGAGGTAAATGTGTAATCATAGTATTATTCGCATGAATGGAATTGCAAGAACAGAAGGAGGATAGCAACGACGCAAGGTAAAAAACTGCGTGTCCCGAAATTGATCGGGACACGCAGTATTCGAACTACTTCAATAACATCATGCGACCAACCACTGTTTTGTTTGCGGCTGTTCGTAAGCGATAATTATATACGCCGGAAGCGAGCTTTGACGCGTTGAACGAAATTTCTTGATCGCCTACCTGGCGAACACCAAGATTTTGCGTTGCTACGAGACGTCCTAAAATATCGAACACCTCTAACGTCACATCGATCGTTTGCGGCAAAGAAAACTTAATTGATGTTGTGGGGTTGAAAGGATTCGGATAGTTGCCGAAAAGTTTGAATTCTTTTGGTGCAACAACGTTCTCCTGTCCAACAGATGTAATCACCTTTGTCGGATCCATATACATCCACGCTACTCCATCCTGCCAAGTTTGTTCTCTCATAAACCATACTCTGTACCCGTAGCTGTTGGCAGGGTTTGGGTCGCCATCACCGTCAAACCTACAGACTCCAAAGAACAACACTCCGTCTCCTCGTCCGGCAGGATAGCCAAGTTTGCGCAGATTTATTTTCATTTCAGCGGTGTAGCCTTTATCAGGCGTTGTTCCGACTGTATCAACGGTGGTTCCCGAATTTAAAGCAGTTTTTACCTGAACCGCTTGACCTGAAGAATCCCAGGCGCCAGAAAGGGGTGCTAAATCTTCACGTCTGCCGTTTCCGCCTGTTGAATCAATAATGAACGTCAAGTTCCGGGCAATAAGAACAGAATCTCCATCTCGTTTGGCTCTGTCAGTTATCATAACACGGAATCCATCCCACCGATCCAGATCTTTAAAATATTGCACATATTTATCTTTAACATCAAAGCCAAGATAGAGAGTATCATTCTTAAAGAAATATTTCACTATTGCAGTGTCGGCATCAAAAATTGCAGCCTTTCCTCCGTTTACATCCGGTTGGAATTGACCACTGCGGAACGGAGCAGTATTTGGATAGGCATTACGAATTGCGTCATTGCCATAACGCAGAAGTAATTTTCCGATACCATTACCATTCCAAATAGGCTCGTCAAGTTTTCCATCGATTGTCGGAGCTGCTAAATTACCTGCACTCGGAATGAAGAGGTCAGGATCTACAACAGGCACGGCACCAGTTGTGGTAACGCTTGGTTTCACAAAAACCCTTATGTGGTTATTGTTATTTCCACCCCAAGGACCTTGCGCCCAAGCCTTATTAATGGCAAATCTATTTTTTAACGTATCTGCGCCTCTATACCATTGCCAATCGCAATCGTAAATAGCGATACTATACATCACTATGTCACCATTTACCGCTTTGGGATTATAACCGTAGAATTTCAGGTTAATTTTGAATTCCATCGTATAGCCCTTGTCGATGATCGAGTCGGCATTTGTCAATCCGTCTACGAAAGTTTTTGCATCCCAAATTTGGGCTTTGAGAAGTCCATCCGCAGAATCTGTCCAACGATTGTAACCGGAATACTGACCAAAATATCCCGGCATAGCGCCGACGTTTCCCGTTGCCGGATCTGCCCAACCCTCAGTATTCCATGCGTAATAAATTTCACCGTTTGGCACTGGTCTATCAGTTTTGGATTTGTTCCGCATGTTTGATAAAACACCTTCCCACTTTGCTGGTCCGGGCCATGGACCACCGCCAATGGAACTATCTTTTACACTCACGGCGACATATAAACTATCACCGTTAACCAGGAATTTAACAACTGCGTTGTTAAGCGGATCGGTGGGTACTACTCCCCAGCCATCCGTGGTGTAACCGGAGCCTGGCATGCCATTATCTTTGCCATAAGAAATGCGAAGCGACTCTGCTTTTGCCCAATCAGCTTCATTTAACTTACCGTCCAACGTAATTGGGTTTGATGTCGTACGCGCCCAAATAGCATCTGTGCGCGTTTGAGCACCCACAGATACTGCAAAGGCAACAAACATCACCGCCAATACAAAAAATCGTGTCGATTGTATCATTGTAAATCTCCTTTCGTTAGTAGATTGTGAAACGGAGTAACGCACTTGAAAGCCAGGGGGAAGAAATTGATTACACCCTGTTGAAACATCATCACGACTAAACTTCGTTATGCCGCATTTTCCTCCTTCGTATAATGGGACATGGGGTTTATTTTTTTGCAACTATTTCGCAAACACAATGTCGTTGGGACGATCACGTGAGCAGCACCCCCTTTAGTACGTTTCTGCAGGCGATCAAACAACCGGTTGATGGCCATGGCTCCAAGATCGGGGATCGGGACGTGAACAGATGTCAATGACGGGCTGAGGTATTTTGCAACGGGAATGTCGTCGAATCCGGACACAGATATATCATGCGGAATTCTGAGCCCGACCTCGCGGATGGCACCGATGGCACCGATAGCCATAGAGTCGTTGAGCGCAAATATTGCCGTTGGGCGCAACTTTGATTTCAACGCACGCAGCACAGTCTCGTACCCGGATGCCTCTGTGAAGTCACCTTCGAGTTCAAGAGCGTGATTAGGGATCAGCCGTCGCGACGAGAATGCTTCGCGATAGCCGCGCAGTCGCTCACGCGCTTCAATATTGTTCTCGCTTCCTTTTACGACCGCGATGCGGCGATGACCGAGCTTTAGCAAATACGAAACCATTTCTTTTGCACCACCGAAGCTGTCCGTCACGATCGTGTCAAAATGTGGATTGCTCGTATGGCAACTCAACAAAACAACGGGCAAGTCGCCGGGGAGGTTTGCGAGCAAGACTTCCGAGTCGATTTGCGGCGACATCACGACGAGGCCATCCACCCGGCCGCGCATGAATCGCAACGCCGCTTCTATTTCTTTTGGATCGTTGTGGGAGCTTGATACTATGAGATGATATTTTTGTGCCTGCACTCCTTCATCTGCCCCGCGGATTATCTCCGAGAAAAATTCACCGTGCAAGTCGGGCAGAAGGAGTCCTATTGCTTCGGTCCTCTGCATGATGAGTCCACGGGCCGCGAGATTTGGCGTGTACTTGAGTTTATGGACTGCCGCCATCACTCGCTCTCGTGTTTCCGCTTTTACCTTGTCGCTGCCATTAATGACGCGAGAGACTGTAGCAATGGATACTCTGGCTTTCTTTGCCACGTCTATGATGTTGGAGTGCATAGAATTTCAGGCTGGATCTTTTGTGTGAGTGTAAACGTTTACATTTTTTGATGATAATGCACGCGTTACGGTTTAGATCAAGAATCCTATGAAAAAACGGTGAGAGACTTGTAGTAGAAAATGTAAACCTTTACATTTTCTGGGATAATAATAGAACTTTTCAAAATCAATGTCAAGTTAAATTTGTCGGCGGGCTATTTAGCCCTTTTTCAAGAAAATGCAGGACATCTTGCTCAAGAGATCGTAACTACTCAAGCTATTTTTCCAGGCCAATTTCCAGGATGTCCTACGTCTCGCTAAATAGTACCACTACCCAGCCACCCTCTTGATATTCCCTTCACACCATCCGCTGTTTTCGATCATAATCAGACACGAATTCGCTGGAGTAGATTTTTCGAAAGGAATGTGAAATTCAGATTACTGCTCAAATACCGAATAGCTCCACACTGAAAGTCTGAATCGGCCCTTGCTTAATGATAGATGTACTGAAATCATAGGCAACTCCTATCCTGGGATTAAGTTTGTAAAGAAAATCGAGTGCGTCTGTCTTCGGTGAAAAGTACTTGGCAATTTGAAGCGAAAAAGCCAGGGTGGAGTACATTTTCCTTCTGTCTTCAACCGGAAATATGACGCCGCTGCTCAATTCAAGATCGACAGGAGAGTAGATACCGAAGTTTACACGAACACCAGCCTTTGGGAGGAACCACGAAACGTCACCCCGGTGCATCCCAACTTGAAAGCTAAGCGAAAAATCAACGAATGGATTGAGGTACGAAAAAAGGTCATTCTTCGCCAACATGTTCTCGTATGCGCTCAAAAATCCAAATCCTTTCAGAACAATACCGCCTCCAACAACATAGCTGGTGGCATACTCGTGTATGAAGCCACCCGGAGGATATGAGTATGTAGCATAGAAGTCGGTCCCCAAATGCGCTCCGACTACCTGCCGCCCAGATATCTGATTCCTTCTTGTGATCTCGGGTTTCGAAGTTTCGAATTTCTTATAGTATTGGTCGAACGGGGCAGACTCTTTGAGACTGTCAAAGAGCGCCAGGTCCGTATGAAATGGCACCGGGATTATGCGCAAGGCCTCAAAGTTGCGGAGATAGAATAGCTGCCGACTCTCCTCTTTCTGTGCCAGCTCCTTCAACTCCTGGAGTTGTTGACGTCCTCTTTGAAATTCCCGGAAGATTTCAAGCAACGATATTTTCGATGCTTCAATTGCATATGCAAAATTCTGTGAATAAGGGATAACCTGAGTGGCATAACTGTACCGTTCTTCTCTCCTCATGTAACCATCCCCGAACGCGTACCATCGTTCTCCCCGAAGGTTAAAAACTTCCAGGCCCACCTTTCCGTAGAAGTCGTGCAGTTCCTTGTCATAGAATGGTTGAAAGGCTGACCGTTTGACAACCAAATGGCCTGCCGAGAACGCATCTTGAATAAAGTGCTCCCCAAATCCCTCGACAAAGAGTGCATTCTGAAAGACTGCCGTGCAACTATCTACGAGGCTCTCTTCAGCATTGCTCTGATACTCCTGGTAAAGTTGCCCGGCATAATACGCCAATTGAAGCGCGAACGAATGGAGCGTAACATACTTCGTTATCGAATTAGTCTTGCTCAAGGTGGCGAAGGGTGTCTTGACTGTCTGTGACGTTTGAAATTTCCCCATCTCGTCGGAATCAGACTTTGGCAGTTGATTATAAAAACTTTCTCCGTAATCATAAAAATGTGAGAGATCGGAGATGGCGTTTGTGGCATAACTCGGATCAATACTGAACAAATCCTCGTCGGGGGCATCAAGAAATCCATCGCCAAGATATTGGTGTTGAAGCTTCGCTGACTTCCCCAATCTTGTGTCTCCGAACAAAAGCGCATCCTGCAATATCAGAGGATTCGTAACATGATCCCCCGAAAGTGCCGTGATATCGCCATACGTCATCTTGACAAATCGATCAAATGCCTTAAAGCACAAGTTGCTGTCCACGATCCCTGCGAGAACCACCAGCGGTGAAGAGTCTGGCTTCGCCTTGATAGTTCTAACCGCCTGGGCGAATGCAGAATCACCTATCTCTTTGTGTTCACCAAATTTGCCCGCAGAAGCGGTGCCGAACAATATTAGATTGGCAAGTAAAATGAATGTTGCTCTTGCAGCCATTTTTTAACCTCACCGAGAATGATGATGGATTCCCTACCTCTTGATTATCGGAGCTAGCTCTGCAGTCCCATCGATTTTCTTGATTACAAATCTGTATTGCATACGTGGGTCTAACTGAGGAGCATACCAATTTACTTTCCACTTAGACCCAAACTGGGTCCATGTCTTCCCTGTCATCGTTATGACCATATTCAAATTCTCTTCGGTCTCAAAAGTCTTCCAATCGTTGGCCCCAACAAGTGAAGATTCGACACTCACTGAAGGGTTCTGAGCTTTCTCCGGACTGAAGCTTGGAAGCGCATCGCTCCAGGGATATTCGATCGGTTTTCCCTGTTCATCTTCAGGGTCGTTTTTACAGTAACAGTCCTTAGTACTCTGCACTTTGGCCGGAAGCATAAGTTTCTTGCTGATCGCGTCCATTTTTTCCGCAATTCCATAATCGACCATGAATCCGGGGCGATACGTGAAACTGCCGGAATACTTGAGTCCGCTCGTCTGAGTTGAGAGCTCGCCGAAATCCAATACCATCAATCGTCCCGACTCGTTTCCATATAGAGTAGAGGCCCCTTCATAGTGTTGAAAGCCGTATTCTTCCTTCGTGGTCATGTACGAAACATATTCGTTTGCCAGGCCGATGAGAATCGGCTCAGATGATTTGCTCATTCGGTTGGCGACACTCTTACGAATCCGATGACCAAGCATTGTTGTAAATTCTCCGGGAAGCGTACATAAAGTCAAACCTCCAAGTTCATAAATGCCAATGGGCACTCTCTCCGGCAACGAATTCCTGAAAAAATCTTCCTTCAGAAGAGAAATTCCAATGGCCTGATAGAGCGACTTCGGCTTCTGTTCAGAAGGCCCGATCAAGTTTGTGTCGCCCTCGCAGAACAAGACTCCGCACGCCGGCCCTCTCCCATCTTCCGCTCCCGCACTCACCGGGTCCCCGGGCATGGGAACCTTCGCTGTGCGCAGTACATCATTGCCAAATTGTGCGACTGTGTCGCGGAGCTTCACGTCAAGAAAGCGACTCGTAATACGTGGGCTATTTAGAATCTCGTGCGTTCCGTTTCTCAAAGAGAGCACCGAATCGGCAATTATTCCTGCGAGCTTTTTGGTAACCATTGGTCCTTGTTTCTCGAAGAGCGGTGATACATCTCCCTCAGCACCGTTGAATATGGCGGCAATAGGGGTTCCCCCGTTCGCCCATTTCGATTCGAGAATTTGTGAGGCTGCGCCAAAAACACCTCCGTTGTAATATTCGGGGTAACTGCCAAGCGAATTTGGATGCATCGCAAAGAAGATTGCATCAGCGATAATGCTATTATCTTTCCTATCAAGAAATGTCACCAATCGCATTGATGGATCGATCGCTCGGTAGGCTTCTCCGTACGGAAATAGTTTTGTGACCTCTTGAATAGGAATGTCGTCGTTCGTCGAGACAAGCTCATCATTGTCGATGTCTTTTTGGAAGGCGAGGTAGCTTCTGTTACGAACAACTCTGTGAAGCCTCGTAGCTTGGTACTTGATGTCCGCTGGGCGCGAAGATTTATAGGCACCGATTATAGATTGAGCCACACGATGAGCGAGAAATTCAAAGAGGTCCTGATTAAATCCGGGGAGGTTTTGTGCGAAGATATTATAGTATGACCAGGAAGCAAAATTTCCGGGGCTCTGATGAGTGTGGGTCGCCGCAATGATGACATTTTCACGGCCCACGGTGGGAATCGAATCCTGCACCAGTTCCACGACCCGGTTGCAAAATCCCGAAGAGACTCCCCAGAGCTCAGTGGCAACAAGGACAAGTGGCGTGCCCATTGAGTCCTCTATATAGATTGCACGAGAGTAGAGCCGTGTCCAGAAGCCCGTTGCTGTCTTCGCCTCGAGAGAATTCCCTCCCATCGGGCATCCCGGTGGCGGAGTAATCTCTACCTTCGCTGCTCCGACCAGTAATGTTCCACCTGGGAGCTTCGGTATAGAAGGGCGAAGCTTGAGGGTGAGGATTGTTTCTCCACATTCTTCAAAGAAGAATGATAGAAACATTATCAACAGAGTGACAATAAACCTATTTCTCGTGGGCATCGCTTCGCCTCAGATATAGTGACAAGGGTGATCAGTTTCATCATTGATTGAAACAGATTGACAGTCTCCTGCAACAAATGAATTCATCGGTCTCTTTGAATGGCGTACTACGGAAATAGGAGACCTCCTCTTGATTCGAGAACTTCCGATTCTGACTTCAATCTTGTTTATCGGGATGAGGGATTTCCGAATGGAGAGATAAGCCATTGAAAGAGAACCAGCATGCACAAAGAGGATCCGAATTGCGCACTCAACTTGATCTGATGGAGAAGTGCGCTTGAGATCGCCACGAGTAACCTGTGTCGACGTGTTCACTGATAATGCATGGAGTTTTGGGGGCTAGGGCAAAAATTACAACAAATCATAAGAAATTCTTCGCGTATTCGCAATACCTAAAATCAGGTATTTTGGATTACGTTGCTTCCAAAAGCCCAAAATCTCATTCTCCTACAAAGCAATTGATTTTGCTGATTTTTACGTTCGACCGCCGGGATACCTACTTGAGGAACGGCAGGGGTGCACACGAAGAAATGAGAGGTGCAATCGTGTCCGTGCCCAGTGGAGAGACAAAATGTCTGAGGATATTCACTCCCCGCCCGAAAGCAGGATGGCGCCTTGGGAAGTCAGGGCAGGCGAGAAATTACGTTACCACGCACTATTTGCAGTACGCCACATCGCTCAACGGCGAGACTCCCACTTCATCAAACGACTCGATGGCGAAGTAATAATCCTGGCCAACATTCAGCGCACGAAGCTCGAGAGAAGACTTCTCGTCCGCAAAAAATTGATAAGTCTGATACAATTTGCTGGGGTGGATGCCCCAGCGAATGTTGTATCCGACGACCCCCGGCACGGGCTTCCAAGAAATGAACGCATTCCGTGGATCGGAATCGCGCCGGACGCTCATCTCCTTCGGTGTCTTTGGCGGCTTTCCCTCCGCGTTGCCAAAGACTCTGATGTCGCTGATAGCAAGGTGTGCTGCGGCGACATAGACATGATCGTACTTGATGTACCGTGCTTTGATCGGGGTGGGAAGTTCGATATACGCATTGGGCCGATCACGTTTCTCTCTTGTCAGGTCAGCGATTACGACCCACCCTTTTCCATTCAGAGAAGCCAGAATTCTACATTGAGTGTACACCGTCGAATCGCTGCCATAAATTCCGGAATAGAAGTCTGCGTAGTTCACTTGCAACGCACGCACAAGGCGGTCACCACCCAGGTCGATGGTCAACCATTCGCCCGGTCTGTTCTGCGATGCAACCCAGAAGGTCTTGACATTCTCGTCCGTAATATTCCGAGCTGAAAACGTATCACGCACTGAGGAAGCGGTAACCGGTTTCTTGTACGAGAGAAGCATCCATCCTGTGAACAGGTCGTCGCGGTTCGTCCAGCGCTCCGTCGGAATTCGTTGAGGAAAATCGCCAAACCGGGTATTGGAAAACATCACATCACCGCTGTCAAACCCGGCTGGAAACATCGCAATGCGCCTTTCAAAATTCCAATTCACCGCGACCCATGGTGTGCCGGTGTTCCACCAATTGCCGAACTTATCCTGGAACGTGTTCCCGTGTCCCGCCCCGGCCATAAATCCTCCCGGCTTATAGGAGACTGGATTGTAGGGAGCATACGTAAACGGACCGAGGGGATTTTTACCAGGATACGTTCCATTCGCATACACGTTGTATTCTGTTCCGGGAGCCGCATACTGTAAATAATAGATGCCGTTGTGTTTTGTCATCCAGGCGCCTTCAATGTACGGCCGGATGGTATCCCGATGGTCGCGTCCAAAACGTTCCCAACCATGTTCTTCGGGATGAAGAGAGAGCAACTCCTTCGGTGCACCTTTATAGAGGAGGTGTCGATTCTTGTCGAGTTCGCTCCCGTAGATCGGGTAAACGTTTGACGATCCCCAGTACATATACCACCGGTCACTTCCTTCATCGTAGAAGATGTCGGGATCCCACGGACCTCGTGCTGTCTCCGGAAGCTGTGGGAGCAGACGGTTAGCGAACTGCAGATGTCCAGTGTTGGGAGTAGTTGTAAAAAAGATCGGGCGCCGCTCAAATGTTGATTGAAAGAGATAGAGCGTATCTCGCACCGAGAGTGCTGCCGGTGCGCAGATATCCTCCAGCGGCCACTTGTCGGGAGTTACATAGTTCCAGTGAATCAAATCTTGCGAGTGCCACCATCCTCCGGAGATCGTTACGAAGAGATAGTACTCATTCTTGTGGTTGACGATTACCGGATCGGCCCCGGCGCGGTACGAGATCTGCTCATTACTCTGTTCGAAGTTGTACTGGTAGTTAATGTCGATGGGATTGCAGTATGTTGTGATTCCCGAGGATTGCGGAAATAGTCGTGAACACATTACGAAGACGAGCAAAAAAGGGAAAGTGCGTTTTTCCATAGGCGAAAAGAGTGGAGAAATGAGAGAAATATGAATTCTTGGCAGCGATGCCAACTATTCACCAGGGCAGGCTGCGTATTTCTGTCGCTGACAAAAACCGACTACTTTAACAACATCATCTTTCTTACTTGCGCGAATCGGTTGCTCGGTTCAGCCACGCTGACGGCATCGATGCGATAGAAATAAATCCCTGAAGAGACATCCGCGTGCCAATGCACCTTCTGGTATCCTGACGCCTGCTCTCCATCATAAAGCGTGGCGACTCGTTCGCCCAAGATGTTGAAGATTTGAACCCGAACTGCGGACTTTGCCTGCAACCCATATTCTATTACTGTCGATGGGTTGAAGGGATTAGGATAGTTTTGATTCAAGAAGTACTTGGAAACTACGCGATCTTCTTTCGGAACGGACGTTACCTCATCAACGCGATACAGGCTTCCTCCGAATGTTGCACAAAACAATGTGTGCGGTAGAAACACAGACGACCGCACCATGAAACTGGAGAGGCAGGGATTGCCGTTGTTGTAATTGCTCCAAGAATTACCTCCGTTTGTCGACCGCCGGACACCATACCCAAACGTCGCGGCGTAGACGAAAGCGGGATTCGCCGGATTAACATAAATATCTCTGGACGAAACCGTGTCGACTGTTATCCACGTAAGTCCCGCGTCGGTCGATTTGGCCGTCCCACCTGGGGACGATTGTGCATAGAGTATACTGGGATTGACCGGATCAACTATCAAGTTCACCAAACGCAGGCCACTTTTTCGGATTGTCCATACGCCTCCGCCATTCGTGGTTCGATAAAGAGTATCGCTGCCCGCGGCGTAAAGTGTATCAGGATGCTGAGGATCGAATATTGCTTCAGTGACAGTTCGCCCGCCTGCCGAAA
>Ga0315281_10008907_pt1 | contig 13983 bp, 17 predicted proteins | sample YL17G07_0_MG_FD_204540 | JGI IMG/M metagenome (GOLD analysis project Ga0315281, IMG submission 204540) | Sediment microbial communities from Yellowstone Lake, YNP, Wyoming, USA - YL17G07_0 | ecosystem: Environmental > Aquatic > Freshwater > Lake > Sediment | place: USA: Wyoming | collected...
GGCACCGGGGCCAGACCTATATTGATACACATTGAGCGAAGTAATGGCGCCGCCGGATGGACAACGAAAACCTGAAAAAGCTCGAAAACCGCGTCGATGACCTGATCGGGACCTGCCGACAGCTCAAAAAAGACAATCACCTTATTAAGGATGAGCACGCCAAGCTCATCGAAAAAACCCAGATCGCCCGCACCCGCATTGAATCCATGATCGGCCGGCTCAAGGCCCTGGAGCGTGGCTCGTGAAAGCTTCATCCGGTGGCGTTACTATTTCCATTCTGGGCAAGGAGCTCATGGTGGCCTGCCCGGACGGCGAGCGTGAATCGCTGAGCGCCGCCGCGCGTTACCTCGATCAGCGCATGCGCGAAATCCAGGATTCTGGCAAGGTGATCGGCGCCGAACGTTGCGCGGTGATGACGGCGCTCAATCTCACCAACGAGCTGTTGCAATTACGCCAACAATTCAACGGTGTACCGGCCGGTATTGACGCGCGCCTGCAGGCGCTGCATGGCAGAATCGAGGCCGTACTGCAAGAATAGCCAAGCGGCGCCGAAAGGTTTATAAAAGACATGGCGCCCTCTGCGGTGTTCGTATCCGCTCCTGGTCCTCTGAACCTATAAGCATTACTCCGGGAGCCGCCATGGCAGATGCTGTTGTGCAAGCCCACCTCGAGTGGGAAGCCTGATGCATCTCGGTGGCACCCACCTGAGCCTAACGGTTCAGGGCAATGGGGCGGTACGGCACAGGCGGAGTGGCGCCACTTAAATTTTCTTCCTGTTTATCATTCCCGTGACCCCAGACAACACACGAAATAACCTGCGCCACGAACTGCGTGCGCGCCGTCAGGAATTGGACGAGCCCGAACAGACGCACGCCGCCCACCAGCTGATTGCGCATCTGGTTGCGACGCGACTGTATCGCGTCAGCAAGCGCATCGCCGTCTACTTGCCGAACGACGGCGAGATTGATCCGGTGCCGCTCATGGCGCGCCTCTGGAAAACCAACAAGACCTGCTACCTGCCGATTCTGTCTCGCCTGCGACATGACCGCCTGTGGTTCGCGCCGTTCACACAGGACACCCCGCTTAGCCAGAACCGCTTCGGCATACTCGAACCGGTAGCGCCGGCCCGCAGCTGGGTGCGCGCACAGGAACTCGATCTCATCCTCATGCCACTCGTAGGCTTCGACATGCAGGGCAATCGCCTCGGCATGGGCGGCGGCTTCTACGACAAGAGTCTCGAATTCCTGCGCCACCGCACCCTCTGGCGCAAGCCGCATCTCATCGGCCTGGCGCACGACTTTCAACGCGTGAAAAAAATAGAGGCCTGTGCCTGGGACGTACCGATGCAGGCCGTTGCCACCGATCAGTCGGTGTATTATTTCAAATAACAACTCGGACAAGGACGCCGCCATGCACGACCTGACACTTGTTATCGGCAACAAGAATTACTCCTCGTGGTCGTTGCGTCCCTGGCTGCTGCTCAAACAAGCCGGCATTCCGTTCCGCGAACAGTTCATTCCGATTCGCGGCGCAAACTGGAACACCCAGATTCGCGACCTCTCGCCCTCCGGCAAGGTCCCGGTACTGATTCACGGTGACGTGCGCATCTGGGAATCGCTCGCTATCTGCGAATATCTGGCTGAGCGCTTTCCGGAAAAACAGCTGTGGCCAACCGCGGTCGCGGCACGCGCCGAGGCGCGCTCGGTGAGCGCCGAAATGCACTCGGGCTTCATGGGGCTGCGCCAGAACATGTTCATGAACATCCGCCGCCGCATGCCAACCCGCGGTCGCGCACCGGAGGCGCTGGCCGATATCGAGCGTATTGTCGCCATCTGGAACAGCTGCCGCGCACGCTATGCCGCGGGCGGCCCATTTCTTTTCGGCGCCTTCAGCATCGCCGATGCCATGTATGCGCCGATCGCACTGCGCTTTGAAACCTACGCGGTGCTGACCGATGGCGCCGCCAGCGACTACGCCCGCACCCTGCTCGCCCTGCCAGCCCTGCAGGAATGGGTGGCCGCGGCGCACGCGGAGAAAGAACAGCTCGCCCACTACGAACCCGCCGACGCATGAATTACTGGCTGATGAAAACCGAGCCGGACTGTTTCGGCATCGACCATCTCAAGGCGAAACCAAAACGCACCGAACACTGGGACGGCGTGCGCAACTACCAGGCGCGCAATTTTCTGCGCGACGGCATGCAAAAAGGCGACCTGGCCTTCTTCTATCATTCCAGTTGTGCGCAGCCCGGCATCGCCGGCATTGTGAAAATCGCGCGCGCCGGCTATCCGGATCACACCGCCTGGGACCCGAACAACGAGCATTTCGATCCGAAGAGTTCGCCGGCCAACCCGATCTGGGTGATGGTGGATGTAAAACTGGAGCGCGAATTCAAACATCCCATTACCCTGACCGCGCTCAAGCAGAATCCGGCGCTCAAGGGTATGCCGCTTTTACAACGCGGTAACCGGCTGTCGATCCTGCCGGTCAGCACGAAGGAATGGAACAGCATTCTGAAAATGGAATCGTCCGACTAACCGACCACCACGGAGAACCTCAATTATGAAACATGCCACACTCGTATTGCTTGCCGCTCTCGCCCTGCCGCTTTCCGTAACCGCCGCGGAACCGGCCAAGTCCGTGAATCTGCAGGTGCGCATGACCACGAGCCTGGGTGTCGTCGAAATAGAACTGGACGCCGCCAAGGCACCGAACACCGTGGCCAATTTCATCGGCTACGTGGAAAAAGGTTTTTACAATGGAACGATCTTTCATCGCGTCATCCCCGGCTTCATGATCCAGGGCGGCGGTATGACCGCCGGCATGAAGGAAAAACCGACCGGCGCCAAGATCCAGAACGAGGCCGACAACGGACTCAAGAACCTCACCGGCACCCTGGCCATGGCGCGCACCAGCGACCCGCACTCGGCCTCCGCGCAGTTCTTCATCAACACCGTGGATAACGCCTTCCTCGACCACACCGCCAAGAACCCACAGGGCTGGGGCTACGCCGTGTTCGGCAAGGTGACGAAAGGCATGGACGTGGTGAAGAAAATCGAAGCCGTGCCGACCAGCAACGCCGGCATGCATCAGAACGTGCCGGTGAAGAACGTTGTGATCACCAAAATGGAAGTCATCAAGGGCGCTGCGTCCGATAAGGCCGGAGCTGCGAAAAAATAGGCGGAAGCATTAATCGCCCTCTCCCGTCTGCGGGAGATGGCCAGAGATGAAAATTACCAGGGCACGAAATACTCTGTTTTATATAGTCTAGTCGCACCCGACCCAGTGCGGATGCTCAGGAAGAATGGAAGGAGAAATTTTATGGTGTACAGATCGACGAACTACATGAACAATCCGAATGCTCCGATCGGAAAATGGACATGCTCACCAACGTCGAGCGTTACGCCATTCATGGAAGTGCCAACTGGCGACAGAACTAGAGGCAATGACCTTTGTGGTCAGTGCGTCTCTTACGTCAAGAAAGTCTGCCCATCTCTACCTGTTACGAGCATCTGGAGAAAGGGACCGCCTGTTAAAAATAATCGAAACATCTTGCCAGGGACCGTTATTGCCACGTTCAATTCCTCTGGGAGATACGAAGGTCATGCCGCTATCTACGTCAGCCAAAACTCGGCGGGCATCAACATATACGACCAGTACGTCACGCCGCCAAGCCCTAAGGCCGTTGGTCCCAGGCTATTGCTCTGGGGCGCACATGGCAACTCAAACAATGGGGACAACTTCTATGTCGTGGAATAGGAAAATCATTGCTTGGCTGTTCGTGCCGCTATCAGGCTGTTCGATTTACCCGGTCACCGCGGCAGAGGTCTGTCCGCCCCACCACGAGCAGCCATTGCGTTTTGTGGATGTTTTCGATGGCTCTCCAGAGCTGTTGGCGACGTTGCTGCCCGACGGAGCGGGGGAACAATCCGGTTACTGGCAGCTTGACTACGTTTATGCTGCTGGCCGATTTGTTACGATCCGATGCAAATACGCCGATGGACAAACATTGGACGTGAAGCTTTCTAAAAAAGTCTATAAGTGCGATTACAAAATCGATGCAAAGAAAACACTCAGCCTGAACTGTAAGTAGTTTTCAACTACTGCTTTATTGTTGTGCATTATCTAGTCCATCGCAAGTATGGCGAACGGTAATCCTGGACAGATCTTTTTCCGAAAAAATATACCTGTCCCAGATTTATAACCTCGAAAAAATATATCCTCGATGCTATTTTTGTCGCAAACATACTCAACCCCACTTAATGTGAGCACGAATCCTTTCTGAGAAAGTCGGTGAGTCTGCTTTTTTCGAGAACATGGTAAACCAATCAGAGTAGTTCTCGACCTTCGGCATAAGTCCTGATGCCTCTACTTTTGCAAAATCAGGCTTGTTTATAGAAGTTGCTACTTTCCTATAGTTTTTCTTTATTTTCTTAGCAACCTGCTCACCGTGCTCAACCAAATCCTTACATAGAAGCTGGCTGAAAAATATCCCGTCGTCTGTCTGGCTGTAGATGGCATCAATCACCGATGGATATTCCAGATTAACATTGCGTCCATGCTGGAGACCAAGATACAGCGTTGGAAAAATGGCCGCATCAACCACCTTGTACGATTCGATCAGCTGATTGCGCTTCTCAAGAGACATACTCAAGCTATGTACCGCTTGGCTCAGCGTTGTAGCTATGACAAGCGGGCGCCCCGTTAGCGATAGTTTTTCAAAAACCTGTGTATGCAGGATATCAACGGGAAGTATCTGCAGAGAGAGAGTTTGTAAATCGACTGATAATTCGAATATTTTATCTTTACTGATTTCCCCAGACTGCAGTTTATTCTGGTGCCCCAGAAAATCTGCCTTATGTGCTTCAAAAGTTTCTTTGAGCGACTTTACATGCTGTTTTTTAATTGCTAATAGCGAATTACATATTCCGAAAGTAACCATAATTGCCGCATTCGTATTACGAATCTCTTTTAGCAATTCATCTCTAATTTTTGCTCGTTCTGCAATCCGCTGAGCGCCATAAGCACCGGCGAATGCGCCTGCCAGAGAACCGGCAATAGCCGTGAAGAACACAGAGTTAAAAAAATCTTTTACGTCCTGCCACTGGATGTTACTGAGAAAAAGATGGACAGATTCGTAATTCAAGGTATGCCTCTTTTCTTAATTACCAATGCATCAAGCGCAGCCTGCACATGCGGTATACCAAAATAATCCACGGCGACAGCAAAGACTGCTGAGTTAGTACATTCTCCAAACTCGCCAGAGTCTAAGAAAAGGTAAGTGTCCAGGCGTGTAACCCGTAGTACTTGGTCTCAGCGCACCACCTGCGCCGCCCGGCGCAGGCCGAGGACGGTGAAAATCCAGCCGAGGATGAACAACGCCATCACAGCCTTGAGCTGTCCGACCGCGAACGGGATGGCGTTGAGCGCGATCATTTTTTCCGGATAGACCGCAAAGCTCGGCATGCCGCCGAAGCCGCACAGATTCCAGGCCGCGAGTGCAAACGCCAGATAGCCGAGCCCTTGCCAGTCGGCGGCCGGGCGCATGGCGTCGGTCAGGCGCATGCGGTATTTGCCCCAGAACCACATGGCCGCCGCGACCAGCACCAGGATCGACATGCCGCCGTAGCCGAAATAGTTGGGGCTGTGCTGCGAACCGAAGATGCCCGGCGTCAGGATCGGCACCAACACCAGGAGCAAGGCGATGCCGCCGAGCTTGCCGGCGCGCGACTTCGCTGTGCCGCCGAACAGCGCGGCACCGAGCAGACTGATGCCCACACCGAGCGGAAACGCGAATGCAAACAGCAATACCTTCAATGCCCCGGCATCACCGTACTTGGCCTGAATACCGGCGAGGCCGAGCGCCGCGACTTCGCCCTGAATCTGTTTGCCGTAAACAACGTCGGCCACCATCACTGCCACGCCTATCCCGAACAACACCAGTCCGCCGCGTTGCATGCCCATGTCTGACCCCCGTATTGCTGCCGTTGTTAGGCTGACGCCCTGCCTAGGCTCAATGCGTCTGAATACTCTGCACCAGAACGACCTCACAGGCCCCATTACCGGAATCGGTGCGTGTGAGTGAACTCCGCCATTGCCAACCGTCACTCGCCGCTATCCACACCAGCTGGCCTTCCAGTTCCACGAGGCTACCGGGACGTACCGCTTTCAGGCTTTTCTCGATGCTGCTGTCGGCCGGTATCATGTGCATGTTGGCGCTATGGGTGACGATCTCCTGCTGCGGGATGGGCGGTGCGTCATCCCAGGCATAGTAATACATGCGATTGCCTTGCGAGATCCGCAGACGGCTGAGCACCTGGCTATCCGACATCGGTCCCCAACCGAGTGCCAGGTCAACCGGCGCCAAGTTGGCTTCGCGACCCATATTGTAATGTTCGGTACCGAGCACGCGCGCCTGTAGTTTGAAACGGGCGCGCGGTGTGAACTGATAGCCCTTGAAGTCAAAGGCGCTGGCATTCTCCATATCGAACTGCTGCGGGTCTTTGGGCGCCACCATGCCCGGCCCCTGCTCGACCGGACGCGTGTGCCAGTAATGCCAGCCTCCATACCCGAGCAGCGACACCACCAGCAAACGCTTGATCATGCGTGCATACCTGCTGGCTTGTGCTGCGCGCGCCGCATGCGGCTCAGCTCAGAAACAACTTGTACGCGGCATTGTTCGTCTCCTCGGCATATTCATAGCCGAGACTCTGCAGGAATTTCTGGAACGCCTTCTTGTCCTTGGGTGGCACCTGCATGCCGACCAGCACGCGGCCGAAGTCGGCGCCGTGGTTTCGATAGTGAAACAGGCTGATGTTCCAGCCGCCGCTCATCTTGTTGAGAAAGTTCAGCAGCGCGCCGGGGCGTTCCGGGAACTCGAAGCGGTACAGGATTTCATGCAAGGCGTTGGGTGCGCGCCCGCCGACCAGGTGGCGAATGTGCAGCTTGGCCATTTCGTTGTCGGTCATGTCCAGCACCGGATACGCGTGGCGCTTGAGCTCGCTGCTGAGACGCTTGATCTGACTGGCATCGCTGACCTGCACACCGACAAAGACATGCGCCGCCTTCGGGTCGGCGAAACGATAATTAAACTCGGTGATATTATGGTCGCCGATCACCGCGCAGAACTTGCGGAACGCGCCGGGGCGTTCCGGAATTGTGACCGCCAGTATCGCCTCGCGGCGCTCGCCGATCTCGGCGCGTTCAGCGACGTGTCGCAAGCGGTCGAAGTTCACGTTCGCGCCCGAGGCGATGGCGACGAGATTTTTGCCCTTCAGGCGCTTCTTCTCGGCGTAACGCTTGAGGCCGGCATAGGCGAGCGCGCCGGCCGGTTCGAGAATCGAGCGCCGGTCTTCAAAGATATCCTTGATCGCGGCGCAGATCTCGTCGTTCGAGACAATCACCATCTCGTCCACGTATTGCTTGCACAGGCGAAAGGTTTCCTTGCCGACTTGGCGTACCGCGACACCGTCGGCGAAAATGCCGACGTGGTCGAGCAGAATGCGCTTGTTCGCCTTCAGTGACCGGTCCATGGCATCGGCGTCTTCCGGCTCGACGCCGATAATTTTTACCCCCGGACGCATGTTCTTGATGTACACGGCGATGCCGGCGATCAACCCGCCGCCGCCCACCGGCACGAAGACGGCATCGAGCTTGCCGGTGTGCTGCTTGAGAATCTCCATGGCTACCGTTCCCTGCCCGGCAATCACCTCCGGGTCGTCGTACGGGTGCACGAAGGTCAGGCGCTGCTTCTTTTCCAGCTCGCGCGCATGGGCACTGGCGGCGTCATAGTTATCGCCATACAACACCACCTTGCCGCCCAGGTTGCGCACGGCGTCCACCTTGATCTGCGGCGTGGTGCGCGGCATGACAATCACCGCCTTCGCGCCGAGCCGCTTGGCGGCCAGCGCCACGCCTTGCGCGTGGTTGCCGGCCGAGGCGGTGATCACGCCCTTGCGCAGCTCGGCCGGCGTCAGGCTGGCCATCTTGTTGTAGGCGCCGCGGCACTTGAACGAGAACACCGGCTGTTCGTCCTCGCGTTTCAGCCACACATGGTTCTGGATGCGACGCGACAGGATGGGTGCGTAATCGAGCGCGGTCTCGCGCGCGACGTCGTACACCTTGGCATTGCGAATTTTGGTCAGGTATTTCTGCGACAAGCGGACAGTCCTCGCCGTTTCGCTCCCCGGGTGGCGAGCCGAAATCGGCCTTATTTCCGCACTAATCTACCAGACCGTTCTTTATTAATGTATCGGCAATACGGTATCCTGACCCCTGGCTGATACATAAACAGAAGAAGACCATGACCCAGGACGAAATGAAAAAAGCCGCTGCCCAGGCGGCACTCGCCTATGTCGAGACCGGCACCATTATCGGCATCGGCACCGGCTCGACCGCCAACCACTTCATCGACCTGCTGGCCGGCATCAAGGGCAAAATCGAGGGCACGGTGGCCAGTTCCGTGGCCTCGGCTGAGCGCCTGAAGAAGCACGGCATCCCGGTATTCGATCTGAATGCCGTGGGCGACCTGAGCCTGTATGTAGATGGCGCGGACGAATCCAGCCACCACCTGCACCTGATCAAGGGCGGCGGCGGCGCGCTGACGCGCGAAAAAATCGTGGCCGCGGCCAGCAAGAAATTCGTGTGCATCGCCGACGAATCCAAGCTGGTGGACGTGCTCGGCAAGTTCCCGTTGCCGGTCGAAGTGATTCCGATGGCGCGCTCCTATGTCGCCCGCCAGATCGTGAAACTCGGCGGCCAACCCGAGCTGCGCGAGGGCTTCACCACCGACAACGGCAACGTGATCCTGGACGTGCACAACCTCAAGATCATGAACCCGGTGGAGCTGGAAGGAAAACTCAACAACATCGTCGGCGTCGTTACCAACGGCCTGTTTGCCCTGCGCCCGGCGGATGTGTTGATCCTCGGAACGCCGAACGGCGCCAAGACGCTTAAGTAACTTCCTCTCCCTGGCGGCGATATGGCGACCCTGACTTTCCACGGCGCCACCCGCCAGGTCACCGGTTCCTGCTACCTGCTCGAGACCGCGCACAGCCGTGTGCTCCTCGAGTGCGGCCTGTTTCAGGGACCACCCGAAGTGGACCGACTGAACGAACGGCCCTTCCCCTTCCAGCCGCGTGACATACAGGCGGTCGTGTTGTCGCATGCACACCTCGATCACTCCGGCCTGCTGCCACGCCTCCAGCGCGAAGGCTTCAAGGGCAAGGTGTACGCCACCACCCAGGCACTGGAGCTGCTCGACATCATGCTCAAGGATGCCGCGCACATTCAGGAGAAGGATGCCGAGTGGGAGAACCGCCGGCGCGAACGCGCGGGCAAAGAACTGATTGCGCCTCTTTACACCCTGCAGGATGCCGAAGCGGTGCTGGCTCTCGGCGAGCCGCTGGTCTACGGCCAGAAAACGCGCATCACCCGGGATATCGAAATCTGTTTGCGCGATGCCGGGCATATTCTCGGCTCGGCGATTGTGGAGCTGTGGTTCGATGACAACGGCCAGCAGAAGAAAATTGTTTTCAGCGGCGATCTCGGCAACGCCGCCACGCCGTTATTGCGCGACCCGGAGATCGTGCGCACGGCCGACGTGTTGCTGCTCGAATCCACTTACGGCGACCGCGACCACCGGCCGCTGCCGGAAACACTCAAGGAGTTCGCCGGGATTCTCGCGCAGGCCCAGCACGACGGCGGCAATGTGCTGATACCGGCGTTCGCCATCGGCCGCACTCAGGAACTGATCTACCACCTCGGCGAGTTCTACCACGCCGGCCAATTACCGCAGACCAAGGTGTACCTCGACAGCCCGATGGCAATCGCCGCCACCGAGGTGCACCAACGCCACATGCAGGTGTTCAATCAAGAGGCACGTGCGGCGATCCGCAAGAACGGCGGCAACGCCAAAGAATTCCTGCCGCCGTTGCACTACGTGCGTAGCGTCGAGGAATCCATGTCGCTCAATCGTATCACCGCCGGCGCCATCATCATCGCCGGCAGCGGCATGTGCAGCGGCGGGCGCATTCGCCATCACCTGAAATGGAATTTGTGGCGCGAGGCGGTACACGTGGTGATTGTCGGCTTCCAGGCGCAGGGCACACCCGGCCGCGCGTTAGTGGACGGCGCCCAGCGCCTGCGCCTGCTGGGCGAAGACATCGTGGTGCGCGCCCACCTCCACACCCTCGGCGGCTTCTCCGCCCACGCCGGTCAGAGCGACCTGGTGAAATGGGCCGGCCATTTTCAGCCGCACCCGCGGCTCTATCTCGTTCACGGTGAGTTGGACAAGATGCAAGCCTTGCAGGCGCGCATCAAGAACGTGCATGGATGGGAGGCGCAAATTCCGGTTGAGGGACAAACCATTCAGTTATGAATGAACCCCAGATTACGCTGCGCTTCATCTGGGCTACGCAAGCTGTGCTTGCTGAGGTAGAGTTGAGGAAAGTGCTTAACATTAGCCCCGCAGGACCAATGAGGAAAACAATGAGAGAAATTGGAAATGGGATTGCGGTTATAAGCATCGCACTTTGTGCTATAGGCTATGTGTGGTCGCTCATTCTTGCTTGGCGGAAATCTTCAGGTTGGTTTCGGGGGCTACTATTTCTATGGGTGATCTTCTATCCCATTTTCGTCGTCAAGAACTGGAACGCAACGAAAAATAATTTTCTGGTGTTTGTAACCGGAATAGGTCTTTTTGCTATCGCATTCTGGATTTTGGCTGCAACAAATCCTTACCGAGCGGCCTAACATGCGCTTCGAGGCACAAAATCGGCGCGCCGCTCAAGATTTTTGTTATGTTGCTCCATGACACGTAGGCAACGCCTCCGCCGGGTAGGAATTCTCTGCTGCCATTGTCTCCGGAACTTAGCCTTCTACAAAACAGGTTGGCGGAGAGGTAGCATCGTATTCCGTGGTCAATTTTGGGTGAACGTTAACGGCAACTTTCTCGACATCTGTGTGCTAGAGTGGTGCAAGCTCTTTGGAGATTCGCGTGGCAAGCACTACTGGCAAAAAGTAATCTCAAATCCAGAAACTTTCTTTAATGGTTTGCTTCGTAAGTTGGAGATGACCAAGACTGAATTCGATACCTACGTGAACGAAATGCGGACCTACCGAGACAAGTTTGTCGTACATCTAGATTTGGAAGAGGTAATGTATATCCCTAGATTGACAGTGGTGCAGGAGAGTGTGTCCTACCTCTACGACTACCTGCGCGCGCATGAAGATGAAGGCGACTTCTTCGTTGACGCGCCAGCAAAAGCATCAACTTTCTACGCGCACTCTACTAGGGAAGGAAAATCGGTGTACAAGGAATGAACATGCAACATAATTTGAACGTTGAGTGCGTAGGTTGGGCTGAACGAAGTGAAGCCCAACAATATCGGAAATTAAACATGTTGGGTTTCACGAATTGCGCCGGATACGTTCGATGATCGATCGGTGGGTTACGCCGCTACGCGGCTAACCCACCCTACATTTTATATTTCTGCAGTGATTGATTTTTACATCGGGCTACCTTAGCCACTGAGCAGCGCAGCGGAATGGCAGTTCGTTCAGGCAGAGGGGCGGGCGATGCGAGACGCGGCCGGCAGACCGGCCGGGGACGGAGAAGCGGCATTAAACCAAAACTGGAAATCAGCGACCGATAACGGCTTGCTGAAGAAGTAGCCCTGCACCACATCGCAATTCAGCGCCACCAGCGCATCCAGTATCTTCTTGCTCTCCACGCCTTCCGCAACCACAGTCCGACTCATGTTGTGAGCCAGATCGATGATCGAGTGCACGATCATGGCATCATTGGCATCACGCAGCATGTTCATGACGAATGAGCGGTCGATCTTAACCTCGTCAACCGGCAGGCGCTTAAGCTGGGCAAGCGACGTGTAGCCGGTACCGAAATCATCGATCGACAGTCGCACGCCCATTACGTCGAGCGCGGTCATCACCTGCGCGGCGCGCTGCGGGTCGCTCATGATCGCGGTTTCGGTGATTTCGATATCGAGTTGCTCCGCGCGTACCCCGTGCTGCGCCAACACGGCTGCCACGTGCTCCGGCAACTGCAGGTCCTGGATCACGCGCGCGGACATGTTGATGGCCACCGTCAGCGGCATGCCCATGGCATTCCATTCCGCGCACTGGCGCACTGCCTCGTTTAACACCCAGTCGCTGAGCGGTTTGATCACGCCGGTTTTTTCTGCGTCGGCGATAAAGGTATCGGGCATCACCATGCCGTGCCGGGGGTGGCGCCAGCGGATCAATGCTTCGGCTCCCGCCAGACGCTGGGTACGCAGGTCGATCTTTGGCTGGTAAAACAGCGCCAACTCATTGCGCGTGCCAGCGTGTCGCAGGTCGGTCATACGGATTAGCCGCTGGACACTGTTCGGGTCCTGACCACGGTCGTATCGCACATAGCGTTCGCCTTGCTGCTTCGCCTGATACATGGCGACTTCCGCGTGACTGATCAGTTCGACGGCATTTTTGCTGTCATCCGGATACACGGCGATACCAAAGCTGCCCTCCACGTCCAATGTCATGCCGTCAATCACAAACGGCTCGGCGAGTACTTTCAGGACCTTGTCGATGACCTGCATGGTGTGCGAGCTGTCCGCCAGGGGCAGCAGCAGGGCAAACTCATCACCGCCGAGACGAGCTACGGTATCGATATCCCAGAGGGCCTTTGCCAGACGCTCGCCCAGCGCTTTTAACAGAAGGTCTCCGACCTGGTGTCCGAGAGTATCGTTGACCTCCTTGAAACGATCCAGGTCCATCATCACCAATGACACCGACCGCCGCTTGTCGTCCGCGGCCAGAATGGTTTCGGCAAGACGTGTTTGTAGCAGAGCACGATTCGGCAAGTCGGTCAGACTGTCGTGGGTAGCCTGATGCTGTAATGCGCTTGTTTGTGCGTTCAGGCGGCGCGACACCATGGTCGCCATAATCAGCGCCACCCAGACTGCCACCCACATGATGATGATGCCGGTGACAAACAATCGGGATGCCAGCCGGCTGAGCCCGCTGCGTACCGGATCCTCGACGCGAGCGATTGTGAACAGGCGATCGGATGTTTTCGGCAAAACCGTGCTGGACCAGACGTAATGCCTGCCTTCATACAGAGCGTTACCGGTCGGCTGTGCCTGAGCGAGAATTTGTCCGATTGGCCATGCCTGCAAACTGGCAGGGATGACATGTGCCGGCCGGCCGTCCGGCTTGACGAGGATGGCAATTTGGCCGTCGTGCGATACATCAGAACCGAGCACCTTGCCCACAACACTGGCTGGATCGGTATCGCGCAACTGCCTGAGGAGTTCACTGCTCAGTTTGCTCGAATCCGCGAGCGTAGCCTGCACGGCATCCACGGCCGAGTCCCCGGCCATTTCATAGGCTACATAGCCGAAGGCGGCCAACGCCATCAAGACGACGGCGATAAAGTTGATCAGCAGTCGATGCTTGAGCTCCACGACGGGACAAACTCAGCGCGCGGTGACCGCCTTGGGTGTGTATGTACTAAAACCTGTAAGCGTGTACAGCGGACAATACCCGATAACGGCGACGGAAAGACTGGCGATGCCCATGCCCCCCAAGATCAGGCTGGCAACATGATCGGTGATCAGGTAATGACTGAAAAAACCGAAGTAGACCATCGCGACGCCGATACCACCGCGCAGAATGCGGTCGATCATTCCAAGATTGCGCTCGAGCTTGAACATTAAGTGTTATCCCCCGTGAAAATGCAGCAGAACAATAAAATCCCTTGCCCGTAACTCTTGGAGTCTTGCAGTATCCGTACCGGAACCTACAGCATAGACGTCAGGCAGGCTGTTGGTGCAGAAACATCTATTGTTATCCTATAAGCCGCCTCTTATGAATCTTTCTGCGAGAACGGTGCATTATGTGGATAACATGCTGCCAACCTTCAGTAGCCAAGGGTTTTGCAAATGGTGGCTATTTACACAGGTTTATTGCATACAGCAGAAATGG
>Ga0315281_10008908_pt1 | contig 13983 bp, 24 predicted proteins | sample YL17G07_0_MG_FD_204540 | JGI IMG/M metagenome (GOLD analysis project Ga0315281, IMG submission 204540) | Sediment microbial communities from Yellowstone Lake, YNP, Wyoming, USA - YL17G07_0 | ecosystem: Environmental > Aquatic > Freshwater > Lake > Sediment | place: USA: Wyoming | collected...
AAAGCTGCTAGACCGTTCTACGGACCTTCAAAGTTTCTTTCCAGTTATGATATAACCGGCAAAGAATTAGCCCTTACTCAGGGTGCTGGTAAACTGTTTGAGTGCATTAATCAACAAACTACAAATTTGATTGTTAAAGAAGTTGTTGATAAGCAAATACAGTTCAAAAAATTAAAACTACGCTGGAGAAAGAACAAAGGGTCCAAACGTAGTTTGGGATGGATTCCGTTTACTCCTACTGGTATTAAATTATATAAAAATGGAATAGTTTATGGTGGTAAAAAGTTTCGAGTGTTTGATAGAGAGTATTTAAATAAAGTAATTAAATTAGGTTCTGGATGTTTCGTGGAGAATTCATTAGGTGAATGGTTCTTATGTGTGACATCTGAAGTAGCTCAGGAAGTCACAGTTGCACCCAATGAGCAGGTTGGTATTGATTTAGGTCTAAAGGATGTAGCTGTTACTAGTAATGGTGACAAGCTACCTGCACTTAGAGCCTATAGACATCTAGAACCTAAAATAAAAAATGCTCAAAGGAGAGGGCATAAGAAGCAAGCAAAAAGACTTCATAGGAAAGCTGCAAATATCAGAAACGATATCTTGCACAAATTTTCTAAAAAGATTGTAAAAGAGAATCAGATAATAATTATTGGTGATGTTTCTAGTACTAAATTGGCCAAGACAAAAATGGCTAAATCAGTACTAGATAGTGGTTGGGGAATACTAAAAGCGCAAATAGTGTATAAAGGCAAGCATGCCGCTAGAAGTGTGTATATCGTCAACGAAAGTAATACAACGCGAGTTTGCTCTACTTGTGGCCAAGAAACTGGCCCCAAGGGTCTAAGGCAACTCGTTGTAAGAGAATGGTCTTGTTCAAATTGTGGAACAGAGCATGATAGAGATATCAACTCAGCTAAGAACATTCTTGCGCTTGGTCAAAAGCGTCCGTTAGCGGGAACGTAATTAGGAGATTTGTTATAAATAAATTATTGTTACAAAATAGCGCTCGCAAATTGATAAAATATAGTTGTAAAATCAATAACATATATTTGAGCGGTAACAATTAGCAAATTGCCTAATAGTGATTGACAGATAAAAAGGTCTACAGGGTTAAATTTTTGCCGCGAAAAAAATGAGGTTTCTGAATATTTAAAAAAGTCACTAAGTTTGTATATGGTAAAGTGAAATTTAATAGGGTGGGTAAAGGTTATTCCGATCAAATCGAGCGCAGCGAAGATTTGCAAAGGTATGGTAAATTATTAGTGACACATAAATTATAAGGTTATTCCGATCAAATCGAGCGCAGCGAAGATTTGCAAAGGTATGGTAAATTATTAGTGACACATAAATTATAAGCTTGAGCCTGGGGCTAACCCCTTGTTCTAGAAGCAAAAATAAAAGAAAAGTTTTTAAACCCAAAGTCGTTTTGATCTTTCAGGTTTGCCCTTATGGGTATGACTCGATTGAATGATCAACGGGTAATTATCAAAGAAGTTTCGCACGGTATATTTGACGTAATAGCAATTCCGACAGACTTGATAGTGTCGCCTTAAAAAAGGGTTGACTTCTTATAATTTATACGGTATAATTTACATACACTGAAGTTCACAAGGTAGTACATCATGAAGATCATTCGTCGCACCTTAGAAACCTACGGCAGTCACGGAGCATTCGCTTCCATCCTATGGTCGGATGGTATGTTGACCATTGCCAATATTTACGGAAGCAACCAACAAGGGTTGTACAACCTTGCGGCAAGTCTCGCACTGCTTTCCGGATAACACCCCAAATATTACCAGCGAACAACCCCGTTTTGCATTCTTTTTTTAAAACTTCAGACATCTTTCCGACCACCGAACCATTTTAGCACATATAAATTATAACGTATAGGATCTAAGTCACATATTAAGTTATTGACTCTCACAATGTTATACGGTATAGCGACTGCGTCACATTTATATTATTGACTCTCACAATGTTATACGGTATAGCGACTGCGTCACATTTATATTATTGACTCTCACAATGTTATACGGTATAATTATAACTACTGAAACATTGGGACAGATGCTTAATATTTAAAATCCCTGGCACAACGGACGTGCCTACTCCCATATGTATCCCACGCATCTCTCCGACCACCGAACCATTTTAGCATAGGTAAGTTATACGGTATAGCGACTGCGTCGCATATTAAGTTGTTGACTCTCACAATGTTATACGGTATAATTATAACTACTGAAACATTGGGAGACACACATGGCCATCATTGGTAAGCTACTACTGATCGTTGTCGTAGTACTAGGTGCAGCATACTTCGCTGGTATGTTACTTGTTAACTGGGCAATGGAGTGTGCTGATAGTACTACAGTATAACATAACAGTACACACCTAAGCATAGCCTTGGTGTACGGTATGCAATAGCTATACCAGTATACTTAATCCTTATATAACAATAGTATACGGTACATAACGAGAACGCGCTAGCGTTTCAAAGACTGACCATTCTGGAGAATAGGCGTAAGGGGATGGGATCGCGTCCTGATGGGGAATATATCCAATTGCTTCCTCGGATGCTTCAGCCCATACCCGAGCAACGGCAGTCTGACCGCGAACCCGTTTGACTAGCTGAAAGCCTGCGGGCAGCGTGTAAAAAAGTTTGGGTTTTCATGTTCCATCTCTAGTGCTTCAGTGTAGGTAAATTATACCGTATAATTTACGGAGTGTCAACTGTTTTAAAATTCTGGCGATCGAATTTCTTGACGACGTTCGTTTAACATCTTTACAACTTTGCGCACCTTGGCAATTGCTGCCTTCTCAATCTTCGCTTTACCAATGGTTTCCAGGATCTGAGCATCATCCCAGCACTCTACGAGAAAATCCCAGCCATCCTTTTCGTAGTTTTCGAGAGCATGAGCTTTAACCGCCGGTTGCATTGCTTCAGTGTAGATAAATTATACCGTATAAATTATAAGAATGCAAGAGGTATTTTTGTGACTTAGATACTGTACGTTATAATTTATATGTGCTAAAATGGTTCGGTGGTCGGAAAGATGTACGAGGCATACCGTACAATTTTTTAAAAATGTGGGGTGATGGGTGGGGCTTGAACCCACATTTTCCAAGGTCACAGCTTGGGGCTTTGCCAATTAAGCTACCAACACATAAAAACTGTAGTGTGCTTTGTTATATCGATACAAGTGCTAACCTTCTTTAAGGGAGGTAAAAACAAGCTAGCAGCACACTACAATATTCTGGCGGGTTGGGAAGGAATCAAACCTCCGTCTCCGATCGTAAGATCGGCGCTCTAACATTGAGCTACCATCCCTAAATTCTGGTGTAACTGGCTGGAGTCTCACCAACATCTCCCACATTTTTAAGTGAGCGTTTAATTAAGCTACAGTTACATTATGAAATCATTATACGGTATATATGTTCCGTTGTCAACTCTCTAAATTTCGAGGGCCTGTTCAACTAGTGCATTAGCTTCCAGCAATGCTAATGCAGCATCGTCGGACATATTAAGAACATCTGCGCCAATGATATCCAACAGTGCGGTCAACTTGATCAAGTCATCATTGTTCATTTGATCAATCTCTCCAGTGCTTCATTGTGAGATAATTATACGGTATAATTTAGCCGTTGTCAAATATTTTTGGGACGGTAGAAGGGTCTCGAACCCTTGTCTCCGCAGTAACCTGCAGTGTTTTACACCGTGTTTAAACTACTACCGTCATAATCTTTTCAATCTGGTGGAAGCCTGAACAACTGCACTCGCAACTCATTCTCGTCAGTGATGTATGCATATACGTCATGCAAGCTGAACTCAGACTTAAGTGCATCGTTAATCAAGTCGCGGAGTCGCTCACGTCCATCCTTACCCTGCCCTGGTGGTTCGCTAAGTATCTCGGATACATATACCCCATTACTCCGCGTATAACTGCGAACAGCGTCTAAATTTTCGAGCATGAAATGTACGGGTCGTGCACGTGCTTCCACCTCATCATTTGTCGGTAGGGAATACGCTTTCATGTCAGGGTCTGCCTCATTACGCTGTAAGGATTTGACTGGCGTCGATATTGCCGATTTGATACCCCAAAATTACTACATCAACCAATTCACCCTTGGCGAACAATCCTGCATCATCGATCAGTGTTTGGAGCTGAGCTTGTGACAGGTTGCGAATCTTCTTTTCAATTGCCTTGTCGAACATTGTTGCACTCCCACATATTTGTCATCGTATATAAATTATACGGTACAATGTTGAAGGTGTCAATGGTGATGTGTAAGTAAGAGAAGGTGCTTTATTGAAGTTTTCAGAACTGCACCATATCTAGTTTCCCACTCGGATGGTTCGATGCCACGAGAGCAACCGTCTACAAGTTCATTACCATGGGATTCAAGGGTGGCCAGCAATCGGGCAATACTTCTAACAGTTTCACGTTCGCGGTCAGTCATACAAAGTTCTCTACTTACCCATAACCAAACATACTATGAATAATTTTGTGACAGAAGTCAAACAATCTATTATATAGGTGGTTGTACCTATCAACTTAGATAGGGTTTAGTATTCACAAAGCTGTAATAACTTTGTATGATTCTAACTACGCGGTGATGATCTTTTTCTGTTAACCAACATTGGGGTGTGGATTTTTACGCAAAGATAGATATGCAAAAACAATACAATGAACTTACTCAAGCTCGATGGAATCTGGCCGATGCACGGAGTTCAGCATGGATTGTCCACCTTGACGGTGCACAAGTAGATATTGTTTGGTTTGAAGCGGGGATGACATCTAGACAAGTACGGGATAGGCTTGTCTATCAGGATGGGTACAACGTGAATATCTCAGTTCACCGACCATCCTAATAAGAAATAACAGTCTGCTGAAAGGTGGACTGTTTTCTTTTCTAATTTAAGTTTTTACAATAAGAAAGGGGGCACTAGTCCGAGAGGTGGCGTCTGGTATCCCACCTCGGTCAAGAATATGGTAAGGCTGATGGAATGTTAATAATTTGTTAAGAACTGTTAAGAATCGTTATCACTCGCTTATAATTATGAGCGTTATAATTATAGCGGAAAATAAGTAAACTATAATTATGGACTGATGTTAACATTTTATTAACAAAGCACTTCGCTACGCTCGTGCTGGAGTACACAGCTCGCTACGCTCGCTGAAATTATGGACTGCAGTAACTCAGCTTCGCTGATTGAAATGTTAACAACCTACGGAGAACGAATTGCATCACTGATTTTGATAACGAATTGTCTAGGTGTATAGCCTCCACTATCGCGCTATTGTACTCCTATATAATACCCCTTTTTATACACCTTTTTAATACAATATATAAAATACTATACTATACTATACTATACATCCTATACATTTAGTTAATATGGCTTAAATACAAGCACTTAAGTGTCTAGTCTAGGAATTCAATGTCTAGCCTTTGTCCTAGACATTTTTCGTTTTCATAATTATAGCTTATTATTATCAGACACCGATGCTAGACATTTTGATACTGATTTTTGATACCTATACAACATCATTTTGCGACCTAAATCACACTATAATTAATTGCCAATTCTTATAATTTAGTATATACTAACTCCCATAGACGGAAATAATAACTGGAGAACACAACATGCTTACCATACTGATCACAGTTGCACTCATCTGGCTTGCCATTAAGTTGGACAACAAATATATGACCTACTGTGCAAAAAATGATGCCGACTATAAAGCTATGATGTCACCGAAGGTGACCACCTTTCGCACTGATCCGGTACATATTGATAATTATAGCAATGATGCTATCAGCGAGCATAACCGCAAGTGGCACGAAGCCACCTTTGGTTAATTAGTAGTCCTTAGCACATGGGCAACTGTGCGAACACCTCAACCCACGTTCCACAATCTGCTCATCAGTATCAAATTGCGTTGCAGCAGCATTTGAGGAGCCTGGGTGCTTTTAGTGAAGCGTAATTTGGGTAGGTGGGTACGCCTATCCCAAATAGCGTAATGTAAGCACCAACAGCAATTGATTCGCAAATGAAAGTTGACTGCAAAGAAAAGACAAGCTATATAAATCTATGAACAAATCGGGTTATAAATTCAGGCTCTATCCAACAAATGCGCAGAAGCAAGTTCTCGCACAGGAGTTTGGATGCGCACGAGTAACTTATAACCAATGTTTATCAAATGCGAAAGAGACAGGCAACTTTAATTGGTTAGCTGAATCAAAGGGCATAACCAAACGCAGAAGTGAAGTTGATTGGTATGGCGCCAGAAGTCGTACCGTACAAGATAACTCACTTGGTGACTTGAAAGACGCATACAACCGCATGTTCAAGAAACAAAACAAGTATCCGAATTTCAAATCAAGAAGTAATCACCAATCAATCAGGTTTAGTGAGAAGACGTGTCGAGTTGGTTTGTCTGATGTGTACGTAAGTAAAGCACTCGGACCAATCAAGTGCAAAATTACACGTAAGTTAGATGCACCTCCGAAGCAGATTACCATTTCTAAAACACCAGATGGCAAGTATTTCTGTTCATTTTGTTGTGACCGAGATGTGGTTGCACATCAACCAAACAAGTTATCTATCGGACTTGATTTAGGTCTAACTTCATACGTAACTCTATCCGATGGAACCAAAATTGATAATCCAAAATGGATGAAGAACAAACAACTGCGATTGGTGAGGTATCAGCGGAAGTACTCAAAGAATAAGTTGTTGCCTAAATCAAACAGGAAGACCAAGTCACGTATTAAAGTTGCATCTGTCCATCAACAAGTGGTTAATGCAAGACTTGATTTCCAACATAAATTAAGCACTAATTTGATACGTAAGTACCAGATTATTACATGCGAAGACCTTGCTGTATGCAACATGGTCAAGAACCGAAAGCTATCTAAATCCATCCAACAAGCCGGGTGGTCCAATTTCATAGTGCTTTTGAAATACAAAGCTGATTGGTATGGTAGGCATCTGGTTAAGGTGGATAGATTCTATCCAAGTAGTAAAACATGTTCATCATGTGGCACTGTCCGAGACACTTTAACTCTGAAAGAAAGAGAGTGGAAGTGTGTGTGTGGCAGTCACCATGATAGAGATGTCAACGCTGCTATTAATTTGAATAGGGCTGGGTTAGCCCAAATGAACGCACAGGGAGAGGTATGGACCTCTGCGAACTGTGAAGAAACAGTAGTGAATTGCAACCCAGATACGATGTATCTGGGTTGAATTGAACCAACTTTCAGACCAAATAGAGAACCTCAGGAATTCGGTTTTAGAGATTTATGCACCTGTGAAACTCTCTGGTTTCAAAATGATGTAGAGCTTTCCAGGGATGAGGTGGACGCATTGTGTGAAGTTCGGTATGGTTTACGTGACTCTTTCGATTACGTAGATGAGTTCGGAGAGATTACCGAGATATTAGAACGTGAAACTCCAGAATGTGAGGAATATTATAAACAATTTAGAAACTAACACTAACATATGAACGCACAGGGAGAGGTATGGACCTCTGTGATCTGTGAAGAAACAGTAGTGAGATGCAAACCAGATACGATGTCTGGTTTGCATTGAGCCAACTTTCAGACCAACTACTAGCAAAGTGTTGGAAACTAGAATATAATGATCTTATCTTAACCGAGGAGATTAATTATGGAAGCTGTTTTAGTAATTCTAGCTGTACTTGTATTTGTATTACCAATTAAGGATTTTCTAATTATTGTCGCAACAGGAATTGCGACGTTGGCCGCATGGTTGGGATTCTTGATATCTGTAGTTCACTTCGGATTTGCTGATACGATATGGGCAATACTTGCTATCCTATTTTTTGGATTTTTAGGGCTTATTTTTGTTGCTAAAATTTATACCGATTACGTTGATTCAAAATATGTCAAGCCACCAGATACACCGATTGAGATGATTCAAAATATGTCAAACTGCCAGATACACCGATTACGTTGATTCAAAATATGTCAAGCCACCAGATACAATGTCTGGTTTGAATTGAACCAACTTTCAGACCAATCAAGGAGTTTTAAAATGCTTAGACTTCCTAACTTGATTAGGAAGTCTAAGCATTTCCAATTGCGTCACCTGCGAGCCTGAAATCCAAGTTGCTGTAAGCGTTTACCACGGTTGTGACAGCTCAGTAGATTGTAAATGCATGTTCATCGCAGTATCCTACGATTATCATCGCACCTATCATTACGCTGATGGTACTGGCATGTTTAGTAGTTTCGATTTGATTCCGTTGGTAGTAGAAGTTAACCCATTAGTATATCGTGGTTGACGTAAAAGCAAAAGCTGCAGAAAAAACTTCAAAGCGCGCATCTTTCCGACCACCGAACCATTTTAGCACATTCATCGAGCTTTGAAAACGTGCATACTTCACAGAAATAGATGTTGCATTCTTATAATTTATTCGGTATAATTATCCCATACTGAAACATTCGCGAGATATACCAAATGACTAACTATATCGATCGCTACGATGTGGCCTTCTCCCAAGGTAAAGAAGACTACTTTGCGGGTAGGTTTATGTGTCGCTACGATCGTGCTACACATCCGGTTGAATATGTTGCATGGAGCGACGGTTATACGCAAGCTTCCGAAGAAACCCGTGAAGTGTTACGAATAAGCATTGACTTCCTGTAAATTATACCGTATAATTATCTCACACTGAAGCACCGAGGATAGCATCATGAACCGTTTGGACACCATCAAAGTTGTTGACGGCATTGTCTACCTCAATACCGCATATACCCGTTTGTCGTTTAAAGTTACCGCAATGTTTACGGATGTGAACGCTTGCAATGCTTACCTGGAAACACATCCTAACGAGGGTGTGTTGGCTGAATCTGGTGATCACATTTTTTGCGCTAGCCATGACGATGAGGGTATTATTTTAGGGGAATGATGATACAAGGGTTGCGCTCAACAAAATTATACCGTATAATTATCCCATACTGAACGTAGCGGAGCAAAGCAAATGGCCAACATGAACAAACTCATTCAAGCTAAAGCTGAAACGGTCAAGGCTCTCAACAAGGCTCTCAGCTACAGTGAAGAATTCCAAAAACCCGCGCAGATTGATTTCTACCGTGCGCACATTGCTTACCTGGATTCCCTCGCTGCGCGTAATCCGATCGAACAGCCGAAGGCTGATCTTGTCAATTGGGATAAGTGCCGTTGCGTGTTGGACGCGATTGCTGCTAAAGCTGTTGACAACGCGTAAATTATACGGTATAATTTACCTACACTGAAGCACTACGGATATCCACCATCATGACATTTAACAATTATGCGAGCTTAGTGGGTGAGCAAGCGCGGGATAAGACTACGGGTGAAGTGCTAGGCATCATTACTGCGGTGAATTGTGACGATGGTAGATGGTGGGCAGTGATTGATGACAGCTATGAAGTCGGTCTAGCTGGTAGTGAACTGGTGATCGAGATTACTAAGGGTACTAATTATGTCAATTTGGCTTAAATTTTAGTAGTTGACTTCCTGTAAATTATACCGTATAATTATCTCACACTGAAGCAACGGACACTTGGAGATACACATGAGCGCATCCCCGAACGTAGTGAAGTTGGCATCCTCGAACGACAGCAAGAAAAAGTCTAGTAGCTACGTGCGCAAACCCGCACCGAAGAAGGGAGTAGTGGAATCGGTTCGCAAGTCACTGAAGAAAGAAAATCGGCTTGCAACGTCCATCGGTGCGGTTCTAGGTGGGTTCGTTCCAGCATCCTGCTTCGTGCTGGCACACTTGGAAATTGCGAAAGAGTTCTGGTATGACCCGAAGACTGCGCTCGTGATTGGTGGCTTGGTATTCAGTGCTAAGACGGTTTACCAATGGGGTAAGATGGCTTTCCGCGATGGTTCGAAGGCTCTAGGCTTCGTGCTCCTCATCGAAGGTGTAATGATTTTCTCAGGCACAACGTGGCTTGCCCACCTTGCCCTCGCGTTGCTTGTCGGAATCAACGCGGTTGCGACTGGTGCGATTCTCTCAGACTCGGATGGCTAAAGAATGATCCGCAGGGAAGGGTGTGATGCCAAGGATGGCGTGGAAAGGGGTTGACATGGGATAAATTATACGGTATAATTTACCTACACTGAAGCACTGAGGAAAGCGAACATGACCAACGTAAAGAATCAGGCTCAATACGAAGCAGGTTACAACGCTCGCATGGCTGGTAAGGCTCGCTACTATGGGTGTCACACTGGCATGAAAAGCACCTTGGAAAGTGATAAGGCTGATTTCTTCACTGGTTGGGATACGGCAGCTACGGACATTGTTAAATTCGGTCTGTCGATTCCGGTTAAGCTCTAATCGACTTACTCTTGACTTTGGATAAATTATACCGTATAATTTACCTACACTGAAGCACCGAGGAGATAGGACGATGCGCAACCCGATCCCGACACCTTACACCAGCTACCGCGGTTTCAAACTTTATCCGCTGCGCAATGGGATGGTTTCGTGCTCTCCCGATCTCGTCAAAGGTTGGACCTACGGAGACATGGAAGGGTTGACAGAAGTAGAATGCAAGCAAGCGATCGATGATTTCTATGCCGATCAACTCCGCGGGGAATCCGACACTGAAAACTTGGACGGGATTTAACATATGAATAACTCTCGCAAATATTTCTTCATCGATGCGGAAGGTACGGTTCACTGGGTGTCGGATGATCACATGTGCGACACAGCAACCATTTCGATAAGCTTGTACTCTCCTCCGATTGTCTGCACCTTGGACAATGATGGGTTCGTTATGGGAGAGTACACGTTGCACACTACTCCGAGCATGGATACTCTCGTAACGATCTTCAGCCAGACTCTAGAGCGTTGAGCAATGAAACCCCAAGCAATAGTTCTGGAGATCCCAATCCCTCGTTATGTGATCTTTAAGGATCATGGGGAATGGTTAGTTTACGACAATTGCACTAAGCTCCCAGTCGGTGATAGATTCACTGGCAAGCCTAAGGCAGAAGCCAAGGCTGAGGCAGCCCGTCTCAATGCTGAGGTGCAACATGAAGAACAACATAGTGAGCTTCCCATCATCCCATCAGCCAAGGCTTGACATACCCGAGCTTGAGCCACATTGCGGTAGCTGGATCATAGTCCGAAGGTCAGACGGTAGAACAGTGTGCGAAGTGTTCAGGGATCAGCGTGAGCTTCTCACAACGGTCAACACCGTGCTATACCGTATCGAGACTACTACCAAGTATCTCGCACGGTTGAACAGCACCGTGCGCATGCGCTGGGACAATGGGACAGATGCTTAATATTTAAAATCCCTGGCACAACGGACGTGCCTACTCCCATATGTATCCCACGCATCTTTCCGACCACCGAACCATTTTAGCATATATTCACTATACGGTATAGGAACCATATCACAAAAATAACTCTTGATTTTTAAAAATTATAGCGTATAATTTACTCATCACTTCAGAAAATGAACCAGCCAAAATGACATACTTCGAAATTCAGCAGATTGCGGTTTCCAAAGTAGCTAATTACGACATGGTGAAATGTACATATGCACTGAATGATTGCCATGAGACCGCCGCAATTTGGCGGGATCAATCGTCAGATTACACCATAAAATTATGGGCAGAGATTGACGCGATTCGTGATAGGATGGCAGAGCTTAGAGCACAATAAATTATGAATGTCCAGCAACTGGAAATTCTTCAAGAACTTGAACCTAATATCGAGGTTGAAATTAAGTACGGATCTCGCTGTGAATATATTGATTTCATGGAATTAGATGAGACTAACATCACAGTTGATAACCATACTGGTAAGCTAACTTTCCGTTGGTAGTTGTTGACTTCCCATAAATCATCTAATTCCCCATGCGTCCACAAACTAAAAAGTCATTAGATGTCATCCTAGACGTGTTCGGAGGTGCAGATGGTGGCATACAGTTCGCAAAGTTTATGGCACTGGTGGAAACACTTGATGTTAAAGCTTCCCAAGGGAATGAAGACGCAGCGCTGGTGCTAGAGGTGATGGAACGGTTCCGCAGGTTGGTAGAGATTGCATAACGGGGAACCGCAAAAGTAAAACTTTTCACACATCTTTCCGACCACCGAACCATTTTAGCATATATTCACTATACCTTATAGGAACCATATCACAAAAATAACTCTTGCTTTCTTATAATTTATAGCGTATAATTATCTCACACTGAATCATTGGGGAGCAACACATTGAACAAAGTTATCTCTACGAATGTATCCTTTTACGTAGGGTCAGTGTTAGGTGTTGTCGCGGTTCAGCTCATCATTAAATTCACGAAAACCGTTGACAAAGCATAAATTATAGCGTATAATTTACTCATCAACTGGGAGACACATGACACCGCAAGAATTTGTAGATGCCATCAACACTACCATTCGCAATCATGCGCGTTTCAAAGAGTTCCCGCACCTTTCCCCCGATGTCCTGGAATTGGTACAGGGTAAGAAGTATATCAAGGTAGTAAGAACTGATGGTGTCAGTCGGTCGGTATTCTGCTTCCTGGACAGTGAAGGCAGCATCCTGAAGGCTGCAGGATGGAACGCACCAGCCAAGGGTGCTCGGGGTAACCTTGCCAATATCACTCAAGAAGATATTGCCCGTATTACGTCACCTGGTTATGCGACAACCGAAATGTTCTACCGATATCGCTAAAATTATGAAATTAAGGTGCAGGTAGGTCAAAACCTTAACTTTTCGTTAGGAGAAAAGATTATGCCAATTTACACAAAATCAGAGTTGACAAAGAAGACTTGTAAAGTATCGGACGCAATTGATTATGCAAAGAAGCGCGTGCCAGGTAAACCAATTTGTGTAGATGTCATCCGAAGGAAGGGTGAGGACACTATGGTAACACTTGCAGAATTTAACGAAATTATTGACCAAATTGTAGATGATACGGTTTCCATATTCTGATATGATCTAGCAACCCCTTGGCCAAACAGCCCGCAAGTTGTCTAGGTGAGAAGGCTCGAAAGGGTCTCGCCAAGGGGTTTCGCATTATGTTATAACTAAATCCTCGCTGCGCTCGGTGAGGGTATCCTTCCCACCTATCTCGCGGAGAGAGATGGTAGGGTTCTCCCTACCTACCACCTATTTTAGCATGATAATTATAGTCAGTCAAGCTTGATTATAATTATTGTGACACCGTTCTCAAAAATGAAAGAAAAGTTGACTACAGTTTCGGAATCTGACTGTGGATAACTTGTGGATACTTTTGAAAACGGTGCGTAAGTGTTTGAAACCGTTGAGCTTTTAGGGTTAGAAAACTGTGGATAAGTATGGGAAATGTGAAATACCGAAGCCGAAGGCTGAGGTTGACAGGTTACTAAATTTTTGGTACATTTGAATGTTTTAAAAAATTATACACGGGGTTATACCTAAATTATACCTCGCTGCGCTCGGTTAATAACCGTTTGTCACTACCTGGTGACACAATGTCACCAGGTAGTGACATACTTATCCACAATTAATACACATATTATTCACAATTTCCTAATAATTAATAACCTGTTGATTCTGTTATAATTTTACTAAATCACAAAACGTGCCACCTTGCCCCACTTTTACCCATTTTGTGACACAATTCTAATAATTAAATAATTGTTCCGTATACCGTTGCAACCGCTGTGCATACATGCTATAATTTACACACACTGAAGCACTAGGACATACCCATGTCACTGAATAAACCGACTGACGAACAACGCATGTGGACAGGTTGGGCAGCCGCAACTCTTACCCGCAAGGGTGCTACTCTCTACTCCCATGCTGATGGGTGGGATGTCGAGATGCCTGATGGTAGCTGGCGCGGTTGCTCTAGTGCTGCAGAATTATCAGCCGCTGCAAAAGAGTTGATAGTGGTTGACTTCGCGTAAATTATACGGTATAATTTACTTACACTGAAGTTCTGGAGTTAAGCGACCATGCACAC
>Ga0315281_10008909_pt1 | contig 13983 bp, 9 predicted proteins | sample YL17G07_0_MG_FD_204540 | JGI IMG/M metagenome (GOLD analysis project Ga0315281, IMG submission 204540) | Sediment microbial communities from Yellowstone Lake, YNP, Wyoming, USA - YL17G07_0 | ecosystem: Environmental > Aquatic > Freshwater > Lake > Sediment | place: USA: Wyoming | collected...
CGTGATGCAGGAGTCGGGCCAGGCGGCCCTCAGCTATGTTCGCTCGCGCAGCGCGCAGCTTGGCCTGCCCAAGGATTTTTACCGCCACCTGGACATCCACGTACACGTGCCCGAGGGCGCCATCCCCAAGGACGGCCCCTCGGCCGGCATCACCATCGCCACCGCCATTTCCAGCGCCCTGGCGCGGACGCCGGTCCGCCGCAACGTGGCCATGACCGGCGAGATAACCCTGCGCGGCAAGGTGCTGCCCATCGGCGGCCTGAAAGAGAAGCTGCTGGCCGCCCACCGCGCCGGCTTCAATGAGGTCATCATCCCCAAGGACAACGAGAAGGACCTGCCCGACATCCCGGCCAACATCCTCGAGCAGACCAGGCTTCATCTGGTCGAGACCATGGACCAGGTGCTGGAGATCGCCTTCGAGCGCCCGCCCATGGGCCTGCCGGTCGAGCAGCCGCTGGGCGCTTCGCCGGCCGCCGACTACCAGGCCCCGGCGCCTCCCCCAGAGCAGGGCCGCATCACGCAGTAGTTGAACGATGCGAATCCACTTCAGCCTCCACGCGATACGTAGAATGTCCAGCCGAGGCATCTCTGCGTGGGATGTCCGTAACGCTATCGAAACCGGCGAAATCATCGAGGAGTATCCGGACGACACTCCGTACCCCAGTGCTCTGCTGCTTGCCACGATCGACGACTCCCCGTTGCATGTGGTGGTCGCAATGGATCGCACAGAAGACCGAACCATCGTCGTTTCTCTTTACCGGCCGGACCCGCTAAAATGGGAACCAGGGTTTCGCAAGAGGAGGGTCATGTGAAGTGCCCAATCTGCCGCAGCGGTGAGACACGTCCCGGCAAGGCCAGTTCGTTGCTGGAGCGAGGCGGCGTCACGCTTGTCTTCCAGGAGGTTCCTGCCGACATTTGCGAGAATTGCGGGGAGGAATACTTTTCCGAGGAGACGACGGACCGATTGTTGAAGCTCGCCGAGGAGGCCGTGCGCTCGGGTGTCCGGGTCGCGGTCCGCCAGTATGCGGCGGCAGTTCCGGAATGAGACAGCAACTGAACCACCAAGACACGAAGGGCACAAAGGGCCACAAAGACTCGCTTCTTTGTGGCCCTTCGTGTTCTTGGTGGCTTTGCGGTGAAAAAATCAGACGAGGTGCTTTTTGAGTAACTGGTTGACCAGGGCGGGGTTGGCCCGGCCGCGGGTGGCTTTCATGATCTGGCCGACGAAGTAGCGCAGCACCTCCTGCTTGCCCGCGCGGAACTGCTCCACCTGCTTGGGACTGGCGGCGATCACCTCCGCCACCACTTTCTCCAGCGCCGAGGCATCGCTGATCTGCGCCAGTCCTTCGGCGGCGATGATCTCCTGCGGCGTCTGGCCGCCGGCCAGCATCTTCTCGAACACGGTCTTGGCGATCTTGCCGGAGATGGCGCCCTCGCCGATCAGCCGCACCAGCTCTCCGAGGTGTTGCGCGGAAACAGTGGACTCGGTGATGTCCTTGCCGGCGGCATTGAGCGCGCCTAGCAAGTCGCCCTGGACCCAGTTGGCGGCGGCGCGCGGGTCGCCGCACACGCCGGCCACCTCTTCGTAATAGTCGGCCAGGGGGCGCGAGACCGTCAGCACCCCGGCATCGTACTCGCGCAGCCCGTACTGCGCCCGGAAGCGCTCCCGCCGGGCTTCGGGCAGCTCCGGCAGCCCGGCCCGCACGCGCTCCTCCCACTCCTCGGAAACGATCAGCGGCATCAGATCCGGCTCAGGGAAGTAGCGGTAATCGTGCGCGAACTCCTTCGTGCGCATGCCCAGGGTGCGCTGCTCGTCCGTGTTCCAAAGGCGGGTTTCCTGGGTGAGCGTGCCGCCGTCCTCCAGGGCCGCAATCTGCCGATCAATTTCGTATTCCAGCGCCTGCTTGAGGAAGCGGAAGGAGTTCAGGTTCTTGACTTCGATTTTGACGCCGAACCTCTCCGCGCCGCGGGGCCGAACCGAAACGTTGGCGTCGCAGCGCAGGCTCCCTTCTTCCATGTTGCAGTCGCTGACGCCCAGAAACAGCATGATCTCTTTCAGCCGCGTCAGGTAGTCATAGGCTTCCTGGGGGCTGCGGATGTCCGGGTCGCTGACGATTTCGATCAGCGGGGTGCCGGAGCGGTTCAAATCCACGTAGCTGTTGCGCGCGGAATCGGCGAAGCCGTCGTGGATGCTCTTGCCCGCATCATCTTCCAGGTGGACGCGGGTGAGGCCGATGCGTTTTTGTACCGCGGGCGTCTCGCTTGCCCGATTCGGGCCGGCCGGCCCCTCAACCATCAGGTACCCGTGCTCGGCCAGTGGCTGCTCGTACTGCGAGATCTGGTAGCCCTTGGGCAGGTCGGGATAGAAGTAGTTCTTGCGGGCCAGGCGCGAGAAGCGGTTGATGCGGCAGTTGAGCGCCAGCGCCGCCTTCATCGCCATCTCCACGGCCGCCTGGTTCAGCACCGGCAGCGCGCCGGGCAGCCCCAGGCAGACGGGGCAGACGTTGGTGTTGGGCGGGTCGCCGAAGCGCGTCGAACAGGCGCAGAAAATCTTCGAGCGCGTCTGCAGTTGGACGTGCACCTCCAGCCCGATCACCGCCTCCCACTCCGCCATGCCCCGATTATAGAGAAAAGAATCCGTGGATTACGCGGATTTCGCGGATATGCCAGGGGCAATCGGCATCCGCGTGGTGCTTGAAATCCGCAATCCGCAGAAGCGAAAAGCTGCTTCCAGGCCCGTAGATCGGCCCCGCCTGCCAGTCCGCGCTTGACCGTGCCCCATCTCGCCGGAATCGTGCTAACTTGTGGCGAATCCGAGGAGCGCGCGCTTATGAAACCAGTGCTGGTCGTCGCCATGCTCATGTTCGCTTTAAGCACTGACTCTGCGCAGGCTGCGTCCCTGACCCCGTTGGAGCGACAGCGTCTGGTCGCACACCTGGAGATGACCGGAGGCTGGCTGGTTGACGAGGTGTCCGGGCTGTCTCCCGCTCAACTCCAGTTCCGGCCCGCGCCGGGGGCCTGGAGCATCATGGAAGTGGTGGAGCACCTGACAGTCGCCGGGCCCATCTATTGGCGGCAGTTGCGGGAAGCGATGAAGACGGCGCCGAGCGGTCAAAAGCCGCTTGCCACGGACGCGGACACTCTCTGGTATGGCATTGACCGGACCCAGCGCCAGAAGGCGGTGGCCGCGGAAGAACCGAAAGGGCAATTGCGCGATCTTCGAACCGGGCTGGAGGCCTTCCGCAAGCTGCATGCCCAGATGCTCGAATACGCCAGGACCACCGGCGAAGATCTTCGCAGCCATGTTGTGGAAAGGGAGGGAAGCGACGCGTATCAGTGGTTGCTGCTGATTTCCACCCACGAGCAGCGGCATGTTTTACAGATTCGGGAGATCAAGGCCAATCCGAAATTCCCGAAAAAGTAGTGGGTAGGCGAGCGCCATGCACCGCGGCGCACTTGCCGTTGGAGTCTGCTTCCACCTCCCCCAGATGCATGCTCAGCACTTGAAGGCGAAGAAGGCGCCATTTGCGTTTTACCGTTATATAATGCAGCGATATTGCGGCCCACTTGCCTTCCGAGGAGGTTATCGGATGAAAAGGGCACTTCTGATCTGCACCGCTTTCCTGGGCTCCGCCCTCTTCGCTCAGCAGGACATGGGGGTAATCACCGGAGTGGTCACCGACGCCACCGGCGCTGCCGTTCCCGGCGCCCGCGTGACGGTGACCAACCGCGAGACAAACGAAACCCGCTCGGTCGAAACCGCCGAGACCGGGGCTTACACGATCGGCCCGCTGCGCATCGGCCGTTATGACGTTGCGGTCGAGAAGCAAGGCTTTAAGAAGGCCGTCTGGAATGATATCGAGCTTCACGCCCAGGACCGGGTGCGCGCCGACCTGCGGCTGGAGGTGGGCCGGCTCGCGGAGAGCGTCTCCGTCACTGCGGAAGCGCCGCTGCTGCAGGCTGAGACATCCACGCTGGCCAAGGTGGTCCAGCAGAACGAGATTCGCGGGCTGCCCCTGAATGGCCGCAACTTCTAGCAACTGGCCTGGCTCACCTCCGGCGCCGTCCCGGCCACTCTCAGCCGTGATCGCGACAGCGGCTTCAATGCCCACGGCCAGCAGATGGCGCAGAACAGCTTCATCATCGACGGCATCGACAACAACAACAACGTCATGGGTATGCAGGACCGCAAGATGCAGGTGGTGGTGCCGTCGCTGGATGCCGTGGCGGAGTTCAAGGTGCAGACCAGCAACTATTCGGCCGAGTTCGGGCGCAACTCGGGCGCGGTCATGATCGTCAGCATCAAGTCGGGCACCAACCGCTACCACGGCACCGCCTACGAGTACATCCGCAACGACGTGTTTGACGCCCGCGATGCGTTCAACTACGTAGACCGCGACGGCGACGGCAAGGCCGACCCGGAACCCTTGCGCCAGAACCAGTTCGGCGGCACCTTCGGCGGGCCCATCCGCCGCGACAAGACGTTTTTCTTCGCGAGCTGGGAGGGGCGCCGCGAGCACCACTCCCAGAGCGATCAGGCCACCGTGCCCAGCGCCGACGAGCGGAACGGGATCTTTGCGCGCAACCTGGCCATCATCAATGACCCGCTGACCAAGCAGCCCTTCGCCAACAACCAGGTGCCGCGAGCACGCTTCGATCCGGTGGCGGCCAAGGTTTCGGAATTGTGGCCGCAGCCGAATTTCTCGGGCTCCGGCACGCGCAACAACTTCATCCGCAATCCGCCATGGACGGTCGATCGCGACGCGTTGGACACCCGCATCGACCACGACCTCTCGGGCAAGGACAAGATTTTCGGGCGCCTGAGCCTCTCCCCGCTGAAGAGTGTCCGCGAGGGTGTATTCCCGGAGCCGGCGCGCGGGGGGCAGGGCAACGATCGCGCCCTGGACGACAATGATGCCTATAGCGCGGCGTTCTCGTACACCCGCATCATGCAGCCCACGCTGCTCAACGAGTTCCGTTTCGGATTCCTGCGCCAGAAGGTCGATAAGCGGGAGCTGACCGATCAACCGCTGTCGGAACTCGCCGCGCAGTACGGCATCCGCGGCATTCCGCCCAACGGGCGGTTGTTCGGGTCCCCGCAGTTCACGCTCAGCGGCCGCGTCGGATACACCGGGCTGGGCGAGCCCGGCTCCATGCCGAATTTCAAGATTCACCAGGTTTATCAATATCTCGACAACCTGTCCTGGAACCGCGGCAATCACAATTTCAAATTCGGCACGGACCTGCGCCGGAACCGCTCCGATATTTTCGGCGGCGCAACCTCGCACGGCAATTTCACCTTCGACGGGTCGTTCACCGGCATCAGCTTCGCCGATTTCCTGCTCGGCCTCACCAGCCAGGTGGCCCTGACTTCGCAGCTCATGGGACAGATGCGGTTCCGCAATTACATGTTCTACGCGCTGGACGATTGGAAGGTGGCGCCGCGCCTGACGCTGAACCTGGGCCTGCGCTACGAGCTGACTTCGCCCTGGCGGGAGAAGCACAACAACATGAACCGGCTGGAGCTGGCGCCCGGCCCCAGCTTCAACACCATCACCACGGCCGGCTACTGCGGCGATTCCTGGTCGTGCCGCGGGCTGGTGGACACCGACACCAACAACTGGGCGCCGCGCATCGGCCTGGCTTACCAGGCCCGCACCCGCACGGTGCTGCGTGCCGGCTTCGGCGTCTTCTATGGCGGCCAGGGCTCGCTGGGCGCCGATGGGCGCGGCATCAACAACTTCCCGTACAACCGCAGCGTCACGGCACAGTCCTCCGGGAGCAACCCGGCGCTGCAGTTGAGCAGCGGGATCCCGGATAACTTCCTGGGCAGCCCGGCCGCCCCTCCGCCGCAGAACCTGAACTGGATCGTGTGGCAACAGGACTTCCCATCTCCGCAAGTCACGCAATGGAACGTGGCCGTGCAGCGCGAGTTGGCGCGCAACCTTTCCTTGACCGTGGCCTATGTGGGATCGGGCACCAGCTACATCATGGATGCCTACAACTGGAACGGGTCCGACCCGGGGCCTACGGCAACGGAGCGCAATCGCCGCCGGATTCCCACCTGGAACAACATTACTCTGCGGACACCCTATGGGCACTCGAGCTACCACGGCATGGATGCCCAACTGGAGCGGCACTTCTCATCCGGCCTCTCCTTCAGCGCCAGCTATACCTGGAGCCACTCGCTCGATAACGTCGCCGAGCAGTTCGGCTCGGGCGGCGGCGGATTGCAGAGCGTGAAGGACTTTTCATCCGCCAAGGGCAACTCCAATTTCGATCTGCGCCATCGGTTTGTTAGCGCGGCCGTCTACGAGTTGCCGTTTGGCCGCGGCCGCCACTGGATGAAGCGCGGCGGCCTTCTCGGCGTGGTGCTCGGCGGTTGGCAGCTTTCGGGCATGACCGCTGTTCAGACGGGTCACTATTTCGACATCACCGTTCCCAATGCCCGCACGGTGCTGGGCGCCTCGGCCATCGGCGACTGGTGGCCGGACCGCATCGCCAATCCACGGCTGGAAACCCGCACTGCGGACCGCTGGTTCGACACTGCCGCCTTTGCCATGCCCCGCGCCGCGGACGGCACCTACCGGTTTGGCAACGCAGGCCGGGGAATTCTCGACGGCGACGGTTTCTTCAACCTGGATCTGGGGCTGATGAAAAACTTCCGCCTCACCGAGCGGTTCCGGATGCAGTTCCGCTGGGAGTCGTTCAACGTCAGCAACACGCCCACGCTGTCGGACCCCAATGCTTCGCTCGGCAGCCCGGATTTCGGCAAGTCGCGCGGCACGGTGAGCACTCCGCGCCAGATGCAGTTTGCGCTGCGCCTGAGCTTCTGAGCAGGAATCGCGACGGCAAAGACATCGGGTGTTCGTCAAAGGACCGTCGCCTGAGCCGCAGAAGCCTTCCTGGTGCGGCTTCGCCGGTTGCATTTAAGCACCGGCAGGGGGTGCGGGGTGCCCGGGTGCGGGCGGAGAAGGCAAGAAGACTGCTCGGCACGTCCTTGACGCCCAACGGGCACGGACCCATAATCGTGCCACTATGCGCGAGCGGCTCGTCCTCCTTGCCCTTTTTCTTACCATTCATGCGGCAGCCCAGGAACCGCGCGGGTCGATTGCCGGCCGGGTCACGGACGCAAGCGAAGCGGTAGTCCCCGGTGTTGCGGTGCGGGCCACCAACGTCGAGACGGGGGTAGTCGGCCGCGCCGTCACGAACGCCAACGGCGCCTATGACCTGCCGTTCCTGCTGCCCGGCGACTACCGGGTCGAGGCCGAGAAGGCCGGCTTCAAAATGTGGCGCCAGGCGGGCATCACGCTGCGCATGGAAGACAACCTGCGCCTCGACATCCGCATGGAGGTCGGCGCCGTGACCGAGACCATGACGGTAACGGCCGAGTCGCCGCTGCTGGAAAACGCGACGGGCAGCGTGTCGCAAGGCATCGACAGCCAGCAGATTTCCGAGCTCCCCTTGCGCAGCGGAAGCCTTGCCTGGACCTATGCCATGGCGCCCGGCGTGGTGATGGACAGCCGGCCGTACGACGGCCCGTGGAACATCGACCAGGCCTCGACCATCAGCATCGCCGGCAGCCGCAATTACGGCGCCGATTACAACGTGGATGGCGTCAGCAACAACTCCTACGGCGGCCGCACCGCCTTCGTGCCACCCGCCGACATGGTCCAGGAGGTCCGCATCAACGTGGCCAACTATGATGCGGGCATCGGGCACGGCGCGGGCGGCTCCGTCAACGTCAGCCTGAAATCCGGGACCAACAAGTATCACGGCACGGCGAATGTTTCCGGGTCGGGCGGGCCCATGATGACGCGGAACACGTTCACCAACCGTCAAATCTTCGACCCCACTACCGGCCCCATCACCCAGGAAAAGATCGCGGAGAATACGCCCGACGTGCGCTGGATGCGCTACAGCGCAACGGTGGGCGGGCCGCTGCTGATCCCGCGCATATATGACGGCCGCAACCGCACCTTCTGGATGGCGGGCTTCCAGGCGCACATCCGCACGCGTCCGCACGCGCTCCTCACAACCGTTCCCACGAAGGCCGAACGCGAAGGCGATTTCTCGGCGCTGCTGCCGCTTGGCGAGCAGTACAAGATCTACGATCCGTTGACCACCACCGCGGCGCCCAACGGCCGCTTCCGTCGCACGGAGTTGCCGAACAACATCATCCCCGCCAACCGCATCGACCCGCTGGCCCGGAAGATTCTCGGCTACTTCCCGATGGCGAACGCGCCGGGCACGTCCAACGGCACCAACAACCTGTCGGTAACGCCCGCCGAAAGCCAGGCCCTGTACCAGCCGATCGTGCGGGTGGACCACAACTTCAGCGAGCGGCACCGCCTGTTTGCGCGCTATACGCATTCTGACTTCACCGGGCACTTCGAGCAGTACGCGCCGCCGGTGCGCGGGCGGCTGCGCAACCGCCCCTCGCGCGGCGCCGCCCTGGACGACGTTCTAGTGCTCTCCAATGCCGTGGTGCTCGACCTGCGCTACGGCTTCACCTGGTTCCAGGAGCACCAGCGCTTCGATCACCAGGGCTGGGACCTGCGCACGCTCGGCTTCCCCGACAGCCTCATCCGGCAAATGGACCCGGCGGGCATAACGTTCCCGGAGATGGCCATCGACAACATGCTGTTGCTCGGCAATGATGGCGGGTTTTACCAGACCAGCTACTCGCACTCGCTGCTGGGTATTCTGACGGTCATCAAGGGCAACCACACGCTGAAATTCGGGAGCGACAGCCGGGCGCTCTACTACAACGACAAGACGTACGGGAATGTTTCCCCGAACATGACCTTCGGCTCCACCTACACGCACGGCCCGCTGGACAATTCCGCCTCGGCGCCGATCGGGCAGGGCCTGGCCAGCTTCCTGTTCGCCATTCCCACCGGCGGCTCTTCGACTATCAACGATTCACGGGCGGAGATGAGCCCGTTCTATGGCCTTTACTTGCAGGACGACTGGCGCGTCACGCGCCGGCTCACCTTGAATCTGGGTCTGCGTTGGGAATATGAGGGAGCCGAGACCGAGCGCTTCAACCGCGGCACGCGCGACTTTGACTTCGCTGCGGTGAACCCGATTCAGGACGCGGTGCGAGCACAGTACGCGAAAGCGCCGATCCCGGAGATCGCGCCGGCCGATTTCAAGTCGCTCGGCGGCGTGCGCTTCACCGGGGTGAACGGGGTGCCGCGCACGGCGCGCGACCCCTCTTGGAGAGCTTTCATGCCGCGCTTCGGCTTCGCGTATCAGCCGAAACGGTCGGTCGTCGTGCGCGGCGGCTACGGCATCTTCTTTGACCTGCTGGGCGTGGAGTTCACGCACCTGCCGCAGCCCGGCTTTAACCAGGCCACCAACATTGTCGTGACGAATGACAATGGCCAGACCTACATCGCGTCGATTTCCAACCCCTTTCCGAACGGGCTGGTGCCACCGCAGGGCGCGGCCGGCGGGCTGAAGACGTTCCTGGGGCGCGCGCCGGGATTCCTCAGCGCCGACGGACGCCGGCCTTACGCCCAGCGCTGGAGCACCACGGTGCAATGGCAGGCGATGCGGGAATCGATCTTCGAGATCGGGTACATCGGTTCGCGCGCCGTGCGCTTGGGCGTCACCACGGACTTCAATCCCGTGCCGCCCCGGTATCTCAGCACCTTGCCGGTGCGCGACCAGCCGGTGATCAACGACCTGACGCGCAACTACCAGAACCCGTTCAAGGGCATCGACGGCTTCGACGGCTCAAACTACTACACCAACAACAACCTGCAACATCAGCAGTTGTTGAAGCCCTATCCGCAGTTCAGCGGCCTGACGGCGGACTTGCCCGCCGGCATGTCGTGGTATCACGCCTTTACCGCGCGCTTCGTGCGGCGTTTCAGCCGCGGCCTGCAGATCCAGGCCAATTACACGTGGTCGAAGAACATGGTGGCCAACGATTATCTGAACCCCACGGACCCGGTGCCGGAACACGGGGTGGCCGCGCTCGACCGCCCGCAAAAGCTGACGGTGAACGGCATGTACACCCTGCCGCTGCGTGCCCGAGGCCGGCTGGGGCAGTTCATCAACGGCTGGCAGGCCGTCGCCATCTTCACCGGGCAGAGCGGCGCGCCGCTCAACTTCACCAACCAACCGCTCTACAGCGGGAGGTACCAGGACATGAAGATCCCGGCCGGCGACCGGAAGCCGGAGCGCTGGTTCAACACGGCCGGCTTCGAGCAAACTTCGGGCCGCCAACTGGCGAACAACATTCGCACCTTCCCCTCGCGCATCGCCACCGTCCGCGCCGACGGCATCAATGTCTGGGACCTGGCGCTGCAGAAGGAGTTTCGGCTGCGTGAAGGCAGGCGGCTGCAACTGCGCGGCCAGGCCGAAGGCGCCATGAACCACCCGAATTACGCCGCCCCCAACACCAACCCGACCAACCAGGCGTTTGGCCAGGTGACGGGCACGCAAGGCTCCGGCATGGAGGAGCGGCGTATCTTCCTCGGCCTGAAATACACGTTCTGATTTCACCCCAGCGGAAATACCGCGCGACGGTCTTGGCGTTCTGGCTAAGGACGCGCGTCATTCGCGCGTTCGTCTAATTTCCGGAAGACGGGTCGAAAATCTTGAACAGTTCCTGCTTCAGCCGCCGGGCCGTTTCTTTGTGTCCCGGCAGCAGCGCCAGATTGGTCATTTCCTGAGGATCGCGGCGCAGGTCGTAAAGCTGCTCGATGTCCTTGTAGTTGTAAACGTACTTGAAATCGCCGTGCCGGATCATCTGCATTCCACCGCCGGCGCCCAGCCCGAACTCCGCATACGCGGCTGAATCTATGCGCTCCTCGGGGTTCTTCAGGTTCGGCACCAGACTCTTCCCATCGAGCGTCGAAGGCACGTCCAGGCCGCAGAGCTCCGCCAGGGTAGGCAACACCCGGACGAGGCTCGCAACCGTTGCGCAACGGCTGCCGCCGCGGGTGATGCCGGGGACGTGGAACATCAGCGGCACCCCGACCGAGTTTTCGTACATCTGGAACTTCAGCCACAGCCCCTTGTCGCCCACCATGTCGCCGTGATCGCTGAGGTACAGGACGATGGTGTTCTGCTCCAGCCCGAGTTCGCGCAGGGTCGCGAGCACTGTCCCCATGCGGTCGTCGGCCTGCATCAGGTTGGCATAGTACATCGCGATCCGGATGCGCGCCTGGGCCGGACCGAGCAGTTCCGGCGTGTGCGGCGACTGCCGCACGGCATTCTGGACGCGCCGCGGCACGGTTGACAGGTCGAGCTTACCCCAGGTTTCCGGCAGCTCGACCTTCTCCGGCGGGAAAAGCCGGGCGAACCGCTCGGCGGGCATGAACGGATCGTGCGGCTTGATGTACGAGCTCACCAGGAAGAACGGGCGGTCGCGGCGCTGCCTCAGGTAACGAATGGATTCGCGCGCCACCCAGGATTCGAAGTGGTCCTCCTCGGGCAGCAAAGAGGCGCGGCCCACGTGGACCGGGCCTTTCCGGCCGTCCTTGCCGCTTCTATCCATCTCCTCGTGCCAGATCCGCGCCTTCGGGCCGAGGTAATCGAACCAGTCCCGCATTTCGAGGAGGTGCTCGAAGCCGTGCGCGCTGTTGTCAACCGCGTGCAGTTTCCCAATGTTGGCGGTGGCATAGCCGGCGGCGGCGAAATAATGAGCGATGGTCTTGATGTCGGCAGGCCAGGGGTTAGCGTTGCCCCAGACGTGTCCCTTGTGCGCGTACAGTCCGGTCATTAGCGAGAACCGCGAGGGTACGCAAACCGGGTTCGTACAATAGGCCTGGTCGAACCGCACGGAGGCGCGCGCCAGTGCGTCCAGGTTGGGCGTCCGCGCCAGCGGATCGCCGTCCACGCCGAGGGCGTGCGGCCGGTGCTGGTCGGTCATCAGCAGCAAAACGTTCTTGCGCGGCGGCGCCGCGCCTTTGAGGAAGGCCGCCGAAGCGGCCATCGCCAGCAGTTGTCGTCTGGTCGTCATAGGCTATCGAATTCACGCTGCCGCCCGAGGGCCCGGCTCAGCACCAAGCAACCAAACATACCCGCTGGAATCGTTGTTGTGGAGACGATCCGGAACAAGCAGTCGGAGCGCATCGATCTCTGGGCCGCCCCGCGCAGCCAACCATCGTTACTCTCCTTCGAAAACCCCGGTTACCGGAGAGCGCAGGAGCGTGAAAATCTCGGAGCCTTTCCATGGGCCTACTTCGGGCTCTCGGGGAAGAACGGGAACAGGCGCAGCAGTTGCTCGCGCGGGGGGCGCTGCCCGTACTCGCAAATTTCGAAGGCCTCGACGGCTTTGATGGAATCAGCCTGGGCGCCGTACCACTTCTTCAACTCCTCGAGCAAAGCCGGCGTCACCTTGCCGCGCGCGGCGTACCTGGTGCTGAGCCATTCCTTGCGGGCCTGGGGATCCTTGGGGACCTGGTCCAGATTGCCGTCGTGCCACGGCAGCCATTCGTACATCTGCGAGGTGTGGGCGTCGAGCATGGCGACTTTCTTGCCGGCCACGTCGTCGATGGCCACCACCACGTCGGGGCGGAACGGGTTCGGGCGCTGGAAACCATCCTGAAAGTAAAAGAACACGGGGTTCTTGCGCAGCGCCGGGGTGTCCGGGCAGATGTTGGGGACGGTGACCATGTAGGCGGCGTCCTGCACCAGCATGCCGGTGTAGCGATGGTCGGGGTGATAGTCGTTGGGGCGCGGGCCGAGCACGATGTCGGCGTTCCATTCGCGGATCTTGCGGATGATCTGCTTGCGCACCTCGAGCGAGGGCACCAGCTCGCCATCGTGGTTATCCAGTGTCTCGTATTCGTCGATGCCGGCGCGGCGGCCCGCTTCGGCGGCCTCGGCGCGGCGGCGTGCGGCCAGCGCCCCGCCTCCCTGGCTCTGGTGGCCGGCGTCGCCATTGGTTACGGCCACGAATTTCACGTGATGGCCGAGCGCGGCCCACTTGGCGCCGGTGCCGCCGGCGCGCCCGTCGCAGTCGTCCGGATGGGCACCAAAGGCGATGATCCGCAGCTTGCCTTCGCCGCCGGCCGGGGCTTTTGCCTTGCGGCCTTGCGCCGCCAGCGGCAGCGCCGCGAGCAATGCCATGACAACCACGCACAAAATACGCTTTGACATCGAACCCTCCTGTCAGGTGTAAGGCATTGAGTCCCTGACACCTGAAACCTGGCTCTTGGCGCATTATGCAACAAACACCCGCGGAATCGCCACAAATCCGAGCGGAATTGGTATGATCCATGTAGCGCCGGCTGGTTAGGACGCCTGGACGGGGCGCCGCTTTTGCGGCGACAATTGATGTTATGAGCGGCGGAGGGATACGCGCATTTCTGCGGCGGGGCAAGTTCGCTCCGCAGCACAGCGAGCTGGATGCGTTCCTTTTCGGGCGCATCACGCGGGAACGGGGCATGGCCCACATCCGCGATGCGGTGCGGCCCCGAGTCGGCGGCGGCAAGAGGTTGCGCGCCGAAACCCTGCGAGATTTGCACGCTTGGGACGTGGTTTACCTGGACCACCTGGCCACCGGACGGCTGCTGCCGGGCGAGGCGACGGCGGCTTCGGAGCCGCTGCGCGGCCTGAGCCCCAACGAGGCGCTTCTGATCCAGCAGGTTGAGACGCACAAAGCAGGCGCGCGCCGCCTGGTCAACACCCTGCCGAAAATGATCCAGAGGAGCCTGCAGGCGCTGGTCCGGAAAATCGACCGGGCGTGGGAGAAAGATGGCGAGGTATACGACCGGCTGTTCCCCGCGCCGGCCCGCGCGGCGTCCAAGCCAAAGCGGACAAAGCGAGCGGGGAAAGCCAAGCCGGCGGTGCGGAAGGCAAAGCCGAAGAAGAAGAAGGCCACCGGTCGAGCGAAGGCGAAGAAAGCGCGCACGACGAATTCCTGATTGTCTTGAATAGCAGGCATTCCAGAAACGGAAGCTATTTCGGTCTCAGCGCGGACGACTACCGGCTGCTGCGCAGCTTGAAGACGCCCGCCGG
>Ga0315281_10008910_pt1 | contig 13981 bp, 12 predicted proteins | sample YL17G07_0_MG_FD_204540 | JGI IMG/M metagenome (GOLD analysis project Ga0315281, IMG submission 204540) | Sediment microbial communities from Yellowstone Lake, YNP, Wyoming, USA - YL17G07_0 | ecosystem: Environmental > Aquatic > Freshwater > Lake > Sediment | place: USA: Wyoming | collected...
TATGCCGAAAGCTTGGAGGAGTTGCGGCTGCTCGCGGAAAGCGCCGGCTTGCGGCCGTGCGCCCTGATCCAGGGCAAACGGCAGCGGCCCGATTCGGCGCTCTACGCGGGTTCGGGCAAGACGGAGGAGATTGGGGAGGCGGTGCGCGAGCACAAAGCCGTGGTGGTGGTGTTCAACCACGAACTTTCCCCGGCGCAGCAGCGCAATCTGGAGAAGGCGCTGGAATGCCCGGTCCTGGACCGCACCGGCCTGATACTCGGCATTTTCGCGCGGCGCGCGCGCAGCAACGAGGGCAAGCTGCAGGTGGAATTGGCGCAGCTCGATTATGCCTCCACGCGTCTGGTGCGCGGCTGGACGCACCTTGAACGCCAGCGCGGCGGGCGAGGATTTCTCGGCGGGATGGGCGAGACCCAGATCGAGGTCGACCGGCGCCTGATCGGCAACCGGGTCAAGGTGCTAAAAGACAAGCTGGTCCAGTTCAAACGCCGGCGCGACGTGCAGCGCCGCGCGCGCGTGCGCGGCGAGGTGCTGTCGGTATCCCTCGTGGGGTACACCAATGCCGGCAAGTCCACGCTGTTCAACGCCCTCACCCACGCCGGCAGCTACACCGCCGATCAGTTGTTCGCCACGCTCGATACCACCACGCGGCGGTTGTACCTGGAGGCGGCGGGCAATGTCGTGCTGTCGGACACGGTGGGCTTTATCCGCGATCTGCCGCACGGCCTGGTGGCCGCCTTTCGCGCCACGCTGGAGGAAACCATCCATGCCGATCTGCTGCTGCACGTGGTCGACGCCTCAAGCGGTGTGCGCGAGTCGCAGATAGCCGCGGTCAATACAGTACTCGCCGATCTCGGCGCGGACGCCATCCCGCAGGTGCTGGTGTGGAACAAGATCGACCTCACAGGAGTGCCGCCAGGGCTGGACCGTAACGAGTATGGTAAAATCCAACGGGTTTGCCTGAGCGCAAAAACTGGCGCCGGCCTTGATTTTCTCAGGACGGCCTTGACCGAAGTCGCAGCCTCGAAAAAATCGTCAGCAATCAACCAGGACCTTGAGCAGCATCATGGGAATACGTATGTCACTTAATGACCCGCAGTGGGGCAAAAAAGGCGGGGGCGACAATCAAGGGCCGCCCGACCTCGAGGAGTTGTGGCGCAACTTCAACCAGAAGCTGAACGGCATGTTCGGCAAGAGGGGAGGAGGCAGCACCCCTTCGGTCCAGCCGCCGAATATGCGCCAGATCGGCGGGGGCGTCGGTCTGGTGGTCGCGCTGGTGCTGGTCCTGTGGCTGGCGAGCGGCTTCTATACCGTCGATGAGAAGGCGCGCGGTGTGGTGTTTACCTTCGGCAAATATTCCGATCTCACCAGTCCGGGCTTGCGCTGGCGCCTGCCTTTTCCGTTCCAGTCGCACGAGATCGTCAATCTGTCCTCGGTGCGCACGGTCGAGGTCGGCTACCGCAACACGGTCAAGACCAAGGTGCTGAAGGAATCGATCATGCTTACCGACGACGAGAACATCATCGATATCCAGTTTGCAGTGCAATATACGCTGAAGGATCCGCTGGATTACCTGTTCAACAACAAACGGCCAGATGACACCGTGCTGCAGGCGGCCGAGACTGCGTTTCGCGAAGTCGTTGGCCGAAGCAAGATGGATTTCGTGCTGTACGAGGGGCGCGAGCAGGTGGCGACCGATGCGCAGAAGCTGATACAGGACATCCTCGACCGCTACAAGACCGGCATCGCGATCAGCCGCGTGACCATGCAAAACGCGCAGCCGCCGGAGCAGGTGCAGGCCGCATTCGACGACGCGGTCAAGGCCAAGCAGGATCTGGAACGGCAGAAGAACGAAGGCCAGGCCTATTTCAACGACGTGGTGCCGAAGGCGCGCGGCGCCGCTTCGCGCCTGCAGGAAGAGGCGCAGGGCTACCGCCAGCGCGTGCTGGCCAATGCCGAAGGCGAGGCGAGCCGCTTCAAACAGGTGCTGTCCGAATACAACAAGGCGCCGCAGGTGACGCGCGAGCGCATGTATATCGAGACGGTGCAGCAGATCATGAGCAGCACCAGCAAGATTCTGCTCGACGCCAAGAGCGGCGGTAACCTGCTGTACCTGCCGCTGGACAAGATCATGCAGATGTCGGCGGGTGCACTGCCCGAGACGGCGGCCTCCTCTTCGAAGCAGACGCTGATCGATCCGACGCCGAATCCGGATCCGGCCGCGCGCTCGCGCGACGCGCTTCGCGGGAGAGAAAGAGAGAGCCGGCCATGAAATGCCTAGTACGCTTGAATAACGCTTGGTGGGGAACGCAGGCACGAGCCCTTGAACAGCCCGCGCAAGCTTCTACGCGCGGGCGGTCCCGTGGGAGCCGGCCATGATGAACAATCGCTTGGGAATCACGCTCGCCGGCATGCTTGCCGTGGTCGTACTGGCGAGCATGTCGCTGTTCACGGTGGACCAGCGCGAGCGCGCCATCGTGTTCCAGCTGGGCGAGGTGAAGGAAGTCATTACCACGCCCGGTCTGCACTTCAAATGGCCGTTGATCCAGAACGTGCGTTACTTCGACGCGCGCATCCTTACGCTGGATACGCCAGACGCCGAACGCTATATCACCTCGGAGAAGAAAAACCTGCTGGTGGACACGTTCGTCAAATGGAAAATCAACGACGCGCGCCAGTATTACAAAAGCGTCGGCGACGAGGTGCAGGCGCAGACCCGCATTTCGCAGACCGTCAATGCGACGCTGCGCGAGGAATTTGGCAAGCACACGGTGCACGAAGTGGTGTCCGAGGATCGCGACCAGATCATGACCAGCGTACGCGCGCGCGCCAACCAGGACGCGAAGCAGATCGGCGTCGAGATCATCGACGTGCGCCTGAAGCGGGTGGATCTGCCGCAGGAAGTGAGCGAGTCGGTGTACAAGCGCATGGACGCGGAGAGGAAAAGCGTCGCCAACCAGTTGCGCTCGGAAGGCTCGGCCGCGTCCGAGCGCATCCGCGCCGAGGCGGACAAGGAACGCGAGGTGATCATCGCCAACGCCTACAAGGACGCGCAGCGCGTCAAGGGCGAGGGCGATGCGAAAGCGACGGCGGCTTATGCCCAGGCGTTCGGCCAGAATCCCGAGTTTTACGCCTTCTACCGCAGCCTCGAAGCCTACCGCTCGAGCTTCAAGAACCGCAGCGATGTGCTGGTGCTGGAGCCGAATTCGGACTTCTTCAAGTACCTCAAAGGCCCCGGCAAGGGCAGCAAGTAGCCCTCAGGGGGAGAGCCGGGGATGGCCACCACTTTCCTCATGGCGTTCGCGCTGATGCTGGTCATCGAAGGCATCCTGCCGTTCCTGTTTCCGGCGCAGTGGCGCGAGACGTTCCGGCGCATTACCCAGTTGAGCGACGGACAGATCCGGTTCTTCGGCCTGTCGTCGATGCTCGCCGGCCTGCTGCTGCTATTCTTTGCGAAGTGAGGAGGGAAGAGGAAGGAGGAACACATGAAACGATGCCGCCGCTCTCTTGATGGTGCGCCCTCGCTCTCCCGTCCTGTCCCGCCTTCCGCCGCCCGCATTCATGCGTAACTGGGTTCTGCCCGAATACATCGAAGACATCCTGCCGCCCGAAGCGCGCGGGATCGAATCGTTGCGCGCGCGGTTGCTGGAGTTATTCCGCGTTCATGGCTACGAACTGGTCATGCCGCCGCTGTTGGAGTACACCGAGTCGCTCCTGACCGGCACCGGCCACGACATGGACCTGCGCACGTTCAAGCTGGTGGACCAGCTATCCGGGCGTACCATGGGCCTGCGGGCCGATATCACGCCGCAGGTGGCGCGCATCGACGCGCATCTGCTTAACCGCGAGGGCGTGACCCGGCTTTGCTATTGCGGCTCGGTGCTGCACACTCTGCCTGCAGGGCTCGCCGCGACGCGCGAGCCGCTACAGATCGGCGCCGAGATCTATGGCCACGCCGGCATCGAGAGCGACCTGGAAATACAGCGGCTGCTGGCGCAGGCGCTGACGCTGTGCCGGCTTCCCGACGTGCGCCTGGACATCGGCCACGTGGCGGTGTTTCGCGCGCTGGCGCAGCGCAGTGGTGTCAGCCCGGAATTGGAGGCCGATTTATTCGCCGGCCTCCAGGCCAAGGATGTTTCGGTCCTGCGGAGCCTGACCAAGGGCATGGACAAGGCGGCACGCAGTGCGATTCTGCTGCTGCCGGAACTGTACGGCGGTCGCGAAGTGATCGCGCGCGCCAGGCGCGAACTGCCCAAACACGCGGAGATCACCCGTGCGCTTGCCGACCTCGACCGCCTGACGGCGATGGAAGACATTTCCGTCAGTATCGACCTGGCCGATTTGCGCGGCTATCACTATCACAGCGGCGTCGCCTTCGCCGCGTACTGCGCTCCGCTGCCAAACGCCATCGCGCTCGGCGGACGTTATGACGGCGTCGGCAAGGCGTTCGGCCGAGCCCGGCCGGCGACCGGTTTCACCCTGTACCTGCTGGAGCTGGTGCGCCTCGCGCCGAGCGAACCGGCCCCCGGTTGCATCCGCGCGCCGCGGGCGAGCGACCCCGCCCTGGATGCGGCCATGGAAGGCCTGCGACGGGCAGGCGAGGTGGTGATTCAGGACCTGCCTGGGCATGAGAAGGAAGACAACGAGGGGCGCTGCGCGCGCGAACTCGTCAAGCGCAAAGGCAAATGGCAGGTAAGAAAGATTTGAGGCTGCGCACAGGCGCGGATCAGCGCGGATCAAACCGGTTCGGTGAACGGGTCTATTCCGGGGCTTTCCACGATCGTGCGATGGTATCCGAAATTCTATTTTCTTGGATTGAGCATGGCAAAAAACGTAGTAGTGATCGGCACCCAGTGGGGTGACGAAGGCAAGGGCAAGGTCGTCGACTGGCTCACCGACCATGCCGATGGCGTGGTGCGCTTCCAGGGCGGGCATAACGCGGGCCACACGCTGGTGATCAACGGTAAGAAGACCATCCTGCGGCTGATTCCCTCGGGCATCCTGCGCGAGGGAGTTGCCTGCTACATCGGCAACGGCGTGGTGCTGTCTCCCCCGGCTGTGCTGCAGGAGATCGACGAACTGGAAGCGGCCGGAGTCGCGGTCGCCAGCCGGCTGCGCATCTCCGGCGCCTGTCCCCTGATCCTGCCCTATCACGTGGCCATCGACCAGGCTCGCGAAACGGCCAAGGGCGCGGACAAGATCGGCACCACGGGACGGGGTATCGGCCCCGCCTACGAGGACAAGGTGGCGCGGCGCGCCATCCGTCTGCAGGACCTGTTCAATCCGCAGCGTTTTGCCGAGAAGCTGCGCGAGGTGCTCGATTTCCACAACTTCGTGCTGCAGCATTATCTCAAGGCCCAGCCCGTGGATTTCCAGCAAACGCACGACGATGCCCTGGGATTTGCGTCCCGTCTGGCGCCGATGGTGGCCGACGTGTCCTCTGAGCTGTATCGCGCGGCCGCTGTGGGACACCACCTGTTGTTCGAGGGGGCGCAGGGTTCGCTGCTAGACATCGACCATGGCACCTATCCCTTCGTCACTTCGAGCAGCTGCGTGGCCGGGGCCGCAGCCGGCGGCGCCGGAGTGGGCCCGCAGATGCTGCATTATGTGCTGGGCATCGCCAAGGCTTATTCGACCCGGGTCGGCAGCGGACCATTCCCGACCGAGCTGGGAGACGCCGTCGGCGAGCGGCTGCGCCGGAAAGGCAATGAATTCGGCTCCGTCACGGGCAGGCCGCGCCGTTGCGGCTGGTTCGATGCGGCGGTGCTCAAACGCTCGATTCAGATCAACGGCGTGTCCGGATTGTGCATCACCAAGCTCGACGTGCTCGATGGCATGGAACAAATCAAGCTCGGAGTCGGCTACCGCGCCGGCGGCAAGGCTCTGGACATCTTCCCGGCGGGAGCCGACGCCGCCAATGATTGCGTGCCGGTCTACGAGGAGATGCCGGGATGGTCGGAGAGCACGGTAGGGGTGAAACGGCTCGATGCGCTGCCGGCAAATGCGCGCGCCTATCTGTCCCGTTTGGAGCAGATCTGCGGCGTGCCGGTGGACATGATCTCCACCGGGCCGGATCGCAGGGAAACCATCGTCATAAAGCATCCGTTCGAATAGCAACCGGACATCTGGGGGAACCATGGAATTCCAGGAAATTCTCTACGCAGAAGACGGGCCGATCGGGACGATCACGCTCAACCGCCCGGATGACGGCAACATGTTCACGCCGCGCATGTGTCACGAGATACGCGACTGCATCAACGACATCCGGCGCGAAACCCGGACCAGGGTGATCGTGCTCACCGGCGCAGGCGACCGTTTTTTCTGCATCGGTGGACGCAAGGAGGGGATGGAACACACCAAGCTCTACGCCGGAACGCTGCCGACGCTCGACATGTACGAGAGCATCGACCGGCTGCAGAAACCGGTGCTCGCCTCGGTAAACGGTTTCGCCGTCGGCGGCGGCAACGTGCTGCAGATGGTGTGCGACCTCACCATCGCCAAGGAGAGCGCGGTGTTCCGCCAGGTGGGGCCGATGATGGGCAGTTTCGACGCTGGCTACGGCACCTGGTATCTGGAAGACCTGATCGGCAAGAAGCGCGCGAAGGAAATGTGGTATCGCAATCCGAAGATCAGCGCAGCCGAGGCGCTGCAGATGGGATTGATCAACAAGGTCGTTCCAGACGCCGAGTTGAACACTGCCACCCGCGCCATGGCGCTGGAGATTGCGGAGCGCGGCACATTCGCGCTGGCCTCGGTCAAAGCCGCATTCAATGCGCGTCATGGTGGCGTGGCGGGCCTGTCGCGCATGGCGCATGATCTGCTGTTGCGCGATTATCTGGACAGCGACGAATCGAAGGAACTGTCGGCGTCGTTCGGCGATAGGCGCAAACCGGATCCGGAGAAGTTCGGTCACTAGGCGCTGGGCGAGGGCGTACAGTGAGCACGATCCTGACGCTGCACGACCCGCAGACCGCGCGCGAGTATTACGCGAGGGGGCTGTGGCAGCAGCACACGCTGTACTCGCTCTTGCGCGATCACGCCAATTCGCGTCCCGCGGCGTTTGCGCTGCGCGATGCGGTGCACCGGCTCACTTGGCGCGATCTGCTCGCATGGGTGGACAGCGTGGCGGAGGATCTGCACTTGGCCGGCGTAGAACGCGGCGAGCGGGTTTCGATGTGGATTCCGAGCAGGGCGGAGTCGGTAGTCACCCTGCTTGCCTGTTCGCGCAACGGCTATGTCTGCAATCCTTCAATGCATCAGAACTACACCACGGCCGAGGTGCTGCAATTGCTCGATCGCGTGCAGTGCCGGGCGCTGGTGGCGCAACCGGGGTACGGTGCGGATGCCGGACGGCGCGACATATTCACCGAAGCAGCCGGGCTCGCTGGGATGCGCCGCGTCTACCGCCTCGCGCCGCGAGGGGAGCCGGCACCGGGGTCCGGCGGCCATGCATTCCCGCCGCAAAGATCTGCTCAGTTGTCCAGCCTTGCGCCCGACCTGAATCCGGACAAGATCACTTACCTCGCGTTCACTTCGGGCACCACCGGCACGCCCAAGGGCGTGATGCATTCGGACAACACCCTGCTTGCCAACGGGCGCGCCATGGTGCGCGACTGGAACCACGACGCGGATACGGTGCTGCTGAGCCTGAGCCCGACATCCCATCATATCGCCACCGTCGGCCTGGCACAGGCGCTGGTGGCAGGCTTCGAAATGGTACTGAACGATCTGCCGCGCGGCACGGATGTCATCGACCGTTTGATCGAATCCGGCGCAACCTACGTCATGGGCGTTCCCACCCATGCCATCGACGCATTGGCGCAGATGCGCCGGCGCGGCCTGACCTCGCTCGCCCGCGTCAAGGTGTTCTACATGGCCGGTTCGATCATACCCAGCGATCTGGCGGCAAGCTTTCTCAAGATAGGGGTCACGCCGCAGAACGTGTATGGCATGACCGAAAACGGCTCGCACCAGTACACGCTGCCCGGCGATGCCGCCGAAACCATCGTTGCAACCTGCGGGCGCGCCTGCAGCGGCTACGAAATCCGGCTCTGGCGCCAGGACAATCCCGATGTCGAGGTGGCCGCAGGGGAGATCGGGGAGATCGGAGGTCGCGGTGCGCTGCTCACGCTGGGATATTTCGACAACCAGCGCGCGACCGAAGCCTCGTTCAATGCGCACGGCTGGTTCATGAGCGGCGATCTTGGCCGTTTCGACGAACAGGGCAATTTGCACGTAGTCGGCCGCATGAAGGACCTCATCATTCGTGGCGGCCACAATATCTTTCCTGCGCGCATCGAGGACCTGGCCCACCGCCATCCGGGCGTATCCAAGGCGGCCGCCTTTCCGATTGCCGATGAGCGCCTGGGCGAGCGGGTCTGCCTGGCAGTTGTTCCGAAGACGCCGCCGGGGCCCGGCGCGCAAGAGATGCTTGCGCATCTGGACGCCGCCGGCCTGTCGAAGTACGACATGCCCGAGTACTACCTCGTCATGCCCGAATTCCCCATGACCGCCTCGGGCAAGACTTTGAAGCGCGAACTCGTCGCCTGGGGGCGCGACGGCCGCATCCAGCCCATCCCTTGCCGCGCAGGCGGCGCCAACCAACCAGCCTGGAGGCCGACATGAGCGTACACCTGACGCGGCAAGACGAATTCGCGGTGATTACACTGGACCGGCAGGAGGCGCTAAACGCACTGTCCTCCGTAGTGTTGCGCGAGCTGGCACAAGCGTTCGATCAGGTTGCCGGCAGCGATGCGCGTGCGCTGATCATTACGGGGGCGGGGCCAAAGGCATTTTGCGCCGGCGCCGACATCAAGGAGCTCACTGGCCGCAGCCTGATCGAGCAGAGGCGCGACGCGGCGTTTGGCCAGGCGGTACTGGCTCGCCTCGATACCTTGCCCATGTGCTCGGTCGCCGCCATCAACGGCTACGCCTTCGGCGGCGGGCTCGAACTTGCGCTTGCCTGCACCTTTCGTATTGCGGCGCCGAGCGCAAAAATGGGGCTGCCGGAAATCAAGCTCGGGCTGATTCCGGGATACGGCGGAACGCAGCGACTGCCGCGGGCGGTGGGCGAAGCGCGTGCGCTGGAAATAATATTGAGCGGACGCACGCTCGAAGCCGAGGAGGCGCTGCGCATCGGCCTGGTGCATTGCATTGCCGAGGGCGACCTGGTCCAGGCGGCGATAGGATTTGCGCGCGGATTCAGCGGTTTCGGCCTGCCGGCGCTGCGCCTCGCGCGCGACGCGATCAAACGCGCGCTCGATGTTCCATTGCACGAGGGGCTGAACATCGAAGCGGATCTGAATACGCTCGCGTTCCAGACGCAGGATGCGGTCGAAGGCATGCACGCGTTCATTGAAAAGCGCAGGCCCCAGTTTAAGGATCGTTGAAACGCTCATGCAGACAAGCCTAGGGACAATCGCCGTTACCGGCGCCAACCGCGGCATCGGCGCCGCGATCGCGCGCGCGCTGGCGCTCGCGGGCTATAGCGTCGCCTGCCTCACCCGCAGCGGCGGCGTGCCCGACGCCGGCGGCGATAGTGGATTGCGCGCGCGCCTCGTGTCGATACGCTGCGACGTGCTCGACGAGCAGGCGGTTGCCGCCGCGCTGGCGCGCGCCGCCGCAGGGGAAGGCGGCCTCGTCGGTCTGGTGAACAATGCCGGTTTGCACACGGACGCAAAGAGTTCGGAACTGGCGACGGCGGATTACGAGCGCGTCATGGCGGTCAATGCGACGGCGGTGTTCACGGTCGCGCGCGCAGCCTACCCGCATTTGGTGCGCGCGGGCGGCGGACTGATCGTCAATCTCGGCTCGTTTTTCGACAAATTGGGGGTCAAGCGCAACCTCGCTTACTGCGCTTCGAAGGCGGCGGTTGGTGCGATCACACGCTGTCTCGCGGTCGAGTGGGCGGCGCAGAATATCCGTGTTGTCAATGTCGCGCCCGGCTATATCCTTACGGATCTGAATCGCGAGATGATAACCGCGGGGCCGCTGCGCGCGTATCTCGACAAGCGCATTCCGCGCGGCGAGCCGGGGACTGCCGACGAAGTGGCGCGGCTGGTTGCAGCCCTCTACCGCGAGGATTTGCGCTTCCTCTCCGGGGAGACGATCTACATTGACGGCGGACAAAGCATTGCGCACTGAAAAAGTGAAACCGAATGAACACGCTTGCCGAATTCGTCGCCGGCCTGCGCTACGAGAATTTGCGGCCGGCGATCGTCGATCTGGCGCTGCTGCGCCGTGGTCGACACAGATTTCTAGGTATTTCAATAGGATAGGATACGAGGATAATGCCGGAAGTAAGGGTGGAAAGTACTTCTTTTCTCGAATTCAAGAAAGCGGTTACTAACCCGATAATGCTTATGGATAGTAATGCTTGGTCAGTGCTCTTGTCGGAACGGTGCGCTTTTAGCCCGGCTACGACGTCTGTGCGCAAATCCAATGTGGAACCCAAAGCGAAATCTGATGAGAATGCAAAATCCCAATGGCAGCCACGTACGACGAAATTAACTGGATTGGCGTAGGCTCGGCGGTGCGCGACAGACGGTCCGCAAGCGGACTGTCCCACGAAGACGCGGCGCAGAAGTTATGCCTGTCGAAAAAACAGATCATCGCGCTGGAGAGCGGATCGAGCGCACCCTTCCCCGGTGCTTTGGTGCGATCATGGTGTGGTCGTCGCTACGCAGTGCTGTTGGGATTGGATTGGGAACGCCTGGTACAACCGCCTCCCGGCGATGACCAGGCAGTTGTCACCGAAAACAGTTTTGCGTCCGCGCGCCCTGTAGTGCCCGAAGCTGCGTCTGAGACCCGACCCGGGCGACGGCGCAGCCATGTGCTGCTTGGCGGATCCGTTTTACTGCTTATGGTCGCGATCGCCATCGGGATGACAATCACGAACCCCTCCGCCCCGGTTTCGCTGCGAGCAGCGGAAGTTGCATTCAAGGTCAATTCACCTGTCGCCACGTCTACTTCGGCAGATACCGGCCCCGTTGAGCCATTCGCTCCGCCGGTTGATCGTCAAGCCGCGGCCAAGAACGATGCAACGGTCGCGGCCGATCCAGCGGAGGTCGCCAATCAGACGCAAGCGCCTCCGGCTCCGGCAAAAACAGCGGTGGAAACGGTAGTTGAAATTCAAGGCATAGATCCCGCCAAACAAGTCGGCTCATTTTTTGTCAGTAGTAAAGAACAGGCTGCGCTGTTCAAGAAAAAACGGAATGAACCCGGAGACGGCGTTCGCATCGACCTTCATCGAGGGGCAGAGTTGCGGATCCAGATTTCTCCAAACGAAATTGTTCGGGTGGCAGAAGGTCGAGACCTTGGCATGTTCTACCAGGGCCGGATGGTGCCGGCGCAAATCGTTGAAAGCGGTGACTGGGTAAGTTTTGTCCGAAAAACGTCTGACACAAGCGACTGAAGAAGGGCGGCCTTCGCCGACCGTCCTTCCGCGCGGCCTTCGCGCACGAACACGAACGGTGGCCAGAGAGCGGGAGTGCGCTAAGTGCGGCCGGCTGCGGCAACGCCGCCGGGTTAATCAGGCCTGGACCAGGGACGCTTCTTTTCTTGCTACGGCGGCGTCCGCGAGCAGTCCAGCCGCGACCAGCGCCTGCCGGATGCGCCCGATTTCCGCTGTGGAGAGCTTCATCAGAGGTGGCCGCACCACGGCGCGCGGCAATCTGCCCAGCAGCACCAGCGCTTCCTTCATGCGATTGTGCATGTCCACCCAGGGTTCGGCGTAGAACACCTCGGCCGTCGGCCAGATGCGGTCGTTCAGCTTGCGCGCCGTGGCGAGGTCGTTCGCCTGCACCGCGCGGAACATCCGCGCCTGAAGGTCGGCGATGACCGAGCCGCTGCCCGAGAGCAGGCCATTGCATCCCATGACCAGCGAACTCAGGAGCCAGGCGCTGTGCGTCGTCAATACCGTGACCGGCGGCGTGCGCGCTTGCAGCACACGGATCTGGCGCTCGTGTAACTGCGGGTTCGCGCTCCAGTCCTTGATCGCGCGCACCGAGGCTACGGCGTCCATGATGCGGGTGAGCGTGGCCAGCGGATAGCCCTGGCCTCCGGCTGGCGGATACTGGAACAGTATCAGCGGCAGGTCGGTCACGTCGGCGATGCGCTTGAAATAATCCACTGCCATTTCCGGGCGCTGGCCGAAGGTATAGACGCCGGTCGGGAACACGAGCAGCACCGATGCACCGCCGGCATGCGCCATCTTCGCCAGGCGCGTCGCCTCGAACGGGCCTTCGCTGTAGATGCCGTTGACGATCGGGATGTGCGCCCCGATTTCGTCCTGCGTGATTTCCAGCACCCGTTTTTGTTCATCGAAGGTGCATGAAGCGATCTCCGAAGCGTGGGCGTTGACGGTGATCGCCGAGATACCCTCGACCGAAGCGATGTCGCGCAAGTGCGAGCGGTAGGATGCCTCGTCGATGGAAAAATCCTCGTTGAAAGGCAGCAGCGCGGCGGGGATCACGCCGTGCGGAAGATAGTCCTTGTGTCGTGGCATTTCCTGCTCCTTGGTGAATTACTGCGGCTAGTGCGCCGCGCCTGAAAAATCCTGCGGAATACGGCACTCGGCGACGCGCACGCTGCGCATCGGCGCCGGGGTGTTGCGGCTGCGGCCGACAAAGCGCGGCACGCCGTCGGTGATCACCGCCGCGACGGCGGCGATATCGCCGTTGCGCAGGGAGTCGAGCGCAGTGTCTTTGGATCCGCCGACGCAGGCATCGATGAGCACCACGTCGGCATCGCGGCCCGGTTTGAGAAAGCCCGAGTTGAGGCGGTAGACCGTGGCATTGTTCCCCGTTGCCGCGGCAATCGCCCATTCGACCGGCATGTCGGTGAGACTGGCGAGATGGCTGATGGTGTACATCATTCCCAGCGGCATGATGCCGCTGCCGGTCGGCGTGTCGGTGGCGATGAGGAAGCGGTCGAACTGTTCGGCCTTGCGCACCAGGCCGGCGATCAGCAGCGTGGTGCGCAGATTGCCGGCGGTGCACACCTGCAGCGCGATGCGGCTTTCGTTGACAGTGCGCGGGTAATCCCGGTCGGGCATCGCCACCGGGCCGCCGTTGACGTGAAAGGACACGTCGGGCTTGATTGCGAGCAGGTGGTCGGCCCAGATGCCGGACGAGCCCGGGATGGACGAGCCCCCGGTATGCACCATGGTCACCATGCCGTGCTGCTTCGCCCACGCAATCATGGGTTCGTAGTCATAAGGCGTCTTGACCGAGCCGAAGCCGGCTTTTGCCAGCCACACGCCCTTGGCGGCGATCTCCTGGAAGTCGGCCTCGGTGAGACCGGGCTCCATGATGATGGAACCGCCCCAGACGCGCATGCCGCCTGGGCGGTAGTGCTCGAAACACTTCATCGCGGCGACTGCGAGAGCCTTTACCCCTTCCGGATCCTTGGGGCGTCCAGGCACGTGGACTTCGGAAGCGCTGATCGCGGTGGTGACGCCGCCGTGCACATAGCTTTCCAGAAACCCCACGGTCTTCTGCCGCGGCGTGTAGTCGCCGAAGGTGTTGTGCACCTGCGAGTCGATGAGCCCCGGAATGGCAGTGGCGCCATCGGCGTCGATCACGACGTCGCAACCGGCCAGCGCCGCGGCCGACACCGATCCGACTTCGACGATCTTGCCGGCCTCCATCAGGATGGCGTCGCCGCTGGCGTAGGGAGCGCGCCAGTCGCCGCTGAGGATGGGACCGAGGTTGACGACGGCTGTTTTCATGGCTCAGACGAGGCCGTTCTCGCCCTTCAACTGGTCGTGGCGCAGTCCGCCGACGCGTGCATTCAGCCGGCCGCGATTGGCCAGGCACAGGATCACCGCAATTTCGTCGGGCATGGGCGCGTCGGGCAGCATCAGGGTCATGCCGTCGTAATGCGAACGCACGTAGAGGGCGTCCTTGCAGTTCATCGGAATGTCGATCGGCGTTCCGGCCATGGCGACCTTGGTCATGGACGAGATCCAGGCCTTGCCGCCCCC
>Ga0315281_10008911_pt1 | contig 13981 bp, 11 predicted proteins | sample YL17G07_0_MG_FD_204540 | JGI IMG/M metagenome (GOLD analysis project Ga0315281, IMG submission 204540) | Sediment microbial communities from Yellowstone Lake, YNP, Wyoming, USA - YL17G07_0 | ecosystem: Environmental > Aquatic > Freshwater > Lake > Sediment | place: USA: Wyoming | collected...
GGAGCGTACCAACGCGGGGGGCGAGGCTCTCGCCGGGGTCCGGCTCGGCGGGTTGGTCCCACGGCAAAGTGACGGTGAAACGACTGCCCTCACCCGGTACGCCGTTGCTCTTCACTTCCACGCCGCCGCCGTGCATCTCGGCCATGCGCCGCACGAGCGCCAACCCCAGCCCGGTGCCGGGGTATTGCCGTGAGAGACTGCTGTCCAATTGCACAAACGGCTGGAACAGTTTGGGGAAGTCGGCGGCGGCAATGCCGATGCCTTTGTCCCACACGCTGAAGCGCACTACTTTTTGTCGGCTGTCACCTTCCACTTCCAGGCCGAGCGCGCCGCCCTCGGGGGCGAACTTCACGGCATTGCTCAAGAGATTGACCAGCATTTGTTTTACGCGGCGGTGATCGGCCACGAGGCGCAAGTCCGGCGGGCGCAGGCTGTAGGTCACGTCTTGCCGTTTGGTTTGCGCCATTTCTTTTATAAGGCGCAGGCTGGCCTGACATATTTCCTCGGCGGAAACCAGGCCCGGTTCCAATTCCAGTTTGCCCGCTTCGATCTTGGAGAGGTCGAGGATGTCGTTGATCAGTTCGAGCAAGTGCTTGCCGCTGTCTTCAATCGAGCGCAGGGCTTTGAGTTGTTTCTCGGTCAGCGAGCCGTAGACCAGCTTTTGCATGGCTTGTGAGAAAGCCAGGATGCCGGTGAGCGGCGTGCGCAGTTCGTGGCTCATACTGGCCAGGAACTCATCTTTCATGCGCGCGGCGCGCGCGAGAGCCGCGTTAGCCGCGCTGAGTTCTTCGGTGCGCCGCCGGACGCGCTCTTCGAGTTCCTCCATCAGGCGCAGGCGGGCGATGGCCGTCGCCAGTTGTCCCGCAACGGTGGCGAGAAGCCGCTCGTCGCTTTCGCTAAACGCATCGGGCTGGACGCTCTCCACGTCAATTACGCCAATCACCAACTCGCCGACTTTGAGCGGCACGCACAATTCCGACCGGATGGTGGAGGCCACCATGAAATAGTCCGGTTCGCGGGTCACGTCGGCGACGCGCCGGGGTTGACGCTCGAGCACCACGCGCCCGGTGATGCCCTGACCTAACGCGAGGGTCGGGGCGGCCCGGCGCGCCTCGTCGCTGATGCCGCGCATCGTCCGGTGGGGGCGCAACACCTGCGCGGCCCAGTCCACCAGCATCACGCCGAAGATGTCGGAGTAGAGCGTCTCGCCGATGACGGCGGTGGTGCGCTCGATCAATTGGTCTTCGGTGACGGCCTGCGCGGCGATGAGGCCCACCGTGTGCAAGACGGTAAGTTCATCCAATTGTCGCCGCGTCGCGGCGAAGAGTTGCGCGTTTTTGATGGCTACGGCGGCCTGCGCGGCGAAGAGTTGCACGGTGTCAATATCTTTGGGCTGGAAGTGATTGGCGTGCATATCGCACACGCTCAACACACCGAGGGCTTGTTCGCGCCATTGAATGGGAACACCCAACACCGCGCGGGGCGGATCAATCAGGTCGGGGATGGCGCCGGGCCATTGGAGATAATCGGGGACGATGACGGGTTGGCCGCTGGCGGCCACCCGGCCCACGAGGCCTTCGCCAAAACGCACCAGCGAGGGGGTATCTTCATAGGGGAGGTTCGCCACACGTTCCAGCGAGTCGCTCTCCGGGCGCATCACGTACAGGCCGCCCATCTCCGCGCCGACGAGGTGCATGGCCCGCTCCATGATGGTCTGGAGGAGGATGGTGAGGTCGAGTTCGGCGCTCAGGTCGAGGCCCGTTTCGTGCAAGGCCGTGAGGAGGTCTGCGCGGCGTTGTTCGGCTTCAAATAATTGCGCGTTCTGGATGGCGATGCCCGCCTGCCGCCCGATGGCCTCGACGAGAGCGACATCGCGGGCATTGAACCGCTTGTCCGGCTCGGTGCTGAAGAGGCCGAGGGCCCCGAGGCAGGCATCACCCGCGATAACGGGCACGCCGATGAAGGCGTGAAAACCCGCCGTCGCCCAGCCGGGCATGGCTCTGGCGTGCGCGGTGTATTCGTCAAGCACCAGTGGCGCGCGCGACTCGACAATCTGCCACGACAGCCCCGTGCCGCGTGGGGTCGGGGCGCGGCTCAAGCCCTCGGGGATGTTGAAAAGGTGAGGGTAGATGATGGTCTCGCCATCGGGCGCGATGAGAGCCAGCGAGCCGGATTGCGCGCCGACAAGTTCGGCGGCGAGGCGCACGACGTTGGGGAAGAGCGTTTCGAGATTGAGCGCGCCGCTGATGATGCGGGCGATCTCGTTCAGCCGTTGTTCGCGGGCCAGCGCGTCGGTGCGCTCGGCGACGCGCTGTTCGAGGTCGGCGTTCAAACGGTGGATTTCTTCTTCGGCCTTCTGGCGTTCAGTGATGTCCTGGAAAATGTAGTGCAACCGCCCGTCAGGCAGGCGCTTGAGACTACCCGACACCGCCACGCGCTGGCCATCCCGGCGCACCATCGTCCGCTCGCGGCGGATGGCCTGGCCGCTTTGCCATTCTTCCGGCGTGGGCAATGGCAATTGTTCGAGGTCGTCGGGAGCGATCAACAACTCGGCCTGTCGGCCGAGCAATTCCACCAGCGGATAACCCAACAGTTCGCTGGCGCGCGGGTTCACCTGTAGGATGCGGAAGCCGGAGTCCATGATCGTAATGCCGTCGGGCGACTCTTCGATGAGCATCCGGTATTGGGCTTCACTGGCGCGCGCGCGTTGGACGGCGTTCCGCATGGCTTGCGTGACGAGATATTGCAAGAGGGCGAGGATGATCAGGTAGGCCGTGGCCGAATACCACACCCCTAAACCGGGAGTCATAGCAATTTCTGGAAGCAGACCGCGTTGTTCGGTGGAGAGCATCCCCAGGCCGGCCAGAGCGCTGATGAACGTGACGAAGGCACTGGCCCGCCCGCCCAACAATAGCCCGGCCAGCGTCACGACCACCGGATAGCCGAAATAGGCGGGGGCGCGCGGTCCCCCGCTGGCGGCGGCGAGGACCGTGATGATGCACCAGAACAAGCCCACTAAAATCCGGCTCGCCCACTGAATATAGCCCCGCCGCATGAGCGCCATCAAGCCGGCGAGGACACCCAGACCGGCGACCAGCACCAGATAAAGCACGGGCGGGCTGAGCACGGAGTCGGTCACGAGCAACGGCATGATAAACGTGAAGAGCGTCACCCCCATAAGCGCCAGCAGAATCGTGTGTAGCAAACGCGCTTCGAGGGTTTGGTCTTCGTCATCAAAGATGGGCGGAGAGAGAAGTTTTTTGAGCATGGCGGGTTCAACCGGCTGGGACCTGGCGATGTGTTGATTATAAGCCCGCCGTCATGAAGTTACGAACAATAAAAGACTTCCGCCGTCTCCCGGACAACGTGCGTCTAATTCACGGTTGCGTTCATCCGCGCCGGGGCTACAATACTTCGCGTGGGGATGCAAACCATTGGACGCTATGAGATCATCCGCGAGGAGAAAACAATGACAACGAAAAGCACTTTCAACTGGCGCTCCTGGCTCCCCTCGCGCGGCAACGTGTTATTCACCCTGCTCGTCGCCGCGTTTCTATTGGGCGCGCAGAGAGTGGGCGCGCTCAATGGCAATGCGCCGTCCCCGGCAGTGACGAGCCTCAGCACCATTCCCTATCAAGGTCGCCTCACCGACGCGAGCGGCAACTTGCTCAACGGGACTTACACCATGACGTTCAATCTCTATAACGTCTCTGCGAACGGGAGCGCGTTGTGGACGGAACCATGGACGGGCGGCAATGCCGTGCAAGTGACCAATGGCTTGTTCAGCGTGATGTTGGGGAGTCTCACGCCTATCCCGCAAAGCGTCTTCACCGGCAACGCTAGTCTGTGGCTTGGTGTTACCGTCGGCACGGATAGCGAGATGACTCCGCGCGTGCAATTGGGAACCGTGCCTTTCGCCGTGCAAGCCCTCTCCGTGCCGGCCGGGGCGATTACGACGACGATGCTGGCGGACGGGGCGGTGACGGCGACTAAGATTGCGGACGGAGCGGTGAGTTCAGCTAAGATGAACGCAATTGATACTTATAGCTATGTTTCTGCCCAAGAAAATACGACTAGCATATTGCCTGTTCCTCTGGCTACGCCTGACATCGTTACTATTACTTTAGCAACAACACAAACGCTCAATATTTTTTATGGAGCTACGATTTCTGCTACCGTCGGCAAGCCAGCTTACATGATGCTGTCTGTTGACAATGGCGCACCGATAAGTGAATCGGTGATTGAAATGTGGGGATACACAAGCGGCACCGTCACGATTGGCGGTTTTTACCAAACGCAACTGTCTCCCGGAATTCATACAATTTCCGCCAGGTATCAAACGCAGTCAGGGGGAACCGCGGATTTCTGGCGTAGAAGCATTTTGGTATTTTCGGTTAGCCAGTAATGCTCGATCGCGGCATATGACTTATGAAACACATACTTGATTTACTTGGCCTGTCCCGATGGTTGAAACCCACGGCTGAAATGAAGAAACCTGCTCAAGGAAGTTGGTTGCCGGGTCAGCGCGTTTCAACAGCCGATGAATTCATTCATTTCGGCGGGTGTGAGCGAACCCGATTGAAAGCCTGGGGGGCGCTCCTTGTTATCAGTCTATTGCTCATCGCGCCGTCGGTGTATGGGGTGGAAAGCCAAGCCCCCGCCTCGGCCGCCTCGACCTCCCTCCTCAACGGCCTCTTCGCCCCCGGCGCTGGCGGTTTACCCCTCGCCTCGACCTCCTACAAAATGCAAGCCGCCTTCGGCGAACTCGCCTTGCCCAACAATCAAACGACGCTGAGTAGCGCGAACTATCGCCACCAACCGGGGTTCCTCGCGGCCCGCGGGCCGGAGTCAAAGCTATTCCTGCCGCTCGTTCTCAAAGACTACCTCGCCCACTTCGACGGCCCATTTGAGATTGAGCCGAACAATAGTTACACCGTGGCCAACGGCCCGGTGTATGCGGGGCGAGTGTATTCCGGTTATCCCGATGACAACAAGGATTACTTCAGCGTCTACGCGCCGGTTGGCGGACCGATTACGGTGAACGTGGGCAATAAAACAGGAGCCGGGACGCAACTGCATTTATATTATGGCCCACCAGTCGCGGGCCAATACGTGGGATATTCCGCAACGCTGCCGTTCTCAATCAATTGCACCACCGCCTGCGCGGGGACGGGGTGGTATTACATCTTGATCTACACGGATGCGAACTTCAACACCACGACGGCGTATACGGTGACGGTGACGTTTCCGTAGACTAGACTATCCTCCATACACCGAACACTGAACCTCAGTTGCGTTCCTTCCTGTCTGGATTACAATAGTCCGAATTAGGAAGATGTTCTTCGGTCATGGAAAAAATAGGGCGCTACGAAATCATCCGCGAACTGGGCCGGGGAGGGATGGCCTCGGTTTACCTCGCCCGCGACCCGTCCTTTGAGCGGGAAGTCGCGATTAAAGTCCTCCCGCTCCATTTCATGCACGACTCGCAGTTTTTGGCCCGCTTTCGCCGCGAGGCTAGGATCATCGCCGCGCTGGAGCACCCCTACATCGTCCCCGTCTACGACTATGGCGAGGAAGGCGAACAGCCTTTCATTGTGATGCGCTATATGACGGGCGGCACGTTGGCCGAACACATGGGCGGGAAGCCCATATCGCTGGCGGAGGTTATCCCAATCGTCCAGCGGTTGGCCGAGGCGCTGGACGAAGCCCACAGCCGGAATATCGTCCATCGTGACCTCAAGCCCGCCAATGTGATGTTCGACGCGCGCGGCAATGCCTTCCTCTCTGACTTTGGCATCGCTAAATTATTGGAGGGCACCTCCGCCCTCACCGGCTCGGGCGTGGTCGGCACCCCGGCCTACATGAGCCCGGAGCAGGCTGTCGGTGATAACGTCGTGGATGGCCGGAGCGATGTCTATGCGTTAGGCATCATCGTCTATGAAATGCTCGCCGGGCATCATCCCTACGAAGCGGATACGCCTGTAAAGGTGATGTTCAAACACATCACCGAGCCCGTGCCGCATTTGGACACGGCCCCGCTGGGACTGCCTAAAGTAAGCAACGCGATTCTGGGGCGCGTTTTGGCCAAGAAACCCGAGGAACGCTACGCGACGGCGGGGGCGTTTGTCCGGGCTCTGAGCGCGCTAGTGACAGCGCCAATCAGGTCACCCGCTGCCTCAGTCTCTCCCTCCGTCTCGCCTGCACCCCACGGAGCGGTAGCCCCGCCCACGAAATCTTTCCCGGACGCCCTCCCGCCAAAGCCAGCCGAACCATCACTGCTGACGTACCCCGCACCAGGCCCTGCCTCTGCGAGAGTTGCTGTGGGACGTTCGCCGCCGACACGCACAGCCCCGACCTGGCGTTTGTCTCCCCGGCTGTTGGGCTTCAGCCTGGCTGGATTGATCGTCTTCGGCGGGCTTGTGGGACTGGTTGTTTTTGTAAACATCATAGGAGGAGGAGGAGGCGAACAGCCCACCTCTACTGCCACTGCAACCAACGCCTCTGAGCCGACGTTCGCCCCCGCTACGACTGAAGCGCCGCCGACGATAGAACCGTCTCCGACGGCAACGCTGCGCCCTTCGCCGACGCCGATCACGCCATCGCCCACGCCTCGACCGCCGACGCTCACCTCGCCCCCGCCCACTGCGACCCCTACGGCCAGCGTTCCACCCACGGCTACCGCGACTGCCGCCGCCACCCGCCGCGCGCCAACGCGCACGCCTACGCGCCAACCTTCCACGGCGACTCAACTGCCAGCCACTTCACTGCCGACCAGTCCACCGCCCATTGACACCAACCCGCCCCCTCCGCCGCCAAGTGATACTCCGGTTGTGGGGCCGCCACCAACCAATACCCCGGTGCCGGCTGAAGCGACGAATACCCCCGTGCCTTAGGGTTCGTAAAAAACTATTTCCCGTGTCACCCTGAGCGAAGCGAAGGGTCTCCACGCCCAAAGCAGAGATGGTTTCGCTTCGCTCAACATGACAAAAACGGACGGAGGCTTTTATGCACAACCGTACATCTCAACTAACTCTGGTGGTCGCTTGCCTGGCGCTGGCTTTGGCGGCGGCTTCGTTTTTCGGACCGCATAGCACTTGGGCCGAGCGCCAGCCCGCGCCGCAGGCTGTCACCACCAGCCCCACTATCGTCTCCTATCAAGGCCGGGTGCTCTCCGGCGGGCAGGCCTTTAATGGCACGGGCTATTTCAAGTTCGCCCTCATCAATGCGGTTGGCACGACCAGCTATTGGTCCAATAACGGCAGTAGCACTGCGGGCAGTGAGCCGACCAGCGCCGTGCCGTTGACCGTGACTCAGGGGCTGTTCAATGTGATGTTGGGCGACACCGCGTTGAGCGGTATGACTTCGGCGTTGAGCGCCTCCGTGTTCGCCGACAACGACCGCCGTCTGCGGGTCTGGTTCAGCAACAATGGGACAACCTTTGAATTGCTGACACCCGACCAGCGCCTGGCCGCCGTGCCGTTTGCGCTGAATGCTGAGACGCTGGACGGGTTGGACAGCGCCGCCTTTCAACAGCGGGTGAGCGGGACGTGCGCGGTAGGCAATAGCATCCGCGCCATTGCGGCGAATGGCACAGTGACCTGTGACGCGCCGACCACGTTTTACTATCCGCTCTATCGGCCACAGGTGCTTGACTTGACGACTGTAGATCCAGCGCTGAAAGGTTTCGTTGGCGGCTTTAGCGACGGGCGCTACGGCTACTTCGTGCCGCAGAACGACGGCGCGATTTTCGGCAAGGTGGCGCGGGTGGACTTGCAGAACTTCGCGGTGGGCGGCGTGACGGTGCTCGACCTCACCACCGTGGATGCCGTGTTGAAGGGCTTCTGGGGCGGCTTCACGGATGGGCGCTACGGCTATTTCGTGCCGCTCTTCAACGGCAAGGTGGCGCGGGTGAACTTGCAAAACTTCACTACGGGCGGGGTGACGGTGCTTGACCTCACCACCGTGGACCCCGACCTGAAGGGCTTCTACAGTGGCTTCAGCGACGGGCGCTATGGCTACTTCGTGCCGCAGAACTTCGGCAAGGTGGCGCGAGTGGACTTGCAGAACTTCACCACGGGCGGGGTGACCGTGCTTGACCTGACTACGGTGGATGCCGCGTTGAAGGGCTTCGCTGGCGGCTTCACGGATGGGCGCTACGGCTACTTCGTGCCGCTGTACAACGGCGCGCTGTTCGGCAAGGTGGCGCGAGTGGACTTGCAGAACTTCACCACCGGCGGGGTGACCGTGCTTGACCTCACCACCGTAGATGCCGCGTTGAAGGGCTTCACTGGCGGCTTCACGGATGGGCGCTACGGCTACTTCGTGCCGGACTACAACGGGGCGGTGGCGCGGGTGGATTTGCAGAACTTCACCACGGGCGGCGTGACGGTGCTTGACCTGACCACGGTGGATACTGCGCTGAGGGGCTTTGTCGCGGGCTTCACTGACGGGCGCTATGGCTACTTCGTGCCATACGAGAACAGCGCCAATGTACGCTTCGGCAAAGTGGCGCGGGTGGACTTGCAGAACTTCACGGCGGGCGGGGTGACGGTGCTTGACCTGACCACGGTAGACCCCGACTTGAAGGGCTTCTACGGTGGCTTTACAGATGGGCGCTACGGCTACTTCGTGCCGTACCACAACGGTTCCGTATATCTCGGCAAAGTCGTGCGGATTCAATTGTTTTTTGGGGGCGGAGCACCATGAGAGGTTGGCAACGGATGGTATAACAGATGTAACGGATGGTCGCGCAGCATCCGTTACATCTGCTACGCGAAGCGAATCCGTTGCCAATGCTCAATGCCTCTGATAAGGAGAAACAGATACCATGCTCAATCGTTACTTCCGCGTCATATTCGGGATGGCCTTCGTCGCGCTGGCTCTGGTAGCGGCCCCCATCATCTTCGCGCAGACCTCGGCTAGTTACGACTTGTCGTGGAACGTGCTGGGCGGGGGCGGCGAGCAGGCGGCTTCAGCCAGCTATAGTTTAGAAGGCACGCTCGGCCAACCCATCATTGACGCCGGTTCGAGCGCGACTTTTGCTGTCCAGCCCGGCTATTGGGGCGGCGCGGGCGCGGCTTCAACAGCGCCCTTCTCTGGCAAGTTGTTTCTCCCATTGGCCATGCGGGATTTCTCCACCTGCTTCACCGGCCCGCAGGAGATTGAGCCGAACAGCCTTATCGCGCAGGCCAATGGCCCGCTGTGTTCGGGGACGACCTATGTCGGTTATCACGATGGCGCGGATGATGACCGGGACTATTTCAGCGTGACGCTCAATGTGGCCGGGACCATCACGGTGGATTTAACCAACATTGCCAGCTCGGACGCGCAACTCCAGTTGTTTTATCCGACCGCCGGAAGCGTCCCAAATTGCTATGCCGGAGCGCCGCCCTATCACCTCATTTGCACTACCTCAGCGGGGACGTACTACGTGCGGGTGTATACGCCTGCGGGCTACAGCGCCACCACGCCCTACAACCTGGTGGTGACGTATCCGTGAGTCAACGTGCGGCGCATCCGGGTAGCAGAGGTGCGTCGCACATGGCCCAAACCGATAAATCTGGCAACCGCTATAACTGAGGGCTTCAGCGTCGCAGTGGTAAATACACAATCTGGTCCTGAAACTCGTCGGGCAGACTCGCGCCCCATATCAGCAACAAGTCATTCAGAATGGCGTTATGGTTCATCCGGCGGGGAAATTGCATAATGCCCGGAACGTGCCCATCGCGGGCTAAGTGCGCTTGAAGGTGTCCGGGCATGGTAGCCCGATTGTTGGTGACCAGCATACACCCGTGCGCTTCAATCCAAGTCAGGATATCCGGGTCCGAGGCGCCTTTCGGGGGCGCAATTCCCTCGCCAACCGCGTGGACTGGCAGGCGGGGTTCCATATTTTGTAATTGCGCTTGGAGCATGAGCGGGACGTTTTCGTCTAGCAGAAAGCCAATCGCGCTCATGTGGGCAAGGCCAGTGGTCCGGGGTAGGGTTCACGTTGTTGCGCCGCTTCGCGCAGGCGTTGGAGCGCCGGGGAAGGGCGCCGGTCTTGCTCACGCCGCTGAAGCGCTGTCTCTTCCTCGACAGTGCGCAGATAGGCCTCCAGCTGTTCGCGATTGTGCCAGTAGTAAGTCAACGTCGCATACACCTGTTCGAGAGACAGCGTCCGGTAGCGAGCAACAATTTGCTCGGGAAACAGGCCTAAATCCAGGTAGTCAGAAAGAACCGTCTCAATGCCTACGCGAGTCCCCTTGAGCCGGATGTCGTTAGGGGCCAAAACGTCAAAAAAGTCTTCTAATTGCATATCAGCCTCCATTGGCGCTTTGATTTTCAGGGATGGCGTAGCCACGAAACGCCAGCAGGGCCAGGGCCTTAGCGCGGCGGAGGACGATTTGGTCATGCAAATCCACCAGGTGGGCGAGTTCCGTTGTTTCTGCCGCAATAAGCGCGCGCGCGCCTCCGGCATGGGAGAGTTCTTCCAATCGGTTTTGGTCGGTGGGGGGCAAGGCGGCTTTGGCCGCCGTCCATAAGGCTTCGTCGCTGAACGAAGCCATCGTCGCCAGTTCGTCGGCGAGGGCGGGGGGCGCATCGGGCGGCGCGCTCAACGCGACGTTGAGGGCGGCGGCGAGCACTTCGTCCAGCGAGCGGTGAGTCAATTCAGCCGCCCGTTGCAAGCGGCGCACAGTAGTCTCGGGCAAGGTGACAGTGATAATTTGTTGGAGCATGATGACCTCCGCTTGATTATAGCATCACCCGCCCAGCACCACGCCCCATACCCAATCCACCAGCGTGTGCGTCAGGGCGGTTGAGCCAATCCTCGCCGGGCTGGATACGCTCGGCTTCCAGTGGGTTCAGCGCATCAATGCCCTGCCGGACGAGTGGCCAAAGGGGGCTGGGGCCGTTCATTATCAAACGCATCTCTTCTGACTGCACATTCATGTTCAACCCGCCGACCATCCGACTGTGGCAGAGAAACGCGCCTTCCGTGACCGCTTGCGATCCGATCCGAATTTGCTGGTCGCGTACGTGGCTCGCAAGCAAGCGATCATCGCGACTGGCGCCGTCGAGCCACTTGACTACACGGTTGCAAAGGCTGGCTTTGTTCATCAGGCGCTTGAGCCCTCAGCGTAGTTCGGCGCACTGCCACTCAGTAGCGCCATCACTGCGCCTACATTTCTTTGGCCGCGCGAGCCTCGTCTGTGGCGCTGTGCCGTGGTTGCCGCTCCTGCCTCCGTAGGGCGGCTTTGCTTTTCCCCCCTGAGTCACCTTGGAGTCCGAAGTTTCTGACTTCGACATAAATGTGGAGATTTCCGACTCCCATTTGACATTGCCTCTGCTTGGAATACAATCGGCTTACCTCGGTCAGCGTGGAGTTTCATCACTCCTCGAAAAGCGCCTCTGTCTTCAGGCGGCAGGGTTGTCTGATGCGGTTGAGAATGCTAGACTAATCCCAACTGATTAGTTGACAGGAGTCGTCTGGAATGCCCAACGTATATGCTGGCAAGATTCTTATTGTTGATCTCACCGCTCGGACGACCTCGACCCGGGCCGTCACTGAATCCGAAGTGCGCGCGTTCCTTATGGGGTCGGGCCTCGCCGCGAAGATTTACTCCGAAGAATTTGCGGACGTGATTGACTCCGCCCTCGACCCGCTCGACTCGCGCAACCCGCTCATTATTTTAAATGGACTGCTCTCCGGCACGTTTGCCCCGACGGGTTGCCGCTCCTCGTGGTGTGGGCGCTCGCCCCTCACCGGAATCTGGAATGAGGCGAACCTCGGCGGGCACTGGGGGGCGGAACTGCGCTTCGCGGGCTGGGACGGCCTGATCCTCACCGGGAAGTGCGCGACTCCCACGTATCTCTGGCTCAACGGTGAGCAACTGGAATTCCGCGACGCCTCCCACGTTTGGGGACAGGATCAGTTCGAGACGCACGCGACCCTGCGGGCGGCGACCGACGCCAAGGCGCAGTGCGCGTCCATCGGGCAGGCGGGCGAGAATCTCGTCAAAATCGCGGGCGTCGCCACTGGCGGTCAACCGCATACGCGCATGGCCGCGCGTGGGGGCATGGGCGCGCTCATGGGATCGAAGAATCTCAAAGCCATCGTAGTGCGCGGCAAAGAGAAACCCCAATACGCCGACACCCAAGGCTTCCATGCCACCGTCAAAGAATCGAATCACTACATCATGGCGCACGGCCCGGCGGAGGCCTTGCATCTCGTCGGCACGGCGGGCGGTCACCCCACCACCGATAAGTTCGGCGACAACGCCATTATGAATTGGCGGGGCGGCAACTGGTTCGAGGGCACGGTCAAGACTTCGGGCAAGGCCATCGCCGAGACGATTTTTAGCAAGCACACGTTTTGCCACGCGTGCCCCATCGGGTGCGGTAAAGCGGTGGAAGTGAAAGACGGCCAGTACGCGGGCATCTCCGGCGAGGGGCCGGAATACGAAACCCTGTGCGGCTTCGGCTCGAACTTGCAGTGCGATGACTTGAACGCGATTGTCGCGATGAACGATTTGTGCAACCGCTATACCCTCGACGTGATCTCAACGAGTGGTGTATTGGGCTTTGCGTTTGAGTGTTATGAAAAAGGCTTGATTACCAAAGAAGACACGGGGGGCGTTGAACTCAAGTGGGGCGACGCCGACGCCATCCTCGCCATGATTCACAAAATTGCCGGGCGCGAACACATTGGCGATTTGCTGGCGGAGGGCGTCCGCGCCGCTTCCCAGAAGATTGGTCACGACTCTGATAAGTTTGCGATGCACGTCAAAGGGCTGGAGATGCCGTACCATGACCCGCGCGGGTTCGTGAGCATGGCGGCGAATTACGTCACGGCCGCGCGCGGCGCGTGCCACCTCGAAGCGATTTCGTACTGGCGCGGCGTGGGCCTCGAATGGCCGGGTTGGCAGGAGGGCGAATCCCAGGACTGGGTGGAGAAGAAGCGCTTCGACTCGTCCATTGGCGCGGCCACCGCGATTGATTTCCAAAACTTCATGAGCGTCTATAACCCCGGCGGACTGTGCAAGTTCATCATCAAAGGCTCGTTCACCCCGGGACAAACCGCCGAACTCTTTAACAAAGCGCTGGGCTGGGACTGGGATGGGCAGACCGTGTTGGAGACCGGCGCGCGTATCTTCAATTACAAACGCATGATTAACATCAAACTCGGCATCCGGCGTAAGGACGACGTTCTGCCCTATCGCCTCGAACACGAACCGCGCCCCAGCGGAACCGCCGCCGGAGTCCTGCCCGATATGAAACTCATGCTGGCTGATTACTATCGCCTCCGCAAGTGGGATGAAGACGGCGTGCCGACGGCGGAAGCGTTGATGCCGGTGATGGCGTAAAACTGCTCTAATGGCCATACCTGAATTTCAGGAGAATGGATTGCTCCTGCCCGGCTTGCATCCGGCTTCGCTCGATGAAATTGAAACCAGACTGGCTCAAACTGCTCAGAGACGCGAATTATTCGAACGCTTGCGTCAATTCTTCGAATTGGCACAGCACGCCGGGGCGGTGCGGATGTTTGTAGACGGTAGCTACGTTACGGCTAAACTCGATCCCGGTGACGTAGATGTGGTTATTTGGCTAGACGGTACCTTTTTGAATTTGCTGAATGCTGAAGATAGGCAGGCCATGGAATTACAGCGGATGTTTTTGACGCGGACGCCTAAAGAGGCCTTCGCGGTGTTTGACCAATCCGGCTGGGATGATTGGCTCGACTTTTTCTCCTTTACTCGGGCAGGCGAGCAAAAAGGCGTTGTGGAGGTACAACTGCGATGATTACGACAGCTGAAGAACTAGCCTTCTCGCGGCGGCGATTAATGGAATTGCAGGCTCGCTACACTAAAACTCTGGCGGACTCTCACAAAGATTGGCGAACCAAAGAGATGGAATTGGCGGGTGTGCGGGGCGTTATGGAAGAGATCGAATATGAAATGCTCGTTTATATCCGGGCCCAGTTGCAACAATTCGTTGATGCTGT
>Ga0315281_10008912_pt1 | contig 13980 bp, 19 predicted proteins | sample YL17G07_0_MG_FD_204540 | JGI IMG/M metagenome (GOLD analysis project Ga0315281, IMG submission 204540) | Sediment microbial communities from Yellowstone Lake, YNP, Wyoming, USA - YL17G07_0 | ecosystem: Environmental > Aquatic > Freshwater > Lake > Sediment | place: USA: Wyoming | collected...
ATGGCATACCGTAGATAGATTATGTAGCACGAGTCAAGGAAGAGCTTCAAGAACCTCTTCCTCTAGACTCAAACCAGACACGTTCTTTGCGACAGGTCTTCTCGTCGCCGCCAACCAAGCGACAATTTCCGCAGCGTCTGGACTCCCCCTCAACTTCAACTGCCCTTCCTCGAACTCCGCGATAACGTACCCCTCGGGCCTTATCCTGAGCTTCTCCCGAATGACCTTCGGGATTACGATCTGCCCCTTGGAACCGACCTTAAGCCGCAGTAATACCATACAACTCACTTTGTAATACCTCAAGTATGACCGACCAGCACAAAAACCTTCCCCCCACGTCTCCGCGAAATCTATCACTCCTTTCCGTCAGTCGGCGCATTGACCGAAATCTGAAGAGGGCACAAAGAAAGGCCCGCTACGGCCGGCCGTCCAAACCATTCCGTACCACGTCAGTGACGGAGCAATCGGCGGTGGCGCTGCGGCAAGAGGGTATGGAATAGATGTCGAATAGCAAAAACTCGAAGAGCCACCGGGTAATGCCGTGATCGGCATGGGCCAGAGCCCAACTGCCTATTCCGGCTTGACCATTTTCTGAAGTAGCTTCACTCCTCTTCTGAAATCCTCCAATGAGTAACTTGACCTATAGCCTTTGGAAACGAGGAGCTGAACCATCTCAGGTATTGTGAGGCCTGCCATCTCCGCTGCGCCGCTGATCGACGTTTTCCCCTCCACATAGAGCGCTGCCGCCCTTTCCTTTCTAAACTCTGCTATCCCTTTCTCCATGAACCGCCTTATCATCGCTGATCGGTCCACGTTCTCCCTTCTAGCCTGCTCCTCGACATACTTCAAAACATCCTTCGGCAGCCTAACGCCGATGCTCTCAGTCTCAGTCAACCTTTCTCACCTCCTCTACAATCATGTCTATCACACTAGGTGAGAACCATCCAATCCGCTTCAGCTGTAGTAGAGATTCGAGCGCTTTTTCCTTTGAAATCACTTTTCCTCTTGCCATGACGAGGACGATTTCTGGTGACGAAATCAAGTTAAGGTTCAGAATCAACTGCAACCCTCTCACTTTATCGTCATTGGACGCGATCAAATCTGCCTTCTCTTGGAAGTATAGGGCGACGGATTCCAACTCACCACCCTTCAACCCATACTTCGCCAACTCTGTCATGAGTTTCCTACGGACCACAGTCACCACACCAATGTGCTTGCTATCCTCGAGTTTCTTGACCACGTATGCATCAGGCCGACTCCTCTCAATTCCCTTCTCAACGACCTCTCTGTGAACAGCTGGCGATATGATGACCTTACCGAACATCACGCATGCCTCATGCAAGACAGAAATTGCTGCTAGGTGAATTAGAACCATCGAATCCTTAACAACAAGCATCCGAATCGCCGTGCACAATTCCCCTTTTTGTGCACGCATAAAAACCTTGCGCTGGACACGCCACTCTAATTGCAACCCGAGTCATTGCGTACACGGCTACCCTTCTCGGCATCAGCACTAGCTGCGTCACTGTTCATTCTACGCCGCAGAAAGAAGTAAGGTCCAATCGAGGGCCTTGAATTTCCTTGATTCTGATGAGATAGCAAAAGAACGTCAATCGCTACTAACGTCACGACTCGGATTCGCCACGAGTCTTTTGAGTGGCCGCGCAATGAATCTGAAGCGCGTCCCTAGATACTCATCGAGAAGCTGAACATCTTGTGCCTTGATTGCACGCAAAAGGAGGAGCATAGAGAAGTAGACCGATCCACCGAGAACGACGTATGCAGGAAGCAAATACTTGCTATAGTAGTGAGCCTGAACTGACAGCACCACGACTGCCATCACCCCGCTTGAGACGAGGGCTTTCCAAAATGCTTCCACATCAAAGCCAACGGAGATTCTACGTCTCAGCGCAATCGTCACTGTGACTAAGCCAACGACCATAGTGGTGCCTCTCGCAATTGAAGCACCCACCATTCCAAGAAACGGAAGAAGAATCATCGTAGCCGCCGCACCAATAACAATATTGAGAATTGTGAGTTTGAGTGAAAGCACAGTCTCCCCCAAAACCACCAAGAGGCCCGAAAGTGCGGTCGAGGTGAGAGTGAAAGCAAAAAACAACGAAAGTATCATCAGCGGAACCGTTCCTTCAGCGTATACTTCCCCAACGAAGAGCGCCAAGGACGGCCTAGCAGTCGAGAAGAGTCCAAAGCCTAACGGCATCACTATTAGGGACAGGTACCTCGTGGCTCCTCTAATCGAATCACTCAGATCTCGACCTCCACGTCCTCCATGCATCGCCGAATAGGTTGGGAAGAGAGAGGTTCCGATGGCACCTGCGAAGCCGCTGAGGACCCCGAAGGCAATCATGGCAGCGGTATATAACCCCAAGCTTTCCAGAGAGAGGTAGGCTACGAGAGCAGCTTGATCAAACCAGGCATAGACATAGTTAGCAGCATCTTGAAGAAAAAGCGGAAAAGAGAACCTTACGAGGTGTTTGAAGTCAAAGGCGAAAGTGGAGGAACCGACGCTGGATCGAACATATTTGAAAAGTGTCAGCGCTACTGCAAGTTCAGAGACAACCCAAGCGATCACCAAACCCAAGAGAGAGCGAGTGGCAAAGGTGAAAGCCACGATCAAAGTTTGCCTCATCGCCATGTAGACAAGATTGATCGTGGACATCTCCCTAATCCTCTGAAGCCCCAGCATAGCACTGTTCAGAGTCGGCAGAAGCCCAGCAGCAACCACAATATCCAAAGCCAATAGTTGAAAAAGGACTGCTCGCTCAGGCGTGCCCAATAGCCACGTTGAGAGGAAGCTCGCCCACCAGAAAACTGCTGCAGCAACCGGCAATGAAAGTAACAAGTTTGTTCTGACTGCTTGGTAAAATACCCCCGCGGCCGCTGCGCGATCATTCTTTGCCATGCTCTCAGCCATGAATCTAGTGACGCTACTCGGCATGCCAATGCACGCGACGACTCGTGAAGCCCCTATGACCATCAGCAGCACAGCCATTCCGCCCATCTCCATAGGCGTTATGAGCCTAGCAAGAATCGAGAAGGAAACGATCATCATAACGTTGGTTGCCATGTTTTGCAGGAGAAGATATGATGATCCTCTGGCCACATGAACTGCGGTTGATCTTTCAGCTCGACTCATGACGCCTTTCCACTGACCTCAGCCATCGTCTAGTGCTCGCGTAAGCAGATAATAAGATAATCCCGAAGAAAGCTGCATCTCCTTTCAACAACGAACGCATACCTGGAACTAAGCCGGCTCTTTTCCATAGCTTTCGAGCGCATGAAACTGCTCATACCTTGCAGGGTTTTAGCTGCTGGATACATGCCTTCGGTTCAACTTGCTGAGAGCTTAGCGCGCCCTCAAGCGAATTCGTGAACATGGAAATCTGAAGCTTGAGGTAAGAGCGATAAACAGCAGCCGGCCGGCCGCGCAAGAAACCTCTTCAACCAACGTTACGCAACCACCATGTCCAGCTAACATGTGAAAGTACTACGGCCGGCCGTCTCCCGTTGCTAAAGGGCTCGGCCTGCCGCAGGCAGATTATTAACGATTCCCTTCAGAGGTTCTGGGAAGTCTTCGTCGGTTGGTGATGGCCGTTACTTTTCGTCGGGTGGACGGTTAGCTGGCGGCGCGTGACATACTGTTCTTCACGGCTCCGTGGACGATAGTTGTTTCTTGTATTCTTCGGCCTTGTCAGCACCTTCCCTACTAATCATGAATGTGTTCCTTCCACCATGAGGATAGAAGTATCCCTTTCTGCGAAGTCTTTCCAACATCTCCTTAGCGTCTCCCCTCAGATGAGATCGGAATTTCTTCGCAACATCTTCCATACTCAGGTTCAAGGCCAACTTTCTATCGAAAATGTCATAAAACAGTAGGAGCCACGATTTTTCAGCTGGGCTGAGGTCTTTCAAAACCATGGTGGACGCCACATAACATTATCTAACGCCACATAAAGTCCTTTTGTGACTAAAGTGTTTCTTATTCTTATCAATGATGTTATCTTACGTGGGAACCTTTAATAATAATATTATTATCATGATCAGGCCGGGTGAGGAATGGTGAGCACAGTAGCAGCTACCACAAGAAACATCGAACAGGGCATTGAGACAAATTGGATTCTGTACGACTTCATCTGTGAGCATCCGAATCTAAGCATCTATGAACTACATAAACAGCTTGATTGGTCGGTTGGCAAAGTTCAGAAAGCAATTGAAAGGTTGCAGGAAAGGGGATACGTTGAAACTAAGACGGTGAATAGTCCCTCAAGAAACAAGAGAGTCGTTGCTCCTACAGACTGGAAGAAACTGTACAAGATGCTTCGAGAAGAAGGATTCGAAGAGTAGTTATTCAACAATAGCCGTTAGTCTAGACTTGCGTTTTGTATCAACGTCATCCACTTGTTCTTGCCTTCGATCTTGATTCCGCATAGGTCTGCTGGCGTTTTGCCGTTTAGTGCTTCGTGTGGCCGTATATAGTTGTGAAACACCTGATAGCCTTTCAGGATCGCGGTGTCTTTCTTCTTTAGAGAGGCCGCGAAGGACTATGCTGACAAACTGGGGCGAGTTGGAAATTGACAAGAAAGATTAGCAAAAGACTTACCGAATACAACAAGGAATTGTCGCGCATTCTCCTAGAACTAGAAGAGATGGTTGGAGAAACACCATCACCGAAACCGCGCAATGTTATGCAAGACCTTGTAGAGCTTGGCTTTACTCGAATAGAAGCTAAGAGTTGGCTGAAGCAAGAGCCCGATTTTGCCCGACAGATTTCTACAGATCTTGACACCCGACGCAGAGGTAACAGAACCCCTTCAGACCTGTGCTCCCTGACAGCTCGCACGGCCGGCCACAGTCGCATGAGGAAGAGCTCAACACGGAACAACCAGCAACCTCACCAGCCTAGCAGAACTCATCTGAAAAGGAGGGATCGCAAGCTGATTGAAACCCCCACAGAAATTGACAGTCCTCAAAAAAAAGACCTGCTTACTGCCGGCCGTAGTAGCCGTACTGCTCGTTCCGACGTATGGCGCATATCCAAGTTACTTATATTGTCGCATGAAGCTCCTATTTCGGAGGTAGCGTGCTCGTGCCGAAGAAGCTTGAGCTTACGGTCGGAACAAAGGGCGAGATCTATACGAGTGAAGAGACTAGGCGCGCGGTGGGCATAGAGCCGCGGACTGTAGTCATTGCGGAGGTCGGTGAAAGGCAGCTGATACTCAGACCTAAAGAAAGTGCGGAGCATCTCCTCGAGAAACCTAGGTTTAAGGTTCCGCCGGTCAGTCCGAAGCAACTATCTAAGCTAAGAAGGAAGTTGGCAGCGGATCTTGGAGCGAGATAAAGCTCAGAACCTTCGCGAGCTATTCGTTGACCCTGCCTACCTCTTACCTTTCTTTCAGATCCCGATAACAGTTGAAGGTTTTGACGGCCGGCCGGTGGGAGCATAAGGATTCGTTCCAGTAGTGGCTGGTCCAGAAGACCCTGAGGGCTTTAGCCCGCGGTAGTTGCCATGTGAATGGGGGGATTCAGATTCCGCCTCTAATGGCGAAGCCACTGTACGTTCAGAGGAATCAATCTACACAGGTGGGCTCTCAATTTCCTTTGATGAACTTCTCGATCTCTCTTTCGAATTCTTCGATGTCTTTGAGGTTGTGTGTGATTATTTCTAGAACCCTTTTGTTGTCAACCTCTCCGTACCTGTGGACTAGGAGGTTCCTGAATCTGGCCATGTCTTCTAGTTTGGTGGCAAGCTCTTTTGTTATGACTCCTTCTTCTTTGAGAACTTTGAACATTTCGCTGTACTCCTCGGCCCTTCTGAACCCTTTCACGGAGATGATGTAGTTGGCGATGTCGACGCAAGCTTCCATGATTTCTAAGAGTGAATACTTTGCGGCTTGGATGTCTCTATAGCTCTCTACGAATTGGTCTGGGGTTAGGGTCTTGATTTTCTCCAGAAATCTAAGGTTGCGATCGATTACGTCGAACTTTCTCTATTATCTCCCTCTCTAGGCTCATCCCAGTAACCTTTCTCTCCTCTTTTCGTCGTACTGTTCGTAGAAAGGTTTGAAATCGATGTACCTGTCTGTGGCGGATGTCTCAAACCTCACCCTTTCCCTCTCATCTGTCGATAGGATTATCTCTCCCTGTTTGATTACCTCGTGGAGGAAGCGGTGAGATCCCTCGTTCAGAATTCTCACGTCCACCTCTTGATCAAGGTCGCATCTCTCCTTTATCTCTCCAGCGATGCGAGCCGCGTATAGCGCCTCAGCCTGAAAGTCCCCTTTCAGGAGCAGCCCTACATCTATATCGCTTCTTTTCCCCTTGTAGCCCTTAACCGTCGAACCGTAGAGATAGGCTACCACTATCTCTTTGTGTCCCTTCAAGACTTCCCTGATTCGTTCCTTCAGTTGCATCTCATCATCCATGATTCAAGAGGACAGCTCTGCTGAATACTTTAGGTTTGTCTTTTCTGGGTGTTGATGCGAAAACGGTTGGTGGTGTTCTAGGCAACTCTTGTTGATCTGTGAGGCTGGGGACACGACTCCAGTTCGGTCGTTGATCTGAAGGAAAAAGCCCATCTTGCGTCTGCCATTTCAAATTCATTCCATTCTGCGCTGTTTGCTGGCAGATTTGTCAAGATCTGCCGACGGGTAAGCCTTGGGCAAGATCTCGCAAAGACACCAACCGAATTGAGACTGTGTGAGAATCTGTTTGGGTTCGATGTTGGGGTGCATATCGGAGAATCGTTAGGCCAGCATGGGTAAGGCTGTTGAGATTCGTTGTCTACTCTGCTTGCTGCACTGGTCGTTTCTTGCGCGCATGCGCAGAATCAAGCCGACTCTTTTCCATAGCTTCCGAGTGCATGAAACTGGCCACACTTAGACTCTTGGAATGGGCCTTCTGAAACCTAGGCAACTCCTAAGTTCGTGGCAGGCACTATGGAAATCATCCTGATCTCTGGCAGATACGGGGCTGTAGGGGCCAAAGCAGATATGCCCATTCAAGGTACGCCAATAATCATCAGACATATCTTTCTTGGAGGACGGTAGGGGTTGATAGCCATAGTCTTAGCCGGGGGCTACGGTACGAGGCTTGGCGAAGTCTCGAAAGGTCTGCCCAAGCCTCTTCTCAGGGTCGCCGGAAGGCCAATGATTGATCACATCTTCGAGAGAATATCCGAACTCGATGACGTACGCCGCATCATCATCAGCACAAACCTTCGGTTCGAAGAGCACTTTAGGAAATGGCTAGACTCGGAGGCACGAATGCAAGCAGAAGTCATAGCAGACAAGTCCTATTCTGAACAGGAGAAGCCAGGCGCCATAGCCTCCCTGACCGAAACCGTTTCAAACATCGATGATGACTGCCTGATCCTCGCAGGCGATAACCTCTTCACTTCCAGCCTCAAACCGATGATCCAGACCTTCAAAGCCAAATCGCACACCGTCGTGGCCCTCTACGACATTAAGGATTTGGAACTCACAAGACACTACTCAACCATAACCCTCGATCCAGATAACAGGATCACAGACCTCATCGAGAAACCGACAAACCCCACCACCACACTCATCGGAACATGTATCTACGCGCTACCCAAAAACAGTCTAAGCAGAATGAGTCAATATCTCTCGGAAGCGTCTGACCGCGACAACACAGGCCGATTCATAGGATGGCTATGCAAACGCGAACCCGTCTACGGCCACATCCTTCAAGGTTACTGGTGGGACATTGGAACAGTGGACCAGTTGAATGAGGCCGATCGAATCCTCAAAAGAATCTGACCAGAAATATCCACCGGTCTAATCCAATCGACGTAACATCTGCACGACAATCATGCAGTTGGCTGAGGCGTCTGCCTCCCTCTGGGCTTTGGGACACTTTTTGTTAGTTCAGTTTCAGTTTCTTTTGGTCGCTTGGTTCTAGTTCTATGGTTCTGATGTAGTATTCGGCTCCGTACTTTTTCAGGAAGGCTTCTAGTCTGGGGGCGTCCTGTCGTCTGACTATGATGACGCCTCGGATGAGGCGGATATGAGGTATGTCTTCGAGTAAGCCGCGTTTATGGTAGGTGTATTTGCCGTGGTGGGTTCGTGTGTCCTGCCCGTAGAGTTTCTGGGTGAAGATGTTGGCGACCTTCTGGTTGGATTTGGCGTATATGCGGAAGATCGCTATGGTTCCCCGTCTCATATGTGTATTTAGTACACATAAGAGTTATAAGGATTACCGCCATAATCATATCATGCCATGAGACAGATGCTGCTGACTGAGTTCCGTCAGGTCCTACGTTCCGTGAAGGATGGAAGCTACCCTTACCGTCCCAGAGAGCCTGCACCTATGCCTTGGCGTCGTTACGATATGGCGCAGGTGAATGAGCTTCCAGAAGTCATCTTCCTGATGGGAAGACTGACCGATGAGGCTTCCTTTGGAGCATGTGCAGGTCGAGGTGGAGCCCACCCTAAAGGTGACCTGGCGAAGCTGATTCTGGCTCAGCAGTATGATGGGAGATCTAACCGCGTCAGTATAGGCTTGCATTCCATCCTCAGAGGAAGCCTCGGCATACCTTCAACCTGTAATCCTCCATCCTACAAGGCGTTGGAGCGCGCTTACAGTGACCCGGCTGTGATAGGCATATTGAACGAGGTTTTCTTTCTGACCCAGAAGCCAGTCCAAGCTTTGGAGGCAAGGTTCGCTGTGGATGGCACATGCTTCCCCACGACGATCAAGGCGAACTGGGAGTCAGCCAAGAAACAGTTCGCCGAGAAGAGTGGAGGAGAGAAGCGAAAGGTCTTCGAGAAGGCAATCTTGGCTTGTGGCACGTCATTCAAGATAATCTCTGGTTTCGCTGTTGCGTCGACCCCTTACGCCAACGACTCCCCCTACCTGAAGCCTATCCTGGGCCAGATAAGGGAGCTGTACGATCATGTGAGGCTCATCGCTGCGGATTCAGCCTTCCTCTCACGGGAGAACTGTGCGTCTATAGCTGAGTTGGGCGCGAAGCCCAGAATCATGCCGAAGGGCAATGTCACCTTCAGGGCTGGAGGAGCTAAGGCCTGGCGTGACATGCTCATAGAGTTCACGCGGGAGACAGAGAGATGGCTGAGAGATTACCACACACGGTCAATCGCTGAGACAGTCAGCAGCACAATTAAGCGGGTGAACCCCACGCCCCTACGGAAGAGACTCATAGTAAGACTAGCCACGGAGATACTCGCACGAATCTGTGTCTATAACATCAGACAACTAACCTACCTCAAGTACACCCACAACATACCACTGAGATACACCTCAAAAATCAACTGAGAAAAGTGTCCCAAAGCCCTCCCTCTGCCAACACTTAAATAGAGGCTGGACCGCATCTAACCTCAACCTTGGAACGCAGGAGCCTACTAGCGCTTTCTCTTGTCTTGGCGGTCGGTTACCTAGTCACTATCCTAGTCTCAGCCCCTCCAGTCCTCAGTGGACTGTCAACAGTGCTAGGAACGACCCTCGCGGCTGACTCTGGAATACTCGTCGCCATAGCGCCCTTCCAGCTCTACATTAGTCTCATGCTTGTCGGGCTGTTGGTTTTCTCCGAGCTCACCGACCCAGCGTATGGAGGAATCCGAAGATTCTTTCTGGAACTGCGAACCAGCTGGCTCCCCTACGTGGTTCTTCTCATCATAATCTTCTCGGTGATAGTAGCATTCAAAGTAGCCGAGATGCTAGTAATCTAGAGAATCGATCGTGGTCAACCAGTATCCTTCAGATTACTAATGCAATGAATCAAACCTAGTCCCATGAGTCAGGTCAGGTGTGACACTCGGCCGAAGCTCTATGGCGCGGTGGAAACCAATCCATAAATCCCAATGCCCTAACATTGCTTCTCGGAATCAGATGGACCGTCTATGAGGCCGCAGTCATCGAGAAACGAGCTCCTTCCAGCCCTTGTCGTCTACTTGATGATTTGGAGCTCACTGCTCTACCTGGCCTTCGAGCTAGTTCCAAGCCAGGAGCTGGGCTTCACATCCTACATCTATTTCTCCGCAGCCACAGTGGTCCTCAACTTGTTGGCGGCGCTATTCATCGGACGCCCCCTGTCTTCAACCCTTTTCCTCTCCTTCTTCACGATCACCATCTTCCTGCTGGTCGAGGAGGTGCTGATCAACGGCTTCTTCCCCGAAGCCGGTCTAGCAATAGTGCTGGCGGCCACTCTGGTCCTGCCATTCTTGGGATCCACTTCTAAGCTTACGAGCGAAGTGAGATATGCGCTCCAAGTCACGGGCCTGGTCTTCGCCAGCCGCCTCGTCTTCATACCATTCCCACAAAGGTTCATGAAGGCAAGTGCTGCGCCCCCCTCAATATACGCGCTGATCATCATCCTCGCCTTGGCTTTCCTTGCCGTGAAGCGAATCAGCCTAAAGCAGGTCGGCCTGACCATTGGCAACTATTCGTTGCCCAGGCAGATCAGCGCCGGTGTCTCCATCGGCCTCTTCTCCGGCATGGTGGAGTACTTGATTCTCAAACCCGCGCCAATCCAGCTGACAGGAGACGGACTCCACGCCATCCTGTACATCATAATCGTTATGACTCTTTTCGTTGGTTTCGGTGAAGAGCTGCTCTTCCGCGGCCTTCTCCAAGAAGCATACCAAAACCTGTTCCCCACATGGTCCGCCATTCTGATGGCGTCACTTCAGTTCGGCATCATGCATTACGGCTGGTTCAATCCTTTCGAGGTGCTCTTCTCATATGGCATAGCCACAATATTCGGATACTCCTTCTGGAAGACCAGAAGCCTCATTATCCCGATAACCGCACACTCCCTCGGCAACATAATCATGTTCATCATCGCCGCCTACCCTGACACTCTCTTCACCAGCAGCGCCATTGGGCTCACAGCCATCTTGGCATCGGTCCTCATCCTGCCCGCTCTCCCATGGCAACAACTGCGCACACTTGAGATCCACGTGCCCACGCCAAAACCAATCCATAGGAGCACAACCCAAGGCACATAATGCCGCTCACAAAACCTGCAGCAATAGAGAAGAGACTACTCTCGGAGAAGAAGACGGCCCCAAGAAAGGCTCCACCACAATATCCTCACGCCACACTGCGGCCGAGTGCCAGATGAGAGGATCATATTCTGCGATCAGTGCCACCAACAACTCCTGCCTAACAAACAAAACCTGCAGACTTCAATCTGCAACGAAAGACTGCTATCCAAGTGCGCCGCGCTCATCTACGCGATCTGTCTGATTGTCAGAAATCAGGTGGGACGGGGGCTCGTGGCGTTGAACCAGACCTGAAGCCACGCAACTCTCCGTTCAGCTCCGGCCCGCCAGCCAAACACTTCGTTCCCACTTTCCGGATCAAGCGTCCAGAGCTCAAAAATGATGCGGAAGTTGCGTCCCTTCAAAGCACTGACCTCGCCATTCCTGATCTCCACACCGTTCAAGTCAAGCACGGCAATCCGCACCACATCACCATTACCCCGCACCTCCTTGATCATCCAAACGAATGGAAATTCCCAAGTCTCGTTGTTCATCAAGACTCTTCTAAAATCCATGAGCATGGGCGCAGGGGAAGGGGTGTGGTCAACGTCGCTCGGTGCCTTGATGGTGGAGTTGCCCAGCTTCGCTCTAATCGCAACGTATTGGATGGATCCCATGAAGTTCGTTAGGCCCACATGCCACTTGACCGCTTGCCCCGCTGGTATGTTCGGGTTGTTGCCGGGATAGTATCGTTCAGCCATCCGGGTCTCACCCAATACATAGATCTGGAAGAACTCTTCCCTCGGTCTAGGCGTCAGAGCCACATACGTCAAGGTAGAGAGCACAACAGTGACGCATATGAACACCGTGGCAGCCCTCGCTAGGTCTTCTGAAATTCTCATCTCTGCTCCTCCCGAGCTCCCTTGCCCTCTCTGATCTCGCTCCGCATGATTCGCTCAACCTCACGCCGCCGCAGCCATCTCCACGAAAAGTGACTTATGATCGTCACGAGAAGCGACGCAACCGGAACCATTCCAAACGAAAGCAATCTCCCATAGTAGGTTGATCGGGCTCCCTCCTCACGGAGCACAGCAGCCTTTCCCACCACTTCCCTGGAAACCTCAACGCTCTGCCGAAGTTGGACAGCGGCCTCCTCCGCCTCTCCACGTCCAACAAGCTGCTCCGCTCTCCCAATCATCCCAACAACCAGATTCAACCTCTCAACCAAAAGCCCCAACTGGATCGGCTCAGCGCCCGAAGCCTCAGCCTCCCTAACCGCCAACACAGCCTTCCCGAACTCCTCACGTGCCACATCAAACCCATCGCCTGCATCAAGATGTGCTGAGGAAGGGCCCGGAACAGGTGCCTCACACGGGATACAGGGACTTGTCATCAAGACAACCGCAACCAACATAACCCCCAACGACCCTATCTTCATCCGCAAGCCGTGTCGCCACATCGCCAAGCACAGTAGCCAAACTAACTCAATGAAACAAGTGATAAGTCATTCGGACAGGAAGGCACGAAAATGAAAAAAGTGGAAATTCCGCTCAAGGAATTCCTGATCCAAAGAATAGTCGCCCAATACCCCAGAACCATGGGAGAGCTCTTCGAGATCGTGAAGGAGAAAAGGCCAGCGACATCTGAGCGGGAATTTATTCAGGCAGTGAAGGAGCTGAGAGACACTGGCGTCCTGGGCCTGGAGCTACCCATTCCTGAAGTCCGTTCATACCGGTCCTATCTCAAACTGTTCGATGAGAACGTGTGGTTCTATCTGGTTCTCGTGACAGCGTGTGCAACTCTGCTCTCGATCTACGCGTTGCCGAGCATCTACCCGCTCGTAATCATCAGGTGGATCCTTGGATCAATCTTCGTACTGTTTCTGCCCGGCTACGTCACAGTTCAAGCACTCTTCCCCGAAGGAAAAGAACTGGACAGCATAGAACGAGTGGCCCTGACAATCGGCCTAAGCCTAGCCCTCACACCCCTAATCGGCCTGGTCCTGAACTACACGCCGTGGGGCATTAGACTGAACCCCATAGTCACAGCCCTTACGCTATTCACAATAGGCCTAGCAATGATAGGAACCGTTAGGAGATACGGACTGCTCTCCAAGAAGCTGACACGACAAAGGTAGGTGCTCGCTTACCGACCCAGTGCAAGAACCCGCCTCATGGTCAGTAAGCCGTTCTATCGCCTCATAGAAGTCTAGGACTCTAGGCTACTCGCTCGACGCGAGAACCATTTCCCTTGCAGCGGCTAAAGGCACTTTGTTCGGGGCTACTGCTTCACTTCAATCTTCTCGTAGGTCGAGCCTTCCTCTCTTCTCAAGCCGGCTCCACCCCAAGTGCACCCACACCAGAACAAAATCTGACCATCCCTTTTCTGCACCATGACCATGTCCCCATGACTCGGGCAGCGAAGCTTCGCAAGCGACAAAAGAGACTCTACGTGATCCTTACCTGCCCGCAGCTCAACCACACTACTCGCCAAGTCGAACTCACCTGCAGCGCCGAATCGTTCAAATGCCAACCGCCCACCTCGTCTAATCAACAGTTGTCTGTAACAAACTGACAGACAATTCTCAGGAAAGGAAAGAGATGCTTCGGCGCGGAACCGCTTCCACTCTACCGGAGCTATACCTCAACACCTGCGAACGGTACACGTCCTTAGCTGCTGGCAGACTATCAATCCATATGTCTGATATACTGTCTGCAGGCAAAATCTCCAAACATCTACCCCGCACATTGAAGAGATCGCGAAAGAAACCAGAGTGGGCCTCACTCCACTTTGACTGATTCCTTCCCAGGCAACGGCCAATAGCGCAGCGGAGAGACTTGGCAGAGAACCTCCGCAAAACAGAACTAAGACGTATTACCGTGACCAGCGCGCGCTTGCTATGGAACTGCAGGATCTATCCGACAGTCCAAGCCTATTATGAATTTGTTACGCAGATCACGGTCTCGACGAAATCCGTAAAGCCAGGCAAGCCGACTCA
>Ga0315281_10008913_pt1 | contig 13978 bp, 8 predicted proteins | sample YL17G07_0_MG_FD_204540 | JGI IMG/M metagenome (GOLD analysis project Ga0315281, IMG submission 204540) | Sediment microbial communities from Yellowstone Lake, YNP, Wyoming, USA - YL17G07_0 | ecosystem: Environmental > Aquatic > Freshwater > Lake > Sediment | place: USA: Wyoming | collected...
TCTCTATATCATAATCCAAAATACGTCTCGAATAGTACAACAGGATTGAAATCTGAATACTTCTTGCATTTGGTTTGAAAAAGTATTTAGGCGCAGATTACTGCTTATCTTCTCATTAGTGAATGCGCACAACGACCCTCACCCCTTCGACTGCTCTCAGGGTACCCCTAGCCTTCTCTCCTCATCCTCAATGTCTCACCCATAAACGATAGAATTAAGCCGGAACGATTTTTGATGTGAGGATATTCATTCTCCCTATTGTTAACATACACAACGACCTATCCCTTTATCCCTTCCCTGAGTTTAAAGGGAAGGGATAAAATATGTAAGGGGGGCTGCGCCCCCCTTACCGCTTCTGCCTTTATACGCTTTTACGGCTTCGTTACCAGGGAATATCTTGCTAGGGACTGCGTCCAAGAACACTTGCCCTGTTACAACCAAGCTAAAGCTTGCCAAGAATTTTTACACCCAAAACCGAGTGAAGTAAAAAGCTATACGTTTAATATGATCAGTTTTGACTTTTGAGATCTGAAATTTGAGCTAAGTTACTTCACTTTCTCCCGTAAGCTCTTTTCAGAGTCGCAATGTCGATTTTTTTCATGGGAAGTAATGCTTCCATTACCCATTCCGATTTCTCGGGGTCGGGATCCAACATCATCTGAGAAATAATATCAGGCGTGATTTGCCACGACAGCCCGTATTTATCCTTCAGCCAGCCGCACTGTGATTCTTCTCCGCCATCGGTGAGTTTCCGCCACAGGTAGTCGATTTCATCCTGGGTCTTGCAGTTAACTAACAGCGAAATAGCCTCATTAAACCCAAACATATGCTCAAGCGAGCTGTCCATGCACATGAACTCCTGCCCAGCCATGGTGAATTCTGCATGATTGATCGTCCCTTCGACATCACGGTCGCCTTTAGTATAACGGGAGATCATGGTGATTTCCGAATTTGGAAATAGCGAAATGTAAAAATGCATTGCTTCTTCCGCTTTTCCAGCTTGTTTCTGGACAAACATCAAGCATGGCGCAATTTTTTGAGCGCGACTTCCGATCGTTAATTGCCAGGAAACACCGTACTTATCCTCGAGCCACCCATACTTCTCGGAGAACGAATATTTATCAAAAGGCATCATGATTGCTTTTGCGCCGATTGAGAGCAAGTACCACAGGTCATCGATTTCTTCTTTTTCACAGGTTACGAAGAACGATATCGCCGGCGTAAAAGTAAACACCGGACCGCCATTCAGCGCGATAAATTGCTGCCCTTCGACTTCGAAAGAGACAGTCATCACACTGCCCTTCCGCTTTCCGGAAACCTTGGCTCCCGCCTTGGTGTAGTGTGAGATACTTCCCATCATAGAGTTTTTAAAAATTGAAGTGTAAAATTTTGCGGCTGCTCTTGCCTGGTTGTCGAACCAGAGATGTGGAACTATCTTTTGCATCTTGCTCTCCTTATGATGAAGCTCGTTTCTTTTGATTTTTGGTAATCTTATGTCAAATAAGCAGACTACATTTGTTCTTCACTAAATTGAAACATCCAGCCCATTCCGTATTTGTCCACCAGGTCGCCGTACGTTCCAAAGAATTCTTCTCTCAAGTTGTTCTTAGACCTGGCTCCGCTCGAAAATTTTGAAAAAAGCGATTCGATTTCTTCTTTGCTTTCACAGACCAGGCAAAGAGAGACTGTATTGCCGGGTATATACCCAAGCTCGTCCATCACGTCAGATGCCATAAGCACCATGTCGCCGTTCCTGAGTACCGAATGGAGAACCCGGTCTTTCATGTTAGACGGCGTCTGTGCTGCCATTGGTGATTCTCCAAACGACATAAGCTGCAAGTCTCCTCCCAGGCAATCCTTATAGAATTCCATTGCCTGCTTACATGTGCCATCGAAATTCAAGTATGCGTTCAGTTCTGCCATGTTATTGTGATCTCCTCCCCTATTTAAAGAGCACGTGTCAAGCACACCTTTGATACAGCTTGGTAATATTCATATATTACAGTCATTCTAGGTTTAAAATGCTGTAAAAGTCATAAAATTGAGAAGTAAATAGTTACAAAATTATGACAGTCACCCTGTAACAACTCCGGAAACGAAGTTGGGTAGATAGATGCAGGCTTTGCGTTGAACCCGTCAACCCAGTCAGCTTTAACATAATAAAGGGGATGGTTAAAAACCATCCCCTTGAGGTCACACATTGTACTGATTACTACTTACCGATCATCTGTTTCCGCAATTCGAGGTCGATCCATGCATAATTGTGGGCGGTGTAATAGTCATAATAGCCGTTAGCAGTCTGACCGTAGTAATTCTTCACCCAGGGCTGCCAGAAATAGTAGGTATACGGCGTTGTTCTCGTGATGACCCAGCACTGAGAAAGGACATAGGGCAAGATATTCCTGTGTATCTCATCCATCTTCTTTTCATCGATTCCCGCGTATTTCTGCATCTCTGTATATGCTTCGAGGACTTTGGGATCGTTAACGTAACTGCCGTTAAATTGAGATGTACCATTATAGTTGATCATCTTCCAGAAAGTGCCGATGCCGGATGTGTAAGAATAGAGCATCTGATCGTAAGAACGACGAGTCATTGCCGCAGTCCATACTGCATAGTCTTTAGCATCAATAGTTAAGTCGACTCCTATCTTTTCCCAGAAGGCTTTAACTTGCGATAGGACATCTACCTGGGTCGGGGTGTTATAACAGACAATCGTTAACTTTAAACTGGGATAACCGGCTTCAGCAAGCAGTGCTCTAGCTTTTTCGGGTTGATATTTGTATAGGTCCTGTACTTCTTGCGGATACTGTTCAAGCGGTACATATGCTCCGGCATACTCTTTGCTTTGAACTACCGGCCAACACATTATTTGTGCGTCACCGCCATAGAAAACGTCCTTTAACGTAGTGTAGTCAACGCCCATGGTTAACGCCTGACGCACCTTCAGGTTGCTCAAAGGAGAATCTGCTTTATCGGTGCGCATATAGATGACATAGACTGTGTCGTGTATGAATTTAGCCCATTTTAGAGTTGGGTAGTTCTTTCTCAGATTGGCTGCCTCATCCCATGTCACACCACACCAATCCACTTTGGCAGTGCGCAATGCTGCATACCTGGCTGACATATCGGGGATGATGAGCATCTTGCATGAATCCAAATACGGAAGCTTGTTTCCCTTGCCGGGACCCACCGGGTCTGTTCGCCAGTAGTTGGAATTTCTAGTTAAAGTAACTGCGCTTCCCGCAACAAAATCTGAAAGTATAAACGGTCCAGTACCGCAGGCATTTTTCCAATCACGCATGTCACCGTAAGTCTCAATGACCTCATGAGGAATGATATTAGCAAAATCCGGAAGCAGAGAGGTCATATTACCGAATTCAGCCTCAGATGTTTTAATTTCCACCTTGTACTTGCCAGTCGCAGTTACTGTCGTGGCTGCACACATAGCGGGGTACCCCGCTTTGATGTAAGAACGCGGTTCAGTCATGAGCCGATTCAAAGAATACACAACATCATCTGCTACAAGCTCACGACCGTTTACTGGAGGTTTGTTTTGGAACGAAACACCCTGGCGTATATGAAATATCATGCGTCCTCTTTCTGGGATCTCCCAGCTTTCAGCCAGTGTGCCCGCTTTTATGTCGAGGCGGTTGATACCCGGAAGTTGATAGTCAAATTCAGCTGTCCCAGCCGGACCTCTTGTCCAATCGTGACTCAATAATTCCTCGTTGGTTGAATGTAATGTATCGGCCAAAAAGTGTTGTGTAAATGCTTCGTCGAATCCCTGGATGTCCGTTTCCCTGGCATAGACGAACGTTCCGCCATATTTTGGGGTTTCGACAGATGGAGGAATCACAGGAGGAGTTTCTGTGACACGCTGAATAATCTGACCTTTGACCGTTGTCCCGGTTCCTTCGGTTGTCGTCGTGGTTTGCTTGCAGGAAACAAGCGCCATGATAAGAATAATAATGACACTCAGTACTAACCAAACAGGATGCTTCTTCATTGGTCCCTCCTTTGTATTTACTGGTAATTCGTCTCCTGATATTCAGTTCTTTATTGTGGCTCTGGCTATTTGTCGCTTGTTTTCTTTAATTAATTTCTTACTAACGCCGCCATAACGGCCTAACCCCCCTCTTAAACGCGGATCGAGTAAGTCTCTCAGAGCATCACCAAGCATATTGATCCCGTAGACAACGATGCTCAAAGCAATGCCGGGCCAGATTGCGAGCCACCAAGCTTGCAGCATAAACCTTGTTTCACTGAGCATACCTCCCCAGCTGGGTGTTGGAGGTGGGATGCCAAAGCCCAGGAAGCTGATACTCGCTTCAGCAAGAATAGCGGCTCCCATATTAATAGTGAAAAGAATAATAATTGGAGCCATGATGTTTGGTAGAACATGGCGGAGAAGAGTCTTCGATACTGGACAGCCTATTGCACGTGCCGCTTCAATGTAAGTATTATTCTTGATACTTATGACCGTACTTCTTACAATGCGTGATGAACCAATTCCATATAAAATTCCCAGAACCACTGTTACCTGAACGAGTCCCGGACCAACAATTGCCATAACCGTCAGTAAGATGAAAAGTGCAGGAAAACACATCCAAGCGTCTACTAATCTTTGAATTACTATGTCTGTCTTGCCCCCGATATATCCTGAAATAGTACCAATAGCTGTCGCTAAAAAAGCACCGATGGTTGAAGCTCCAAGTCCGACATACATCGAGATACGGGCACCATAAACAATTCGGCTGAATAAGTCTCTGCCAATATTGTCTGTCCCCATTAAGTGGTTTAACGACGGTTGTTCAAGCGGTCCTCCTACATAAATCTCGTTGAAACCGAAAGGCGCCAGCAGCGGAGCGAAAATACCTACAAGGAATAACACCAGTACGATCACCCCGCCCACAGTCCCCAGCGGCTTCTGTCTAACCAGCCTGATAAGCAGGTCTATAAAAAATGGATAATGTTTAGGTATTGCCTTCGAGATTTCGGTTGAACCTGCTACTCTCGCACCCTCAGTCATTCCCCATTTCCTCCATTAGCGATAACTTATCCTGGGATCAAGATAGGCATATACAACGTCAACTACAAGGTTAATTAGAAGTACCGCCGTTGCCATTACTACATTCACTCCAGAAATGACAGGATAATCTCGTTGTCCAAGTGCATCCAGCAATAGCCGCCCAATCCCGGGTAGATTAAATATCCTTTCCATGATCACCGAACCACCAATCAATACGGGTACTTGAAGCCCGATTATTGTAACCACCGGAATCATGGCATTCTTCATAGCGTGCCTTACAACGACGCTCCTCTCCCTCAAACCCTTTGCCCATGCCGTCTTTACGTAGTCCTGACGGAGTACTTCGAGCATCATCGTCCTGGTCATACGCATGGTTGTTCCCGACATAACCATCCCCATAATGACAGCGGGAATAATAAACTGCAGTAGATTCCCTCCGAGATCATCAGTGATGGGAATATATTGTGCCGATGGAGACCATCCCCACCAGACTGAGGGGAAAACAACCACCATGGTTCCAAGCCAAAAACCTGGCAGAGAAATGCAGAAAATGGCAACACTCCTGCCTATGTAATCTCCGATAGTGTCTTGCCGAACGGCTGAATATACCCCAATTGGGACGGCTATTATCATGCTGGTTATAAGAGCCAGAATGCCAAGCTCTAAGGAAATGGGTATCCTGTTAAGGATTTCCCGGGTTATGTCTCGTCCCGTCCATAATGAATCACCCAGGTCTCCAGTCACAACGCCGCGAAACCAACGCGCATACTGCACATGTAAAGGTACATCCAATCCCAGGACGTTCTTTATATACGCCCTGGCATCTTCCGCGTCGGCAGTGACATCGGGAGGCATTGTGGCAGACATCAGGTCGATCACAGAACCGGGTATGAACCTTACAGAAAGGAAAACAATGATAGTAACCAGAATGAGAGTAGGGATGATGAGGATTAACCTCCTGATAATGTAGGTAGACATCTCAATCCCTGCCTCCTATCGCAATCCAACCGAATAAGAGCCTTTCTTTAGCTAATAAACAGGTAATTAATTTATAAATGTAAGATGATAATTTTATGTATTTATCTTCTGATACGACTATCGGATATGAATATACAATGAAGTATACTATCTGTCAAGGGGTTCATAAAAGAATTACGCATTCATTTGTTGACAAATTGAGTCTAAAAAGCTACATTACTCTCAGAGGGAGAAAACAGGAATCTGCCCCGTCTTCGTGCGGAGTCGCACAAAATAATAACAGCCTTTCGAATCCGTTTACGGGTAACATAATTAGCACCTTGTCTCAGGACTTAATGACCCTGGAAAGTATAAAAAGGAGTAAGAGAATGGCAGTAAAGAAGACGACCGTCGCCAAGAAAGCCCCCGTGAAGAAAACAGCCAGGAAAACAACCGCCAGCAAGTACACTAAAGGCGATACCTTGATTTGCGAGGTTTGTGGCCTTGAGGTAATTGTTGATACCACCTGCGGTTGTGGGGAAGCATGTGCAGTTATCTGCTGCGAACAGCCGATGACTCAAAGAAAAGCCAGGGCATCAAAAGCTAAAGTCGCTGCTCGTTAATCCCTATTCCCCTTTGGGTTAACAGACTTAAAGCACATCATTACCACCAGATACTTTTTGGTATTGGACATGCTCACTTCGGAGAGCTAAGTCAGTTTATGCTATGAATCAACCTGACCACCAGGTGTAGAAAATATCTTTTTATGTAAAATATTTATCATCAACCTGAAGTATCCTTCCACGGCTCCCTTGGGCGCCAAAATGATGAACCAGACTCATTTTAGGTATTATCTGCTTTGCGCCGATCCATATTTACGCCAAAAGGCTTATCGGGGTTCCTTTGCCTCAACTGGCAGTCTTACCTCGTTTTGAGGTAAAATTAATAGTGAGGGGATATAGAGGAGTGGAAGATTTTTCCCGTTAGCAGTCTGAGTAATATATTGCGGGAAACTAATGGTATTTGAAGCTAAACGGGCAGTAATAGGTAGGCGTATCAAGGTATTCCTTATTTTCAATAATTTACCTCACATTCGTAATCGCTACGTCAATTACATCATCCGCAGCACGTTGCATCCCACACGAATTTCAGCTACAATACTGCCGAAGTTTGCTTTTTTTAGTCCCGCCTAGGAGGTCCCATCGTGGCTAAGAGATCAGTTCCACAAGAAGTTTTAAATAAACCCGCTGTCCTAGTCGTCGGCGCCGGTATTGCCGGTATGCAAGCTGCGCTGGAAATCGCTGACTCAGAACATCATGTTTATCTCGTAGAAAGGCTGCCGACAGTTGGCGGCCGCATGATGCAGCTTGATAAGACTTTCCCCACGATGGACTGTGCGTCCTGCATCGGCACCCCTAAAATGAGCCAGGTGGGCAGTCACAAGAACATCGAACTGGTTACTTATGCTGAAGTCACTAAAGTTACCGGATATGCAGGTAATTTCAAAGCCACTCTCCGAAAGAAGGCGAAATATATCGATTCTGCGAACTGCACTGCCTGTGGAGAATGCGCCAAGGTATGCCCGGTCACCGTGCCGAGTGAATGGCAGCTGGGTATGGCTCAGCGGAAGGCAACTTACAGGCCTTTCCCCCAGGCTGTCCCTAACGTCTTTACAGTCGATAAGCGGGGTCAGCCTCCCTGCCGCGTTACCTGCCCCGCGGGTGTCAATGCCTGTGCTTATGTCACAATGATTGGCCAGGGTAAATTCAAGGAAGCCCTTGAGATATTAAGACGCACGATGCCGTTCGCCGGCGTTTGCGGACGTGTCTGCACCCATCCCTGTGAAACGGAATGTGAACGGGGAAAAGTTGACGAACCGATCTCAATCCGCTTCTTAAAGCGGTTCATGTCTGATTACGAACTTAAAGATCCGCCCAAGGTTGAGCCGGTACCCATTACCAAGCAGCAAAAAGTCGCTATTATCGGTTCTGGACCATCAGGTATTGCCTGCGCTTACGACCTTGTCCGTCTTGGTTATCCGGTTACCGTTTTCGAAGCTGCTCCAGCTGTTGGCGGGTTGCTGAGATACGGCATTCCCGAATACCGTCTGCCGAAGAAAATCGTTGATTATGAAATTGGCCGCGTCCAGAGCATGGGCGTTGAGATTAAATTAAATTCGCCGGTCAACAAATTGGAAGACCTGTTTAACCAAGGTTACCAGGCTATTTACCTGGCGACAGGCGCTGGAGCCGGCACCAAGATGAATATCCCCGGCGAAGATAGTCCAGGCGTATTGGATGCTCTGTCGTTCCTGAAACGTGCCAACGGCGGCGAAAAGGTCGCTATTGGTCAGAGAGTGGCGGTAGTTGGAGGCGGCAACTCGGCAATGGATGCCGCTCGCGTCGCTCTGAGACTGGGTGCAAAAGAGGTATCGATTGTCTACCGCCGTTCGCGCGCAGAAATGCCCGCAGCCGCAGAAGAAATTGAAGAAGCCGAGCATGAAGGTATCAAGCTGGTTACGCTGGCAGCGCCAACCAAGGTCCTTACTGAGGACGGACGTATTACAGGTATTCAAAATATTCGAATGGAGCTCGGTGCACCGGATGCAAGCGGCAGACGCCGCCCTGTTCCCATCGAAGGCAGCGAGTACATCATGGGCGTGGATAATGTCATCATGGCTATCGGGCAGGCGGTGGATAAGAGCAAGCTTCCCGATAAGTTGGAATATACGAGACTCGGCACTCTCCAGGTGGATGGTGTTACCCTCCAGACTAATATAGACGGCGTTTTCGCCGGCGGTGATGTGGTCTCCGGCCCAGCTGATGTCATCAGCGTAGTTGCTACCGGTAAAGAAGCCGCCACGTCTATCGACCGCTATCTCAGGGGAGTCGATCTAAAAGAAGACCGCCCCGAACCCAGAGAGAGAGTCAAGGATATTAATAAGGAAGGTGTCCAGAAGAAGGCCAGGGCAAAGATGCCAGCTCTTCCACCAGCAGAACGCAAAGGTTTCACCGAAGTAGAAACTGGATTTGATGAGAAGACTGCCGTTGAAGAAGCCCAGCGTTGTCTTAACTGCAGCGTATGTTGTGAATGTCTCGAGTGTGTAAAAGTATGCGAACGCAAAGCTATCGACCACAAGATGAAAGATGAATACGTTGATGTCGATGTTGCGTCGATAATCGTCACGACTGGCTACGATTTGCTCGACCCGACACCAATGACACAGTTCGGATACGGTCGTTTCCCCAATGTCTATACAAGCCTCGAATTCGAACGCATGGTAAGCTCTACCGGTCCAACCGAGGGACACATCCAGCTTAGAGACGGTACAACCCCAAAGAGTGCGGCGATCCTGCACTGCATCGGCAGCCGCGACGAGAACTACCACGAGTATTGCTCCCGAATATGCTGCATGTACGGGTTGAAGCACGCCCATCTTATCCGTGAGAAGACCGGCGCCAATGTTTACCAGATGTATATAGACATGCGCTGCTTCGGCAAAGGATACGAGGAATTTTATAAGCGTATTTCTGACGAGGGCGTGAACTTTATCAGAGGCAAAGCTGTGCAGGTTACCGACATCGCACGGACTGATGAGGAAAAAGGCAAGCTGACTGTGGTAGTTGAAGATACTCTCCTCGGACAGATGGCACGCATCCCTGTCGACATGGTAATTCTGAGCGTTGCGGTAGAGCCGCGCAAGGACGCGCAGCAAGTAGCCAGCGTCTTCGGGCTCGAGCAGGACAAAAATGGCTTTTTCAATGAGAAACATTACAAATTGGATATTATGAGCACTCTGACAGATGGTATTTACATGGCTGGCTGCTGTCAGGGTCCTAAAGATATTCCCGACACAGTTTCTCAATCTATTGGAGCGGCGGCGAAAGCTATCGCCCTGATTACCCAGGTTGAGAAGATGCAGCGTAAAGAAAAATCGGGCGCGACAGCCAGTAAAGTTGTGAGTTAGGGCAGGCTACTATGAAAAGGAAAATAGGCGTTTATATCTGCCACTGCGGGTCGAACATTGCCGGTTACCTCGACGTAAAGAAAGCGACCGCGTATGCGGCGACGTTGCCGTATGTCGTGGTGGCTCGGGACTACCAGTTTATGTGTTCAGACCCCGGCCAGGACATGATTAAGAATGACATTAGAGACCTCGGACTAAACGGCGTTCTTGTTTGCTCCTGCTCTCCTACGCTGCACCTTCGTACTTTCCGTGAAGCCTGCGCCGAGGCTGGTCTTAATCCGCATCTTTGTGAAATGGCAACCATCCGCGAGCTTTGCTCCTGGGTGCACAGTCATGAGCGTGAAGATGCCACCGAGAAAGCAATGGCTTTAATAGCAGCTGGCGTGAGGCGTGTACTTTACCGCAATCCACTGGTGACCAAGTGGGCGCCTGTCACTCCCAATACTCTCATAGTCGGCGCTGGCATTGCCGGTATCCAGACCGCGCTTGAAATCGCCCGAACAGGGAACAAGGTCTACCTGGTGGAAAAGGAGCCAAGTATCGGAGGAAGAATGGCTCAGCTTGGGAAGACATTCCCCAGCCTGGCTACGACCGAGGACATGCTTGTCCCGCAGATGCAAGCGGTACAGGAAAATAAGAACATCGTGCTCATGACTAACAGTGAGATTAGTGAGGTTTCCGGTTACATCGGTAATTTCAAAGCCACTATCAAAAAGAAACCGCGTTCAGTAGATGAATCGAAATGCAATGGCTGCGGCGAGTGCTGGGCGAAATGTCCTGTGGAAGTCCCCAGCGAATTCAACCGCGGCATGAGTAAACGCAAGGCAATTTATATTCCTTTTGCGAAAGCTATACCCAAGGTACCGGTTATCGACCGGAAAACTTGCAAGTTCTTCCTGGATGGCACTTGTCATGTCTGTGCGGATGTCTGCCCGACCAAGGCAATTGATTTTAACCAGAAAGATGAAAAGGTTGAAGCAGAAATCGGTGCCTGCATCATCTCAACCGGTTATGATACTTTCGACCCCTCACCAATCACACAGCTCGGATACGGCAGGTTGGACAACGTGGTGACCAGCCTAGAGTTCGAAAGAATGATAGCTCCGGATGGCCCAACGAGCGGCAAAGTCGTTTTGAAGAACGGTTCCGCCCCGAAGTCAATCGCGATTGCTCACTGCGTGGGGAGCCGCGACCAGAACTATTATCCATACTGCAGCCGTATCTGCTGTATGTACAGTTTGAAATACAGTCGATTATTAAAGCAGATGCTCGGACCTGATACCAACGTCTACCAGATGTATATAGATATGCGCTGCTTCGGCAAGGGACACGAAGAATTTTATAAATCTGCTTCTGAAGAAGGCGTCAACTTTATCAGAGGTAAGATCGGACAGATTACCAATATACCGCAATCGGACGAGGAAAAAGGTAAGCTGGTAGTAGTCTGTGAAGATACCCTGCTGGGCGCCATGATACGCGTCCCGGTAGATATGGTTGTCTTGAGTGTCGCCATGAAACCCCAGAAAGATATGGAAGAAGTCGCTCGCACATTCCTGCTCGGAAGAAGCGCAGATGGTTTCTTCCTGGAACGGCACCCCAAGCTCGACCCCGTCGGTACAATGCTTGACGGCGTCTTCGCGGTCGGCTGCTGCCAGAGTCCCAAGGATATTTCAGATACGGTTGCTCAGGCAACCGGTGCTGCCGCCCGTGCGCTTGCGTTAATCAGCAAGGGTAAAGTCGAGATGGAAGCCGCGACTGCTTCCGTGGATGAAGAAGTCTGCGCTGGATGCGGCTACTGCGAAGCAATATGCCAGTACAGCGCAGTTGAAGTCGATCCGAAGCGAAAAGTAGCCGTGGTTAATGAGGCAGTCTGTAAAGGATGCGGAGCCTGTGCTGCTACTTGTCCTTCCAAAGCAATGCAGCTTAAGAACTTTGGACAAAAACAACTAATAGATGTAATTGACGAGGCAACCAAGGAGTTTGCTGGTCTGGCCAGATAGGAGCTTGCTATGCAAGAGAAAAATGGTGCAGTTTTAGTTATAGGTGCCGGAGTCGGAGGTATGAGGTCGGCGCTCGATCTCGCTGAATCCGGATACAAGGTCTATCTTACCGACCGCAGCCCGGGTATCGGCGGCGCTCTGATTCAACTTGAAACCTGGTTCCCCGACAATCAGTGTGAACTCTGTAAAATATTACCTGTTTTTTCACGTGACGAATGCTCCCAGTTGTGCCTGCGGCGCGACCTTATGCATCCGAATATCGATATTATCCCGAATGCACGCGTGACCAAGCTATCTGGCAAAGAAGGTGATTTCAAAGCGACTCTTAATGTTAAATCGCGCTGGGTAATTGAAGAGCGGTGTACTGCTTGCGATCTATGCGCGCAGGTATGTCCTGAAGAAGTTAGCGATGAATTTAACCGCGGTCTTCAAAAGCGGAAAGCAATTTATGTTCGCAATCCGCAAGCTATACCCAATGTCTATATGGTCGACCAGGAGCACTGCACAAAATGCGGCAAATGTGTAGAAATCTGTCCCACCAAAGCGGTTATTCTCAACAAACCGGATGAGACCAGAGAATTATCAGTTGGCGCCGTTATTCTATCTGCGGGTGCAACCGAACTTCCCAGTAATGAAATGGGACAGTACGGTTACGGTAAATATGCCAACGTTCTTACTAACATACAATTGGAGCGAATGCTTGCTAATGCAGGTCCGACTGGCGGCCAGCTTCTACGACCTTCAGATAATAAAATCCCGAAGAAAATAGCTATTTTGCAGTGCGTCGGCTCGCGCGACTCAGAACGCGGTTACTGTTCTGAAGTCTGCTGCATGTACGCTCTGAAAGAAAGCATTATGCTGCGAGAGCGGTACCCGGATGCTCAGGTTTCTATCTTTTACATGGATATCCGGGCTTTTGGTAAAGATTACTACAGGTACCATCTACAGGCTAAAGAAAAGGGTGTTAACCTGGTACGAAGTCGCGTTTCCCGCATCAGGGAAAATCCAAAAACCAAGAACCTGTTTCTGCTTGCACGCGATGGCGCCGGGAAATCAATCAGCGCCGAATATGATATGGCGGTTTTATCCGTGGCGCAGTGCCCTTCACCATCAATTAATGAATTGAGTAAAGTGTTGAATATCGAAACCAACCAATGGGGTTTCATAGATACACCTGGATTCTTCCCTACCCGCACTCACCGCCCAGGAGTCTTCGTCAGCGGTTCAGCTTCCGGACCGTCGGACATCAGTGAAACTGTCATCCAATCAAGTGCCGCAGCGTGTGAAGCTGCGGGCATCCTATTTAAAACTCAAAAGCAGCCGGCTGCCGCAAAGACTGAGCACAAACATCAGACTATAAAAGCTGAAGAAGCGAAAGTTGGCGTCTATATCTGCAAGTGCGGCAAGGAAGTCAGTTCAGTCGTCGATATGGAAAAAACGAAGGAATTCACCAAACAACTGCCGAATGTAACTACAGTTGAAGAAGTCGATTTCCTGTGCCTGCCTGAGACTTATGCCAAGGTAAAACAGGCGGTGGCTAATGCCGGAGTCAACCGTGTAATCCTGGCTGCATGTGCGCCTTACAAGTACCAAAGACTCTTTTCTAACGCGTTGGCAGAAGTTGGTATCGATGCCTCACAGTGGCAGCTGGTAAATTTCCGAGAACAGCTTGCCTGGGTGCACAAAGAAAATCCTGCCCTTGCGACATTAAAGGCTCAAAACCTCTTAGCCATGGCAGTCGAAAGGCTGAGAACTCAAGAACCGCTCGAAGTGCCAGCATCTCAAATGACTCACAATTGCCTCGTAATCGGCGGCGGTATTTCAGGAATGACTGCGGCAATCAATCTCGCTGAGCAAGGTTTCGATGTAACACTCGTGGAAAAGACAGGCGAGCTAGGAGGACATACCAGGAATGTCCACTTTGACCTTATTCCCGACGACCCTCAGTCCCTAATAAATAGCCTTATTGATAAAGTAAAGAACCACCCGAAGATCAAAGTGATGCTGAACAGCGAGATTGGC
>Ga0315281_10008914_pt1 | contig 13978 bp, 15 predicted proteins | sample YL17G07_0_MG_FD_204540 | JGI IMG/M metagenome (GOLD analysis project Ga0315281, IMG submission 204540) | Sediment microbial communities from Yellowstone Lake, YNP, Wyoming, USA - YL17G07_0 | ecosystem: Environmental > Aquatic > Freshwater > Lake > Sediment | place: USA: Wyoming | collected...
AAGATGGGAATCGATGCGACCAAAAAATGGCGGGAAGAAGGGTTTCAGCGCGAATGGCCGGAGGTGGTGAGAATGTCGCCCGCGGTCAAGAAGCGTATCGATGACATTTGGGGAAAGTTGGGGATCACATAATGTCCGAACAAGTGCAAAAATTATTCGACAACATCGCGCCGCGCTATGACCTCTTGAACAGCGTCCTGTCGCTAAGGACCGATCGTCGTTGGCGCCGGGAAACCGTTAAGAAGCTGCGCGAGCCGCAATTCCGCCGCGTCTTGGATCTGTGCGCGGGCACACTGGCCCTCACGCAGGCCCTTCTCGAAGCCAATCCGGAATGCGTCGTGCGCGCCGTGGATTTTTCTCAGCCCATGCTCGAAAAGGGCTGGGAGTCCCTGCCTTTGGGACTGAGAGACCGCGTCGAAATCGCGGTCGCCGACGCCATGAAGATGCAGCAGCCCTCTCAATCGTTTGACGGCGTGATGTGTGCGTACGGCATGCGCAACATCGACGACAACGCCCTCGTCCTTCGCAAGATCCGGGAGATGTTGAAGCCCGGAGGGCGCCTGGTCGTTTTGGAATTCTTCAAGCCCGAAGGAATTTTGAGCAAGCTCTTCAATGCCACTTACTCTCAAGTGGTCATCCCCACGTTGGGCCGTTTTATCTCCGGCCACCCCGAGGCGTATCGCTATCTCCGCGACTCCGTGCGCGGTTATTATACGCCGTCCGCTTTTTGCGAACTCTTGAAGTCCGCTGGCTTCGTCCATGTGAAGGCCAAACCCCTCACGGGCGGCGTTTCGCATGTGGTCACGGCGGAGGTTGCGGCATGAGGTTGGTCATCGGCATCAGCGGAGCCAGCGGGGCGATCTATGCGAAGCGTCTGCTCGTCGCCCTGAAGAAGACGCCCCACGAGGTGCATCTGACGGCCACCGAAAACGCCTTGGAGATCGGGCGCGAGGAGGCGGGCGTCGATTATAAGGAATGCGGCTATCGATTCTACGGCCATCGTGATTTCACGGCGCCCTTCGCCAGCGGCTCGGCCAAGTATGACGCGATGGTCGTCATCCCGTGCAGCATGGGCACCTTGGGGCGCATCGCGCACGGTTATTCGGACGATCTACTCGCCCGGGCCGCCGACGTTTTCTTTAAGGAGAGACGGAAAGTCATTCTCGTTCCCCGGGAAACGCCGTTCAGCCTGATTCATATCGAAAACATGAAGTTGGTCACGCTCGCGGGTGCGACGGTCATTCCGGCGATTCCTTCGTTTTATACCAAACCGAAAACGATTGAAGAAGCGGTGGATACCGTGATCGCGCGCGTGCTGGACCACCTCGGCGTCGACAACCACCTGAGACCACGATGGCAGGAAAGCTGATCGCCAAGCTCCGAAACCTGGCCGACCTCGTGAAGATCTCGCACACGATCTTCGCCCTCCCCTTTGCGCTCGCCTCGATGTTGGTCGCCGCGCAAGGGCTGCCTCCCCTGAGACTCTTCGTCTTGGTCGTCTCGGCCATGTTTTTCGCCCGTAACGCCGGCATGGCCTTCAACCGTTACCTCGACGCCGATAGTGACGCCCGCAATCCACGCACGGCAAGCCGCCACATCCCCCGCGGAGTCTTTTCAAAACGATTCGTCCTCGCCTTTGCCCTGACCAACGCGGCCCTGTTTGTCTTTGTAACGCGCGTGATCAATCCTCTGTGTTTCGCTCTCTCCCCGATCGCCCTGATTCTCTTGTTCGGTTATTCTTTCATGAAACGGCTGACTCACTGGTCGCATCTTTTTTTAGGCATGGTCCTGGGGTCCTCGCCGGTCGCCGCATGGGCCGCCGTTCGCGGCACCATCGCCCCGGAACCCTTTCTCCTGGGCGCCGCCGTCATTTTTTGGGTCGCAGGCTTCGACCTCATCTACGCCACTCAAGACTACGACTTCGACCGGGAGGAAGGCCTTCACTCCCTGGTCGTCCGGTACGGCATCTCCAAATCCCTTGTTCTGGCACGATTTTTTCACGTGGCGACCCTCATTCTCTTCATTTTCTTCGGAGTCCGACTTCATTTCGGATTCGGTTATCATTTAAGCCTGATGATCATCGCAGCGCTTCTTTTCTACGAACACTCGTTGGTCAGCGCAAGGGACCTCTCCAAGATCGACGCCGCCTTCTTTAACGTCAACGGCTTCATTTCCCTGATTTACCTTGCTGGAGTTGTTGTCTCATTCGCTCCTTGATAACTTCTCAGCAAATGACTACAAGGCGCCCGGTATGACTCAAACGTTACAACAGGCCCTGCTGAAGGCCGGAATCATTTCAGAAGATAAGCTGAAAAAGGCCGAGGCCGACAAAAAGGCCGCCAAGCGCGCCGCCCAGATGGACCGGAGACCGCCGCAACATCAAGGGTATCAAGGGCAGCGAAGACCTCCGGCACCCGCGCCGAAATCCGCGGCCCCGTCTCAGACGCGGCAGGCACCTCAAGGCCCACACGCTCCCCAGGCTCCAAGACCGCCACAGCAGCCTTCACGACCACCCGTTCGACCGCAAGAAACGCCTCAGAAGAAATCTTTGGGCTTTATCGAAGGCAAACATCTTCACCACATCCGCACGAATTGCGACGACTGCGGCCGCTCGTCTCCCGACGTCGAATATTACGAACACAAAAATAGAAGCTTGGATAAATACTGGCTCTGCGTGAGATGCGCAGATGACCATAACATCCTGGATGAATTCCGTCAGACCATGCAGAGTTCTCACGCCATCAAGGGCGTCTTCCGCCGCAACTACGGTCCGACAAAAATCTTTAGAAAGTAGACTCCCGTCAGAGTTGGTCTGCGTGAACGATCTCGACCCGGACGGCGGCCGTGCCGGTGCGGATCAGATCGATTTCTTGAGCCGCCCCCTTGGAGAGATCGACGATCCGGGAGCGAACGAAGGGGCCCCGGTCGTTGACCGTTACGACGACCGACTTGTCGTTATCGAGGTTGGTGACCTTCACCTTGGAGCCGAAAGGCAGATTGCGATGGGCGCAAGTCATGGCCTTTTGATTGAAACGTTCGCCGTTGGCCGTCTTATGTCCGTGAAAGCCCGGGCCATACCATGAGGCTAACCCCTCCTCCACATGGCTCTGGGATGCCGGGTGGGCATAACTGAGAGACGGGCGATGGCCGGCGCAACCCGAGGCAAGGAAACTACCGAGCAGGAAAAGGCACACTGCGAACCTGTGAGAAACGATCCGATTCATAGGCGTTCCTTTCTTTGTGTCTTTATTAGTGTTTTTTTCCAACTAGCATTCCCCGTTTGATGCGTCCACGATTTCTTTCACCACCCGGGCGTGGGCGTCTGGACATCCTCGAAATCAGCCGCATTATCGCCGGTGTCCCAGCCTGGCTGCTTGCGTTCGAGGCTGTGACCATTAAGGACATCTATCGACGGGCTTCCCTCAAAGGTTGCGAGCCCATTGTCGGCCACAGGAACGACGCCGCCGCCATAGCCCACGGCGTCCATCAGGTCGCCGTTGACGTCCAAGAACTGGACGGTATCCGGACCGTTTGCGGGATCAAAATTATCGACAAAATCGGCTCCACTCACACCCGTTTCCGAAGTCGATCCGTTCTTGGAGTCGGCGATCACATAGAACCCGTCGGCCCGGAGATGCGCGTCCGTGGGAAGCACGACCGTATCGTCCACGCTCCCGTCAGCCCCGTCGACAAAAGCGACCTTGTAACCGCCGATCTCCATGCCCGAGGTTCCGAAAAGTTCGACGAACAAGACCCCGTCGGTATCGCTTCCGACGGCATCGTAATAGATTTCATTGAGAACGACCTTTGGCGCCGGCGTCGGAGACGGTTGGGGTGCCGGGGTGGGCGGCGGAGACACAACCGGCGGCGGCGCCGGATCCACCGGTGGAGGCGGTGCGGGCGTCACAACGACCGGGCTGCTTCCCGGAGTGGGCGCCTCCCGATCGACGAAGTCGACGGAATTATCATTGGTATCAACGCCCGCCTCTCTCCTCTCAAGGCTATGTCCGCTCGCGACATCGATCGCCGGATTTCCCTCGAACGTCGGCAACCCATTCTGCGCCATCGGTTGAATCCCTTCCCCATAACCCACGGCATCCACCAGCTGTCCCTGGGCGTCTACCAATTGCACCGCATCCGGGCCGTTTTGCGGGTCAAAGCTGTCGATCACGTCGGCCCCAAAGACATTACTCGTGGTCGGAGAACCGTCCTTGGCGTCGACAATCAGAAAGAATCCGTCGTCCCGGATCTTTGCGCCCGCCGGAATCTTGATGGAGTCATAGACGCCTCCGTCGGCGCCATTGACGAAATTGATCTTACAGTTTATCAGCGAAAGCCCGGGCGTTCCATAGAGCTCGACGAAGAGGTTCCCGTCGCTGTCGCTCTGCGCGGAATCGTAGAATATTTCGTTCAAGACGACCTGACCGACGACGTCCGCCGTCTCAGGGGTCGATACCGGTCCCGCCGCCGGGTCTCCCGGCGCGGTCGGCCCGCTCCATGTCTTTGAGGGAGCGGATTTCGCCGCATCGGACTCGGAAGACGGCAGGGAATCCCAAAGGGACACGGGGCGCGCCGGAGGGGCGGAACATGCCGCCAAGACGGCGACGGCGAGAAGCAGGACGATGTTGTTCATAGGAACTCCTTAAAAGATTTGTTCGGAAAACCAGCCGCCGGTATCGGCGTCGATGATGGCCGTTACGTGATCAAGCAGAAGTTTCTTCTTCTCGCGAATCGGCAACGGGTCCATGCGTTTCTTCAACTCCTGGGTCAGCCGCCGGCGCGTGAAGTAGGCCTCGGTCACTTGCTGTAGAATGCGATTGCGTTCATTCACCCAGTTGCGCCGCTCCGCGCTGGCCGCGAGCATATCGCGGTTGAAGATCAATTGATCCAGATACCAGAGGGCCTTGACGCCGATCACCGTGCCCTGATTGAAGTTCTGATCGTAGTTGTTTTCGTTGGGCCCCACGAACACGCTGCCGTCGCTGATCGAGACGTTATCGCGGGTCGTCAGACTGACGACGTCTTTCAACTCCCTTTGAAAACCGACCTGCAGCCGCGGCAGGACCGCCGCGATCTTTGTTTTTTTGTCCCAGCCGTCAATCTGAGACTGGTTGTATCCCAGGTAGCGTAGCGTCTCCTCCTGGACTTCTTGGATAGACGGCTCGCGGGCCTCGGCGTTGTGTGGCGCCAAAAAAATAAGAGTGATGAGTAGAATGAACATGAGGGACGTTCCTGCAAAACAAGTGCCAGGTTCGTTTCATCGAAAAAGCGAGCGGCATCGTGGAAACTCGTTTGAATAGCGGACACAGGCGGACTGAATTTCGAACGTTCGCTTCGCCATCGTTGTCTTTGTCAGAAGAAGCCGGAGTGGCACGATCCTTGCTGGCAAGAGCTCATGAAAGAATTGCTTCCCCTCTTGGCCGTTCTTCTAGCCTCCTGCTCTCCGATCCGTCCCATCGACAATCCGTTCGCGGTCTCGGGATCAGCCCCGGCGGCGCATGCGTCCCCGCTTGCCCTGCTGCGCATAGAAGTCATCGACGTCGGCCAAGGAGACTCGACGCTCCTGATTGGCCCTACCGGAAAGACGATGCTGATCGATGCCGGCAAAACGGGTGAAGGCGTTGCGGCCGTTCTCCCGGCTTTGAACGCCCTGGGAATCGATCATCTGAATTGGATCGTCGCGACGCACTACGACGCCGATCATATCGGAGGACTCTCCGAGGTGGTGGAGGGCCCGGATCAAATTTTGGGGACGGAGGACGACTTCCTACCGACGTCGGATTGGCTCGACCGCGGGGATGCGACTGATAAATCAACCGCCACCTACAGGAACTACCTGGACATCGCCGATCCCTATCGCAGCGAAGCGATGCCGGGGATGGTATTCGACCTCGGCGGAGGCGCCTCGGCCGAGGTGATCGTCGTGAACGGCAATTATTCCGACGGACGAACGATTCCCCTGAATCCCGATGAAGAGAATGAAGCCTGTATCGGACTCCTGATCCAGTATGGCCGTTTCAAATATTTCACCGCCGGCGACCTGACGGGCGGCGGCAGCCCGGGCGGCTGGGACACGAAGGACATGGAAACAATCGCGGGCGAGATCGTCGGAGGCATGGACGTCCTGCATGTCGGGCATCACGGCAGTTCTTCGAGTACAAACAAAACTTTTCTTGAGGAAATCACACCGGAGGCGGCGGTGATTTCGGTCGGGAAAGACAACGATTACGGACATCCCACGGAAGAGGTCCTGAACCGCCTCATGAACAACAACGTCACGATCTACCGAACGGACCAAATGGGAACCATTGAGATCCAAACAGACGGGAATCGCTATGAAATAGCGCCGCGTTAGTTTAAAAGATTTTGGAAATTGATCTCATGACGGAAAAACAAAATTACACCCTCCGGCAGCTCGTCCTCTATTTCCTCCGTTTAGGCGCCATGGGTTTTGGGGGACCGGTGGCACTGGTCGGATATATGCACCGGGATCTCGTGGAGGAACGAAAGTGGATCTCGAATGATGACTATAAGGAAGGTCTCGCCCTAGCCCAATTGGCCCCCGGTCCCCTCGCGGCGCAATTGGGCATTTATTTAGGCTACGTGGATTATGGAATCCTCGGGGCCACGTTAACGGGTCTCGCCTTCATACTGCCGTCCTTTCTCATGGTGGTCGCCTTGGGTTTTGCCTACAAAATCTATGGCGGCTTGAACTGGATGCAGGCGGTCTTTTACGGCGTGGGGGCGAGCGTCATCGGAATCATCGCCCACAGCGCTTACAAACTCACCCAAAAGACGATCGGAAAAGACAGGCTTCTGTGGCTGCTCTACCTCGTGGCGGCGATTGTCACGATCGCCACGGAGACGGAGAGTGTTTTTCTTTTCCTGGGTGCCGGCGTTTTAGCATGGCTCATCAAGGAGCCGCCGAAATTTTCGAAATTCACGAGAAGCGTTGGCGGATTTATCCCGCCGTCTTTGTTGCCATTCCTCATGGGGACTCCGCCTGCCGACAACGCCACTTTGTTGAAAATCGCCGGGTTCTTTGCCAAGGCGGGGGCGATGGTCTTCGGCAGCGGCCTCGCCATCGTCCCCTTCTTATATGGCGGCGTGGTCAATGAGTACCACTGGCTGACTGTGAAGCAGTTTCTCGATGCCGTCGCAGTCGCCATGATCACGCCGGGACCCGTCGTGATCACGGTGGGATTCATCGGTTTCCTCGTCGCGGGATTCACGGGCGCCAGCCTGGCGGCCCTTGCCACTTTTTTGCCGTGTTATCTATTTACGATCATCCCGGCGCCTTATTTCAAAAAGTACGGGAAGCGACCGGACATCGCGGCCTTTGTCGCCGGCGTCACGGCCGCCGCCACCGGCGCAATCGCGGGCGCCGTGGTCATCTTGGGACGCCGGTCCATTTCCGACATCCCCACCGCCCTTCTGGCGCTCGTAACGGTGACACTTCTCTTCAAGACCAAAAAGATCAAGGAGCCGATCATCGTACTGGCCGCGGCGCTCATCGGGGTTCTTATTTTCCCATGGGTTCACCATTAGGAAAGAAGCCAATCATGAAAGGAAGCCGTTGGCTGGTCGTGCCGGAACCATCCCGCGGCGATGCGGCCCGTCCGGTGGCGATCGAGAGCGACAAGACACCGGCCGATATCGGCGTTCACGTGATTCGCTTTGTGCCCTTTTTGGGGACGAGCGATCTCGTCGACGTCGTTGCATGAACTCCCTACAACGGGGTCCTGCCGGACCGTGAACGCAGGAAAGTAACTCTTCTTTCAAATTCGCCGACTCCCCGATATACTACCGGCCTCTCTTAGAGGAGGTTCCATGAAGCGATGGGCAACTTACTTTTTTGCGGCGGCTCTTTTCGGAACGCTGCTCTTCCATGCCGTCTGCAATCAGACGGGCGGTGGGAGCGGAACAGGTTCCGGCTCGGGAGGATCAACTTCCGGAGGGTCTTCGCCGGGAGGTTCGAGTTCCGCCTGCACCCTCAGCGGGGCGGGAACCGGCCCATCGGGCAATAATCCTTCCGACTTTCCGAATGCCGCGGGGATCAATTTTGCGGCGTTTCCCGTGGATCCGGGCAATTGCACCGGCACGCATACCTTTTATGTCGCGACGACGGGCTCCGACGGCAATCCGGGTACGGCGTCTCAACCCTTTCGATCCATCCTTCACGCCCTGGAAAGCGCGGCCGGCGGCGACGCCGTGATTGTTTCAAACGGCACCTACTCCGAGAGCGACACCCTGACGCTCGACAAACCCAACCTCCGTCTCTGCGCCGCCGGCGGCGAAAGCGTGACCGTGACGCCGGCTTCGAGTTCCATCCACTATGGATTGATCGTCGCCGCGGATGGGGTTCTCATCGACGGGATCCATACGACCGGATTCCTGTCTTCCATCACCTTGAGCGGAAACAGCGGGGCCTTGGTCAGCAACATCATACTCAAGAACCTAACCGTCACGGCCGGCGGCACGGATTTCAAAGACGGCATCACGGCGCCTGCGGGGCCGGTCAACAATCTCCTCATCAAGAACGTCCTCGTCAAGAACGCGACACTCGGAATCAGTTGCAATAACGGCCCCTGCAAGAATTGGCGGCTCGACGGCGTCTCCGTCTGCAACGACGCCAACGACGTCGGAGGCTCCGGCGGCGACGCCATCGCGATCGAGGCCCAAGACGCCGATCCGTCCACAAATATTCTGATTTCCAATGCCGAGGTCACGGGGGCCTCGGCGGACGGAATCGACGTCAAAGGAACCCACATCGCGGTCTTCAACGCGAACGTCCATGACAATCTCAGAAACGGGGTCAAGTTTTGGCGGGGCGGAGACCTGGTGAACTCCTTCGTCGTGGGCCATGGGGCCGATGCCGAGATCGTCTTCGATCAGGCGGGGACTTATCGAATAGTAAACTCTCTCATCGCCTACCAGAACGTCAACACCGATGGGACCCTGCGCGCCGACAGTTACACGATGACCGTTTGCTACGATCATCCGTCGGATGCCTGTCCCGTCTCCATCATCAACTCGGTCTTTTTCAACAACGCCGGCAGCATCTTTCTCACGCCCGGAACGACCGCCACGATTCAGAACAACCTTTTGGGAAACTCTCTGAACGACATCATCATCGAAAAGAATGGGACGAGCATTCAAGAGACCGACAGCGTTTCGACCCTTTCGTCGATCGCCACCGCCTCCGAGAATCTGGCTTTCACGACGAACCCAGGCTACGCGAACGCCGGCGGCCGCGATTTCACCTTCGGAGCGGCAAGCCCTCTCAAGAACGCCGGCACCGTGCCCGCCAGTTTTCCGTCTTATGACTTTCGAGGGAACTCCAGGAACCAAGGTGGAGCGCCGGATCTCGGGCCTTTGGAGTTATTCTAGCTTCCACTAAGATAGCAACCGATTGAAAGGTTGACTCCCCCGCATTTCCAAGAATAATGCATCGCAATGATGTTGGCGCGGTAGCCAAGTGGTAAGGCAGCAGTCTGCAAAACTGCTATCCGCGGGTTCGATTCCCGCCCGCGCCTCATTTCGCACCGGACCGGCAAAGCCGGATCCGGTGCTAGAAACAAGAGGAGATACCGCTCTCCTCTTGTTTATCTCCATCTGAAAAATATTACGAACGAACGCCCGGGTGGTGGAATCGGTAGACACACAGGACTTAAAATCCTGTGCCCCCAAAGGGGCGTGACGGTTCGAGTCCGTCCCCGGGCACACTCTGGGCAGTATGCCAAGAACCGTAGGTTCGACAGCCGAACACAAAATAATAGATTATGAGAAAAATTTATTTAGATTTCAATGCGAGTACTCCCATTTTACCAACAGTGGCAAAGGCCATGGAACCCTTTCTCTCGGATTATTATGGTAATCCATCGAGCAGACATTGGGCCGGCCTTCCCGCGAAAGAAGCGGTGGAAAATGCCCGAAGCCAGGTGGCTGGATTGTTAGGCTGTCTACCCGAAGAAATCATCTTTACCAGCGGGGGAACCGAATCGAACAATCATGCGCTGAAAGGCGCCTTCTTCAAACATCGGGATCACGGCAACCATATCATCACCAGCCAGGTCGAACATCCTTCCATCCTGCAACCCTGCCGATTTTTAGAAAGGCACGGGGCTGAGATCACTTATCTCCCCGTCGATCGGCACGGCAGAGTCGATCCGGAAGATGTGAGACGCACGATAAAAAAGAAAACGATTCTCATCACCATCATGCATGCCAATAATGAAGTCGGAACGATTCAGCCCGTTGTTGAAATCGCAAAATTGGCGCGTGATCGAAATATCTTTTTTCATACGGACGCCGCGCAATCGGCAGGAAAAATTCCGACAAAAACAGATGAATTAGGTGTGGATATGATGTCTTTAGCGGGACACAAACTTTATGCCCCTAAGGGAGTGGGAGCGCTTTATCTCCGGAAGGGGACTCAAATTGAACCGCTTATCCATGGGGCCGGCCACGAAGAGGGTCGACGAGCGGGCACCGAGAATGTTCTGTTGGATGTCGGATTGGGTGCAGCCTGCGAAATAAGTGGAAGGTGGTCCGGAATGGGCCAAGTCGAGCAACTCCGTGATCGATTTTGGGAGATGCTACAGAAGGAATTCGGAAACGGCGTCGTTTTGAATGGGCATCCCACCGAACGATTGCCCAATACCCTCAACGTCTCTTTTGTCGGAAAAGTCGGCTCGGAGATTCTGTCGGAATTAAAAGAAGTCGCCGCTTCGACGGGTTCGGCCTGCCATGAGGGCGCCGTCGAGCTCTCCCCTGTTCTAAAAGCCATGAGAATTGCGCCCGAAATAGGAATGGGAGCGATTCGTTTCAGCTTGGGCAGATCCACCACCTTGAATGAAATCGAGACGGTCGTGGGTCGCCTCAAGGAAGTGCTCAGATGAAAACCCTGTTTATTCTAAACGACGCTCCTTACGGGACCGAGAGAAGTTATAATGGCCTTCGCCTTGCCGGGGCGCTCTCCAAACGCGAGGGGGACGAGGTGAAAATTTTCCTCATCGGCGATGCGGCCTCTTGCGCGAAGAGGGGACAAAAGGTGCCTTCGGGGTATTACAATATCGAAGTCATGCTGAAAAATGTCGCCCGGAATCGCGGGGAAATAGGGGTCTGCGGAACCTGCATGGACGCGAGGGGAATTTCTGAGGGGGAATTGGTGGAGGGAACAAAAAGGAGCACCCTTGAAGAACTGACGAACTGGACCTTATGGGCCGAGAAGGTCCTCATTTTCTAGGAGATAAAGATGGATCAGCCCAGGACAGTCCTAATTTTAGGAGGAGGCGTCGGCGGGGTGGTAAGCGCCTGCCTCTTGCGAAAACTCCTGCCGAAAAAAGATCGGATCCTTGTGATCGATCGGGAAGCGGAGCATCTCTTCCAACCCTCGCTCCTTTGGCTCATGATCGGCGATCGAAAACCCGGGAATATCTCGCGGCCTTTGGATCGTCTGAACCGAAAGGGAATCGAGTTCATCCGCGGCGAGATCGAGCAAATCAACCCCCAAGAAAAATCGATTCGGATCGGAGGCCGAGAAATCAAGGGGGATGCCCTGGTGATCTCCCTCGGGGCGGAATACGCGCCGGATTCGATTCCCGGCCTGGCTCCCGGCGGGCACAATCTTTATACCCTTGATGGAGCCAAGGAGATCCATGATCGGCTTTCCCGCTTTGAAGGAGGGCAAATCGTGGTCCTCACGGCGGTCCCGATGTATAAATGCCCGGCGGCTCCCTATGAGGCCGCCATGCTCCTTGAATATGATTGCAGACGCCGGAAAATTCGGAAAAAGACCCAAATCGATCTTTATGCCGCCGAGCCCGGTCCGATGGGGACCGCGGGACCTGAAGTTTCCGCGGCGGTTCGGAAAATGGTTGAGAGTCGGGGCATTTCCTACCATCCCAATCATCAGGTCACCGAGGTCAAACCTCAAGAACGGCGGGTCTTATTTTCTAACGGCCGTGAAGCGCATTACGATTCCCTTTTCTACGTCCCACCCCACCGTCCCCCGAAGGTGGTTCGGGATGCGGGGCTGGTCGGCGAGAGCGGTTGGGTTTCCGTGGACCGGCATACCCTCGAGACTTCCTATCCCTTCGTCTTTGCAATCGGGGATGTCACCGCCATTCCGCTTAAAATGGGAAAACCCCTTCCCAAGGCGGGGGTCTTTGCCCATGGTCAGGCGGAGGTGGTGGCCCACAATCTTGCCCATCAATGGACCGGAAAGGGCGAAACGAAAGCCTTCGATGGCTTTGGAGAATGCTTTATCGAAATCGGCGATCACCGGGCGGGTATGGGGAGCGGAAATTTTTATGCGGAACCCACTCCGCAAGTGACGATAAAAAAACCGGGCATCCGATGGCACCTTAAGAAGGTAGTATTCGAGAAATATTGGCTGCGAAGATGGTTGTAATCGAGGTTTGGCCGTCAACACTCGTGACCTGCTTTTTTTGATTGAACCCTTCTTCTTCCTCTGCAACAAAGCAGACGCGATCATCCGGTTTCGCACGACATGAAAAAAACAGCCGCCTTCGTTTTAACCGCCCTCGTGGGGATCGCTTTCGGTCTCTTCCTGAACGACCTCGCGCACCGCTACACGAGCTGGCTCTATCAGGTTCATTACGGGGAAACGCTGGAGATGGGATCGATCTCGGTCCCGCGTTTTTTTGCGGCCCCCATCTACGGCACGATGGGATTTTTCAGCGCCCTTTACGCCTTGGTTTCGGCCGGTGATTCGAGGAAAAGAATGGGCTCCGGTCTCTTGTTCTATGCGTCGGGGGTCGCGGCCGGTTTTGGCGTCGTCTTGGGGATCCATCCCCTCTTTCATCGCTTGGCAACCGACCTATCGGGAGACAGCGCGTTCAAGATTTATATCGGCCTCGATGTCTTTGTCTCGCCTTTGGTCGTCTTTGGAACGGCCATCGTCCTTGTGCGATGGTTCCTCGTCGTTGAGCGTTCTACTTTTTCCTGGACGCAGCGCGCGAAAGGGTTTCGCGGATCGCTTCGAGGGATTGTTCCGGCGCAAAAAGATTCCACCTCTTCCGGAATCGCGACCGGATCCACGCATCCCTCTCGATCGCCGCCAAGAGCCCCATGACGAGCGAAATCGAGCTGAGGTGCTCTTGCCTCATCTCATCGTCCACGTCCGCCCCCATTTTTTCCTGGACGATCTCGAAGACGGCGACCGGGGCCCAGTGCTGGTTGAGCGCCGAAATGAGGAACTCGAGATACCCTTCCAACCCCTCGCGCTCCACCTTATCCAAGACGTCCTTCTTCCGGGAAAGATTCTCGTCGGGACGCCCGAACGGGACTTCAAAAAGACGCTTGAGCAATTCGGGATCGGAAAAGAGAAGATCGACGTGTCCACGCGCCAACGACCGTTCCGCCTGACGAAGCTCGGCCCGCACGCGCACGACGGCCTCATCGAATCGAAATCGCCGCAAAAGCTCGCGGGACCGGAGCAGACGCTCCGAAACGTCCTCAACCGGCACCTCCTGAGGCGCCCCCTGGTTTCCGCTGATCCGCGTCATCAGCCCGTGGGCTTGTTCCAGGACGAGAACGCGAATTTGCGCGCCATTGACCTGCTGGAGAAGGGCGGACAGACTTTCAAGTTGAGGGACAAACGGAAGGGCCATGAATTTGTCCTCGTCACCATGGAATGAAAGTTGCGATAAATTTGACGCGACACGTCAAATTTGAGTTCCCTTCTTTTTTGCCTCAATTCTTTGGGCACTTTCCTAAATCCTATGTTATTTTGCTTCCATGTTTGAAAACCTGGATCTCCAAAAAATACTCAAGACGGCCCTCAAGAACGGCGGTGATTTCGCGGATATCTACGCGGAAGACGCCGAATCCATGCAAATCATCGCGGAACAGAAAAAACTGGAAAAGGTCAGTCCGGTCCTCGACCGGGGAATCGGAATTCGGGTCTTATGGAACGACAAGACGGCCTACGGATACACGAACGACGTTTCGG
>Ga0315281_10008917_pt1 | contig 13976 bp, 9 predicted proteins | sample YL17G07_0_MG_FD_204540 | JGI IMG/M metagenome (GOLD analysis project Ga0315281, IMG submission 204540) | Sediment microbial communities from Yellowstone Lake, YNP, Wyoming, USA - YL17G07_0 | ecosystem: Environmental > Aquatic > Freshwater > Lake > Sediment | place: USA: Wyoming | collected...
AAGGACGGCACCTCTCTCAGCGGGCCGAGAGTTTCCAATTCGTTGATAACCGTCTGCTCATCGCGAGAGAATGCCTCCAGACTTACGAAAGTCTGTCCCTGACGTACCATTTCCTCGGCCAGCCGGACGAGGACGGATCGGTACTTCTTTTCTTTAAGAAATGCGAGAAAATCGTATGACTTAGACACGCCCCGGAGTCCGACGCGAAGGGCCTCTTGAACTTCGGCGCATAAACGATTGATATTATTGACATCATGCGGAGAAAAAGCGTCCAACCAATGCGTAACGCAGAGACAATACTCCAACACTCCCTCCGGCGTGGCCGGTTCGATGCGATAGGGTAATATGTGTAATTTATTGTTCATTCCCATCAAGATTTCTCGGGGAATGTGTTCGGACTCATTGACCCGCCGGGAAAATACCAAGACCAACACTTTACACTCTTTGATGGCTTTGACGATCTGCTCGGCCCAAAGAGAACCGGGCGCGACGTCTCGGGGCGCCATCCAGCAAGAGATTCCTCTGGATTCGAGAGAACGGCAAATTTTCTCGGCAACGCCGCGATCAACAGTGCAATAGCTGATGAAGACATCATGTGGCATGGCTTAGAACCTCATCGACAGACAAGATTTGAGGATATAAATTATTTCCCTTTGTACTAACATTATAATACTCGAATGATTCGTATATCGCAATGGGATATCTAAATCCAATATTCGACCAAGGGGTGGAGAAAATCTCAGGATTTGCTTTTTGCACCCGACCATACAAGGAATTTCTTTATCGTAGCTTTCCCCCTTTTCCATCGTAAGAAATCATACTCCGCGATAAAAGAGGCTGTCAAGATGAAGCGAAAAGCGTCCGAGGGCTCTACGAAGATCATCATTGGCACCCGAAGGGCCGAATATCGGTCGGAGGACCGCGCCGGCGAGCATGAGAATTAACGAAATATTTAGCGCCGCACTGGCCAATGATGATAGCGACGGCGGCTTCTTGCTAACAATCGCCATCAAGGGCTAGTCGTAGAAGGGAAAGGGGAAAGGTGGGGGCAGGAGGGGGGGCGAAGGGGAAGGGGTGGGAATAGGAAATAGGAAAGACTTTCAATGTATTTTTTCAATGCGATAACCGAGGGCGATAATTGCCTTGAGTGTCTGTAACGCAGTTTGGCGGTCATATTCCTTTTCGGATTCCTGTAATTCCTCATAAGGAACCAGATCGGGATGTTCTTTATTAGCATCATCTCGTTTTGGACCGAATATCCATCCCTCGGCAATTCTTCGCTTAGCCCATATATCATGAGAGTTCTTCGCTAGCAACTCCGTGAGACGAAGAATCTCTTCCATTAGCTTTATTTGAGAGGTATCGATGGGTTTAGGTTGATAGGACAATGGATACTCCTTTATAATTTTCTCTGGGGAACGCCTATTGACTTACTTCTTCTTTATTTATCTTCCTTATGTTTACGTAAAAGCTTAGCGCAAAGTAGAAAAAGATGTCAATCAATATCGCCTATGACGCACATAACTCATAAGAATTGTAAGAGTTGTGGCTATTGACAACTGTTCAGCAGGAGAGCTAATATAAATTCAATTTTCGTAGCATGGTTCGTACGGCATGAAGGGAACAGCTAAAGAGCAAAGGCAAAACGACGATGTCCAAAATGGTTCCTCGCGGCTGCGGAAGGGAATAAGAGAATGAAGATTCCTGAAGTGGGAAACTGGCTTGAAATTCCGCTAATGCGAACAAGAGAGCTTCTAAAATCGGCAAGTTTCTATGAAACAGAATGAGCCTTTGAATCCTGAGCGTCGTTCAAGTTGGCAACTGTGGCTAGGTGCCGCAGTCGCCTTGGCCGTCATTATTTTCGGTGTCATCGGTTTTTGGAAATACGAAAGTGCCGCCGGCCGCGAAGGCCGTCCAGATTTTTTCTCTGTGCTCTATCACACGTGTCAATTGTTTATCATACATACTCCTCACTTGGATGGCACTTTGCCCTGGCAATTGCACTTAGCCCGGTTCCTGGGCGCTTGCCTTTTCTTCGCGGCTGCGATTACGGCTTTTCTGAAGGTGTTCCGCGACGAATTATTATTTCTCCGGTTATGGCTGCCTTGGAGACGAGGTCACGTGGTCATTTGCGGCTTGGGCGACCTGGGACTTCGTTTGGCCGTCGACGGTCGGCTACGCCGCAAATTTATAGTTGACATCGAGAAACACGGGAAACAAGCTTCCTTTGAGCAAGCTCGCAAGGCTGGCGTTCTTTTACTGGCAGGAGATGCTTGTGACACGGCTTTACTCCGGAAAGCGCGTGTCGGCCGCGCAGAGTTCATAGTCGCGGCCTGCGATGATGATCAGACAAACGTAGCCGTTGCCTCTCTTGTTGGCCAGTTTGTCGCTCCGGATTCTCGTCGCGAAGCTCCCCTGATCTGCCGCCTGCTGATTAGAGATCCCAAAGTCCGCCAGCTCTTGAATAAAGAAACTATATTTCCTGGCGTCGGGATTGATTATCGCATCAATTTCAGCGATTTGAATCCGGACGATACAGCTTCCAGACAGGCCTTGCGCCTCTTCCCGCTCGATTTTATTCCTGTCCGCGAAAATGATGAGACCATCGTGCACCTCATCATCCTCGGCTTTGGTTCAATAGGCCAAAGCTTTGCCCTTCATGCCGCTCGGATGGTGCACTTGGCCAATGAAGTCGATAAAGGAAAACGTCTTCGGATAACGATCGTGGATCGAGACCCAAAGAATGGTTGGATAGACTTTCAATCACGCTATGGGGCCTTGTCCAAGGTGTGTGATGCGGATTTCACTGCAGGCCATCCTGACGATCCTGGCTTCATTGCCTCGATGGTTGCTTTTTGCCCGCCTCCTGGCAGCCAAGATGAGCTAGTGACATATGCTATCTGTTATGATGACGACCAGATCAATCTCCGCTTGGGCCTTGAATTGTCAAAGGCACCTGCGGATTTTCCCGTCCAAGTCCTTATCCATCAAACGATGCGGTGCGGTTTTGCCGCTTTGTTTCCCAAGGAGGGCCACGGTTCAGGACTTGGGCCTCGCGTTCATGCTTTTGGGATGCGCGAAGATATTTTCACATGGGATATTTTGCTGCGCGAGAGTGAAGATGTGCTCGCTCAGGCCTTGCATGAGGATTTTCGGGAAAAACGAGAGAAAGAGGGAAAGCCCGATGCTGAGAATCCCGGCTGGGATAAACTGAGCGAGGAGTTCAAAGATTCCAACCGTCAAGCTGCCGATCACATTCCTGTAAAGCTTCGCGCCCTTGGCTACCATGAGGAAATCCTCCGCAGCGACAAACAAAGGATCATGGGATTTACGGACAACGAACTTCTCCTGCTTGCGAAAATGGAGCATGCCCGCTGGTGCGCTGAACGATGGCTGGCAGGCTGGATTTTTGGTCCAGTCACGGATCGTCCGCGCAAGATCAGCCGCTACCTCAAGGAATGGAATAAGCTTTTGCCTGAAGAACAGAAGAAGGATTTTGAACAAATTCGCGCAATTCCGAATGTCCTCTACCGCGCGAGGCGCGGTATCTACAGATAGGAACGCAGCAAAGTGTCCCTTAATCTACAAGCCACGATCCCGAGCCGGCCAAAGGCGCGCGGCCAAGTATCTTCTCTCCTGTAAAACTGGACTACCGTCCAGAAACCCAGAGATCGCCGGCGTTTGGAGGAACTCTTACGGCTAGACAAAGTCATCAATGCGGTCTTGATCCTTAAAGATAAACGCAAACCCATCTGGACGTACAGATCCCGGACATGGGCCGAGAAGGCCCTGGAGGAATGGTGTGCGTTGGCCCGGGCCGTTAATCATCAGGCTGTGACCAAGTTTGCCCAGACATTGTGTCGCTACGGGTATGGAATCCTGAATCCCTGCGAGTATCCGATTCATGCCGGAAAACTGGAGGAGATCAATAACAAGATCAAAGTCATCAAGCGGAAGGCATATGGCTTCCACGACATCCGCTACTTCTCCTTGAAAATTATTCAAGCTTTTACCAACTAATCGGGAGATAAACCTTATTTTTTAATTTGTTATAATAATAGCAATTTCGACCAGTTAGAGGATATTGCCAAATGGGAAAGATAATAAATTTATTAATATTTCTTTTAGTCGCCTTTAATCTGTTTTGGATTGACTGTAGAAGACCTGGGAGATTTAAAAGTTCAAGAGTTGGGCCAACTTCAAAGGTTGTATTAGCTGCCTTAAATGCCGCAAACAAAGGAGAATATTTAAGAGCAAATTCTTATTGTATTCTTAACTTTTCTCAAGAAGGAGAATTTGGAACCATAATGAGTTTTGAAGGATGGCATAATCTTACTAAAAACGGATCAATTAAAAAAAATGAGGTCTTGGAAGAAAAGGTATTCGGCGAAAAAGCAACTGTATTAATTAAAATTAATTACAAAGACGTAAATATTAACGAACCAAAAAAATGTAAAATAAGCTTAGTTAAAAAAAAGAAATATTGGATTATTTTTGATCTTAGTGAATTGTCACGTGAGGAACAAAGCGTATAATTTTCTTTTTGGACTTTTGCTCTATCAAAATATCGTTTTCAAAATAAATGGTCTTCTTTCCAAAAGAGAATTTCTCACAACTTTCCGCGTCGGATCAAACCCATAAGAAATTACATTTAGTATATAATCGGCTCATCGTTTCTCCATAATTGCTAATTTTTCTTCTCTCTGCAGCGCTGCGCCAAAGCGTTCGTTTTCCTGTTGACAGTACCGTTTGACTTGACAGGGTCCGCAGTATTTTCTTTCCCAGATTTCTTCGATTATTTTTCCGATTCTCTTAATCATCCGGTCGTCCCTTGTGAAAAAGCCGAATTCGAAATTGCGCTTATTCTTGTCTTTGTGGCCCATTCCTGCGCCGGTCAAGTTGGCGCTGCCGAGATATAGCTTAGCGCCGTCCACGAGGACCACTTTCATATGATTTCGCACGCAGATACGGATCGAGAGGCCCCGGAGAGATTGCCGGAATGTTCTCAGGCTACTTAAAAACGGTCTTGATGGATTTCCTGCAAGCAGAAGAAATATTTTGATGCCCCGAGCGATTAAACCGTCGGCTAATTTCATGAACGGGGCGTATTCCCCCTGCCCCATCTCGACAATAGTCTGTTTGACGAGCGCCGTCGCGATGAGCACAGAATGTTGCGCTCGCGGAATATCCATCCTCATGATCCGCTCGTAGATTTGTTCATTAGTGAGCAATTCAAGCTCGACGTTCATAAGGAATTCCTATGCATTTTGGATTTTCGCTTTCAAGAATTGGACGAGGGCATCGATATCCGATTCCTTCCGGTCTTTGGAGCTGGTCACCCACGAAACCTGAACGCGTGTCAGCACTCCCGACTCCGAAAGTACCAGGCAATCTCCCCTTCCTTGCAGCGAAACGGCGTCGGAGCAATCTATGATGAGCTGACTGCCACTCTTGGTTTTTGTTTTGAAAGCGATCCCCGTCAGGAGGTTGGCCTTGATGGATGTCGATATAACTTCATGCGTGGGATGCTGTGTAGCCAGGATAAAAAACATGTTGAGAGCTCTCGCCTCGGCAATCAGTCGAATTAGTTTATTACTGTCATAGCCGGAAAATTCATCCACTATGGTCAAGAGCAGAGGAAATTCGATATCCGGTTCTTGGATTATGCGTTGCTTCCTTTTCTGTAGTTCATTCCATAAATTCTCTACAAGCGCCGTAAAACCGGCTGGACTCGTGACAACGTCTTGCCACAAATGCGGTAATCCTCGATAGCGCGAGAATTCGATGGCTTTGTGATCAGCGAGGGCGATGCGGACTTGGGACGGCGGGTAGCGAAATATAATCCCGAAAATGATTGAATGGAGGAGGACGCTCTTCCCTCCTCCCGTTCCCCCGCCGACAAGAATATGCTTGGCATTTTTGATCGGCAACTCGAAAGGCATCCCGTCCTGACGGCGGCCGATGAGGTAGGTCGGCGAAGTCGATAACGGGGCTGATGGTGAAATCTCCCTTAATAGTGGCTTGATAGGGACATAACACCTCTCTTCCGGGAGAAGCGGGAGCTCCACACGGACGGTCGTGCCGATATCGATTCTTACGGGAGCACGCCCTATTGCAATTCCGATATCTTGAACGGCCTTTTCTACATTACGTACAGGGACGGATTGGCCGTCGGCTCGTAAGTATTCAAGGGCAATGCTGTTGAGACCGAGCGCGGATGAAATTTCAGCTGTTCTCAGGTTGACATGGGATGTCCGTTTCACGATTTCGGCGACCTTTTGTTGAATGATCGGTATTTCGGTCAGGAGCTGATCGCGAAAATCGTTAAAATCTGACGGCTCGGGCAAAATTTCTAAGGGCAAAGGATTTTTGATATCAGGATCAGGAAGCGGAAGAAATTCTGCCTCATCTTCTTTCGAGGCGGCAAAGCTCTTCGTTGTTGGAATCAACGAAGCCCGATCAGTGGTTTCTGTCGGCTGGCCGAATACACTCGGTTGCCAGGATTTTGGCGTTTTTAAGGGAGGGAGAGAGCTAGATTGACTGCCGTGGTCGGCCTTTGGCGGAAAAATTTTTCGATCGTGAGCATCCTGAGCCAATTTTATTGTCTTTTTAGCAAATCGCTTAAGCATGGGATATGCTTTTTTAAGAAATCTCCATATCTTTTTAAACGGCGCCGTAATTCTCCAGAGGAAGCATCCAACGATAATAATTAAGATCATCCCGAAAAGCCAACCCATAATCGGCCCACCGATGTTTTTTAAATTATCAAAATAGCTAAGGCCAATAAGGCCGCCTTGTGCGGGCGCCCAACCGAAAATCTTGCTCAAGCCTGTGGAGAGCGCCGCGAGTAGGGGAATAGAGAGAAAGGCCCGAATAATATTTCTTCGACGTGTCAGATGGAAGAAATCCCAAAACTGGGATATTCCGACAAACAGAAGGAAGAACGGCAGCGCATATGCAGCCTGGCCCATCAGGGAAAAAAGCGGTTGTGATAAAAAAGATACGAAGACGATAAAAACATTATCCAGGCGAGATTCGAGAATATTGCCATATCTATAAGTGACGGTTCTAAAACAAAAAAATAGAATGATGGCAAGAAAGATGGAAGTCAGTCCCAGATTCTTTCTGAGCTTAGGATGGGCTTTGGTGCCCTTTCGTCTACTTCTTGTTTTTTTTCTTGTTCGGCCGGATTTATACAAATAAGAATCTGCGAGAATATGCCCTTCAGATTTTTTGGGTTCTTGTTCTAGCTTCATTTGCTGATATTCATAGTTTTTATAAATCACCAATATGCAAAAGTCAAATTCAGGCTGGATTATGTCAAGGTAAAGTGAATACCCAGATTTTTCGATTAAACAAACAACACATTGATTCCATTGTAATTACGAGCACACGAAAGGTGTGTGACGACCCGACGAAATCCCTGCGAAACACCGAAGGTGTCGAGGCGGTCCTGTGCTTTTCGTATAGCATTATAAGATTCTTGGTTTCGCTCGGAATGCCTTTCGAATTAGACCGTTGTTTAAAATTGTAAACATGATTATAATCATGATTTAAAATGTCCGAGGAGGGGAAGATATGAAACCTCGACATAAGGCGCTTTTCCTTTTGCTTTTCCTTTTCTATTCATGCGGAAGGTCTCGCCCGGGCTTTGTTAGCATTGATCATACTCAAAGCGAATACGGAAATATCAAAATTATTGTTTATAAAGAGAATCAATTGGCGAAGAACCCTCTGAAAAATGAAAAAATTCGGGTTCTGCTGATCGCAAGAGATTTCTCTTTAAGAACAACCCAGGACGGCATCGTCCCCTTGGAGATTCCTGTTGAGTTGAGGAATAAAATCGACAAAGTCAAAGTCGTTGTGGAAGGCCGTGAGTTTGAAATCCCCTACAAAAAACAAAAAACCATTTTCAGCCGCGACGTACGATGTGAGGCGTTTTCATACAGACGACTTAAATTTATTATTACGCAGAAAAAAATCAGTCAAAGTCCCGAAGATGTAGCGCTTTCCCTGCAAGGGAAACTCGATTTTGAGGGGAGAGTGACGTTTGTCTTTGCCAGAAACATAGAAAAAGACCGGCATACGGGGAACGGCATCATCGAATTTATATTAGAAGACGCCGACGAGATCAAAAAAATCGTTGAACATCCAGAGGTCATGCTCAAATTCGAAGATGGGGAGGTTATTTCACGGAAGCTGAACTTTATTCCGCAGACGGGCAAGGTCGAGCTTAAAAACGTCATCCAAAATGACAATTCATTTAAGGGGGAGTTTTATAATGGAACCTATTTTGAAAAGAGAGTAGTAATTCGCGCTGGATACAAAAAGCCCAACGGAGAATGGTTTGAGGGAGGAATTTTGGGGACACACTTCTATTCAGAAGAAGAAGTAGCTTTGATGCGAGGAGAGAAAAAATCCATCGAAATCTCCTATCGCAAACCGCTTCTGGGAGAATGCGAATTAAAGTATGAAATCAATAAATGAGTTCGATTTTGAAATTCATATGGAGAATATCAGCTTTTTCAATTTTATCAGAGCGCTCTCGCCTCCTTTTTTTCATAAATATTTTTTAAGATGCAGACGGAAGATTGTATGTCTTCACGTTCTTTACTTGATCCTAAGATTGATATTTATTTGCCCATTCACGCGCTTTCTCCTCCAAGAATGTTTTTAAGACACTTACGAAAATAGGTTCTACCCTTATCCGCTTGATGTCTTCCAATTCAATCGTGAACAGGCGCTCATTGACTTTGTTTATGACATTTCTTGTTAGTTCATCGTTGTAGGAGATCGGAGGCTTCGCAATCTGCTGCGCAAACGTGTTATAGGTCAATAAAAACTTGTGGAAATTGGAAATATTTCGGATTCGGATTCCCTTTTTGAGGATTTCCGGCGTCAGGGGAGTTTTCCAATCACCGTCTTGGCCGTCTTCCTTAAAATTTTCGCCGGCGATCATTTGTTCCTGGCTGGCTTTTTTACTGTCTTCTCTCAACTTTTTCTCATCAACGACCAGTCCGTAAGCCACTTCTTCTTTCAACCTGGGGCTCTTGTAAATTTCAAAATTGGTTTTATGTTCTTTGAAAGCTGTGGCTTCCAAAATCATGTTTTTCAATAAATGGATGATTGGGTGCTTTTGATCATAACTGCCGGAAGCGATCCAATCGAAAAGATGGGCCCCGTTTCCTCCCACATAGACGTCCGGCATCTCCACGGGATTGTATTTTTTTTGATCCCTGAGGACTTGAAGAAGCAGGCCGATGTAATACAAAAGACCGCAAAGCCCGATAGTGATGAGCTGAGTGAAATCCTTGACTTTAGAGTCGCCGAGGAGCTTGGGAAGGTCCTCAAGCCATTTTGAGCCTTCATTCACTATAACCGAATCCATCTGGGCGAAGAATGCCATTTGACTTTCTCTCGCATCAATCAAAGATTTTAGAGTTTCTTTATCTTGAATGAATGTTTGAATAAACTCAGGATTTTGATAGAACAAACCGAGGAAGAGCTCTCTCCCAGCTAGACGCAGAGACGTTTGCAGCCGGAGATCATAATCTTCGCCTTTGTTATATTGCCAGATTGAGATATCCGACGTTCCTCCTCCGATATCGATACAGACCGCCCCTTTATGGGTGTTAAGCTCTCTGATGCCTTCTTTGATGTTCGCGAAAAAATGGGCCAAAGATACAATCTTGCTCTTAAATACTGGCGAATCTATCGTGAAAGCCATGCCTGTTTGTTTTTTTACGCGGCTGCAGATATTTTTACAGGTATTAATAAATTCATCTTTCTCTCTATTGTCTAAATATTTTGGATATGAAAATCGCCAACTAATTTCCCTGGCCCCATTTATTTCTTTTTCCCCTCCCGCTATCGCTTCCGCGGCGCACTGCAGGCATAATTGTTCCAAAAAAGCCTCGGCTCGCTTCCGTTCATAGGGTTCGCCCCATTTGAGATCGGACATGACGCCGGCGGCCAAGGCTTTGAATTCCCGATAATTTTGAAGGAAAAAGATGTGTCCATCGATCAGTGGACTTAAATAATTCGGCTCCTTATCAGAGGGAAATTCATGAAAAATGCTCTGGAAAGGAGGGCTGACAGTCTTTCCTGGCAAAAATTCTTCGTAGAGCCTTCGCGTTCTCATTTCATGATTTGATATACTCATGAGCCTCCCCTGCAACTCCATCGGCTTGGGATTAGCATCACTCACGCTAACAGAGGCCATTGTAGTTCTAGTGCCAAAATCTATTCCGATTTTCCATGTTTGATTTCGATTGATTTTGGGCGGAGTTGGTGGATCCAGCAAGATCAGTCCCGCATACTCCGAGGCATCCCAATAACATAACAGCGCCTCCGGAAATCTCTTCATTTTCGTTATTTCGCTGACGATCGCTCTGTGCCGATTTATCAGCCTAACGACGGTTCGTTCCTTTTCGGCATATTCTCCTTCGCCCGATTCCTTTATTACATCCATCGCTTTCTCTTCCGATACTTTCGAAGTATCTTCTAGAACGGTTGAAACATATGGCTTCGCGTAAAATCTTTTGGGCTGGTCATTGGTTGAGCAGTAGAAAAAATAGGATTTCCATTCGGGCAAAGAAAAGTTTGGCCAGATCTCTAAAATCGGCACATCTGGGATTTCTATCACTTCCCCCTTTTTATAATTATAGTCTTTTTGTATTACGAAGGGAATTTTATCTCCGGATAATGGAAGTTCGAGTCTAACAGTTATTAGGTCTTCTTTCTTCAGGAAGCTGATTCTTTGAGATAGATCATAAGAGCTGAAATATTCAAGGATTTCTGGCTTAAACGGCAACAAGAGAGTGATTATTTGTTCTTTATGTTTCAACGGGAGCATGGATTCGGCATCTCTGATGTTAAGTGCTCCAGGAAGAGCGTCTTTCTTCATGATGATATAAAGCTTATCGGTGAAAAATTCCATGTCGCTATATCTTGAAAATCTTGGCTGAAAAGGCCTTTATAAACCTCTCTGCTGTCGAGTCCAAGTTTAATATGAATGTGTATTTTTTACAATATTTATATATTCTTTCTTATTTATATTCAGTCAGTTATGTTTTCAGGCGGATTGGGATATATATGAATGATCTCACAGATCTGAAGAGCGATATAGCACTCATGCTAAATTAAATATTAATAATTTTTTTTATTTTTCTTGACAGTAAAAAAACATTATTGATAATATGAATGCAAATATTTTGCCTGGGAATCGAGAACGTGGCAAAAAAAATATTGGGAATAAAACTTTCTGCGTTTCCCCTTTTTGTTTTGTATTTCTTTTTTTTTCTAGTTTTTGCTACGTGTTCCAAGGCCGTCCGAGTCCCTGCACCTCCTCCGTGGGCTGAAAATGAACAATTGACCTTTTTTTCAGAAAATCCAACCATTGATATCTATCTTGATGCCTCCGCCTCCATGCGAGGGTTCACAACACCCGGCTATCAAACTTATTTTGCGCAATTTATACAAAATATCGAGAGTTCTGTGTTTTCCACGTGGCCGAAAGGAAAGACGAATCTAAAAAAATTCGGGACGCAGGTTTATCCTATCAGCCACGCCGATTTTTTAAACGCCGCCAGCCCGAATTTTTACAACGAGCCGGAAACCAGAATAGATCGTGTTATCGAAGGAGCGAACGCAAGATGTCTATCGCTCATTATAACGGATCTGTTTCAGAATGAAGCAGACACGCTGACGCTTTCCCGATTCATATTTGAAAAGTTTGTGCGCACGGGTCTTGCGGTGGGGATTCTGGGCATTCGAAGCCAGTTTGACGGTATTGTCTTTGATGTCGGCGTCAACGGCCTTCAATTTTCCTATAGATCGACAAATGAGCCGAATAAATTTAGGCCCTTTTATATTTTAATGTTGGGCAAACATGCGGATATTATTCATTACTATGAAAGACTCACGTCGGATTATTTGAACAATTATGTGACGCAATTTAGTCTTTTTTCAAGATATATCGTCCGTACGCTGCCTTCTTTTGATAACTCCAAGGTAGTGAATACGTATCGAATGAATGAAGTACTAAGCCTTCTCGCGTCCGGCAAACGGGATTACCGAGTCAAGCAATTTCGGTTGAGGAGAAATGCGGATATCGGAGCCTTCAAAGTGACCCTGTCCTATAACCGAGAACCTTTCACGATTTATTCCAACCTTAATTTGCTTGAGTATCAAGTAAAGCTGATTAATCAGACGAATCTCGACGGCGCAGTCATCCATGAAGCGGAAAATGCGTTCACGATTAATTCCCTTCAGGTGGACACAAAAGAGATCAATTTCAATATCTCATTCAATGCCACCAATCTTCCATCAAACGCCATTTACTGCTTCGAAGTATCCTTGTATCCCCAGCCTGAAGCCTATAGAATTCCCGATTGGGTTTCAAGATGGAATATGAATACAACCAAGCTCCAGAATTGGATTAACGCGCCGCTGACATTTGAGGGGGATTCCACGCTTAATTTAAAACGATTCGTCGATGAAATTGCCCAAACGACGATTCGATTCCACAAACCGATGCTGGCTAAAGTTTATTTTTATATAAAAAAGGGGTAAAAACCTCTTTCAAGGAGCTAACATGAGAGTTTTGAGAAATATCGTGGGGATCATTCTAATTTCAGCAGCTTTTTTTGTGCTGATTTCCTTGGGCGAAGCGCAACTTCTTAATGATTATGTTTCCGGCGTTTCCGGGCCTATTGAAGAATGGATCGACACGTTCCGGTTCTGGGCAAATGTTGGAGTCGGGACCGCTTTGGGTGCGAGTCTCTTATGGTATATTTTGGCGCAATGGGCTTTCATACTCAATGACTGGAGACGGTCCTCAAAGCGTCTGATCTGGCTGTTGTTTTTCCTATTTCCTATCATCGCCATTATTTTGGGCATTGTCTTTACTCCAACACCCCAGGAAGGCCGATGGTGGCCATACTTTTTTTATGTCGGCAATCCGCTATTATGTTATTACCTCTGTACGCTTTTATTTTCGCCCTCCTCTTTCAAGTATACGCCTCTGGGGGCAAGCAAGATCAGATATTGGTAATTGGCAAAAAGGAGCTAAAGATGAGCTATTACGTCATTGGGATTGGTGGTACTGGGTCCAAATGCGTCGAAGCCCTGACCCATTTTTGCGCCGCGGGGTTGATGCCTCCCGGAGAGCTTTACGCCCTCTTTGTCGATCCGGATAGGTCTAACGGGACCTTGGCACGGGCTGAGATTACATTGGGGCAATATATTAAGTGTCAGGAAATCGCGCTGGGCGAAGTCGAAAAGAATAGGCCAATAGACCTCTTTAGAACGAAAATTACGATTTCAAACCCGGACGTTTGGTCGCCGTTGGGTGATTCCGAAAATCCTACGTTGGAAAATTATTTCAGCTATCCCGATTTGAGATTAAGCGACGAATACGTCGCCAATCTCTTTGATGTCCTATTTGGCGTTTCAGAGAAGACTACGAACCTGAGCAAGGGCTTTCGCGGCCATCCTTCGATCGGAGCGGCCATCATGGGCAAGTCCGTAGCTCTGGAAAATAAGGAACCCTGGATTACTTTTTTAGAACGAATTAAGACGGAGACCGGGATTAAACAAACAGCAAAAATTGTCCTGGTAGGATCTATTTTCGGAGGGACAGGCGCGTCCGGTGTCCCGACGATTGCTAAGCTTATAAGGAATAAGCTTCAGGAATTTGAAATTCAGAACGTGAAAATCGGAGCTGTTTTAATGCTGCCCTATTTTTCCTTTGATCCGGTGCGTAGCGGAGAAATCAGGGCAGATTCATCGAGATTCTTACTCAGTACACAAGCCGCTCTTCAGTACTACCATAATCAAAGATATTTAGATAAATATTTCGACAGCACCTATTTGCTCGGGGACGATTTCCTGAGTCATATCAACAATTCAAGCTTGGGAGGACAAGACCAGATCAATGAACCCCATTTTATTGAATTATTCTCAGCATTAGCCTG
>Ga0315281_10008918_pt1 | contig 13976 bp, 12 predicted proteins | sample YL17G07_0_MG_FD_204540 | JGI IMG/M metagenome (GOLD analysis project Ga0315281, IMG submission 204540) | Sediment microbial communities from Yellowstone Lake, YNP, Wyoming, USA - YL17G07_0 | ecosystem: Environmental > Aquatic > Freshwater > Lake > Sediment | place: USA: Wyoming | collected...
TCCGGTCGCAGACAGCGTGCATGAAGTGGTGCTGTCGCTGACCGTGACCGCGAAGCTTGGCGACAAGACCGCCTACCTAATCGAAGCGCATCAGGCCGGAATTTTTACCGTACGCGGTTTTCCCGAGCACGAGCTGGCGCCGATGCTGGGCAGTTTTTGCCCCAATATCCTGTTTCCGTTCGCGCGTGAAGCAATCTCGGAGCTGGTGGCCAAGGGCGGTTTCCCGCAGCTCATCCTGGCGCCGGTGAATTTTGACGCGTTGTTTGCGCAGCATTTGCAGCGCGCACACGAACAAGGCGCGGACGCCAACGCGGTCCACTAGCCCAATCGATTTGAGCCGTGTCATGACGTCAAGCAATGACGCACCAATCGCGGTTTTGGGCGCAGGCTCCTGGGGCACGGCGCTGGCGCTGTTGCTGGCGCGCAATGGTCGGCGCGTGTTTTTGTGGGGCCGTGACAAGACAATAATGCAAGCTGCCGCGCAGCAGCGGCGCAATTCTCGTTATCTTTCCGATTTTACTCTGCCGGACAATCTGGAACCGACCAGCGACCTCGTTCATGCGCTGGGAGCGGTGCGTGACATTCTGGTAACCGTGCCTAGTAGTGCGTTCCGCGCCACGCTGCAAAGCATCCAGCCGCTGTTACGCGCGGACGCGCGGGTGTTGTGGGCCACCAAAGGGCTGGAGCAAGGTAGCTACAGCTTGTTGCATCAGGTCGTGGCCGACGTGTTGGGGAGCACCATTCCAACGGCAGTGATTTCCGGGCCGAGTTTCGCCGGTGAAGTGGCCAAAGGGTTACCCACCGCTGTCACGGTGGCGTCGCTCGATGCTGAATTCGCCAAGGATATCGTAAGTGCGTTGCACAGCCGCACGTTTCGCGCCTACACCAGCGATGACGTGATCGGCGTGGAAATCGGCGGTGCGCTGAAAAACGTGTTGGCGATTGCAGCAGGAATTTCCGACGGGCTGGGTTTTGGTGCCAATGCGCGCGCGGCCTTGGTTACGCGCGGGTTGGCTGAGATGGTGCGCTTGGGCGTGGCGTTGGGTGGGCGCCGCGAAACGCTGATGGGATTGTCCGGCTTGGGCGACCTGATCCTCACTTGTACCGACAATCAATCGCGTAATCGCCGCCTGGGTTTGGCGTTGGGGCAGGGCAAGACATTGGAGCAGGCACTGCAATCCATCGATCAAGTGGTGGAGGGCGTGCAGACCGCGCGCGAAGTGTATGAGTTGGCGCGCCGTCACGGTGTCGACATGCCGATCGCGAATCAGGTGTACGCGGTGCTGTACGAAAACTTGGCGCCGCGTGACGCGGTGAGTCTGTTACTGGAGCGCGCACAAAAACCCGAGCTTTTTTAGCCCGCACCACTACCGTCCGGTAGATTCAAAAACAAGTTAGGAGAGCGCATGACGAAGGAGTTGGTGTCACGCGCGTTGTTTGGCGTCGTGGTGCACAAGCGTCCGCTGCCGGGACTGATCCACCACGGCGACCGGAGTAGCCAGTATTGTGCGCACGACTATCAACGCCTGCTGCGGCAATTCGAAATGCAATGCTCGATGAGCCGGAAAGGCAACTGCGATGAGCGCGCAGCCTACCCTTGGGGTGCAACGCGCCGATGGAACGCTTCTGGGGCACGCTCAAGAACGAATTTGTGCATCACCGGCGTCACGAAACACGCGCACAGGCGATGCGCGAGATTCGGGATATTCTACAACCGCCAGCGACGGCATTCGAAACTCGGCTACCTGGCTCCAGCCGTGTTCGCACAGAAGTGTCAACAACAGGCAGCAGCTTGATGGAGATGGCGTTCACTATTGACGACCGAGCTCAAAGGCGACCAGGATCATGGCGATGACCGGCCGCGAACCGGCGCGCACGCAGATCGACATGATCAGGAATTGTTGGCCCAGATTGATCTGAACAATTGCACAGTGGCGGTCTGAGTTACTGAGCCTACTTTTCCAGCCTTTTCTTGATGGTCGCGAGCGCGTCGCCGAGTCCAAGCTGCAAACGCTGATCCGCTGCTTCAAACAACGGCAGCATGCGCCGCATCAACGTGATGAAGTACGGTTGCAGTCGATCGAGATTGCGTGTGGCGAGCATTTGCAGTGCCGCGTCGAGGCCGGGTGCGGGTCCGGCCGCGGCCGGTGTTTTCATTTCGGGCGCATTGCTGGCGACGGTGCGGTTGCCGCCTTCGTTTTGTGCACGCACCGCGCGCTGGTCGGCCAGCGCAAGAAATTTTTCAATATTGTCGAGCTTGTCGAAACTCAAACACACCAGGCCGACGCTTGCGGTGACCGGGACGCTGGTTGCTCCTGCGGCAAATGGCGCGGCAGTGAGCGCCTTGCGTGCGCGATCGCACAGCACGGCACCTTCCAGTCGCCCGGCGCCGGTGGCGAGGATGGCAAACGTGGCGCCGTCGATACGCGCCAGCGTGTCTTCGGTGCGCACGGTGCCCGTTAATTTATTCGCGGCCCAGCGCAAAAGCTGATTGGATAGCTCCGGCCCCTGTTGTCGTAGCACTTCGGCAAATCGATCCACGCGCAACACGATCACCGACAGGTCCTGATCGCGCCGGGTGCTGAACGCCAACTCCTGCGCGCCGCGCTCCACAAAAAAACGCCGGCTACGGATGCCGGTCAGCGGATCGACCGCGCCTTGCTCGGCCAGCGCTTCGGAGGTCTGCGCCAGCTTGCGCGTGGTCTGGTCCGACTTGGCGAGCGCGCGCGTGCGGGCCAACAACTGCGTTTTGTCGAACGGCTTGGTAATGAAATCGGTCGCGCCGGCTTGTAACGCGCGTTCGCGTGCCGACTCATCATCCGCGCCGGTGATCATGATGATCGGCACGGCGCGTATCACCGGGTTGTCACTGGCGCGGATGCGCGCGATCAGTTCGTAACCGTCGATGCCTGGCATTTGCGCATCGGTGATGACCACCTGCAAGGCCGGATCGGCGCACAGCGCGGCCCAGCCCTGTTCGCCATCGATCGCCTCGATCATATGGAACTCGTCTTTCAGCACATTTTTTACCGACACGCGCATGAGCTTGGAATCGTCGATGACGATGACGTGCGGCTTGTCGGCAGGTTCGGCCATGGCAGATTACTCTTGCGAGAACGGCGAATGTGCGTTTTATATCGGTCAGTCGCGGTCGGGAATGAATCCGGCCGGCGTCACCGGGCGCGGTGGAAAAAAACGGCGAAAACGTGTAGCCTGATCCCCTTTTTTTCGCAGGCAAAATATGGCTGGCAAGCTTTTCATTCAGACGCACGGTTGTCAGATGAACGAGTACGATTCGGGCAAGATGGCCGACATCCTCGCCAAGTCGCACGGCTATGAAATCGTCACCGATGCGTTGCAGGCCGACGTGCTGTTGCTCAACACGTGTTCGGTGCGCGAGAAGCCGCAGGAAAAAGTATTTTCGCAGCTCGGACGTTGGCACGAGATGAAACAACAGCGTCCTGGGCTGGTGATCGGCGTGGGTGGTTGCGTCGCCAGCCAAGAGGGTGAGGCGATCCTGAAGCGGGCGCCCTACGTTGATCTCATTTTCGGGCCGCAAACGATTCATCGCTTGCCCGCCATGCTGGATGCCGCGCGCACCACGCAGCGGCCGAACGTCGACGTGTCATTTCCCGAAATCGAAAAATTCGACTGCCTGCCGCAGCCGCGCGCGGAAGGCCCCAAAGCCTACGTGTCGATCATGGAAGGGTGTAGCAAGTACTGCACGTTTTGCGTGGTGCCCTACACGCGCGGCGAGGAAATCAGCCGGCCGTTCGACGATGTGATTGCCGAAATCGTGCAGCTCGCCGAGCAGGGCGTGCGCGAAATTCATCTGCTGGGTCAGAACGTGAACGCCTATCGCGGCGCGATGCACGACGGCGACGTCGCCGACCTGGCGCTGCTGATTCGTTACATCGCGGCCATCGACAACGTCGGGCGGATTCGCTTCACCACTTCGCACCCGCTGGAATTTTCCGACGCGCTCATCGATGTCTACGCCGAGGTGCCGCAGTTGGTGAGTAACGTGCATTTGCCGGTGCAACATGGCTCGGACCGCATCTTGACTTTAATGAAGCGCGGTCACACCGTGCTGGAATATAAAGACAAGATCCGCCGCCTGCGCGCGCTGCGCCCCGACATCAGCATTTCGACGGATTTTATCGTCGGCTTTCCCGGTGAAACTGACACCGATTTCGCCGCCATGCTGGCATTGGTGGACGATATCAAATTCGATACGTCGTACAGCTTCATTTACAGCGCACGGCCCGGCACGCCGGCGGCGAGCCTACCGGATGACGTGAGCATGGACACCAAAAAGCAACGCTTGGCCACCTTGCAGGAGCGCTTGCTCAAGCATGCGCAGGCGATCAGCGCGTCGATGGTTGGTTCGTTGCAGCAGATTCTGGTGGAAGGGCCGTCGCGCAAAGACCCGCGGCAAATGGCCGGGCGCACCGAAAATAATCGTGTGGTCAATTTTGACGGCGATGCGACGTTGGTGGGTGAGTTCGTCGCGGTGCGTATCACCGAAGCCCTGACCAATTCCATGCGCGGCGAACTCGCTGTGGATGCCGCTCACGCGCGCGCCGTCAGCGGGGCGTGTTGACTCCGTTGCCGCACACTACGATTTCAAACGACCTGGTCTTGACTCCATCCGACAATCGTCGCTTGGCGAATCTGTGCGGCAAATTCGACGAGCACTTACGGCAAATCGAACATCGTCTGGGCGTGAAAATACAACTGCGCGAAGACGCGCTGCGCGTCAGTGGTTCAACAGAGTCGGTGCATGTTGCAGCGCATATCCTCAGCGCACTTTATGAACAATCTGCTAGCCAACAGCTCACGCCCAGCATGGTGCATTTGCATTTGCAGGAGGCGGGTATGAACAAGGCGAACGACGCAGCCGTTGACGAGTCGGTGGTCATCCAAACCAAACACGGGTTGGTGGCCGGGCGCGGTGCGGCGCAGAGTCGTTACCTGCACAACATTCGCGCGCACGATATCAATTTCGGCATTGGTCCGGCCGGTACCGGCAAAACCTATCTGGCCGTCGCCTGCGCCGTCGATGCGCTGCAGCGCGACCAGGTGCAGCGGCTGGTGCTGGTGCGCCCGGCGGTCGAGGCCGGCGAGCGCTTGGGGTTCTTGCCCGGCGATTTGACGCAAAAAATCGACCCCTATCTGCGCCCGCTGTACGACGCGCTGTATGAATTGCTCGGCTTCGAACATGTGGCCAAGCTGATCGAGCGCAATGTCATCGAAGTCGCGCCGTTGGCGTATATGCGCGGCCGCACCTTGAATGACGCTTTTATTATTCTCGATGAAGCGCAAAATACCACCGTCGAACAGATGAAAATGTTTCTGACGCGCATTGGTTTTAATTCCACAGCGGTGGTGACCGGCGATGTGACGCAGGTCGATTTGCCGCGCGCGACGCCGTCCGGTTTGTTGCAGGTCACGAAAGTGCTGAAGCAAGTCGAGGGCATCAGCTTTACGTTTTTCGATTCGCGCGACGTGGTGCGTCACCCGCTGATTCAGCGCATCGTCGACGCTTACGACCATTACGAGAAGGGCGCGGGTTCCGACACAACCCCGGACCGATGAGCATCAAGGTGGCTATCCAGCGCGCAGCCGGCATCGCTGTGACAGACATGCCGCTCGCGCGCGAGTTCCGGGTGTGGGTGCGCGCCGCGCTGGCGCCACGCCGTTGTGACGCGGAGCTGGCATTACGTGTGGTCGGCGCGGAAGAAAGCGCGTATTTGAATCTGACCTATCGCGGCAAGCGCGGCCCAACCAACGTGTTATCGTTTGCCGCCGAGTTAAGTCCGGACGTGCCGGTACCGTTGCTCGGCGATTTGGTGATCTGCGCGCCGGTCGTGCTGCGCGAAGCGCGCGAGCAACACAAGCCGGCGCAAGCACATTGGGCGCACATGACCGTGCACGGGTGTTTGCATTTGCTAGGCTATGATCACCAAGCCGTGCGCGAGGCGAACGCCATGGAGGCGCTCGAAATCGAGATTTTAGAACAGTTGGGATTTGCCAATCCCTACGCCGAGTTAAAAAAGCGCAGCGTGAAGAAAAAATGAGCGACGACGAATCGGAAACCAACATCAGTCATGGCGATAAATCCCGACGCTCGTGGCTGGAACGCATCAGCGACAGACTCTCGCGCGAACCCAAAGATCGCGATCAACTCATGGAGCTGCTGCGCGATGCCGAGCAGCGTCAGTTGTTGGACCCGTACGCGTTGGTGATGATCGAGGGCGTTCTGGAAGTTTCGGAAATGCAGGTGCGCGACGTGATGATCCCGCGCGCGCAGATGGTGGTCATCGAGCATGACAAAGCGCCGGAGGAAATCGTCCCGATTGTGGTGGAGTCGGCGCACTCCCGCTTCCCTGTGATCGGCGACAACAAAGACGAAGTGATTGGAATCTTGCTGGCCAAAGACCTGCTCAACTATTTTGCGGCGCCGGTCAAAACCGATTTCAGTCTGCGCGACGTGTTGCGCCCGGCGGTGTTTATTCCGGAAAGCAAACGTCTCAACATGCTGCTGCGCGAATTCCGCACCAGTCGCAATCACATGGCGATTGTGGTGGACGAGTACGGCGGCGTGGCGGGACTGGTCACGATCGAAGACGTGCTGGAAGAAATCGTCGGCGAGATCGAAGACGAGCATGACATCGATGACGATGCAAATATTGTCCGAGTTAGCGACGCGCGCTTTACCGTCAAAGGCATCACGCCGATTGAAGACTTCAACCTGGAAGTCGGTGCCGGGTTTAGCGATGACGAATTCGATACGGTCGGCGGTTTGGTGACCAACGAATTTGGCCGCGTACCCAAGCGTGGGGAGGCGGTCACGTTCGGATCGTTTCACTTCAAGGTGCTGCGCGCGGATAGCCGCCGCATTCAATTGCTGCAAGTTACGCGCGCGCAATCCGCCGCCGACTCGCTATAAGTCATCCGCGTGAATCTCGAAACCCTACTCTCGACGTCGCAAAGACGTTATGTGCTGGCGACAGTCGCGGGATTGTTGGTCCCGCTGGCGTTTGCGCCGCTGAATCTCATTCCGGTGATTTTCATCAGCCTCGCGGCGTTGTTCCGTCTGTGGCGTAGCGCGGCCGCGCGTGAGGCGTTCTGGAGCGGCTATCTGTTTGGCATCGGCATGTTCGGCGTGGGCGTCAGTTGGGTGTTCGTCAGCATGCACGACTTCGGCGGTGTGTCGGCACCGCTCGGGGTTTTTCTGACGCTGTTGTTCGTGCTGTTTCTGGCTTTGTTTCCCGCCGCCGTGGGATGGTTGCTGGTGCGTTTTTTTAAGCAATCAGACGCGCTGTGGTGTAACGCACTGGCACTGTCGGCGTTATGGACGTTGGGTGAATGGTGCCGGGGCTGGATATTTACCGGCTTTCCGTGGCTGGCAGTTGGCTATAGTCAGGTGGACTCGTCGCTGTCCGGCATCGCGCCGATCTTGGGTGTGTATGGAGTTTCGTGGCTGGTGATTTTTTTGGTCGCGCTGCTGGTGTTCGCACGGCGCGCCAACATCTGGAAAGTAGCGTTGCCCAGCGTCGCGGCATTGAGCATCGGCGCACTTGCGCTGACATCGGTTGAATGGGCGACCCCGGCGGGCGCACCGATAAAAGTCGCGCTGCTCCAGGGTAACGTGTCGCAGGATATCAAGTGGCGCGCCGAGCAACGGCAGCCCACCATCGACTGGTATGTTGAGAATACGCGCCTGAGCTGGGGCAGCGACTTGATCATCTGGCCGGAAACCGCGTTGCCGGTGTTTTATCATCAAGCGCGCGACTTTCTGACGGAGCTGGGCAAAGAGGCGCGCAACGCTAGTACCGATTTGTTTATCGGCATGCCGGTGATGAATACGCGCACCCAGCAGTATTACAACAGCATGGTGAGTGTGGGTGGCCCGGAGCAGATTTATTCCAAACAACATTTGGTGCCGTTCGGTGAATACATTCCGTTGGCCGCGATGCTCGGTGGCTTGATGGAATTCATGCAGGTGCCGTTGCCCGACTTCAGCACCGAGCCGAGCGCGCCGGTGGTGAAGCTCGCGGGTTATCCGATGGGTGTGTCGATTTGTTACGAAGACGCCTTCGGCGAGGAAGTGATCAACGCCTTGCCCGAGGCGGCGGCCTTGATTAACACCAGCAACGATGCGTGGTTCGGCAACTCGATGGCGCCTCATCAACACTTGCAGATCGCGCGCATGCGTTCGATCGAAACACAACGTCCGATGTTGCGCGCGACCAACACTGGAGTGACGGCGGCAATAGATCATCATGGCAAGGTGATTGCGCAAGCGCCGCAATTTGAAGCGGCGGTGCTGCGTGTAACCGTGCAGCCCATGAAAGGCGCGACACCTTATGTGCGCGGCGGAAACACCGCGCTGATTGCGGCGCTGGTGTTGCTGACAATTGCTGTTTTGTTGGTTGTTAGAAAGCGCGCGCAAACTGTTGATTGAGTGCGTCAAGAGTTTACACCGCGAACGACGGTGGCTTACACTCCAGAAAAATGGTTACGCATCACGCGTTAGTTCGGGAATGGGGTGGTTGGACGGCTTGGTAAGTCATGTTGTTTTCGATGAGTCGGTCGTGACGTAATAAAACACGCCGGTGCGCCGCTTGGGTTCCCCGTGAGCGCGCAGTGTTCCGAATAACGTAGGTTCAGGGGTCGGGGGTTCAGTGTTGTTCCCACATCTATTGCGCCAGTACTCCGCAGATGTTTCCCGTGCTCAGTCATTTATGGCTGCGGTTGTTATCGCGTTAGTCGCTGCGATTTCGCCAAGGGCCGTGCACGCGGAGTATTTTATCCCGACAAGTTTGGGCGGCAGCTTGGGCTACGCCTATGGCTATTCGCGCGTTGCGCTATCAGAGTCGGAGCAGTCGTCGGTTATTCTGAACATCAACGGTGGCGGCTATTTTTGGCAGCCTTGGTTCTTGACCATGGGCGCGGGCGTTGGATTGGGTTTGAGTGGATCGGATAGCAGCGCCAGCGCCGGCAATACGGCAAAGACCGTGAGCGGCGGCATGGATTTTACCCTGTTTCCCGATAGCCGTTTCCCGACCAGCTTTGGGTTTGGGGTGAGCGACAGTCGTCAAGAGGTCAAAGACGATCTCCTGTTGCGCGGACAGGATTCCCAGACGCGGCGATTCTATATTCGTCAGACCTACGACTCGTTGGGTGGCATGAACGTCAACGCGTGGTTCAATCAAAATGCCGGATCGACCAGCGGCCAAGTCGGGGAATCCATCGATCGGTCGATCGGATTTCAGATTCGAAAAAGATTCCCGTATAACGATTTTCAGTTTGGCGGCGGGATGTTTGAAAACGATCCAGCCACATCAGATATTACAAGCGTCAATTCGAATTTACTGCTGTCCCACAATTACTTTCCGTCCGCAGAAGTAGGCGTTAACTCATCGGCGAGTTATTCAAACGCAAAAACCACGGGAGGGAGCGCTTCCGAATTTAGCTCTACCTATGAGCAGCTATCGAGCTCATTTTATTGGCGACCGGAGCACCGGCCCTATTTCGTCAGCGGGGGTGTCCTGGTTTACACCGTGTTGTCCGGTCCGGCGTCCAAGGGCGTGGCAACCAATGCCAATGCGTCGTACCAGTTCGCGCGAAATTTAAGTGTCAACGCCGGCCTGTCCGTCAGCGTCTCGGACGCGGACGGCAATCAAGCTGTCAGTTCGACGCAATCTCTCACGACCAGTATTCCATCCGACCAATACACGATATTTGGTTTCGACTATGGTTGGAATGTCGGGCTCGGTCTAAGCAACAGCGTGCATCGCACCGACAACATTACCAATACCGCCACCGGAGAATCTGGCCAGGAGAAAGACAATCAGCAGTCTGTGAATGTCAGCGCATCCCACCACTTGGGGCGCTCTTGGAATTTAGGGCGGTATACCACGACGAATTTTAGTTTTGGGCAGAGCGCATCGGCGAGTAAGTCCAGTAACGTCGACTCGGTTTCGCTCTCGCTGGCGCATTCGGTATCCACCGGATGGAACAACTTTGCGTTCGGAGGCAGTACCTCGGCCAATGCGTCGGCCTCGTATTCGCAAACGTTTGGCCAAGACGACGCGGCATTCGTGGTAGTTACTGGCCAACTGGCGCGCAACCAGGAAATATCCCGACTGAGCAGTCTTTCCGGCAGTATCAATTTTCAAGCAAGTCAGGCTCGGGTGAGCAGCAGCACGACGAGTAACGATGCAACAACGCAAGACGATAACCGTGTAGTGAAGTCCGCTTCGGCCGTGTTCAGCTACGCACACTCGCGCTTTTTGGGTGTGCATGGGCTGATCTATAACTCGACGCTCTCAGTTCCTGCGTTATTAAAAGAAGATAGTACACAGTCAACCTCCGCTAAAGACTGGGATAACACGTTCTCATATCGAATCGGCTTGCTTGCGCTAAACCTGACTGCGCGCGCTTCGGAGTCTGGTCCAGGGCAGCGTGCTTATTCGATGACGTTCAGCGCTGTACGAAGTTTTTGAGCTGTTGTACTATCGGTGCGCCTTACATTCTGAGGGTGTTTTTTTCGGGGAGAGAGAGGGTGATATGAATATCAAAAGAACGATGGAGTTGTTAAGTCGGTGGTTAACGCTTGCGAGTTTCGTAGGTGTAGTTGCGCTGTTTCTGCCTGCGCCAGCCCAAGCCGAGTACGCGGATGTTGTCATTAATAATTATGCCGACGCGGCGGGTATGCGGCCAGTGGTCTTCCCGCATTGGTATCACCGCATTCGGTTTCGCTGCAAAGTGTGTCACGCGGATCTGGGCTTCCAGTTCAAGGCCGGCGGCAACAAGATCACGATGGCCAAGATCATCGACGGTCAGTTCTGTGGTGCCTGCCATAATGGTGAGATTTCCTGGTCGGTAGAAAACTGCGGCATGTGCCATTCGGGCGTTCCGGGTACGCCGACGCAGATTCACGGCAGCACGGTACAGCGCTTGGTTGCGCCCGCATACAAATCGTTAGGGGACGGCAAGCCGGCTGATGCGCAGGACAAACCTGCTGACAAGGCCGACGCTAAACCAGCCAAGTAATCGTTCGTTAGAAATAGAATTCGGGGAAGGAAAATGTCATGAACAGCATTGTAAAAGTTATCGCGATGATGGTCGCCGTGATGGTTCCTGCTGCAAGCTTAGTAGCGGCTGAAACGCAAGCGACCAAGAAGTCCATGGAATTAAAGGAAGTTGATTCGGACGCAAATAAAGTCAGCACCGCGAACGTGTTCAATCGCTTGCTGAAGAAGCCCAAGCAGAAGAATGCCCCGCCGCCGGAAGACGGGATTCATGACCCGGACAACGAGGGCAGCCATGTGTTGCAGCCACCGCTGGTTTCCTACGAGGGCTTGCCCACGACGGAATTCGGCAACTACGTTGACTGGGTGCAGTCATTGCAGAAAGGGTTCTTGAATCCTCGCTATGATCGCGTCGATCCCACGGTCGAGGCGTTGGTGATGGATCTGGATATTGTGCGCGAAGTCAAAGCGTCGATGCCCGACGTGATTTTCCCGCACAAGCCACATACGCAGTGGTTGCACTGCTCCAACTGCCATCCGAAAATTTTCATTCCGCAGAAGGGCGCAAACCAAATCAACATGTCGGCGATTCTGTTGGGACAAAAGTGCGGTGTGTGTCATGGCAAGGTATCGTTTCCAATTACCACGCTGTCATGCAAAAAGTGCCACTCCAAGCCGAAGCCGGATGACTGGAAGCCACCACTCAGCTCTGCGAGCGTGAAGAATCCATGGCGTTGAGTTTGTTGTCTGTGTTGTGAATCAGTACGGGTGCGTTTTCGCACCCGTACTGCGTTTTGAGCATACATATGCGGGATTGCTCATGGCCGGCGACGCCGTAATTGCTAAATTCTGAATACAGATCAACTGTAAGTCGTAGGGTGTGAATCAATGCGTCGAACCAGCGGCAATTTATTATTGGTGGCGATGTGCGCGGTTGTGATCACCGGCTGCGGGCGGCACTCTGTGGTCAAGAATGAAGGCGCCGCTGCGCAGCCCGTTCCGGATTCGCCGGTCGTCGCGCAGCCAAAGCAGGAATCGGCCGTGTCGGTGCCGGCCGACAAATCAAGTGTTGCTGCGGAAAAGCCGGTTGTACCGCAGGCGCCTGAGCCCGCAAAAGTTGAGCATGCGCCGGCGCCGGCTGCAAAAATTGCTGCTCCTTCGACGGCAGAGCCGCCGGTAGCGGAGACTAAATCTCAGCCTGCTCCCGTGCCATCGGTAGCCAAGGTTACCGTCGCACCTATAACAACTCCGGCTCCGACGCCCCCGCCAGTTTTTAAGAAAGGGCCGAATCATTTTGTGATTACCGTCGCCGAGAAAACACCTGCGCATCCAAACTTTGGTAAAGGGCATCATTTGGGTCTAGTGCTCGACAACGTTCCCGGCAAATCCGTGGTTTTGAAACGCGGCGAAACTTACGAGTTCGATGTGCAAACTGATCCGCTGCATGATGTTTATTTTTCTACCAACCCTATGGGGTGGGGTGGTGGAACGGTTACGGAGGGGGTCAAGGGACAGTTTACATATCGTGGCCTGATCGTCGTGTCGCCCGCCGAGAATACGCCGGAGATTATTTACTACCAGTGTCGCAACCACAGCTCGATGGGCGGTAAGGTCGTCGTTGTGAACAAGACGGCGTCAATCGCAGACATCGATCGGTTGCTGGCCGCGAGCGATGTCGCAGCGGGCGCGGACACGGGAATTGCTGGCAGTAAAAAAAGTAATGCCAATGACGTGGCCAAGCAGAAAATCATGTTGGCTGAGTTAATGTTGCAGTCAAAATCCGCAAAAGCGGCTGCGGAAGGTGGTGGCGAGGCTGCAAAAAACGCTCTTTCAAGTGCGAATGCCAAATTGCAAGTAGCGCGACAGGAGTCAGCGAGTGGCCACGCAAGCCAAGCTCTGACTTTGGCAGATGAGGCGCTAAAGCTCGTCTCCGTTGCAACTCAATCGACATCCAACGAAGAAGCAGCCAAACTGCAGCGTGGACGTTACAACGAGGCGTTGGAGACCTTGCGGAATTTTCAGGACTCGCATAAACAGAGTTTCGATCGTACCGTGAAGAAGCGCGGCGCTGCGGCGGCGGTAGACTACGATCATGGCAAGGTCGACGGGTTGGTGAGCGAAGCCCGCGCGCTTAGCGACAAGGGACAGCATGAGAAAGCGACGCAGTCGCTTATTAAGGCGGAGCGTTTGGTTACGCAAGCGATTCAGACGATGCTCAATGCGCAAACAATTGTCTACGACTTGAATTTTGAGACGCCAGCGGACGAATACGAGTACGAACGCAAGCGTTTCATAAGTTACGAGGAGTTGATTCCGGTTGCCATCGAGGAAAAAAAGCCGGCGGAGGCTGTGGTGAAATTAATGGATACCTACGTGGTAAAAGGACGCGCGCGTCAATCTGAAGCTGAAGGAAAAGCGAAGGCTGGAAGCTATCCGGAAGCGATTAGTCTGATGTTAGCGGCAACAGAGGAAATTCAGCGCGCGCTGCGGTTGGCTGGTGTCAGTCAGTAGCCAAGATGAGAGATCGGAACATAACTATGTGTGGGTCTATATCGAGTGGTGTACGAGTTGCGTTGTTATTGAGTTTGATTGTCGTGCCCGCCGTCGCGGACGAAGGTGCCGGGCATTTTCAATTGAACGGGCACGTTGTTCCGATCGCTGAAGATGGAATTCACGATGCCACAAATGACGCCGTAAGAATTTTGCAGCCGCCATCCGAAGCTATGGCAAATTTTCCGCGTGATCAGCGCGGTGTCATAAACTGGGTCGACACCTTGGACAAGGGTATGGTCAATCCGCGTACCGGACTAACCGGCACCGAGAAGATGCACTCGGTCGATTTCGATGTGATATTTAAAAATACGGCGTCGATGCCCTATGTGCGCTTCCCACATTTGCCGCACACCAAGTGGTTGACCTGCAAGAACTGTCATC
>Ga0315281_10008920_pt1 | contig 13975 bp, 4 predicted proteins | sample YL17G07_0_MG_FD_204540 | JGI IMG/M metagenome (GOLD analysis project Ga0315281, IMG submission 204540) | Sediment microbial communities from Yellowstone Lake, YNP, Wyoming, USA - YL17G07_0 | ecosystem: Environmental > Aquatic > Freshwater > Lake > Sediment | place: USA: Wyoming | collected...
TACATTGGTTGCGTCGAATATTTTTTTATTCTTATCAGAAATTGCGCCTACCGTAAGTGGCTCCCCAACACTTTCTAAATTAGCAATATCTATAGAGTTAAGTAATTCTATACTTGGAACATATTGTTGTCTTGAATTAACATTATTACCAGTTCGTTGATCTTGAATAGGTACACTTTGTTTGACTGTTGAAGTTACGACACCTCTAAATACATCATTGCCAGTAAATGATAATGCGCCTAAAGAATAATCTTTTGTTAATCCAGTAGTAGAGTCAACTTCAGTCTTTGTAATGGTAACTCCATTACCATTTTCATAAGCTTGTCCATCAGATACTTTAGCAGCATCTGTCCAAATTTGATACCATAAATCTTCTTCTGGAATATCAGTCCACAGACTTCCAGAAAATAAAGTGACTCTATCATTTTCAGTTTGATTGGTGCCTGTAGCAACTAAAATATCACATTTATCAGCCGAACCCGATCTTTTAATAGTGACAGCATAATAAGTATTTGTAATAATAAAATTACCAGATGCAACAGGACTGTTGCTAAATATAAAATCAATTGGTTGCGGTACGCTATCTAATAAAAATCCCCTATTAACTAATGAATTATAATTATCACTAATTTGAGCCAAAGGAATATTAGATGGAGAAAAATCAATTAATAGATTTGGTGCAATATCAGTGGGGCAACTAATACTTGTTTGTAATGGATAAATACTAATTACAATATCACCATTCCAGGCTAAATCTGTCTCGAAACCAACCTCAGAATTTTGAACTGAAAGAAGTAATGTAACTTTTTGAATATTATTTGTAGTTGCTAAAAATTTTTGACCAACCTGAGAACTAACATCATTTGCTAATAAAATTTTATTGCTTGCCACTTCGGTCGTAATATTTAAATTATCAACATTATATAATGGTAATGAGCTTGTTAATAATCCACTCAATGTTAATGAAGTAGTACTATAAAAATCTCTGAAGAAAATATTTGGCTCAATATCTTGAGCCACCATTAGAGCATCTCTTGATAGAGTAAATGGTTTAACTTCTTTAACAATTATTCTGCCACCTAAATTAAATGATACAGCATCTGGTCCGACAAAATCATTAAATAATAATAATAAAATAGATGCAAAGTGTTTTTTCCCAATTAACTTTTCATTACGATTAAAAGTAAATCTTTCATATTGAAGATTCCCCTCAAAATCTAAACCAATTATAGCCAGCTTAACACTTCTTTTTCCAGAAGCCATAGAGTCGATTAAACCTACCTCTAATTGATTTCCAAAATTAGTATCAGATGGTTGGTTTTGGGCTTGAATATTTGTTCCGTCTAAAAGTCCAGAAACTAATAATGAGTCAAAAATAATGTTTTGATTTAAATCTTCAAAAAGAACGCCCTGACCAATATGGTTATTTATTAAGCCGCTTTGAACTGTAGTATTATAGCTTTGCTCCTGTTTTAAGTCAGCATCATCGACTTGTTCGGAGTCAAACCATATATTTTGCAGGTCAGAAATAGGTTTACGTTTTGTCATTATTTTCTCTATTTAATATACTGCAAAAACACCCTGGAATTTGCTGGCTTAAGTGTCTTTACAAGTTTCTCTAAAATCTCTTGAACTTTGGCGCTATTATTAACTATACCAAAAGAATCGAAAACATTAATTGAAAAATCAAATATCCCCGATTTTTTATTCTTAAGAACAACGAAATCATCAGTTCTAGTTAATGCAGTTTCAAAATTCATTAAATAGGTGGTGTATAAGTCTTCTGTGACAGGAAAGACAACACTTAGATTGCTATTATAATTAATATCCAACGATTCCCCAAACGGAGAATAGACAGGTCTAAAAATATTACTTATTCTTAGATTGTCATAAGATGCATATGCTGGACTTTCTTTAGTAAATTGCGACCCTATAAAAATTTGATTAATTGGGTCTTTGAATTTAATGGTGCTGAAAAGACTTGTGTTGCCAGCAAATGAAGATCCATATACTACCGGTTGACCGTAAAGAAGCCCGGTACCGTATAAAATATCTCCACGCTCATATCCATCAATAAAAAGTTTAATTTCATCATTACCTAGAATATTATTAAATTTATAACTGGCTTTAACCCTATGCCAAGTATGTTTGGACCAATAAATCGGCGCTCTAATTAAATAATCTAATCCAGAGGCATGAACATTGAAATTAATATATCCAAAAGTATCTTTGAAAATGGATATGCGATCGCCTTGCAGCCCTTTAGGAATATAATTAACGATAACTTTTGTTTTATGATTTGGAAGTCTTCTATTAAGCCTAATAACTTGTGTAGAGATGACATCATTTCCAGCTTGAACTAATCTGTAAATTACTATTAGTGGTAATGTATTTTGTGGTAATGCAGTTCCTAAAAATAATGTTCTTTTATCTTTTGCGACGGCGCCGCCAGCAAAATAATCTTTACCAGTTGGATCATTGGCAATTTTAACACTGATTACTTGAAAGACATCTTGTGAAACTGCTGTTGATCCAGAATTTAAACTGATTGTATTCTCAGAGATTGCGCTACGAGTACTTAATTCAATTTTGCCTCCGGCAAAATAATCTAATTTAGGATTGCCTGGCAAATGTACGCTTAAAACTTGAGAAATATTTCCTGATACTTTGACGGTCGCATAATCCTCGCTGGTTACTTCCTCAGTCATTGCGCTGCTCGCGTCAAAATAAAACCTATCCTGCGGATCATTGGCAGTATCATAAATTGGACTAATCCAAAATTCTATAGTGCCCTCCTTTTTAGAATCTACAATTCCTTCATTATCTAAAATAAATGCTTTATCAGTTATACAGATACTTTTACTAAAATTATCATTAATAGAATTATCTACTTGAATAAATTGTTTATCTTCGTAGCCGACATAGAAATCCGCAGCGTTAGTAAATGGAAAACTATCAAAACTTGTTAGCATTAATGTGTTGACATTTTTTCTTAATTCTTTAAGAGAGTTAAAGTCTTTTGTAATAGATCTTTGTGCGCTTGGAATAACTTCGCCAATTCTAGTGTCTGTCATCATATTAGAAGTTGTTTGCAATTCATTGATAACACCTTTAAAATGGCGAGTGCCTCTAAAATCATGACCAATAGACATGTCTACAATAATTGGATCTATTTTAGCAATTAAATAAGAATGATAATCAAATTCATACCAACCATGAGATAAGAAATATGCTGAACCAACTAATAAATCTTGTTGGAAAATAAAATAACCATTTTGTAAACCTGTTCTATAATCTGTTACATTAAGTATTTCATAATAACCTGCGGTAAAACTTGGTAAAGGCAATGTCCAAGATGGCGATGTAGCCTCAACATTTAAAGATTTAAAGTCTGAAGATACTCCGATAATTTTATAAAAACCTGCAACCGACATTGGAGAATGAATCAATAAATAATTTCCAACAACCAGGCTGCTGAAAAATTGATTTTCATCGTGGACTGTATATCCATCACCTTCTAAAGCTACACCTGCAGCCATTTGATAGCTGTATCTAATCTTTGGAACCATACCACTAGCTTCAGAGCGCGTAATGGTATATTTTTCTTTAAGCTCTATATTTAAACAATTTTTAGATGGCGTTGTTGGCGTACAAATTACATTAATATAATCTACTTTAATAAACATATTAACCGTATCTTGAATGCCATAATCTGTAAATATAATAGTCTCAGTAATGGTTGCAACATCTACTTGACCAGTAATTTGAACTTGAACTGGATATGTGAAATTAACATTAGTTCCAGATATTTCTGCCGACAATGTTCTTCCATATTGAGAATTAGATGTTCTAAGTCCTAAGATATTATTAGATGTAAATTGACCCAATAATAAAACAGAGTTAGAGGGTCCAATAGCAGTATCTGCAACTATAATTTTAAATATATTAGCTTCATCTAAAGAAATTGGCGCAGGAAGTCTAGTCTTAAGAACATTCTCCTGATTATCGCTCCAAACATAATATTTTTTTCTAAGCCTTCTATTATTTAATCCAAGCGTTCTTAGAAGAATTAAATCTTTAGCAAAAATATTGTTTTTAAATGTAATAAGATTATTGAAATATCCATCCTTAGCAATTTCATAAGATGGATATAAAGCTCTAAGCCCTGGAATTTCTTCTTCTTCATTGGAATAAATAGTAAAATTTAAGCTTGTTCCGGTATTTGGAATTTCACCATTAAGAACTAAGGTGTTAATAGATACGCTTAAAATAACGTATGTTATTTCTAATCCAGAACCACTTATATGAATAGAATATCCTGGTAATACGCTGTACCCATCAAAATTAATTGATGTAGATGTGACGGTGGCAGAATTTACAGTAGTATTTAAATCGCTGCCAGATAAGAATGCGGCAACTCTAGTTACAGCAATATTAGGATAAATATCTATTTCTGAAGTAACGCTAAATTGAGATTTATTAATGCTGAATTTTACATTAGTTAAACTAAGTGGCATAACTGAAGCTAACGTTAATGTATTACCGTTTATATTTGTAATAGAATATCCATTAATATTAAAACCAACTTCATCAATATATAAAATATCTCCAATTGAAATATTAAAATTACTAAAATTTAGTGACGAGGTAACCTGATTAGAGTTGGCGACTGTAACTAAATCAATGGACCCTACAATATCTTGACTAGCTAAAGCAATAATTTCTTCTGGATTAATGGTTCTAAATTTTTCATGCAAATATGGCGATAGCCTGTTACCATATCTAATTATATTAGGAACCTCAAACCCATCAATAAATAGATGCATTTCATCTCTATTATTTTTAGTATTAAGTTTCCATGAGGCTGCAACATGATGCTCTTCCTGCATCTTCCAGGAAGAAACATCTTTGCTTACAGAGTGTGGAGTTCCAAACTTATCATACACTTTAAAATTAAGATAGCCGCTGGAATCTTTAAAAATAGATAGCCTATTTTTATTTTCTTTCTCTCCAAAATCTAAAAGATAATGGTCTTCATCAGAAATGAATGTTATTCCTTGATTTATTTTAGTTCCTCCAAGAACTTTAATGGTTAATGACTCGGTTCTTGTTGTCGTAGTCATATTAGATGGCTTGGGCAAAATGGTAGATTTTACATCATAAAAATTACCTGTAGTTTTAATATTAACATTATAATCAATTTGATATCCATCAAGATAACCATCAGTGTAACCATCAACAAAATCTACGCACCACCTATAAAAATCTCCCGAGGTATCTTTTTTATAATAGATAAAGACACCATCTTTATTTTTATTGGGTTCACCAAATACATTTTGTGATTTGTCAATTAAGAAAGATCCATCATCAAATACTGGATGACTTTCTATTGCTCCAATAAATACTTTTGATGGCTTAATTAATACGCCGTTCTTTTTAATTATAAAAGTTAATTTGGCATCATTATCAATTCCATTCCAATCTGGAATGACCCACGATTCAAATGTGCCAGCCTCTAATCTAAGGTTTGAATTATATGGGGCGGTAATTCTTTGTTTTTCATTATTAACTAAAGCTCCATTACCATGTTTTGCTGGAACTAAAGCAAACTCACCCTTAGTCTCAATTGAACGAGGGTTTAAAAAACTACCTCCTAAAGACCAATTTTGAAATGCAGATTCAATTATTTCTGGCGGTACATGAGAAATAGTTTCTACTATATGCTTAATGGCATTAACAGTTGGTCCTTGAATGAATGATTCTAGCGCGGCGCTTAAAGCATCACGATATCTTTCACGGTCTAAATCAATGTCAAAATTAGCAAGCTCCGGAATATTAATAAGAGTTCCAAAGTTCTTTAACAAAGCATCTCTTAAAGCGCCAACCTTATATGTAACGAAATATTCTCTGCCGGAAGACAAGGCATTGCTTTGTCTAAAATCAATAACATTATCGCCATATTCATAGCTAACTAAAATTTCATCAGCAAGATAAGTATAATCAATAAAGAAATCTCCACGATTATAATTAACCACTACTCTAGAAAGATTATTTATAGAAATGGAATAAGTAACTACTACCGCATCGCCAGCGTTTGGCAAATTAAATCCAGAAAGAATTAATTTAATTTCAGCTCCTGGTAAAATAACTCCGCCACCATTCCATAACTCATAACCGTCTGATTGTCTTATCACAGATACTGTAAATGTTATATTTGATGAAATAGATGAAAAAGATTCTGGAATATGTACAAAATAACCATCTAATATGGTATGCTCAACAACGTCATATTTTACATTCGTGATTGGTGATAATGTAATTATAGAATTGCTAAATGTTGCTCCAGGCGCAAAATTATAAGGAGTATTATTAAATTTCAAATCATTAAACTCATAAATTCCATCAATATATTTAATAGAAGAAGTAACACCGGGGACAAACCCTGAAGTATCTAATACTCCTATTACATTATTTGAAACTTGATAAGGTAAAGCGCTATTATTGAATTTATATAATTCATCTGAGTATTCTAAATCAGTTGGAATAATTTCTCCTTCACCAAATGATGAGTAGAAAAAATTCTTATTTTTTGGTGACAGAGAACTAATTCTATAATAAATATCATCAACCGTTATTATATGAGTATTAAGTGGAGATATTTTATTTAATTTATAACTGATTGCATTAAGAGATGTGCTTTGAGTTGCAGAAACTGCGCAATATAATATTCCATTAATATAATCTATAGTATATTGACCAACTGCACTTAATCTATTTATATTAGAAGATTCTGTTTGAGTTCTATCAAACCATTTTTCTAATATAAATATATTTGTATTATTAAAAGAAATGCTAGAATTAATAGAAGATCCGATAGAATCTTCGGTGCCGGCAATTATTCTGTTATTATCTAATAAAATTTTAAATATTCTTATGGCGCCGGCGTTAAATAATGTAGAGTTAACAAATAATATTTCATTAGTCTGATTTTCGAAAGAGGCTCTCTCAGCAACTAAGCTAGATACGTTGGGTGCATTTGTATAAGTAAAATAAATTTTGTCATTTGACCATCTTGACAAATTGTAAATTTCGCCGGTCGTCTCGTTGAAAATTCTAAACACATTGGTGATTGGAGATTTTGTGGTCTTAATGGCATTAAGCGCCAATAAATTATTATTTATTCTTTCATTTAATATTTCAATGTGAGGATTAGAATTATAATCAACTTCAGGAATAAATACTTCCTCATAAGAAAAATTAATAGTTCCGCCATTATCAATTAAATTGCCATATGGTAAAGCCACTAAATCTGTAAAATCTACATCATATGTATAATCTAATTCATTGTTGTAAGTAAGTTTATATTTATAAGTTGCTAATGGTGGGAATGGTCCTGTTCCATCATTTACGCTGTCTGCCCCAAATACATAAACTGTGCCCGTACTATAATCAACGGAGTATTCTCCTGGTCTAGCTGGCATCGAGTGAAAACTAAATGGAATTTCGGTGACAAATGCCGGGTGTTTTTGCGAAGTAAATAAAATATTAGGATCATTAAAAACTACGCCTCCGACCCCCGCTACAGCACCAGAGCTAGTAACAATTGGTGCATATTTTAAATTGAAAACATTGATAATTGGTGGTAATACTTCTCTAGCAGAAACAAGTACTGTTGAAACCTCTACAGTTTCAGAATTAATAATCCTGCCTAAATTTTTATATTCATATTCTACCTGAACTGAAATGATACTATTTAATAAAAAATTTTCATCTGTCAAAATATCATCATTAAGTTTAATTTGATTATTTTCTAATGTTAAAAAATTAAAGCCAAATTCAGGATCATATTTAGAATCTTTAATGCGATATCCCAATTTAGAAATATCATATTCATATATTGGATTTGGTCCGGATAATGTGAATATAATTTTATTTACTTTGGTGACAGGAGTTTTAGATAAATTCAATATCAATTCATTGATATTAAATTTCCCCACAATATTTTCGGAGTCTGATGTAAGCAGCTCAGTATAACTAATTCTTTTTAATGTAATTGGATAAAATGGAAAATCTTCAAATTTAAATGAATCTTTGGCAATTGCATTAGTGGTGGTTGAGCCGACCCTAATAATTTCATATGCCCCTTCCTCATCTAATCTGTCAAATGGTCCAGAACCTCTAACTTTTCTTTCATCAGTCACCTGATATGAAATATAGTTTTCATTTTTAACTTGACGAATATCGTATAAAGATTTTTCAAGGGCAATAGAAAATATTTGTATTAATTTGCTAACAATGGTATTATCATCATCAAGATCATAAATGCTATCTCTAAAATAATTTTTTAAAAACTCTCTAACTGGATTGCTTGGCTCAGGTGGACCTATAATAATCTGTTGATTGCTGACGCCGTCATTTGGCATAATAGCATTACCATTTTTTGATTTAAATGGCGCACTTGTAGTTGAAACAAATTTAATAAAATAAGCTGATAATTGAGTTAATGGTTGTACTGTAAGCGTCGCTGTATCGCCAGCAATAGACGCTATTTGAGTGTCTGGAGATGGCACATTACTCGCATCAGAAGTAATTATAAAATTTGGCGCACCAATAGCGGTATCAAGCTCATGTGAAAACTTGATTTTTATTGTAGCGCTATCTATAACACTTATAGAGATTATACGTAAATTTTCCATTATTATCTATTCTCTATATTAATTATAACACTATTAGCAACAAAGTATTCATCTTTCTGGGAAGTTAAACTTAAAACTTGTCCAACTTTACCATTTTGATTAAAGGAAATTATTCTGGCTCTATCTACACCATCAACTGTATATGCAACATTAATTAAATCTGAAGCATCTATAATTGAACCTAATTGATTAATAGTTAAAGCCTCTAATAATCTATCTTTAAGATTTTGTTTAACTAAATCAGAAGAAGAAAGCTTAATATCAGAGATTACAATATTCATAGTTAAATCTACTAGAATTTGTTTTGCCTGCCTAATTAAAACATCCGCATTAATTGGTCTATTAGTTTCAATGTTAAATGTTACATCGGTAATTAATTTATTATAGTTATATCTTATGGTAATTCTTTCATTTGGTTTGGGTGCAGTATAATCATAAATAGATTTATATCTTGAGCCAACAATTGGTTGATTAAATGTAGTAATAACTATTCTTGTAGATTGCGATATTGAAAATCCAGAGGCAACGAAAACACGATCAATTAAACCAAAATTTTTATTTGTGTATAAAGTACCATTTCTTGTAAAATACATATTCTCAGAGTCATTGGTAGTAGCGTAATAGAATGTTATTCTTAATTTATCACCTATGCTGGGCAAATTTTTTGCTGTTGACGTATTGCTTAAATTATTTGAGGTGCTTGGCAAAATAAATTCAAAATCACTAAGCGTTGTATCTTCAACAAAATCTGCCTCAAAAAATGAATTGTCTCTAATTTTAGATTCATTAAGATCATATGTAGATAGTACTGATAAAACTTCATCACTGCCAACAGAAACTGTTGTTACTTTTTCTAATCTTGCTATTTTAACTAATTTCATAGTGCTTGGAATTGTTGATGTTGAATTCAACTTCAACGTTTTTCTCATAGCTTCTAATATATTTTGTTTTAATCCGTTTGACGTGGCGGTAAATATGATATCAGTTGATTTGGTAATTGTGGTTCCTACAACAGTAAGAACTCCCGTATTAACAACTTGATCTGATACGTTAATTGCAACTTTGGTAGAAGACTGTTTTAGATTTTCAATCGCGGTAAATATAATTAATATTTTGTCGCCTGTATTTGCTGCTGTAGTAGCTGGAAATGTTAATAAATTTAAAGGGGTGCTAATAATTCCCGAAGAATTCCACAAATCTTTACCGTCAGCCAATCTAATAATAGAAACTTGTCTATTACTGATTTTATTAATGATAATTCCAATCGTTAAACTATTGCTAGACGCATTATAACTAATTATATCAAATAATCCATTATTACCTACAATGGCAGATCCCGTAATTTTTATTTTTTTAGAAACTACATTTGCAATGCCGCTAAAATTAAGAGAGGCGCCACCAAATATAGAAGTTGAAGTGGGTAAATTAGATATTATATAACCATCAATACCGCTTGTAATTATTACATCACTATCAGGCTCTAAAATTTGATAAGTTAAATTTGTTTCAGAAATAAAATTTTGAATCGTTGTCGTAAATTTATTATTAACTGAATCAAAATTTAAACTTGATAAATTTGTTCTAATAATAGAGTTGCCAAAAGTAAATGGTTGAAATCTTCTAGTATTATTTGCATAGTAAACTACTAGTACTCTGTCACCAATTGTGGGAACATTAAATCCAGAAAAAACTAACTGATAATTATTGTTAGAAGTATTTATAATAATACTTCCAAGATTATCATTATTCCATAATTCTTTTCCATCAACTATTCTAATAATTGAAATTACTAAATCGGTATTAATAACCATTTCTAGACTTGACGCATTAAGCTCTACATATAATTGTAAACTTAAATTTTGCTGTATTACTAAAATATCTCTTCTAGAAGTATCGGTAACATAATAATTATTGAAGCCGGTATTTTTAGAAAGATCAAAACCATTACCAACTCTACTCGTAGGCAAAAATGGTACAGTGGTACTTAATAAGGTAGGAGTATTGGCTATATAATTTACATCAAAAAATAAATTATTTCCTGTTGATAATATATTGGCTGCAGGGATAGTTATTTGTGTACTATTAAAATTACCATTAGAATTAACTACATTAAATACGTCAGATGAATTAATAAAAACTTTTACTTTATCATTAATTGCAGCTAAAGTATCTGTTGGTAATATAATTGTAATAACATATCTAATATCTATACCAACTACGGTGGCTAAATTACTAAATACGCCATCACTTTGAGATGTATTATATAATTCAGTATTTGTATTATTAAATACAATACCGTCAATTGTGGAAATTTCCTCGGTTAAATTATTTAAAATAACTGTTAACCTACCTGTAAAAGTTCCTGATAATACTTCCGAAACCGTGCCTTCAATTGGACTAATTTGCTTAACATTTACAACTGAGCTAATTGGTTGTACTACATTACCAACAAAAAATGTATTGTCTGTATTTCTAGTAAATTTAACTTTTTCAGATCTAACTAATGATGAATAACCCCAATCAATGCTATCATTAACTGCTCTGGAATTTTTGGTATTAATAATTCCATCATAATCGGAGAATTGATCGTAAGATACAACCCAGCTATAGTCTACTTGTAAAACATCACTCGACGTTGGTAAAGTATTTCCGGAAATTTTAATTCTGCCCGTAGTATTGGTGGTTCCAGTACCATCTGGATTTTGATTACTAATTACATATCTTTCGCCAGTATTTACATTAAATATTCTAGTTACATTAGTGACTGGAGTGTGTAACAATTGAATTAAAGATCTGTCAGATGTAACTAAACTATTTTCATTGGTAATAGAAATATTTTGTTGAACATTTGGAATTTCTAAAACATCAGTAAATGTTAAAGCATCTTGTCCATTGAATTGCCCTTTGATTCTATCTTCCCCAAAATCAGAAACTTTAAAATCAATGAAATGAAAACTGTCAAAACCCCAGGGAGAGCCCCCAAATAAACCAACATCTTTTAATAGTTCAAAATTTCCAAATGTTCTGCCGTAAGTATCGATAGTTTTTAATTTAAAATTAGCTCCGCTCTGCGATCCAGTAACCTCTAAAAGCTCTTCTACTGGCTGAACTGGTAAAATACTATTTTTAATGTTATCTATTCTTTTACGATTGATGGTTTTATTTTCATCTCCCGCAATTTGACCCAATACAAAGATATTTTTTGTATCCGTTGGATCATTTTTATTACTTTTATCTTTATAGATAAAACTATCGATATTTTCATTAAGGGTCGAACCTAGAATAACGATATCTACTTTGCCGCCCGTACCTTCGGATATGACGGTCTTAGTTCCGTCATTGGAAGTAGTGACGACACTGCCATCCCTGGTCATTAGAGTGTCGCCAGGCTCAACTATGAAGGCATCTGTAACGCCTGTGGTTGACAATGCGGTATTTTTGTATCCAAGGGCAGTTCCGACGCTGGAACCGCTAAATACAGATAAAACACGATCTCTAAAGATAGCATCAGTTTCAGAGTCTCCTCCACCAGTAAATGGATTAACATTGGTAACATTAGATACTCCAGAAATATTAGTTCTAATTAATGAGTATTTACCTAAATTGCCAGAAACGCCGGAGGTAGTGGCACGAACGGTAGTTTCAATGGCGTAAGTATCTTTTATACCAATAAAATCTAAATCATTTTGAAATTTGGATGCAACTGATTGATAATAATTAACTAAAGCTGGAACAACACTAAGTCCATTTTGAACAACATAGGAGAGACCGTTAGATGCAGTTATTGTCGCGCCACTATTAATATTAATTGGAGAATTAATAGAAGAAAAGGTTAATAAAGCAACGCCACTCGCCGGCACCGCCGATTTTCTCGTTAAACCGAAATTTTTTGCTAATTTATCCAAATCTGAACCGGATACCAACCTTAATGATTGCTGATCCGAAACTCCTGATAACTCTTCATATAGCAACGCTAATTGATTGGAAATACCATCAATTGCTAAATCTCTCGCAACTGTACCAGGCTTAACATCAAGGTCTGGTTGAGCTAGTCTGAAATAATCCACCAAACTCTGTATAATTTCATTAACACTGCGAATGACAACCATTATGCCGCCTTCTTATTGATGTGCCTAACGCGCGAAGAACCATCTATTATATTTTGTTTAGCGCTTAATGGTCTTAGATTTTCCAATGACCAACATTTCTTGAAATTTTCATCTTCCATATTTGTGTATGGTAAATCAGCTTGCGGAATTATATGGTCTATCTGCCATATCCATGTTGTAAAATTATTATCATCCCAAATTGACGGATCATATAAACCATGATTATTCCACGTCATCCAAAACTCAAATTGAGATTCTAAATGAAATTTTAATTCCTCAGATGTATAAGCGAGATATTTAAGAACAGATTTGCCGCCCTTAATCCCACCATTTCTTTTAATAGATTGTTTAATTACAGATCTAACTAATTCTTGTAATTTAAATGTGACATCATTTATTCTTCGTTCCTTATCCCTATCATTAATTTTTTTTCTGTTATTTTTTTTATATTTTGATACTAGATTAATTATTTTTTCTGAATTTTTGCTATAATATTTTTTACGATTATTATTTATACAATCACGACATACACTTTTTCTCAATAGATTACCATTGTATCTATATTTGTGATACATTTCTTCTAATTTAAATTGTAAACATTTATTACATTGTTTCATTATATCGTACTAACTCTAAATACAGTGGTCACAGGTTTGAATCCCTTACTTACAACTTTAATGATTACATCAAACAGCCTAGGATCGCGAGTATTCCTATTAATAGATATATCCAAAATTGAATTTATTTGTTCGTCTGGGCTAACTCTTTGAAATTGTTTTACTTGGCCATCTTGTAAAGCCTTCAAAATCTCTAAAGCATTTTGTAATTGAGTTTGTCCTAATTGAAAAATTATATCTGTAGATAATCCTGAACCAACTAGACTTCTTGAAACATATGAGCCATACCATGGATGCATAGGATTACTACCAGCCGTAGTTAAACAGATTTTCAAAATGTCTTGGATCAGCTTTTCGCTATCCACAACAGTTTTAAAATCCCCGCGATCTAAAACTAAATCGCCATTTCTGATCTTTAAATCAAAGGACATGACCACTATACTCCATTTTCTCCTATAATACGAAATTATTAGGAAAAAGATAAAAATATCGTTAATTTACTGGGAAGTATAAACATTTGAATTATTTTGACGGGCATCATCATGAGCCTTAT
>Ga0315281_10008921_pt1 | contig 13974 bp, 11 predicted proteins | sample YL17G07_0_MG_FD_204540 | JGI IMG/M metagenome (GOLD analysis project Ga0315281, IMG submission 204540) | Sediment microbial communities from Yellowstone Lake, YNP, Wyoming, USA - YL17G07_0 | ecosystem: Environmental > Aquatic > Freshwater > Lake > Sediment | place: USA: Wyoming | collected...
ATAACGCAGCTATTTTAACATATACCCGTATGCATTCCAACTAAAAGCGACGATCTTCAGGTTTATAAATCCGTTTTTATCACATACCATCAAGGGGTTCCTGTATTTTCGTTCAGACACTAATTACGCGTTCCTCCTCCCGTTAGATATCGTACTGCGCTATTCGGCATCGCATGTCCTTCGCCGAAGGGGAGCGCCCGGCAACCATGGCATGGTCCTGGCACACCCGGCGCGCGGACGCAATGCGATTGTCCTATGGCGCCCGCCGGCGCCTGAAACAGCGGCCCGGAATCAGTCTTAGACGCAGCCTGTCGGTTTGGGAAGACCGGCGATTTTGCACGCCTGCTTAGCGGGGCCGCCCGGATAGAGCTCATAGAGGTACTTGGTATTGCCCTTTTCAGCGCCCAGCTTCTTGCCAATCTCTTTCACGAGGATCTTGATCATCGGCGCGATCTGATACTGCTTGTAATACTCGCGCAGGAAGTTCACGACCTCCCAGTGCTGATCGGTCATATCAATACCCTCGACCTGTGCGAAGTAATTCGCGACATCCATGCTCCAGTCATCCAGGTTCGCCAGGAACCCATCTTCATCCACTTCGATCGTCTTGCCTTTTACGTCTACTGTTGCCATTGCTTGTTTCCCCTTTCGTTAAAATAAAATATAAGTTGGACGCGGCTTCAGCGCCCGTCTCTTTGCTGTTTTTTAAACGGCACAGTCATACCGGTCAGCCTCATCTTGTCATCACCTTGATCATATAGAGCCGGGCGTTCCCATCCATGAAGCCCTGCGGTTCACCGGAGGAACGGTGCAGCTTCAGATCGTAGCTGAGGATAGCATCCTCATAATCTTCTCCCGCCGCCATGTTGGAAATGTCCTTTGACAGCTTGTCGGCGGCGAGACCAAGCGCCTGCATCATTACTTCACCCACATTCCTGCCCGTAGGATCGACAATATACAGCGCGCCGCATGAACCGCAGGAGCCGCCAAGAACACTCTCCATGGCATTGATGGCCATCTTCGCCGGCCGCGCGAGCGCTGCCTTGCAGAATGCGCAGCGCGGTTCTCTGCCTTCCCGTGTTCCTTCCTTCAAATCCAATCCTGCCTTCTACGCTTCCTGTTCAGAACGCCGATGCTCGCGCGCCTTCCTGACCATTGCCGCGGCCCACTCGGGCGTACCCAGCGCATGGAGGTGAGTATAGCAGGCAAGGACGTTTTTATACACCAGTCCGTCGGCTGTGCCGTTGATCCCTCCACCACGCGTCATATGATACCCCATCGGCGGCAGGTTATCAAGCGTGCTTGCCCGGGAATAGTGAAATTCGTGGCCCCTGATGCCGGCCCCCTTGTCAAGGAACGGACTTGCCTGTTCAACGCGCAGTACAGTATATCCATGCGCCTGCGGCCGTTGTTCAAGAACAAAATCGACGGGAAATACCGATGCCATGGGATAGCTCGTCTCTTTGACCTTCAAACTCCTGCCGAGGTAGATCAAACCGCCGCATTCAGCGTAAATGGGAAGCCCCTGTTCGGCGGCCTCCCTGATCGATCGGCGGAAACTTTCGTTCCCCGCCAATTCAGCGGCCTGTGTTTCCGGAAAGCCTCCACCTATGTACAGCGCATCGATATCGGGCAACGCCCTGTCTTTCAGCGCATTAATGACCTTAAGTCGCGCGCCCCGCTCTTCGAGCGCTTCTAAATTATCAGGATAATAGAACTGAAATGCAGTGTCTCTAATGACTCCGATGACCGGATACCCGGCGTCTTCTTCCTGCCGGGTCGTTGATACAACCGGATCCGGCGCATCGAGGGCCGGTGCATCGCAGGCGATCTTCCACAGGGACTCGAGGTCAAGGTATTGTTCAGCTATCGCAGCCGCGGCGGCTATCGCCTGCTCCACCTCGGGATGTTCGTGAAAGGGCGTAAGCCCCATGTGCCGTTCGGGGAATTCTCCTTTTCGCTGCCGGGGCACAGCGCCCACAACCGGAAGGCCGCTGCTTTGTTCAATAGCCTTCCGAATAACCGTTTCATGCCTGCCCGGCGAAACGTTGTTTAAAATAATACCCCCGATCACTACCTCGGGGTCGTAATTGCGACAGCCAAGAACCACCGCGGCGACGGTGCTCGATGCCTTCGTGCAATCAACGATCAATACGACCGGCGTTTTCAGCAGAGTAGCGAGCCGCGCGGTACTGTACGTTCCAGCCTCATCAACACCGTCGAAGAGACCACGATTACCCTCGATCACCGCTACATCCGCGCCGGCAGAGTTCTTTCCAAATGACCGCAGGATGCTTTCGTGCTCCATCATGAAAAGATCGAGATTATAACAGGCCCGGCCGGCTGCCGCGCCGAGCCACCCGGCATCGATAAAATCAGGGCCTTTTTTAAATACCGCCACCCGCCTGCCCTGCTTGCGCCAGGCAGCGGTAATGCCGAGCGCAACGGTTGTCTTTCCCAACCCGCCGCGGGTGGCTGAAATCGCCAGCCTCGGTAACGTCGGCATTACGCTTGCGGATTGGCCGAGCCTTCGGTATGCGGAATCTCAACGGCGGTCCCGCCAAAATACGAATACACCAGCTTACCGCCGTCGATCAGAACGCGAAGCGCCGCTTTGGTCTCAGCCTGCGTCGCACCTTCCGCTTCCATAGCATTGCTGATGTCCTTGGGTTTCAGTTTCTTTTTGCCCTGGCTCTTTTCAACCAGCGCGTATACTTTTTTCTGTAGTTCTTCAGCATCCATATTCTCACCTCTCAGATGTAGGCTATTCACATCACCATAAAAACCGGCCCCGGTCTCGCACCGGGGCCGGCATGACGTTATACGACTATTCCCACTTGAAGGTCGGGGTCATTCTGAACGTATCGCGCGCAAAGGTGAAATCGTCGATGTGCATCTGGGTGAAGGCGATCCCGGTCATCTTGAAGAAGCGCTCCCAGCCGATACGCTCGATCCACTCGCCCACACGTTCGTGCTTGCGCGCGTCCTTGGCGTAGACCTCGACCAGGTGCTTCACGGCATTCACGACCTCGGGCCAGCGCGGAGGATTGTTCGGAAGGAACGGGATGGCCAGCTTGGACATGCGCGCGGGGCCGCGCGCGTTCGACACCTTGCCGCCGACCCAGATGGAGATGCCGTCGCCGGTCGCATCAGCGAGCGGGAGCGAGGGGCACATCGTGTAGCAGTTGCCGCAATACATGCAACGCTCTTCCTTGATCTTCACGGACTTCGCAGCCGGGTTCGGGGCGATAGCGCCGGTCGGGCAGGAAGCGATGGTCGTGGGGATCTCGCACTGGTTCCCGATCGTCTTCTCGTTGACCTTCGGCGGTTTGCGGTGAATGCCGAGGATGGCGATGTCGGAGCAGTGCACGGCGCCGCACATGTTGAGGCAGCAGGCGAGCGCGATCCTGACGCGGGCCGGAAGCGTCTTCGTGGTAAAGTACTCGTGCAGTTCATCCATCACGGCCTTCACAACACCGGAAGCGTCCGTTGCAGGGGTGTGGCAGTGAATCCAACCCTGGGTGTGCACGACGTTGCTGATGCCGTAGCCGATGCCTCCGGTCAGGTGGCCGCGCTTCTTGAGTTCGGCCTGGAGCGCATCCACCTGCGCCTTGGCGGGAAAGAACTCGATGTTGTTACGCGTCGTGAAACGCAGATGCCCGCCGGAAAACTTGTCGGCAATTTCGCAAATTTCACGGATGAAATCGCTGCTCACGAGACGGGGTGATGCCATACGAACCGTATAGAGTTCGTCTCCAGTTTCGGAAACATGCTTCATCGCGCCTTTGTTGATCTGTTCATGATATTTCCATTTCCCGTAGTTCTTGGCGATTACGGGGGGCAGAAATTTGCTGAAGTGAGGGGCCCCAATATCGGTTATTCTCTTCGGTTTGTCAGCCATTATAAGTTATCCTCCTTAAATTATTTCACTTGATCGGGTGACCAGAATACGTACGGATTCGACCTTGGGGCTTTCACCATCTGCGGCACGGCCGGGAGGCCGGTTGAATCGAGCATGGACTTCATGCCGAGACGGTCGACCAGCTCGCCGATTCTCTCGCGGTTCTTGCCGTGATCATCCCACCACTCCCACAACTTGCGGATGAGTTCTTCCAGGTTATCGTACGGCTTCTCAAGCTTCATGAAAGGTACGATGACCCAGCTCATGAGAGCGCCGGTCACGATCGGGGCCTTGCCGCCAAGCATGATGGTCGCGCCTTGCTCTTTTCCTGGACGCAGTGCCTTCGGCATCAAGTTGATGCAATGCATGCAACGAATGCAATCCTCGCCTTGGATCTTGAGCGTGCCGCCATCGAAGCTCATGCATTTCGACGGACACATGCCGACGACCTCCTCGGCGATATTCATGCTCTTGGAATAATTCTTCACCTCGGCCTGGTCAATCCGGATGGAGTCTCTCCAGGTGCCGATGATGGACATGTCGGCGCGGGCAATGGCGGCCACGCAGTCGTTGGCGCAGCCGGAAACCTTGATCTTGAACTTGTAGGGGAACGCGGGACGATGGAGTTCATCCTGGAACTTGTGGGTAAGGGTATCGCATATTTCCATCGAATCGATGTTCGCAAACTCGCAGCGGGACATACCCGCGCAGCAACTGGGGGTGCGGAGGCAGGAACCGGAGCCGCCGAGGTCCCAGCCTTTTGCCGTTGTTTCCGCAAAAATGGATTCGAGCTTGTCGGTCTGCGTGCCGAGGAGGACCAGGTCGCCCGTGGAACCGTGGAAATTGGTCAGGCCGCTTCCATATTTGTCCCAGATATCCATGAGCTCACGAAGCGCGCTGGTCGTATAGTAGAAACCAGCGGGCTGGTTGATACGAACGGTGTGAAAGTGCGCAACGCCGGGGTATTCCTCCGGAAGGTCACAGTAACGGCCGATAACCCCGCCGCCGTAACCGAGCACGCCCACGATGCCGCCATGCTTCCAATGGGTCACCTTATCCCGATATGATCTCTCAAGGATGTTGAGCAGATCTTGCGCTGTATTACTCTTTTTTGCCGCCTTCTTGATCTCTTTTACGAAACTCGGCCATGCGCCTTTTTCCAGTTCGTCAAGCATCGGTGTCTTGCCATCTTTGCTCATGTTAGGAAATCCTCCTTATGGAATTATCTATACTTAAGATTCTGTAAATTCGTCAGACCCGTATCACGCTTCCTTGAAACAAAATGCGCTCAACTTAAAATTCATATCGCCCTGTAACATCAGGGATACGTTTTATTTTCTTAGGTGCGGTGTCCCCCTTTCAAATAAAAATATCATAAATATTATGTAGCATGCCGAAGGCGAGGTTGGTACGGCAATCTCTTCGGTCATAATTTCATGTACCACTATCTATGTTTGCAAGAGATGAGATTGTAAGTGTAGTTCCTTTTTTAGTCAAATAAAAAAAACTAATTGTACCATTAATTATACATAATTGATATGCCTCCGCACCCCTTTATAACTTCCTAATAAATATAGATAGTTATGGTTTACCAGGGATATTTCAAAAGACTGACTTATTCCAAATGTATCTTGATTGTCACGAGTTTATTGGTAAATAATAAGCATACCATTTAGTAATCAAAAAGTTAGATTTCTTAACAATTCAGACATCCTGAACCCGTCATAGCTACAACAGTCAAGAAAGTGCTGAGAGAGAACGGAACATTAATGGTAAAGCGTGTGCGGGAGAGAGGGAAAAGGCGTTGTCTATCGTGAACTGACGCGTGTGGAGCTCAGAGCCGCGCCTGAGGTTTCCGCTCCGCGCGGTCGGCCGTGCGCGGGGAGTCGCCATCATCATGTTTATAGGTTGCAACCCTGCCGAGTTTCCAGGTGTAGACCCTGCCGCACTGCTCGCATGAGGCGCCGGAGAGTGGTTCTTTGCAGACCGGACAGTATATGGTGTAGTGCCGCGACAGCAGCGGTTCATGCTCCGTGAGGTCAACACGCTTGTTGCAGCACATGAACTCATCCGCAAGGTCGGCCCCGCACAGGCACCGCCTGTCCATTGGCCAGGGCAGCATCTCTTCCAGCGTATAGACGGCCTGCCCCAGGACCTCCACAAGCTCATCGTTCGCGCTATCGTTAAAGAGGGACTCGGTCAGCTTCTCGCGGATGGTGAGCATCAGGGGGTCCTCTTTCAGGAACCGCAGCATCTTTTGCAGCCGTTCTTCCCCCCGTCCGATGCGGGACAGCGCGCGCAGGTTCCCGTTTGTCCGGTAGTGCTCCTGAAAATAGACCAGCATCCAGATCTGGGCCATATCATAAAAAAATTCGAGCGCCGGGTAGTAGCCGTATTTCTTGCGGATCGACGTCTCGACCTCTCCGCGTTTGTCCGGGACCCGGGGGAACACGGCGACCAGGAGCCCCTCCTCGAAGTCTTCATAGAAAAAGGGCGATCCGGAGAAGTTGCGACAGCCGCAGTGAGTGCAGGGAAGGAGGTTGAACGTCCACTTCAACAGCGCCTGTTTGGCCTGCGGCGTTTTCGAGACGTCCACCCAGGTTATGATCGTGGCCTCAAAATCCCGCTTGCAGTTATCACACCGAAAGGTCTCGCGACTGTACGCCTCGCCCTGCATGGTCATCAGGTTGAACATTGCTATAGTATACACCACTTTATTAAAAAATCATTCTTTAAAAATACACTTCGTTTATGGTAAGATGGCCGCGTCGCACGTGCGGATTGCGGCATGCGGCTTTTTACCTGGAGTCCATGCCCAATCCGAAATCATGAAGGGGGTTTACCATGCCGATTAAAGAGGATTCAATTTTGAACACGGCGCTCCATTCCGAGGTCGAAAACCGGTTTCTCACCTATGCGCTCTCGACCATCGTGTCCCGGTCGCTCCCTGACGTGCGTGACGGCCTGAAGCCCGTGCACCGCAGGATCCTCTTTGCGATGTGGGAAATGGGCCTCGGTCCCACCGCCAGATATAGAAAGAGCGCGGCGGTGGTCGGCGAAGTGCTCGGAAAGTTCCACCCCCACGGCGACCAGGCGGCCTACGATGCCATGGTCAGGATGGCCCAGGACTTCTCGCTCCGTTACCCCCTCGTCGACGGCTCGGGAAATTTCGGGAGCCTTGACGGGGACCCGGCGGCGGCCATGCGGTATACCGAAGCGCGGCTTTCGAAGATCGCGGAAGAGCTTCTCGTCGAGATCGACAAAAACACGGTGGGCTTCCGTCCGAACTACGACAACTCACTCAAGGAGCCGGTGGTCCTTCCCGCGCGGTTTCCTCAGCTTCTCGTGAACGGCACGTCGGGCATTGCCGTGGGCATGAGCTGTTCCTTTCCACCCCACAATCTCGGCGAGGTGATCGACGGCCTCGCGGCCTTGATCGATAATTCCAACATTGAAGTGAAAGACCTGCTCAGGTATATCAAGGGCCCGGACTTCCCCACGAGCGGCCAGATCCTGAACTCCAAAAAAGAGTTGCGGGAGATATATGAGGCGGGAAGCGGCGGCATCAGGATCCGCGGCGAGTATGAGGTCGAGGAGCTCCCGCGGGGCAGACAGGCGATCGTCTTCACGACGATCCCGTACCAGGTGAACAAGGCGAAGCTGCTCGAGAAGCTCATCGGACTCATGGAGGATCGGAAGCTGCCGCAGGTCTCCGCCGTGCGCGACGAGTCCACCCATGAAGTGCGCATGGTCATCGAGCTCAAGGCCGACACGAGCGTGGAGCTTGTCACCGCCTACCTCTTCAAGCACACGGACCTTGAGACGACCTTCCCGATCAACTTCACGGCGCTCAAGCCGAACATGGAGCCCGAGCGGTTGTCGCTCAAGGCGATCATGCGGTACTTCCTCGACTTCCGGCACGAGCTCACCACCAAGCGGCTGAATTATGACCTCCAGCTGCTCAACGCGCGGCTCCATATCCTGCGCGCCTTCGAGGCGCTCTACGACGACCTCGATACGGCGATCAGGATTATCCGCGGGGCGAAGTCGCGCGAGGACGCCGCCGAGAAGCTCAAAAAGCATTTCAAACTCGACGACGAGCAGGTGAAGGCGATCCTCGATATGCAGCTCTACAAGCTGGTCGGACTCGAGATCGAACGCATCCTGAAGGAGAAGGGCGAGAAGACGAAGCTGAAAAAAGATATCGAGGCCGTCCTTGCGAGCCAGAAAAAGATATGGGAACTGATCCGGGCCGAGCTCCTCGAGCTCAAGAGCAACTACGGAGACAAGCGCAAATCCGTAATGAAGGCCGCCGAGGACGTGGAGTTTTCCCAGGAAGACTTCATGGTCCATGAGGACGTGACCGTGATCTTCACCAAAATGGGCTGGATCAGGCGCGTCAAGACCGTGGGCGAGAACCTGCGGTTCAAGGAAGGGGACGAACTCCTCTCTCTTCTGCCCGCGAACACCCGGGACAACATTGCCGTGTTCTCTTCAGCGGGAAAGGTCTACGTCGTGAAGGCCTTTGACTTGCCGAGCGGCCCCGGGTTCGGCGAGCCGGTCCAGCATTTGTTCAAGTTCGGCGACGGCGAGCGTCCGATCGGTGCGATGAACCTGACGACGGTCTTTACGGGCACACCGGCCGGAGACGAGAAGGAGCTGCAGCCGGAACTTGCCCTGGCCCCACGGGAGGTGACGGCGCTGACCGTCTCGGCCAGGGGCATCGGCTTCGCCTTCGACCTCGGGCAGTTCAATTCCGCGACTACGCGGGCGGGAAAGAGGTTTGCCGGCGTGAAGCCCGGTGACAGCATCCTGGGCGTGGAGCTCCTCGATCTGCCGAACATCCTGTTCCTCACCACGGAAGGCAAGGCGGTCGTTGTCGCGGCCAAAGAGGTCCCCGTGCTCACGGGCGCGGGCAAGGGCGTGAAGCTTGTGAACGTAAAGAACGGCGAGGTCGCGCTCTTCAGGCCCGTGCGAAAGGGCGAGCAGGTGAAAGTGATCGACGACAAGGGCAAGGAAAAGGTGATTGACCTGAAGCCGTTCGGCGTGATGACCCGGGGGTCGGCTGGTCTCAAGGCGGTGAAGGCGGTGAAGTTTGTGTAGGCAAACGGAGGCAAGAACCTAGGATAGCGAAACCAACTGACTAAAAGGCTGTCTCAAAGCCACGAAAACGGTGCGCCAACATTTAAATGAAATATCAGTCTGCCAGGGATCAAAATTATGTATGTGGAAAAGAGGGATCATACAACTCTCCAAGATGAAGAAAAAAAAGATTTATGGCAACCTGATCGTAATTAAAGCTTAATAAGCTTGACGATATAGAACCAATACTTTAGAATGGATCAAATTGATATCACCTCAAGTAATACACGGCAGGCCTAGCTTTCACGAAGTGCTAGAAAAAGATTCCTTGTTTAGGGTGTAACTGAATTTAACCGCATGTAATGATATAATTCATGAGAAAACAGGCCTTGAAGACTGATGCCACTTGCAATGATTTTATGAGTCAGGAATTGATTCAATCTGAACTGTTTCTTAAATTAACAGGCACTGAAACAAAAGAATCTCAGAACTGGTCTTCACCGCGTAAAGGTGTATCACTTGCCAACGCAACGGCATTGCGGGGCAAAGCTGTTAGAGACGCTGTTACCATTTTATCTAATGAATTTCAAAAGGAACAGGTTGCACAAGTCTTTCCCGTATTGTTTCTTCCGCGAATTCAACCTATTATTAGCGCATCTTGTTCCGAACCTATCTCTGTTAGGATTGCATGGAATCTAGTTGGTATCTGGCTCATCGCCCGTGCAAGTGACACCTCGGCGACAAATTTAAGTATTGCCGAGGCGGAATTATGGTTTCGTGGTAATACGCGTCCACACGTTCCGCTGTTGTCTGAGTTCATATCTGCAGATGCCCTTACAGAAGTGCAACGCCAACTCAATGAAATAAACCTAGATGATGAGTTCTGGGATTTACTGCCACATATGTTTGAACAACATGGCCCAGGCAGTCGTACATCAGTCATGAGGAATCCAACGACTGCAATTGCAAGAGCAGCAAAACGTGAGAGCGGTGTCTTTTACACGCCGTCTGATGTTGCTGATTTTATGATTCAGCACACGAGTAAAATATATAGCGGTGAATTTTTAAAAGCTGCAATCCTCGATCCAGCATGCGGAACAGGTGTTTTTCTTCTTGCAGCATTTCGTGAAGCAGTAATTCAAGCAGGGAATGGCCCTTTTCATCGATTCAACTATATTACTGCAAACCTTCATGGTCTTGATATCAGTGGTCAGGCCCTCGACGCAGCAGCTTTTATTCTATTAAAGGAATGTCTTCTCGATGTCCGTGCTCTTGGCATGAGTCCATGGTCAGCCTGGCACTTGATTCGAATGAATTTAGTAGAACACGATGCTCTTCACATTGACAACGAGTCGGATATTCGCGATTCTGATAAGTTCTCCAGATTGGCGGAACAACAACTTATTCTTAATGGCTTGCGCAACCTACCATCACAATTTATTCCATATAATTCGCTTGATCAATCTTCAATGCCTCACAGCACACGTAATGATTCAGATTTATTCAGCCCGCCCATACCACATTTATCTGATATTTTCCCAAGGGTAGCCAATGGTTTTTCAATTGTTATTGGTAATCCTCCTTATGCCGCGCTTGGACAGCGATCAGATCGCATGTCTCTAGCAAATAGATATTCATGCTTGGAGGGTATTGCTTTGGGTTCGAGGCTTAACCTGTTCCCATTATTTATCGAAATGATGTGGAAATTAACTCAGCCGCAATGCAGTGCATCCGCTTTAGTTGTACCGCTCTCGATTGCTTCCGGCAGTAACGCACAATACAAAAATTGCCGGAATGCAATTAGTTGGAGTGGTGGTCGCTGGCAGTTTGCTTTTTTTGATCGGCAACCTCATGCGTTATTTGGAGAAGAGGTTAAAACGAGGAACGCCATTCTGTTTCGTACAGAAAACACAATTACACCGCCGCGAGGAAAACCTGCCGAAATTGAAACAGGGCCATTGCGAAAGTGGACAAGCCGAACGCGAAAACAGCTTTTTCAAAATATTGATTTTACCCCGGTAGACTCTATTAACATAACTAATAGTATCCCAAAACTCCACGGACTATTACAGGCTAAAGCATTCATGACCTTGCGTAAGCGCATAGATCGTCTCCCATCTTTCTGCCTCCGGATTGGTACTGCTGATCCTCTTGAAGCCTTTGAAAAAGTGGACAGGCCTAGACTATTTGTAGGTGGCACAGCATATAATTTTCTAAACGTATACCGGAGTGTAAACATATCGCAAGAAGAATATGCACTACCTTTCAGTAATAGTGCGGTGCATTGTTTGGAATTCAAGTCAGAACTTGAGGCGCAACTTGCATTTGCCATCCTTAGTAGCAGGCTGACTTTCTGGAAATGGCACATATTAGGCGACGGGTTTCACGTCGCCAGCTGGTTATTCGAGGAAGTACCATTTGGGAAAAGCGCATTTTCTGAAATCAATCTAGCGCGATTAGCGAAGTTAGGTGATCAATTGTGGCAAAAACTACAAATGCATCGCTTTGTAAGCTTAAATAGCGGTAAGCAAACAATAGGTTTTCGTCCCCTCACTTGCCATGAGGAACGAGCCGAGATTGATAAAATACTTGTAGATACTGCTGGATTGGACAAAGAATTTGTTGATGAATTGCAGCGATTTGTGCACCAAAATTCAGTCGTGGATGTTACGGACGAACGTCGGAGCCATGTAAGTCAATATTTTAGAGGAGGCACAAAGGTATGACCGGGCAACCGACAAAAGCACAAAAGGACAAAAGCAAAGTTACTAAAGAGGAGTGGCGCGAGTATACAAAGACAGTGTGGCAAATTGCAAATACTTCTGACCCTAACCATCCTGCCGTGTTTCCAATTGAAATCCCGCATAGACTTATTAAGCTTTTTTCTTTTTACGGCGAAACAGTGTTAGACCCTTTTGGTGGAACAGGAACAACAGCTATCGCAGCAAACAAACTAGGCCGTAGTGCAATTCTTATTGAGCAAAATCCAGATTATGCGAAACTGGCCAGACAGCGCGCAAACGGGGACGGGAATACACAAGTGATATTGGGCGACAGTCGCAACATGAGCTTGATTGTGTCCAATTCAATTGGTTTAATTGTTATGAGCCCACCCTATTGGAATAAGGCAAACTATGGCAAAGGGAAAAAGAATCTAGGAAATGAGCCCGTCTATAGTAAATTTTTTCAGAGCATTCGTCCTGTGTTCGAAGAATGTTTTCGTGTGTTAATGCCTGGACGTAAAATTTGCATCATAACTGCAAATGTAAACCAACACACGGAACACGGATTACTAACCTTTCCCCTGGCTGCTGACTTCATCGGTCAGTTGCGCGATATTGGTTTTGTTCTTGTGAATGAAATAATCTGGTCAAAAGATGGCACAGGCGGTAAATGGGGTTCACATGGGAAACAGCGACCAATCTTCGGCAGTTATCCTTACCCACCGAACTTTCTCTTCAAAAATGTTCACGAACATGTTCTAATATTTGCAAAGCCACCAAAAAAACGTGTCACGGGTAAGACCGTGGTCTCTTATGAATATCTTTCAGGGCGAACTGACGTACCTTTCGACAAAAAAGCCAGAAAGTGAGCAGATAATGTTTTATAATCAACCGCAAGCACATAGGTTTGGGACTGCTCTCGCAAACGATGTCGGAAGCGGCAAATGGAAACGTATAGAATTTGCTGTTGCCTGGGTTCGGCGCTCAGGAACAAGCTACTTGCAGGATCCTATAAGAAGATTTCTATCGGAAGGTGGTTTTGCTCAATTCATAGTAGGCGTGGATATAGAAAACACTTCTGCTGAAGGCTTACATGATTTATTAGCATGGCAACGCGATGGCAGTTTTGAGACTTATATCCATCATAACGAAAGTAATTCGACATTTCATCCAAAAGTTTATCTTTTCAGAAATGATGAAAAAGCACGCCTAATTGTCGGTTCGAATAATCTTACCGAATCCGGTTTGTTTATAAATACTGAGGCTGGGCTTCAATTAGATGTGTCAATCGATGATCAAATAATCTCTGACGTGCGGACAGCACTGGCGTCATGGCGCGATCCACAAACAGGATTGGCAAAAAAGCTTGATGAAACCTTATTAAATGATTTGATTCGGCAAGGCTATGTTTATCCTGAACGAGAGCTTAACAAGCGCCGCGAGGTTAGCGGCAAGAAAATACGAGCAAATCAACGTGCAGGGGCGCAGCCTCTATTCGGATCACAGAAATACACCGCTCCTGGTCGTAGCCGAAGAAGTGTTAAAGGAGCACAATTACCTGGTACTGTTCTTTTAATGAGAGTTAGAAGGGCCTCAAGTACGGCTCGTCGGACACAGATTCAAATCCCTATTCGTGTTATTCACACACAATTCTTCCTAAGAATAAGTCATCTGGTGAGCGCTCACGATGGACGTAGCCATCCGTTAGTTCAAGCTAGTGCTCGTGGCGGTTTAAATACGATTAAGGCAGAAATTCCTGAAATTGAACCAATGAATGATCCAGTTTTGCGCTTAGAAAGAACAGCATCGGCAATAATTTATCAGGCTTTTGATGCAGGGTCGGTGTTGGGGAAACCTATCCGACAAGCACTATTAAACGGCTTCTCAATGTCCCCGCCGGCGACATTAAGTTCTATCGCTGATTTGGATAAGTCTACATGGTGGCGTTTTATCTGATCGATCTTTGTGAGCAGAAACTGGTCAATGGTTCATCGTAAGAAGACAATGAAATCCTTCCGAAAAGAACTCTGGTTCAACGTACCTTCCCGCCGCGGCTTCATCAACATCACGCCCCAGGTCGAGGACTGCCTCCGCGAGAGCGGCGTTCAGGAGGGCCTGGTCCTCGTGAACGCCATGCACATTTAAGTGGACCCCTCTGTCAAGACAATAAAGGGTCGAGATTAAGATGGTCCCCGATCAAGCCGCAGCGGAATGGCGCTGCCCCGGTTTCTACTACTCCTTGAGGTTCTTTTCTCTCTTTGAATTTAT
>Ga0315281_10008922_pt1 | contig 13973 bp, 12 predicted proteins | sample YL17G07_0_MG_FD_204540 | JGI IMG/M metagenome (GOLD analysis project Ga0315281, IMG submission 204540) | Sediment microbial communities from Yellowstone Lake, YNP, Wyoming, USA - YL17G07_0 | ecosystem: Environmental > Aquatic > Freshwater > Lake > Sediment | place: USA: Wyoming | collected...
ACCCCCCCCCCCCCAACTCATCTATTCCTTTCCAAACCTCCGCTTCGCCATCTCCGCCGCCATGCGGATGGCGGCTTTGAGGCTGGCGGAGGCGGCCTGGCCGGTGCCGGCCAGGTCATAGGCGGTGCCGTGGTCGACGCTGGTGCGGATGATGGGCAGCCCCAGGGTGACGTTCACCGCGTTCATAAAGTGCAGGATTTTCAAGGGGATGAGCCCCTGGTCGTGGTACATGCAGACGATGGCGGCGAATTCCCCCTGGCGGTGGCGCCAGAACAGGGTGTCGGCGGGGAAGGGGCCGTCCACCGGCAGGCCCGCTTCCTGGGCCCGGCGCACCGCGGGGGCGATGATTTCCTCTTCCTCCCGGCCGAACATGCCGCCCTCGCCGGCATGGGGGTTGAGGGCCGCCACCCCCAGGCGCGCCCCCGCCAGGCCGAAATCCCGGTCCAGGGCCCGGCAGGTGAGCTGGAACAGGTGGAATAGCCCTGCTTCAGTCAAACGCCGGGGGACCTCGGCCAGGGCGCAGTGGGTGGTGGCCAGGACCACCCGGAAATCACCCCCGGCCAGCATCATGGCCACCTCTGAGCCGCCGGTCTTCTCCGCCAGCATCTCGGTGTGGCCGGGGTAGGCGTAGCCCGAGAGGTTCATGGAGAGCTTGCTGATGGGGCCGGTGACCAGGCCGGCCACCAGGCGCGCCAGGGCCAAATCAATGGCGGTCAAAATATAGGACACCATGGCCGCGCCGCTGGCCGGGGTGGGATGGCCATACTCCAGGTCCTTGGGGCTCAACTGGGACAGGGCCATGAGGTCCATGGTCCCCAGCCGGTAGCGGCCCGCCTCGGGGCGGTCCGCCAGGCGGATCTTGAGGGCCGGGTCCAGCAGCAGGCGGGCCCGGTCCAGGGCGGGAAGGTCGCCGAGGACCAGGGGGCGGCACACCTGGTAGACGCGGGCGTCGGAGAGGGCCTTGACCATGATCTCCGGTCCCACTCCCACCGGGTCCCCCATGGTCAGGGCCAGAATTGGCCGGTTTTCAAGGCTCGTCATGGCTCATTGCCCTCCTTGCGGTCCCAGGGGCCGGACCTGGATTTGCACCTGGTCTCCTTTAATGGAGACCTTCAGGTAGTGATGGAAGAAATGCCCGGGGTCGTCGCCGTAGAGTTTGGCCCCCGCCCCGGCGGTGATGGCGTAGGGCACCCCGTCCCAGGCGCCGTCAAAATAGCTGTGGATATGGGCCGCGAAGATACGGGTGACCTTGTACTCCTGGAACAGGGCGGCCAGCCGGCGGCCGCTCTCCGGCGGCAGGCAATGGTGGTGCTCGCCGCCCCGGGGGTCGAAAAGCGGCACGTGGAGAAACACCAGGCGGGTTTGGTAAGCCTGGGCTTTCTGCAATTCCGCTGTCAGCCAGCTCAGCTGCTCTTCATCCAGGCCGGTTTTGGCGGCGTCGTCCAACATAATGAAGTAATTGCCCTGGAGATGAAAAGAGAAGTACCTGGGCCCATAAATTTCCGCGTACAGTTTGCCGCCGGGATCTCCCTGGAGCTCATGGTTGCCGATCACCGCCAGGAGCGGCATCTTGAGGTCTGGCCGCAATGATTGGAAGAAGCCCCGGTATCGCGTAAGGTCGCCTTCATCCACCATGTCGCCCAGGTGGATGACGAACTGAATGTCCGGGTCCCGCGCCATTTGCCGTAACAAACCCTGGAAGACCGGGGGATTGTCGCGACTGTCCCCCAGAACCGCAAAGGTCAGGGGATTCGGTGGCAGGGCCTCCAGCCGCTTAAGGTTTTGAGGGTTCCAATCCCGAGCCGGCAGCGGGCCGGAATCGCCCCAGGCCCCGGGCGCCAGTAAGGAGACTATGAAGAGCAGTAAAATAGCTATCTTTATCCGGTGGCGGCCCCCGGGATGGTCCATAATCATCTCATCCTCGCAACGACTTGCGGTCGGTTAAACCAATTTTAGCAATTTTTCAATGCATTGAGGCAAGCAAGTGTGCCAAAATATGGTCGGATACATATTATGATTTGAGATGGAGCAGGTCAATGACAGAAGAGGGCAGGGGGCGGCTGGCAGGAGTGAAATTGGGTTTCATCGGCGCCGGCAACATGGGCGGGGCCATCGTGCGGGGACTGCTGGCCGGCGGCCAGGTGGCCCGGGAGAACCTGATTTTTTATGATCCGGACGCGGGCCGGCAGGCGGCAATGGCCAAGCTGGGAGTTGAGGCCGCCCTGGACAACCCCGAAGTGATGCACGCCCAGGTGGTGGTGCTGGCGGTCAAACCCCAGTTGCTGAGCCTAGTGCTGGCATGCGTCAAGGAGTTTGCCCGCCCCGGGCACCTGATCATCTCCATTGCCGCGGGGGTGCCCCTGGCGACCCTGGAGGCGGCCTTGCCGGAATCCCGGGTGATTCGGGCCATGCCCAACACCCCGGCCATCGTGGGGGCGGGCATCACCTGCCTGGCCCCGGGGGGCCGCGCCGCGCCGGACGACGTGGACCTGGCCCTGGAACTGTTCCAGGCCGTGGGCCAGGCGGCGGTGGTGGAGGAGCGGCTGATGGACGCGGTCACGGCTTTGAGCGCCAGCGGCGTGGCCTTCGTCGCCTTATTCATCGAGGCCCTGGCCGACGGCGGCGTCAAGGCGGGACTGCCCCGGTCCCTGGCCCACCGCATGGCGGTGCAGACCGTCCTGGGCGCGGCCCGACTCTGCCTGGAAGAGGAGCTCCACCCCGGCGAACTCAAGGACCTGGTGGCCTCGCCGGGGGGCACCACCATCGAAGGCCTGCACGTCCTGGAACAGGGGGGCTTCCGAGGCCTGGTGATCAGCGCCGTGGCCGCGGCCGCGGCGCGGGCCAAGGAGCTGGCGAAGGTAATTTGAGGGGAGGGCCGGGGGAACGAGTCCCCCCGCCCTCCCCTCAAACTCCCCTCCCACCCCCCCCAAAAGAGCCGGGGAAGGCGGGCCTGCGGCCCCACTTCCCCGGCTAAAATTTTCATAAGGGGTTGGGGGAGGGGTTTTGGGGAGGGGGCAGGGGCCGTCTGCCCCTGGCCCCCTCCCCAAATAACCTATCTCCAAGTTTTTATCAGGCGCAGGTGGATATCCGCGGCCGGGGCGCTGTGGGTCAGGGCGCCCATGGAGATGAAGTTGACGCCGGTGGCCGCCACCCGGGTCAGGCGTTCTTGGGTCATGCCGCCGGAGGCTTCGAGTTCGGCCCGGCCCGCGGTGATGGCTACCGCCCGGGCCATGGTCTCCTCGTCCATATTGTCCAGCATGATGACGTCGGCGCCCGCGTTTAGGGCTTCCTGGAGGCCAGCCAGGTCCGCCACCTCCACTTCGACCCGGAGGGCTTGCGGGGCGTTGGCCCGGGCCAAGCGCACCGCCTCGGTGATGGAGCCCACCGCAGCCAGGTGATTGTTCTTGATGAGCACCGCGTCATAGAGGCCGAAGCGGTGGTTGCGGCCGCCGCCCAGGCGCACCGCGTATTTCTCCAGGAGCCGCCAGCCGGGGGTGGTCTTGCGGGTGTCCACCAGGGCCACGGGGGAGCCGGCGATGAGGCTCACCATGCGGCGGGTGAAGGTGGCGATGCCGGAGAGACGCATGAGGAAATTGAGGGCCACCCGCTCGCCGGTGAGGATGGGGGCCACCGGGCCGGTGAGCACGGCCAGCACCGTGCCGGGTTCCACCTCCTGGCCTTCGGCGGTCTGGGGCTCAAACTTCAGGGCGGGCTCCAGCCGGTGAAAGACCCGGGCCGCCACCGGCAGGCCCGCCACCACCAGGGGCTGCTTGGCCCGGATATGGGCCTCGCCCTTGAGGTTGGGCGGGATGAGGGCCTGGGTGGTGACGTCGCCGGGCCCGATATCCTCCTCCAGGGCCAGGTCGATGAGGCGGTCTACAATGGGAGAAAGGAAGGTTTCATCCATAACTTATTAACCACAGGGACACAGAGGTCGCTGAGAGACACCGGGATTTAAAGGGGGAAAAGGCGAAAAGGGGAAAAGTAAAATGCAAAAAATTTTACCTTCTTCGCTTTTTTCCCCTTTTTCCATTTTCTCCCTACTTCTCCTTGGTGATCTTGATGTCTTGGCGGTAATAAATGTAGGGTGGGCACCGCCCACCGTCATTCTCAGTCAAGATCCTCATAAAAGTTGATGATGCACGGCCCGTCGGGGTGGCCCGGGGAGGCCGAGGCCGCCGCGTCAGAAGCATCGAAGCAGGTGCCGGTGCACTCCTCCTGGTCTTCATCCCAGAAATTGCAGCGGTCCCGGACGCAATGACCGAGACCGGGAAGGGGGCAGATGGGAGTGGTGTGGTCTCGCATCATATTTTAAGGATAATGGCGGGCAGTGCCCGCCCTACTTCCTCTTGGGGTCTCGGTGGTGATCATAAATGTAGGGTGGGCACCGCCCACCGTCATTCTCAGTCAGGATCCTCATAAAAGTTGATGATGCACGGCCCGTCGGGGTGGTCCGGGGAGCCCGAGGCCGCCGTGTCAGAAGCATCGAAGCAGGTACCGGTGCACTCTTGCCGTTCCTCGTCCCAAAAGGTGCAGCGCTCCCGGATGCAGTAGCCCAAGTCCGGGATGGGGCAGAAGGGGGAGTCGGTTTCGTTCATCAATTTTTCCGGTCTTCGGGTTCTTATGGTGGGCCGTGCCCACCCTACATAAAGCACAGGCGGGACGCCTGTGCCACCGGTTGTTTTTAAGGGGAAGTTGGGGCTGCAAGTCCCGGCTTCCCTTGTCCCATTTCAGGGGGCTGGGAGGGGAGTTTGAGGGGAGGGCCGGGGGACAGCAAGTCCCCCCCCCCCCCCCCAAAATTCATTTCTCCCTTCTCCCCTCATCCCATCAACTCCTTAATGCGTTCCCGGTGGGTTTTGAGTTTAGTTAGTTTTTCCTTCCAGTTCTGGACCTTTTCCTGTTCTTTGGCCACCACTTCCGGGGGGGCTTTATGCAGGAAGTCGTCGTTGCTCAGTTTGCGTTGGGCCTGGGACAGGTCCTTGCCCAGTTTCTCCATTTCCCGCTCCAGGCGGCGGGCTTCTTCGGCAAAATCGATGATGCCGGTGAGCGGCATGAAGATTTCCACCGCGTCCACCACGGCCTTGGCCGAGGCCGCGGGGGCCCCCGCGGCGGAGTTGCAGTGGAGTTCCTGCAGCCGGGCCAGGTTGACGAGGGAGGCGCGGTGGCGGTTCAAGGCCTCAATGGCGCCTGCGTCCGGGCTCTGCAAGAACACCTCCACCAGGGAGCCCGGCGGCACGTTCATCTCGCCCCGGAGGTTGCGGATGGCGCTGATGGTCTCCATGACCAGGCGCATTTCGGCTACGGCCCCGGGGTTGAGCCAGGCGTCGTCGGGTTGCGGGTAAGGGGCCACCATGATGGAGCCCGCCACCCCCGGAAGCTTCTGCCAGATCTCTTCGGTGAGGAAGGGGACGAAGGGGTGCAGCAGCCTTAGTACGGCGCTCAGCACCTTAAGCAGCACCCCCTGGCAGTGGCGCCGGCCCGGGGCGTCTCCTTGGTCGTAAAGCTGAGGCTTGATGAGTTCCAGGTACCAGTCGCAGAACTCGTGCCAGATGAACTGGTAGAGGGTGTTGGCGGCCTGGTCGAACTCGTAGGCGTCCAGGCGCTCCCGGGTCTCCTGGATGACTTGCTGCAGGCGGCTCAGGATCCAGGCCTCCACCACCGTGGGGGGCAAATGGTCCGGGGCCCCGGGGTCGAAGCCCTCCAGGTTCATGAGGGTGAAGCGGCAGGCGTTCCAGATCTTGTTGGCGAAGTTGCGGTAGCCGGCCAGGCGCTCTTCGGAGAGGCGCACGTCCCGGCCCATGGCGGCGAAGGCGGCCAGAGAAAAGCGGAAGGCGTCGGTGCCGTAGCGGTCCATGAGCTCCAGGGGATCGATGACGTTGCCCTTGGATTTGCTCATCTTCTGGCCTTCCGGGTCCCGCACCAGGGCGTGGATGTAGACCTCCCGGAAGGGGGCGGCCCCCATGAAATGGATTCCCATCATCATCATGCGGGCCACCCAGAAAAACAGGATGTCGAAGGCGGTGACCAGGACGGAGGTGGGGTAAAAAAGCTTGAGTTCCGGGGTCTCGTCGGGCCAGCCCAAAGTGGAGAAGGGCCACAGGGCCGAGGAGAACCAGGTGTCCAGGACGTCGGTCTCCTGGATCAGGTCGGAACCCTGGCAGTGGGGGCAGGCGGTGGGGTCTTCCCGGCTGACCATGACCCGGCCGCACCCCTGGCAGGTCCAGGCCGGGATGCGGTGGCCCCACCAGATCTGCCGGGAGATGCACCAGTCCCGGATGTTGGTCAGCCAGTCGAAGTAGCTCTTGTCCCAGTTGGCGGGGATGAGTCTGGTGCGGCCCTCTTCCACCGCCTTCATGGCCGCCGCGGCCAGGGTTTTCACCGCCACGAACCATTGCTTGGAGATCAGGGGCTCCACGATGGTCTTGCAGCGGTAGCAGTGGCCCACGGACACGGTGTAGGGCTCCACCTTGATCAGGAGGCCGTCGCGCTTCAAGTCCTTGACAATCTGCTCCCGGCAGACGAAGCGGTCCATACCCAGGTACTTGCCGGCTTCCGTGGTCATATGGCCGGTTTCGTTGATGACCTGCACCGCGGGGAGTCCATGGCGCTGCGCCACCTCGAAGTCGTTGAAATCGTGGGCCGGGGTGATCTTCAGGGCCCCGGTGCCGAACTCCGGGGCCACGTAGGAGTCGGTGATCACCGGGATCCGGCGGCCCAGGACCGGCAGCCGCAAAGTGGCGCCGTGATAGGTCAGGTAGCGCTTGTCCTCCGGGTGCACCGCCACCGCGGTGTCCCCCAGCAGGGTCTCGGGGCGGGTGGTGGCCACGGTGACGCCGTCCGAACCGTCGGCCAGGGGGTACCTGATGTGATAGAGGTGGCCGTCGTGGGGGTCATGCTCCACCTCCAGGTCGGCCAACGCCGTCTGGCAGCGGGGACACCAGTTGATGATGTAATCCCCCTTGTAGATCAGGCCCTCCTCGTAAAGGCGCACGAAGACTTCCCGCACCGCCCTGGATAAGCCCGCATCCATGGTGAAGCGCTCCCGGCTCCAGTCGCAGGAGCAGCCCAGGCGCTTCAACTGGGTGATGATGTGGCCGCCGGATTCGGCTTTCCACTGCCAGACCAGCTGGATAAACGCCTCCCGGCCCAGGGTGTGGCGGTCCAGGTTCTGGGCGGCCAACTGGCGCTCCACCACGTTCTGGGTGGCGATGCCGGCGTGGTCGGTGCCCGGCATCCACAGGGCGTCAAAGCCGGACATGCGCTTGTAGCGGATCAGGATGTCTTGTAAGGTGTTGTTGAGGGCGTGGCCCATGTGCAGCGACCCGGTGATGTTGGGGGGCGGGATGACGATGCAATAGGGGGGCCGGGCGCCGTCGGCCCGGGCCCGGAACAAACCCTGCTCTTCCCAGTGCCGGTACCATTTCTCTTCGATCCGGGAGGGATCGTAAACCTTCTCCAAAATTTCCGCCATGGCGTTCCTTGTGAAAGAGGGTGGGGGGGGGAGGGGGCTAAGGGCTTCCCACAGGCGAGACGCCTGTGCCACCGGCCCTTACCCCCTCCCCCACACCCCCTCCCCAATCCGCATAAGTTAAATTAGAGTGGGGTTAGAATGTATACTAACTATTTAATATCATTGATAACTAACATGATGGCCCCGGGATGTCAAGGGAATTGGGGGTCAGCCGGAGAAAGCCTTGACAATTAACCAAAAAATTTGATATGACCAGGTGGTCATGAGAGAAGAACCGGCCCTGGCCACCTTCCGGCACCTGCCGCCGGACAAGCAGGAACGGGTCCTGGATGCGGCCCTGGGGGAGTTCGCCGACCAGGGCTACCAGGCCGCCTCCCTGAACCGCCTGGTGGCCCAGGCCGGCATCGCCAAGGGGTCGTTGTACCAGTACTTCCCCAACAAGGAAGGGGTTTTTTACTACGTCTTCCAGTACGCCCTGAAACTGGTGCGGCGCACCCTCACTGCGGTGAAGGAAGAGACCCTGGAAGAGGACTTTTTCAGCCGTCTGGAGAAGTCGCTGCTGGCCGGGGTGCATTTTTTGCGGGAACACCCCCGCATTTACAACCTCTATCTGAAGATCCAGTACGACAAAAACGTGCCCTTCCGGGGGGAACTGATGGCCGCGGTGCGGCGCCACGCGGCCGAATACTTCGCCTCCCTGGTGCGCCGGGCCCGGAGCCAGGGGGAACTGCGCCCCGGGGTGCCCGAGGCCGCGGCCCTGTTCCTCCTGGACGCGGTGTTCGACCGCTTCCTGCAGGCCGTAGCCATCCCGGCCCTGGACGTGAACCTGGGCCTGCACCAGGCCGGGGACGAGGCCGTGCGCCAACGGGTCCGGGAACTCATGGGCCTCCTCAAGGACGGCCTGGCGGCGTGAGAGGGAGATAGATTTTGGGGGGAGGGCCAGGGCCGACGGCCCTGCCCTCCCCCCAAGCCCCCTACCCAACCCGTGTAAGGGGCCGGGGAAGGCGGAGGCGTTGCCTCCGACTTCCCCGGCCAGAAGCACCATAAGGGATTGGGGGAGGGGATTGGGGAGGGGGTAAGGGCCACTTACGAAAAAGCCTTTAGCCCCCTCCCCAAAAAATGCTTTAAATGACCAGCCGGTCATGAAGGAGAGGCAGTGATGGTTTTTTCCGGTTTCCAGGACCCCGCCCTGCAGCCCATCCAGGACAAGGTGGCCGCCGGCGTTCGGTTGGATCAGGACGACGGCTGCACCCTTTTTGCCAGTTCGGATCTCCTGGGGGTGGGGTATCTGGCCCAGACGGTGCGGGAGCGGCGCCACGGCCGCCGGGCCTACTACATCTACAACCAGCACCTGAACTACTCCAATATCTGCGTCAACGGCTGCAGGTTCTGCGCCTTCGGGCGCAAGGCCGGGGACCCCGGCGCTTACGAGATGTCGCTGGCGGAGATTTACGCCCGGGTGGAGGCGCGACTGCAGGAGCCCATCACCGAGATCCACATCGTGGGCGGCTGCCACCCGGAGTTACCCTTTTCTTTTTATCTCGACATGCTGCGCGGCATTAAGGCGCGCCGCCCGGAGGTGCACCTGCAGGCCTTCACCGCGGTGGAGGTGGCCCACCTGGCGCAGCAAGCCGGCCTTAGCATCGCCGAGGCGCTGTCGGCCTTGCGGGAGGCGGGCCTGGGGTCGCTGCCCGGCGGCGGCGCCGAGGTCTTCAGCCCCCGTATCCGGCAGCGGTTGTGCCCCGAAAAGCTCTCCCCCGAAGGCTGGCTGGAAGTGGCCCAAACCGCCCACCGCCTGGGGCTCAACACCAATGCCACCATGCTGTACGGGCACGTCGAGACCCTGGAGGAGCGGGTGGAGCACCTGCTGAGGCTCAGGTCCGCTCAGGACGAAACCGGGGGGTTCCTGGCCTTCATCCCCCTGGCCTTTCACCCCGCCAACACCGGTCTGAGCGATCTCACCGGCCCCAGCGCCATTGACGACCTCAAGACCCTGGCCGTGTCCCGGCTGCTGCTGGACAACTTTCCTCATATCAAGGCCTTCTGGGTGATGCTGGGCCCCAAGCTGGCCCAGATCTCGCTGTGCTTCGGGGTGGACGACGTGGACGGCACGGTGATGGAAGAGCGCATCACCCACATGGCCGGGGCCCAGACCCCCCAGGGCCTGACCCGGTCGCAGCTGCGGGCCTTGATCCGGGAGGCGGGCTGCGAGCCGGTGGAACGGGACACCCTGTACCGGGTAATCGAGCATGATGCGGCTGCCTGACCAACTGGCCTCGGGGGAGCGCCTGACTTTTGCCGAGGCCCGGCCACTGTGGGACCTGGACCTCCTCACCCTGGGCCGGGCCGCGGATGCGGTGCGCCGGCGGTTAAATCCTGAGGGTCGGGTCACCTATGTCATCGACCGCAATATTAATTACACCAACGTCTGCGTCTCCGGCTGCCGGTTTTGCGCCTTTTACCGGCCCCCCGGGGCCGACGACGGTTACGTCCTGGATTGGCAGACCCTGGCGGAGAAGCTGCGGGAACTCCAGGCCCACGGCGGCAGCGGGGTCTTGCTCCAGGGGGGCCTCAACCCTGACCTGACTTTGGCTTATTACGAGAAGCTGGTGAGCTTCGTCCATGGTTTCGGCCTGGGGGTGCACGGGTTTTCGCCGCCGGAGATCTTCTTTCTGTCCCGGCAAACCGGCCTGAGCCTCGACGAGGTAATCCGCCGCCTGATGGCGGTGGGTTTGAGTTCCATCCCCGGGGGCGGCGCCGAAATTCTGGTGGACCGGGTGCGCCGGCAGATTTCCCCCAACAAGTGCACCAGCGCCCAGTGGCTGGAGGTCATGGAGGCCGCCCACCGGCAGGGCTTGAAAACCAGCGCCACCATGATGTTCGGGCATCTGGAGACCCGGGAGGACAGACTGGAACATTTATTGAAGATTCGGAAACTGCAGGATAAAACCGGGGGCTTCACCGCCTTCATCCCCTGGACCTACCAGCCCGGGGGCACCGCGCTGCAGGGCCAAGCCCTGGGCGCGGTGGAATACCTCAGGACCCTGGCCGTCTCCCGCCTGGTGCTGGACAACGTGGAGCACCTGCAGGTCTCCTGGGTCACCCAGGGGCCCAAGGTGGCGCAGATTGCCCTGAAGTTCGGGGCCGACGACTTCGGCTCCACCATGCTGGAGGAAAACGTGGTGGCCGCCACCGGGGTGGGCTTTCGCCTGAACCGGGACGAAATCGAAACTCTCATCTGGCAGAGCGGCTACCAGCCCCGGGTCCGGGACCACCGGTATAATTTGAGATGAGTTTTCGGGGGAGGGCCAGGGACTTCGCCCCTGCCCTCCCCCGAACCCCCTCCCAACCCGCTTGTGGCACCTGGAAGGCGGGGCCTACGGCCCCGACTTCCAGGTTTAAAAAAAATCTTAAGGGGTTGTGGCTGGATATCAAAACTAATAATTAGGCGGTGTCTCGCCATAGAATCTTAAACAAAAAATAGGAGAACCCCAATGAAGGGAACGATTTACGAGATCAATCATAATCGTAGCATGGTCGCAGTACGTACTGAAGAAGGGGATTTCTCTATTTTCGAACTAATCAGTGGGGACATTGTAGAAGTGGGAGATGAGGTTCAATGGCAAAATGACACCGGTTTAGGCTCCGAGATCCTGAACAATCTCACTCGTAGAAATAGGTATGAGGTCTATTTTCAGAATCACCATGTTCTGGAGCCTCAGCTGCGGCAACAGCTCCTCTATTGAAAGGTGATTTAGCAAGAACGACAAGACCATGAATCCCAAAATTGCCATCATCGCCCGGGTGGGGGCGCATAAGGCTTTGGAGGCGGCAGGGGTGGCGCGCCTGGGCGCTGAAATCCGCCCCACCCCCTATGGCGACAGCCGGCCCATCCACTTCTTCCGGCATGAGGGCCTGACCTTGGCGCTCCTGTCCCGGCACGGGGAGGCGGGTTACGAATTATCCGCCCCCTTTATCAATCACCGGGCCAACCTTTATGCCCTGAAGGACCTGGGGGTGGAGAAGATCCTGGCCTGGGTGGCGCCGGGCTCTTTGCGGCAGGAGCTGGCCCCCGGGGACCTGGTGGCGCCCCACGACGTGCTGGATGAGGGCCGGGGCGGCCCCCATACCTTCTTTGCCGGCGTGGGCTGGGGCTTTATCCGGCACCAGGCGCTGTTCTGTCCGGAACTCCGGGCCGCCATGCTGGGGGCCTTGGAGGGGATTCCCTTCAAGGTGCACCGCGCCGGGGTTTATGTGGCCACCACCGGGCCGCGTCTCGAAACCCCGGCGGAGATTCGCAAGTTTCGCCTCCTGGGGGGAGACCTGGTGGGCCAGACCCTGGTGCCGGAAGTCTTCCTGGCCCGGGAGCTGGAACTTTGCTACGTGGCTTTGACCTACGTGGTGAATTACGCCGAAGGCCTCCTGGACCGGCCTTACCAACCGGGGGTGCTGTTCGAGGGGCTGGCCACCCCGGAGGAAACCGCCCGGGTGGCCGCGGTGGAGGCCGCGTTCCCGGAATTGATGTTAAGAATCTTGCCGGCCCTGGCGGGCACCGGCCGGGCCTGTCCCTGCCCCCGGCTCCTGGAACGTTACCGCCGCCGGGGTGATATCGGCGCCGACTGGCGCACCTGGGTGCGCTGAATGGTGGGGCGAAAAGGCGAAAAGGGGAAAAGGCGAAAAGGGGAAAAGGCGAAAAGGAACCGCTGTCTCTGTTCTCTCCGGAGTCGCGCAGTTTTTGGCTCTCGAGATTAAAATAAATGATTTAATAACCAAAAACCGAAAACCGAAAACTGAAAACTGAAAATGATCGCGCACCTGAGCAAATGGGTATTGCCGGTGAGCCGACCGCCCATCCGGAATGGGGCGGTGGTGGTGGATGGCGACCGCATCAAAGCAGTGGGCCCGGCGAGAACCGTTCTGGCGAAGTTTCATGACCTGGTATGCGATCATGGGGCCGGGGCCATCCTCCCCGGGCTGGTGAACTGTCATGTGCACCTGGAGTTCTCGGCCCTGGCCGGGTGCATTCAGCCCCAGGCCCTCTGGGAGAAATGGTTGGACAGCACCCTGGGGGCCTTCGGGGACCTCACCGCCGGCGAAGTAGAAGCGGGCATCATCCGGGGAATCGAGGAATTGCGTCTGGGCGGCGCCGCCCTGGTGGGGGAGGTCACCAACACCGGCAGGTCCTGGCCGTTCCTGGACAAAGCTCCCTTTTCCCACCACCTGTTTTATGAGTGTTTGGGGTTCAACTTGCTGGAGGCCTTCGATTTACCGGAGAGATTCCCATTTTTCGGTCAGCCGGAGGTGGCCGACTCGCCCTTGGTTTCGGCCGCGGCCCATGCGCCTTATTCCGTCTCCGCCCCCTTGTTTCGGGCCGTTGCCGCCTGGAACCAGGAGCGGTCTCGTCCGCAAACGGTGCACCTGGGTGAATCAAAGGCCGAAATCAATTTTCTAACCGGCAGGAGCAGGTTTTTTGAAAACCTTTTGAAGAAACGGGGCCGGTGGGTGGACCATTATCAGCCGCCGGGAATGGGGCCCGCGGCCTACCTGGAAACCCTGAATTTCCTGGGAAAGCGCACCCTGGCGGTCCACGGCACCAGGCTCGACGCCAACGACCTCGACTTGCTGGCCCGCACCGGCACCTGGCTGGTGTTGTGCCCCCGGGGCAACCGCTACACCGGGGCCGGGACGCCGCCGGTGGCAAAACTAATTCGCGCCGGGGTGCCCCTGGCCCTGGGCTCCGATTCCCTGGCGGGCAACTGGGACCTGAACCTCTTTGCGGAGATGCGCTGGCTGCACCGCAATTTTCCCGCCTACCCCGGGGACCTGTGGCTGCGTTTGGGTACCCTGAACGGGGCCCGGGCCCTGGGACGGGAAAAGGACTTCGGCAGCCTGGAGCCCGGCAAAAAGGCGGCTTTGGGGTTCATTCCGTTGCAGGAGTCCGCGGAACTTTGGGAAGAGTTGTTTCTCGCCGGCTCTATGGGCAAATTTCGGTGGCTCCATTAAATGCTGTTTTTGGTTTTTAGTTTTTGGTTTTGGGTTAAGGACCAGTAGTGTCCGGCAGGGATTTTGGACTCGGTGTTAAGCGGGTAAATTGACAGAATGTAGCCGCAGGCTTTAGCCTGCGCCGACACAGGCTGGAAAGCCTGTGCTACCAAAGATTTTATTGATGAAAATGGGCGTCCTCGGAAAACCAAGGACATCATGTCCAGACATGTAGGGTGGGCACGGCCCACCTTCATAATTGCCTAAATCTTCATCACGGTTAGTTAATGGGGCAAAGGCCCTGGCTGCGAGGGCAATTTTCGTACCGGACACTACTGGTTAAGGACATAAATTCGTTTGTTAAAGATACCGGGGTTGGAAAAACTGATTATCTGAGCCTGCAATTTATTTACGAAAAACGAAAAACGAAAAACCATCCAGGAGAAACCATGGCTCCAAAACCGCGCCTGGGGCGCATCCAGTATCTCAACGTGCTGCCCATCTATTTCGCCCTGGAGCA
>Ga0315281_10008923_pt1 | contig 13973 bp, 11 predicted proteins | sample YL17G07_0_MG_FD_204540 | JGI IMG/M metagenome (GOLD analysis project Ga0315281, IMG submission 204540) | Sediment microbial communities from Yellowstone Lake, YNP, Wyoming, USA - YL17G07_0 | ecosystem: Environmental > Aquatic > Freshwater > Lake > Sediment | place: USA: Wyoming | collected...
CCTCCGTTTTCTTAAGCTCGTGATTGACCATGAGATGGATTTGATTCTTCGCGTCCCGAAAGAGACCCATGCCGTCGGGGATTCCGACCAGACGGAACTTTTGAACGGGGTTCGAGGTCCGCGGAACCGATTCGCCGGCGGTCAAGATCGGCGTGACGCGCGCGGAGGGATCGACGACCTTGAGATAAGCCGCGTCGTCGGTCAGGAAGGCATGGGCCCGCGGGAGAGAAAAAAAGAGAAACAGAACCAGAAGGCTTGTGAAGAACGGCTTGTGTGCCATAAAGGTCATTTTATGACGTAAATCCGCAATCGCAACAAGGAGAGGTTATGAAACGACTGAGCATCATTCTTGTGACTCTGTTTTTGTGCGCATCGGCTTATACCGAGGAGACGACGGTGTCCCTCAAGCTTCCGGACGGCTTCATCGCCAAGAATTGTCCCAAGCCGGTCTGGAAAGGGTCTTCGTTTTTGTGGAAGGGCGTGAGCGATACGCGCGGACAGCGCGAAGTGGGGACTCAAACCAGGAAGAACGGAAAAGACCCGGTCTTAGTATTCGCGGAACCGTCTCTCGAGGGCGCGTTGGGAAACATCGTCCCGGAACTCTTGAAGACCTGCGGACTGACGCTCAAGAAGGAGGGGAAGGGCGAGACCGAGCTTTCGTTCGAGATCCATGACTTTTACGCGGGCGTTGAAAAGCGGCTCTTTACCGGAAAAGGCAAGACGCATTCGGATTTTCAATTCGTATTCAAGAAGAACGGAGACATCGTAAAAACCGTCAATGTCGGTTACGAAGTCGAAGAAAAGAAGACCCGCCAGAGGGATATTCGTCAGCTTGAGGGGGCTTTAAACGAACTCCTCCGGCGGACCTTGGAGCAGATTCCTGGGTTGGATGGTCTCAAAGACCTCTAGTGCCAACGGAAGGAACGGAAGTTGAAGATATTTTTCTTGATGAGGACCATTTTCGGCCGACACGAGGAACTGCAGTTGTCGGCGGACGTCCCATTTTTTGCGCCGTCGTCGCATTCCTCGCCGCGATCTTTTTGAACGATCCCGTCGCCGCAGTAGGGGGCCTGTTGTTCATTCATGGTGGCTGTCCCAGAAATTGTGTAGGTCGGTCCCGCGGGAGGCGGTGGCGGTAGCTCGGCGCGCTTTTCCGTCACCGGAGTCAAATACAGCACCGCGTGCTCATAGGCCCCAATGCTGCAGGTGGCCGTCCCCCTGGTCACACCCCTCTGGTCTGTCTTCACCAGATTGCATGCCGTCGGGTCTCCCCCGTTGCTGGCAGCGTCTTCGGCGAGAAGGGCTCGAGTGGGCGTTTCGCCTACGCCGAAGGCCAGCGTGTCCATCGATGGGTCTATTTCGACGATGTCGCCCGCGGCCGAGGTAAACGGGCAGGTCGTGTCGCTGCTCAGGTTATGACCGCTGGTCACATTGACTGCGTCGCAATTCGCCGGAGTATTTTTAGCGAGAAGCGTATTTTCCAGATGGGCATCTCCGCCGTGCTGCGCAAAGCCTGTATTCCTATTGTCGACGATCGTTACGTTTTGCATCCTGACGTGCCCGCCGGAGTTCGCGACGGCCGCGCCGTTCGCCGCTTCCACATGTGTGCCGGAGATCGTTTTACCGTCGATGACATTGCCGGAGACAGTGGAGTTAACCAGCGTGAGTGTTTCGTCTTTTCCATAGTTGGCATAGACGCCGGCGCCGCCCGATAGGGCATGGTTGTTATACAGAGTGCATGAGTCAATGGTGACGTCACCCACGAGACTGTAGATTGCGCCGCCATAGTCGGCCTCGTTCTGCCGGAGGATAACGTTCGAGAGTCTGAGCGGGGCGCGATTGTTCAAGATGCCGCCCCCGTTATTACCGCTCCCGGCGTCGCCATTTTGAATGGTCAGATGGCTGATATCAAACGTGAGACCTCCGAGACTTCCGGGATTAAGAGAAAAGGCCCGGCCCTTGCTCTGGGCGTCGATAATGGTTGTCCTGGCGTTCTCTCCGACGATCTTTGCGGTTCTGGTCACTTCCAAAGTAGTGTCGAGATTATAGGTTCCGGCCGGGATGTTGATGGTGTCGATGAGGGTCGTGTCGCTGGCTGTGCAGCCGTAACCGGCCGTTCCTTCGTTCAGCGACTTGACGGCCTCCGGGAGGGTGCACCCGGCATCGACGGTGATCGTCGAGGCGGCCGCGGTTCCGGCCAGGGCCGTCAGCGAGGGTAGCACGATCAGGAACAGGATCAAGACTTTGGAAAATCGCCTTGCTCTCATGTTCTCTTCTCCTCTGGTTGTTTCTGAATTTTATCACTTACCGCAGCCGGTGTACGGACAATACGTCAGAAGCGAAGGCCCCGAACAGAAGAGGTTGTCGATCCCCCGGACCTTGTCGCTGCTGTAGCGGATCTGCAATCCGACGAGCGCCGTGTCCTCGGGACATTTTTTACTGAACTCGCTGCCGAATTCGATGTCGGCATTAGCCGACGTCCTTTTGGAGGTGGATAAGAAATCTACGGACGGGCCGGACCGGTAATAGTTGGCGCAAGCAAGCCCGAAGGTGTCCAATTTTCCGTTCAGTCGACCAACGACCCCATTCGCAACCCCCGAATAAATCGGACATGATGTCGTTCGGGTGAACGGATGGGTCGGATCGTCGACAGGTACAATTGTGGCTGTGGAGTCACCCGCCAGCGTTTCACCGGTCGGAAAGACCGTGGCGAATTCGGTGCCTTCCGGAGAAATATTGAGGTCCGTCACGAGGCTGCACTTGATCTGGAGGGCGATGGTCGTTGCGTCGTCGGAGCCGCTGACGACGGCGGATTCAAACCCCGTGACGACGTAATTATCGGGGCAACGAAAAATCTTTGAGTCCCCCTCACCGGCCGCGCAGCCATCGCACGAGACCGTTTCCGGATCGGACAAGATGATGGAGGTTTTCACCACTGGTTCCGGCGTCGCCGCCGGGGAATTCTGAGGAACAGGCGCCAGTCCCGCCGCCTTGCCGACGATCACGATCGGGGGCTTTTCATCGGCGCCCGGGCCTTTCGCCGGAGGGATGGCCGGAGGTGTCTCCGCAGACGGAGGCGTCACCGTGTCGCCGGTTGCGTCGCTCTTGGGATCGGAAGCCGCCGAAGGCGTCGATGTCGGGACGGTCGGGGCGCTTACAGGGACCCCCGAATAACTGAATGTCGGAACGCCCTTCGAATAAGTGCAGCCCACGGATCCTGCCATGAATCCTGTAATGATCAGAGTCGAGATAACGATGCCGATGGTCTTGGTTGTCATGATTTCTCCTTGTTTGGTCATGAAGGATAATGAGCAAAGGAGGTGCCAACTCCAACTCATTGAAATGAGGGCGCTCAATGAGGTTGAGGGAACAAGCAGGGGGAACAAACCGTGTAAAAAGATACAAGATGTAACCGCTATCCGTGGAGCAATCTATGTCAAATTAACAGGTTAGCGATGGCATCCGGATTGCTCTCTTAGCTGTCACTGGAGGAAGGTCTATGCTTGGAATTCCCGGAACACCATCGATCCCTGGCGACCCTGGCGATATGGTCAGAGATTCCTTTAGCGGCGGCGGCGGTTCTTCCGTCAACTATGCGCCTCCGCCTGACAATTCGGACGCCATGCTTGTCTCCTCGAATAACAACAAGACGGTGGCGGAAGGCCAAATCATGACCCAAGAGTTCGCGATGAAACAGGCGGCGATGGATCGGGAACTTCAGAATACCGCCAAATTGGAACTCAGCCTCGAAACCTTCGATACGAAGCTTCAAACAGCGAAACTCGATTTTCAACTGGCGATGAAGTCCGAAGAAGACCGCCACATCGAGAAGGTCGCCTCGAACGCCGCGCAGTTCAATCAAATGACCGCAAGCTTCACGAGCCCCGATCTCCCGCCCCCCGATTAGTCAGTCAAGTTCGAGGAAATCGATCAAGGCTTCACGAACCTTATCTTGGATGGCCTCGGGAATCGGTCCTAGATCCTCGCGGAAGAGGGAATTATCCCATGCGAGGATTTGATCGATGAGGAGTTCGCTCTCTTTTTCCAAAAGGCAACTTCCTCGTGGGACGCGGACGCGCAGCGGGTAGGCATCCTCACGAAGCACCTTGGTCGTCAACGGAATGACGACGGTGCTTTGCAATCCCGCCTGGTGAAATTCATTCGGCTGGATGGCAAGACAGGGACGTCTCTTGCCCGGCTTTGTTCCGACTCGCGGGTCGAGATCAACGACGTAAACGTGCCATTTTCGTGGAGTGAGACGTTCTTTCACGATTTCTTGAGATGGGAATGCTTTTGGAATTCCTTATTGACCCGGGCGCTCTCTCCGGCGACGAGCCTTGCGGCCCTCATCCAACGAGCCGCGCGTGCATGGCGCCTCAGTTTCTCCTCCAAACTATCCAGGGCCCGCCGTAAAACTTCGACCTTCGTGCGGGCGCCCAGAGGGCCTTTCAAGGCTTCCAAACGCTTATCGTCTTCCAATTGGATGGTCAGAGGCTTTCCCATAGTATGTTTTGAGATATATCTAAAAACATACTTATTTGTCAAAAAGAACTTTGGATTCCTATTCGCTAAGGTGTCGGCTTCTTGGGGCTCGGACGGCTCGCCAGGCCGCCGTAAGGAGCGGCGGATCCTCCCGAGACGGGAGCCGGCGCGGCGCTTCCATGGCGCGGTCCGGACGTCAGGCCCTTGTAGAAACCGTAGGGGCTCTTGATGAACATCGTGAAGGAATCAACGGCCTCGTTGGCACGATCGCTCACATAGTTTTTGCCGGCCTTGATGAGGGCCGTGATCGGGCCGTCGGTCGTCACGTCGGTCGTGAGCCACCCGGATCGGCTTGAAGGGCACCGGTTCGTCTTTGTCGTCTTTGTCATATCTTCTCCCTGTGAGGTTTTCAGTTTTCTCCTCAAATGCTTATTGAGCAATATGAGTGCCACATGTAGACATATGAAATAATTAAGTATTATATATCAATGGTTACAGACCTATTGATAATGATGTGATTATTATGCACAAGTTGTAACTTCCCATGCTACACTTCATTCCTTATGGCGGGCATAGCTTGGAAGGTTCAGGACAAGTTGGGAGAAGGGGGAAGCGGCTCCGTCTATCTCGCGGTGACGCCCGAAGGTCAACGCGTGGCGGTCAAGGTTCTCGCGTCGAAGGAACAGAGCCCGCTCTTGGAGCATGAGGCCAAACTCCTCATTCGTCTGAGACATCCCTCCATCGCGTCGATCCTCGGTTATCTCAAGAATTCGTCCCCAATATTTGGAGAGGATCGCGGCCCCTGTTTTTGGATGGACTATGTGGCGGGTGACGATCTCTTGACCGCCGGCGCGAAGCTTCCGAGGGAAACTCGCACGGATCGGATTCTCGTTTGGTTCGTTCAGGCTCTCGAAGCGCTCTCCTATCTTCATGCTCAAGACGTCCTTCACGGCGATCTCTCGCCGGGCAATATTCGGATCAATGCCCAAGGGGATTTCAAGCTGATCGACTTCGGGATGGCGACGGCGGGGCGCGAGGTGCGCGCCGGACGGGCGGCGACCCTCCTTTATATGGCGCCCGAACGGATCGGCGGACAGAACGGCCCCGCCTGCGATCTCTTTTCGCTTGGGACGATTTTTTACGAGCTGATCGCCGGAGGCCATCCGCGGGCGGGATGCCGGAGCCTCAGCGATATGACCCGGAAGCCGGCGAAACCGCTTTTGGAAGCGGCGCCGGAGTTGGAGCCGTCTCACGCGATCGCGGTGCGTGTGATCGATCGGATGATCGTTGCCGACCTCAAGGAGCGCTTTTCTTCGGCCGGCGACGCCCTCGAAGCCCTGCGCGGCGGAGCTTCTGTGAGCAAGGCGTCTTCGAAGGAACGCTTCTATCCGATGACGATGGTCGGCGCCGGAGAGGTCTTCGACCGGCTGAGTCTGGCGCTCGAAAAAATGGGAGAACGTTCGCGCATCTTGGCCGTTCACGGTCCGACCGGCGTGGGCAAGAGCCGTTTGCTCCGGGAGTTTTCCTTTCAATGCGCCCTTGCCGGACGCCCCACGCGTGAGGTGGCGAACGACCTGAAGCCTTTGGCGGAACCCGGGGTTTCTTTTCTCAGGGATCTCGAAAATAGGGACGAATCCGAACTCATGACTTTTTTTCACCTCCGGAAAACGAGGTTGCCCTCCAAGGGCGCGTTGGTCGTGCTGGAGTGGAATGACGACCGATTGAGCGAGAGGCAAGCCCGGCTCCTGTCCCGTCTCACCCAACATCCGGACGTCGAGGATGTTTCCTTGACACGGCTCTCGCGGGAAAACTCCGAAACCTTGATTCGCATGGTGTTGGGGAACGACCCGAGCCAAGAGGTCCTCTCGTTCGTGTTCGGTCAATCGATGGGCAATCCCTTGATGATCTTGGAGCTCGTGACGCTGATCCGCGAGCGGGGGGTTTGGACGAAGGAGGGTCTTGAAGATTTAGGAGGTTTTAAATCGATCGAGGACGTCCTGACCCGGAGGATCGCGGATGTCACGGGTCCCGCGCGCCGGCTTCTGACGGTCCTTTCCGCGGCTCATTATGCCGTCGGGCTCGACGAATTGCTTCGCGTGATGGCGAGACTCAAAGGAGATTCGGAACAGGACGCTTTCGAAACCCTGCTGCTCTTGGATGACCTTGCGGCGCGCGGATTCGTCGTCCGCGACGAAGAAGTCGGGCAATACCGCTTATCGAAGTCCGAACTCGAGACCTTTCTCCTGGAAAAGACGCAGGAGTCGGACGTTCACAATCTCCACGAGGTTTGGAGGGACATCCTGAGGGACGCGAAAGATCCCTATCCCCAAAAAGTTCATCATCTGGCGGCGTTGAGGGATGCACGCGCCGCAGCCGAACAGGCGTTGCCCGCAGTCGATCATCTGATTTTCCAAAAGCAAACGGGGGAAGCCCTGCGGCTGATCGACGAGGTCGTCTCCCTTTTGGAAGGCACGGCGGAGACCGTGGCCTTGTCGCGATTATATAGGGCCAAAACGAATCTCCTCGGCGAGGCCGGACGCTTTGAGGAAGCGCTCGAAGGCGTCGAGAAGATTATGAATATGGCGGCGGCCGACGAGCCGCTTGACCTCAAGCGGGCTAAGTATTGGCTGGTGTCCGGCCTGTTGCATCAACACCTGGATCATCGCGAGGAGGCCGTGCGCCGGTTTCAGGAGTGTCTCAAGCATTGCGAAGCCGCCGGAGAGGAATCTTTGAGGCATTATCGCGTGCGTTCCAGCGCCCTATTGGGTTTGCAGGCCTTGAATCGAAAAGAAATCGCGGGAGCCAGATCCTGGTTTGAAAAGGCCTTGTCGGAGGACCGGGAAGGCGGCCAGAGAAGGGCCGAAATTTTGAGAAATCTCGCGACGGCATTGGCGGAAGAGAAAGACTGGGAGGGGTGCCGTCGGTGTTTGGAGGAATCCAAGGCGATTTATCATGACGTCGGTTACGTCGCAGGCGAATTCGGGTCGTGGTTGATCGACGGAAATTTGGCGATTGTGAGGAACGACCCCTCCATGGCGACCAAGGCCTATGCGGAGGCGGAACGCATCGCGGCCGGGAAACAAGACGATCTGCTCTTGGCCCGGGTTTGGAACAATCAAGGTCTTTTGGCGCGAAAGCAGGGAGACTTGGGCTTGGCGCGGGAAAAAGGGCAAAGGAGCCTGGAGAGCTTTCGAGCGATCGGAAATTTGAATGATTTAGCGGAAAGCCTCAAGCAAAACGGAATCACCGAGGCGCAGTGCGGTCATTTCGGCCTCGCGGAGGGATATTTGCGGGAAGTGAGGGAGTTGACCGCGAGATTCCCCAAGGCCGCGCAAAAGGTCGAGGAACTCGATGCGTCGCTGAAGGAATATCGAGACGGAGTCACGGCGGCATTGAAAGAGGAGATTCCCCAATCGCGGCGTTCTTCCGCGGATGACTGGAACCTGGAACTTCTGATGAAACGTCTGACCCGCGAGAACGGGGACGAAGGCCGTATTCAAGGCATCTTGAAACAAATTTTCGAAAATCTTCCAAACCCCCTAAAAGTCAGCTTCGTGGACCGGGCCGATTATAAATGTTGGATATTAAAAACCCCTCAAGGAGGACGAGCATGAATATTCTGGAGAAACTCTCCGCGATCAACCGGCAGCTGCTGCAGACCGACGACATGGAGAAGGTCTTGAAAGGTCTCATGGACGCGGCGATCGAGATCTCGCAGGCGAAGAACGGTCTTCTGCTTCTGAAAAGCGAAGGAGACGAAGGCCCCATTCCCGGGTACAGCGTCGTGGTCTCGAAAAATATTTCGAAAAACGACTTGGAAAAGGACGACTTCGTCGTGAGCCTGTCCGCCGTCAAAGAGGCGATGGAGGGCGGAGAGACCGTGGTCACCGACAACGCCCTCCAAGACCCGCGCTTCAAGGGTTCGAAGAGCGTCGAACTCCACCACTTGAAATCGATCCTGGCCGTTCCCCTCAAGGGCGCCAAGGACGTTCTGGGCGTCTTCTATCTGGACAACCAACTCGACGCCGGCATTTTTTCCGATGAGACCGTTGCGGCGCTTAAGGCCTTCGCGGATCAGGCGGCCCTCGCTCTTCAGAAGGCGCGCATGATCGAAGAATTGAAAAAAGCCAATTCCACCCTATCGGTCGAAGTCGAGGAGGAATGGGGCAAACGCCAACAGATGGAGCGCGAGATGGCGGAGAACCGTCTCAAGCTCAAGCATGAATACGGGGAAATCGTCGGCCGCTCGCCCCGCATGACGCAGGTGCTGCAGCTGGTCGACAAGATCACCGACTCGAAGGTTCCGGTTTGGATTTTCGGCGAATCGGGAACGGGCAAGGAGGCCATCGCGCGGGCCCTTCACTTTAACAGCGTGCGCGCCAAACACCCGTTCGTGAGCGAAAACTGCAGCGCGCTGCCCGAAACGCTTCTGGAGTCCGAGCTCTTCGGCCACAAGAAGGGGTCTTTCACGCACGCGGATCGGGACAAGAAAGGGCGCTTCGAATACGCCAATAAGGGAACGGTGTTTTTGGATGAGATCGCGGACATGAGTGCCAATATGCAGGCGAAGTTGCTGCGCTTCCTGCAGGAGGGCGAAGTGAGGCCGGTGGGTTCGAATGATATCGTCAAGGTCGACGTGCGCGTCATCTCGGCATCCAATAAGGATCTCCAGCAGTTGGTGGAGGAAGGAAAGTTTCGCGAAGACCTCTTTTATCGTTTGAACGGCATCACGGTCGCCTTGCCTCCGCTTCGGGAAAGGATGGAGGACCTGCCGCTCCTGATCGAACATTTTCTCAAAAAGGTCTCGGAAAGGGACGGCTCTTCCCAAGCCCTCAAAATTTCTCCGGACGCCCTTCGATTTTTGATGAATTATCCCTGGCCGGGGAACATTCGTGAACTCCAGAACACGATCGAGACGGCCGTCCTTTTCGCAGAAGGCGGTGTGATCGTGCCGAAGTCCTTTCAGTTCAAGCCGTCCGTCTTGGGACGCCGGCGCGGCGCGGCGGGGGCCGGCTCCGGATTTAGGTCCCATCCGAAGGCCCCGATGGAGCCGGAATTGGAGAAGGTCCTGCTCGCGATCCGGGATCAAGGGTATCACAAGGGCAACGCGGCCAAAGTGCTGGGGATCTCGCGACGCAATCTCTACACGAAGCTTGAAAAATACGGCGTCCCGTTTGAGCTGAAGGACCTGAAGGTCTTTATCGATGACCGGTTTATTTGACCAAGTTATTTGACCAAGCTATTTGAAAGGCGTCGCTTTGAAGTCGTAGGCGGGAGAAGCGCCTTCATAACGAATCAGTGAGCCGACTTTCGCCTGAAAACGTCCCATGAAGAGCGCTTTTGCAAAATAAGGGTCGTCGTAGGCTCCTTCGGCGGCCCTCTTTTTTTCCGTGAGCTCCGCCGTATACTCGACGGGTTTGCCCGCCGGCCGGTAATAATAAAAATCCAGAATATCCCCGTCCTTCAACAAAACATTCTGAAGCCTGAGATTCGCCGTTTCCCCCGCCAGAGCCGTCACCTTGAAATCCTGAGACATGCGGAGGGTGTCGTAACCCACCTGTCGTTCGACGTAGACGCGCACATAACGCTTGTCCTCGATGGGTTTCCAGCTCCAGCATTCGGAGCCGCCGCAGTCGCCGAGGTCGGCATACTGGGCGTTGAAGTGCAGGTCACGAAACGCGTCCTCTCCGTCACCGAAAGACAACAGCATCGCGGGGTTGCCGTAATCCGCTCCGGAGGTCGGCTTCCGTCCGTAAGAATTTGCGAATTCTATTTTTGTGTAGAAGATCCTCTTCACAAAGAGCCATGCACTCGGGTGGAAAGAGAGATCGAAATGAGAACTGACTCTATATTGAGGTTGGTCGTCCGGTTTGACGGCGGGTTCGGGAGCGCGTTCGATGGCGTCGAGGCTGACTGGAAACGAACCCAGGAGCCGGACATGTTGTTTGTCGCCAAAAAAACGATTGGCCGCTTCGGCCGATGAGAACGAGGCGGGATGTTTGACGTCCTCATTAAAGCCTTCAGGCTTCTTGAAATAGTCAGTTGTCGAAGCCACGGAGGGATCAGCTTCGTAGTAAAGATAGAAGGAAATCGTGTCGCCCTCCCAAAACCCATAAGATAGGTCCGCGTTCAGGTTGAAGCCCTTTCCGGACTCTTTCAACCCATGATAGGCGATTGGGAGATCCACGTATTTCACGCCTGCCAAGTCCTGGCCGTCCCTTTGGAGGACCATTCGGACCGTGGGGCCTCGTGCGATATCCCACCAATAGGGCCCCTTGGTTCCGTCCGGTTTGGTGTCGCCTAGGGCTTGGACGAGAAACATGGAACCGTTTAAATGGGCGAGGGGTTCGCCGACTTTGGGAGTGGCGGCCAAGGCCGCGGGCAATTTTTCTTCCGGATCCTGAGTCGAATACGGTTGCCAGCCCGCAATCAATCGGAAGTCCTGAGCCTCGGGCAGCGTGTCGACCGTTTTTGGCGGCGTCGCTGGTGCCTTGGCAGCCTTAGCCTCGTCCCCATGTCCGGTGGACTCGGAATCGCTCAGCGGAGGCATGGCGTCCGGGCCGAACATCGGAACGTGAGCGCTTCCCGCGGCTGGTCCTGCGGCGACGATGGGTTCGATCGAAGAATGATAAGATGGAGCTCCCGCATCGGGCGGGAGGGCTTCCGGGGATGTCTTGTCGTCCACTTTGGTTTTGTCGGAGGCCGCCGAATAAACCCCGTCGCCTCCCAGGCTCACGCCGCCTCCGGGCGTCGGGGCCATGCCCTTGCCCGCCATGCAGCCGGTGAGGCCGAAGTTTGAAGCGATGAGACAGGCGAAAATGGCAAAGAGAATGCGGCTCACATCGTCCTCTATTTCGTCAGTAGGTCCAACGCCGGATGATAGGGAATGTCCGTTCGAACCGGCGATCCTTCGAGCTTTTTCAATTCCGAAGAAACGGTCATGCGGATTTGTAAATAACCCATCGACGAGGTTTTTTCGAGGACGCCGATCCATTCGGGCCGCGTTGTGGCCGTCGGTTCCGTCACGAAGGGAATGGAATTGTCCGGCGGAAGGACCCGGAACTCCAAGACGTCCCAGTTGTTTACGGGAAGACCGGAGAGCTTCATATTGAAGCCGTCGGCAACGGTATCCACATGGAAGTCCATAAAAAGTTTAGGCTCGAGTTCGCTCGTCGGTCCCTGCAGGATGTAAACCCTGATGGTTCGTCCGGCGCTCACGGGCCAGATCGTCATGCAACTGACGTCCGTGCAACCGAGGTTGAACTTGATCCATTCTCCCAAGAAATGAAGTTCCGCAGGCAGATTCCCCGAGTCGAGGTCGATCATGGCCGGGCTTTCCATATGGTTTCCGCCGGGGAGAGAACTGCCCGGCGAAGCGACATAGGAGATATTGGGATAGACGCGTTCGGTGGACGAGAAGTTCCCCATGATATCGCCATCCGAATGCGGCGCCATCGTATCGTCGCCCGTCAGGCCCAAGCCGCGCGCCGGCGAAGGAGAGCCGGCCGCATCGGCACTTGATGCCGCAGAGGGCGCCAACCCGCTTCCCGCACCGATGCCCTTGCCCGCCATGCAGCCGGTGAGGCCGAAGTTTGAAGCGATGAGACAGGCGAAAATGGCAAAGAGAATGCGACGCACGTTTATCTTCATATTTATACCATAGTTTTCGACCGTCTTGATCCTAGAAGTTGTCAAAAAACCCGAGAAATCGACGTAACAAGATGTGATCGCTTGTTACTAAGATGTGAAGGTCGGTGTTCCATTGCCGCAATCTAATCAAATAATTTCAAGTAGTTATATTTGGCACCCTTGTTGCTTCTTACTGGAGTGGGGGGCTCCATGTCTTTTGTCTTCGGTTCAGAAAAAAAGGATTCGACCGGGGCTCCCGGCCTTGTATGGATTCAGCCACCTCCTCCATCTCCTTTTATTTTGGATCAAAAGCCGACGTCTTCCTTTCTTCTGGATCCGACAACCAGCTATGTGGCGGGTTCCGGGGACGATTCTTTCCTAAAGGCACAACCGCCTGTCACGACCGGCGTCTATCGTCCGGATTTCAGGCTATCCTTAGACCCGAGTGCGAGAGACGAAGTTTCGACGATAAAACCGACCTTTGCGTTGGCGGCCGGAAAGTTTGTGCCGAAGGAACCGAGGCTAGTCCCGGACGACTATGTTGAGACCATTGAGGTAGGACGCCTAGCTCTCCTGGAAATCGAGAAAATCGCAAAACTTGCGTCCGATCCCAAAGCGGATCCGGAAAAGGTGAAGACGGAGAAGGCGAAGTTGCCAAGATTTTTGGAACTGGCTCGCAAGGCTGCCGTCCTCGTGCGCACGGTCGCGACCAAAGGCGGCATGAACGACTACGCGACAATCGAAAATTGGCAAAACGAGGTCTACGCCATGCAGAAGAACGGCAAGGACCCGGTTCCGCTCGAAGGCGTGATGATAGGATTCAACATGGCGGGGCTCAATGGATTGGATCCCTCTATGAAGAGCGGGACGGCCGTGAAGGAGATGTGCGGTTATCTGGCTCCGACGGTCGCGAAGAAAATGGGGATGGAGAACGCGAAGTTCCTCGGGACCTGGGGGAACAATCTCGTCGTCAGCGGTATCGACGCAGCGAACGCCGAAAAATTTCGTGATGCTCTGATCAACGAAGTGACGGATTTCCTGTCCAAAGATCAGGAATTTCCAGACGACGGTATCAAGCGGCGCGTCGAAGCCGAAAGGACGTCGGATCTTCCAATCCGCGACTGGTCGAAGCAAAAGGCCAGCATTGGCTTCACGATCAGTTACGCCAAGTCGGGAATCCCAGCCGCCCTCATTGAAAAAGCGAAGAACGGGGACGTCAACGCGAAGCTGGAAATCCCCAGGATCATCGTAAAACAGGCCCAGGAAATGGGCGATCGCGAGGCGTTCGCCAGCATGGAAAAGGCTGCCTTCGTGGATCACGCGATCCCCGCGGATCATCCTGCCAAAGGCAAAGGCGTTCGACCGCTTAGAGTCGCCGACGGCAAACCCTTCGGATCGGTCGGTCCATTGACGGATGTCCCGGTCGTGGAACCCGAGAGAATAGTTTCCACGGACATCACTCTGGACGACATTCGCCAGATGCCGCGTCCCGCGCACACAGGTGGTGAGGCTCTGGGATGTGTTAACGACTTGGAAAAGGCTATAGCCTCGTCCCTGAAAACCGGAAAGTGGGCCGACGTTCGGATGGCCGGCATTTATTCCGAGGTTTTGGCCAAATCGGCCGAAGCGGCGCTCTTTCATGATCGGTTCAAGAGTTTCTACAAGCCAGAAGCCTTTCCTCTGGCCGCCCAGAGATTTCTCGGCAACGGCGGCGGCTATGTCCAGTTTTCGGACATCAAGAATTTTTCCCAGGTGAACAAGGATTTTCCCGGAGGCCTCAAGGACGATTTTCTCGCAAAGGCCCTCGAGGTGAGGATCCGCTCGGATCGCGACAAGGGATTGGATTGCATCTACTGCCTCAA
>Ga0315281_10008924_pt1 | contig 13972 bp, 13 predicted proteins | sample YL17G07_0_MG_FD_204540 | JGI IMG/M metagenome (GOLD analysis project Ga0315281, IMG submission 204540) | Sediment microbial communities from Yellowstone Lake, YNP, Wyoming, USA - YL17G07_0 | ecosystem: Environmental > Aquatic > Freshwater > Lake > Sediment | place: USA: Wyoming | collected...
AGGACTCCATATAACTTCCCAATCATCAGTTTTATTAGTATCAGTCCAAGTGCATCCTGCTGAGTCAGAACTACTCAAAACAATATTGCCTGGAACAGAAGGAATTTCAACACCTTGAGAAAGTATACTAACAATCCCACCTTTGTACCCTACATAACCACATTGCTGTATTCCACTAAAAGAAATACTTATTTCCTTTGGAGTATATCCTGGATCCCATTTAATTTTCCCAGCTTCAATAGGTCCTTTGCAAGAATCACAATCTATTACTCTATAAGGCACCCTTGCTCTGAAAGTATGATAATCGCTTCCAGAAGTTCTTGCATTATAATACCAGAAATAAGTATCATAAAAGAAATAAGGAATGCTTAATGGGCTAGTCACTGACATCATTGCTGCTGAAGTCCACATAGCTAAAGGATTGCCAACCATTTGTATATGATTTTTACCAACAGCAGCTTTCGAGCCACTTATTATTATTTCTCCAATTTTTACTTCTCCTTTGTTTAGAAGTTCTAATTTTTTATCATTGCTATAAGTTGTCCATTCTGTTTCTATTTTTACTCCAGAAATAACATCATAACTAAAAGTTTGCCCTGTGTCAGGAATATTCTTTGGAATAAGCCCATCCACAGTTTTTCCACACTTTTCAACTTTAAAACTAACACTTGGCTTAGTTACTTTATCACTAAATGAAATTCCAATTGAAGTGGTTACACCAACACTGCTTATAGCCAAATTATCAACATAAGGAAAAAGATGAACACTACCACTGGCTCTAAGGAAACAAGGAATAGGATGTCCTATATCATCAGTGCAGCTAAAACTATCTAAATCTTGTCCTTCTACAACATATTTTGGCCCTCCAAAATCCATCAAATCTGAAACCTGAATATTATGCATTTTTTGTAATGGAGGATAAGCAGAAAAATATTTTGATCCCGGACCACTTCCAGTCAAATAATTAACAAAAAGATTTAAATCATTGTCAATATATCCTTCTTTAACAGTAGTAAGACCAGATGAAGAAACAGTTGCTGTTGCAGGAACTTGTGAAAGCCCACCAAAGCAGTTTAAGCCAATATAAAGCGCTCTTGGTTTAATTTTTAATCTTGAAGGTTTTATAGCAACACCAACAGTACCTTTTGAGCATGCTGATGTATTATAAAATGCTATTGGAGATGGCATCATAGTTGCATCATTAAAATAAGCTATATATTTAGAATAGAATTTTGCTTTTTCTTCGCAAGTATCTTTAACACATCCAACAGGTAATAAGAAACCATTATCACTTCCATGTGTATATACTACTAGTATTTGCGCAGTTCCTTTAACAATTTTGTCAATAAATTCTGTTGATCCATCAGAAGCATCAATTATATTTAAGCTATATCCAAGCTCTTCTAAGCGACCTAATGCTGTTTCTTTAGAAACCGGAACAACACTTTTTGCTATTTTACATAAAAGCCTATTACCTATTGCTTGTACTGGATAAAAAGGATCTACTATAGGGCAAAGGTCATCAACCATTTTTATAGGAGATTCTCCAGCCTTGCATTTATTGTCTATAGATTCATATATTGTCGGCAGAAAAGAGACTAAATCAATTTCTTGATTACAAGGTAAGACAGAAGAGCCTCCTTGATCACTATAATCGCAAGATGAATCTTCTTCTGGAGGCATATAAGAATATAATGGTATTTTAACAGGCCCGCAATCTCTATTGCAAGTTTTTGCAGTTTCCCAATTATTGCATATTCCGTCTCCGCAATAAGGAATTTTGAACCATTCACCTGTTGTTATATTCTGGCATTCTTTCATAATCTGGCTTCCATCTCCTAAAATCTGTCCTCTGCAAGTATATCTATAATAAGGAGAAAATTGGTCCCAAATATACCTTTCCCATAATCCTATTATTGCATTTGGGCTAATAGGTGTTTGAGAAAGATATGGCTTTGGAATATTTCCTCCGCAGTCATATGGGCAGTTGGTAGAATTTTCATCTACTCCGCATACTCCATCTCCACAATATGGAATATTAATCCAGCTGCCAGATGAATTCTTGTATGCAGTAGTTATCTTTGTTCTATTAATATCAGGTAAAAATCCTCCTCTGCAGTATTTTTTATAACAAGGAGAATTTATTGGCGACCATACATACATTTCCCAAAGTCCAGTAAAATTCACAGTAGATCTGGGAATATAAACATCTGCATTTGGTGTTACATTTGTTAAATTAAATATATTCATGTAAGTAGTTGGAGTAGCAGAACAATCTGAAGGGCATGATTGATAGTTTTCATTTCCATTGCAGATTTGGTCCAGACAATAAGGAAGAGTATACCATACTCCAGTTGTCTTGTCTTGGCAGGCAGTTGTCACTTGACTGCCATCACTTACAAATCTTCCCTTGCAATAAGTTCCTAAATCCCAATTATATCTCTCCCAAAAACCAGTAAGAGTTAAAGTAGCCAATTCTCCTTCAAGTTTATTATTTTTATTATTAAATCCTAAGTTGAAATTATTGTATATATTCAGAAAAATAATTGCTATTTCTAATGCAAGAAAAATAATTAAATAAATTTTTAATCTGTTTTTATTTCTCTTTTTAGGCATTAATCATATAAAAATATAAACTATTTAAATTTATTCTTATATATAAAAATGAATATAAAAATAAAGATATATGATTCTGAACTTTGCGCAAGATGCAAGGGAAGAGGTTATTGTGGCATGCCATGCAAAATTCTCGCGAAAATAAAGCAATTTTCCCCAAAGGCTAAGACACATTTCTCAGGCTCTTCTCCGCCAGAAATTTTCGTAGGAAGAGTTGGCTATCCTCTGGTTAATACTGGAATTCTTGCGCCTCAAGAGTATGGAGATACAGAAGAAATGTCTCTCCCAGAAATATGGTACAAGAAAAATTTAAGCATACAGCAGATTCTAAATTTCAGGGGCCAGCTTATCTACTCTAGATTTAAATCAAAAATTAAAGGCGCAAAAGCAAATAAAAAATTTCTTAATACAATGCAGGAAATCTCTCTTGCCTCTAAATCAGTATCAACAGAATTTTTTTTAAAAAAGCCAATAAAAGCACAAATCCTTGTAGACAAGCATGTTCCTCTTATAGGAAATCCTGCGCCTCTTAAGTCAATTAAGCTTGAAGAAAATCCATTTATAGAAAAAAAAGTTGATTATCTTGTGTCAGACACAGACAACAAAGCAGCTTCTTCAATAAAAGAGCTTTACAAATCAAATATCCCAATCAGCAATATAATTAAAATTCTCTCAGCAGGAATGCTCGGCTTGAAAAATAACAGAAAACTTGTCCCAACAAGATGGTCTGTTACAGCAACAGATGATACAATCTCAAAAGAACTTCTTAAAAAAATAAAACTTTATCCTGAAATCAATGAAATATTGTTGTTCAATGAAAATTATGTTGGCAATTATTATGAAATTCTTCTTTTGCCAGATAAATTTTCTTTTGAAGTAATAGAAGCTTACATGTCAGGAAGTGTTTGGAATCCTCTTTCTGCAAAAATTAATTTTGCGCAAGATTTTGAAAGATTTTCAGGAAGAAAAACTTATGCAGGCAGTGTAACAGGAGCATATTACACTGCCCGCCTTGCAGTTTGTGAATATCTTGAAAAAATAAAAAAACAGGCATACATAATAATCTTCAGGGAAGAAAGACCAGAATACAATGCTCCTTTGGGTGTGGGCATATTGCGTGAGCTTTGCAGAAATGCATTTTTAAAAAAACCAGAAAAATTTGACACAATTCAGCAGGCATTGGAAAAAATACAGTCAAGAATGAAATTACCAATTCAGCAGTTTATAGAACAATCAGTTCTGTTAAAAAAATATAAAACCCAGGCAAGATTAAGCAAGTGGATTTAATTTTATTTTACCCCCACAAAATAGAAAGATTTAAATATATGTAGGGGTATAAATAATCATGGTTAGTGTTAAATATAAATTTATTAATAAAAGGAAATATCTTTATGCAGAGCATTCTTTCAGGCTGCCTAATGGGAATATTAAAAAAATATCTAAGTTAATAAAAAATGAGGAAGACAAAGAAAACAAAGAGATTAAGGATTATTTTATAAAAAGGCAGATTAAAGCATACCAAGATTATGCATTAAAAAATTACAAAACAGATAGTATACTGACAGAAGAGCAGATAAAAAAATTAGAGCAGATAAAAGTAGAATACAAAGAAATAACAAAAAGGTTTACAAAAAAACAGATAAAAGACATTCTAGACAGGTTTACTGTTAATTTTACTTATGAGTCTAATGCAATTGAAGGTAATTCATTGACTTTAAAAGATGTAACTTTAATTTTGGGGGAAAACATTGTTCCAAAAGACAAAGACTTAAGAGAGGTTTATGAAACAAGAAATACAAGAGAGGTGCATGAATTATTATTTAGAAATAAAATAAAAATAAACCTTAAAGACATAATTAAAATTCACGCAATTTTAATTAAAGATACAGGAGTTCAGGTCGGATTTAAAAAACTTCCAAATTATCTTGTTATGAGAAATTTAAAAACAACTTCTCCTGAAAAAGTTGAAAAAGAAATAAAAAAATTAATTTCTTGGTATGAGAGAAATAAAAATAAAATTCATCCTTTAAAATTAGCTGCAGAATTCCATGCAAAATTTGAGAGAATACATCCTTTTGAAGATGGTAATGGAAGAACAGGAAGAATTTTATTAAATTCAATACTTCTAGAAAATAATTTTCCTCCATTAATTATAAGAAAAACTGCAAGAGTTGCATACTTCTCGTCATTAGAAGCATTTGATAAAGGATATAAAGATAAATTAGAAAGATTCTTGCTTGATAAAATAAAAGATACTTTTGAAAAATTCTTTAAAGTTTATGTCAAGTATCTTTAAAATTATTTGAATTTTAGTTTGTTCAGTTTATACTTAAAAAGAATATAAAATGCAGGCAAGATTAAGCAAGTGGCTTTAAAAAAATAATAAAAACCTTATAACAATAAAGTATTAATAATAGAACTTGCTTCTTAAATTATGGAAGATAAATACCAACAAAGAGACAAAATATTAGGGCAAGTTTTAAGTTATTTAGATATGGCTAAAGAAAAGAAAGAATTAGGTGATAATGAAGGAGAAAAATATTGGAGAGAAAGAACACTAGAAAGACGAGATGCAGCTTTTCTTGGACCTGAAGAATGGAATTCTATACTTTGGGAATTATTATAGTCTTCGATTTTCATCCTAAAACAACAATCAAAACCCCTTCAATAATTCCTGCAATAACCAGCAAAGGAACAACAATAAACACAAAGACTCTTACAGAATCTCTTAGCCATACTAAAAATTCTTTTGTTTTATTCTTTCCTTTATAAACAAATAAAAACATTCCTAGTTTTAGGCCTAATGCAAGGCTTATAACTACTGCTGGAATTTCAAAAATTCCATGAGGCACTAATCTAAACAAAACTGAAAAACCTCCAACAGCAACTGTTTTTTTAATTACAAATCCTAATACATACCCATTAACAACAACAACGCCCAATGAAACAATCCCAAAAAAAACACCAAAAATCATTCCAAAAAATGCACTCTTGATATTATTAGCAATAATAAAGCTAATTAATTCCAAAGGCCCAAGGTCTTTGGTTTTTTCTAATAGTTCTGTAATCAATTTTATTATTTGCTCTTTAAAAAAATAAGGGAAAAAAAACCCGAAAAGGCTTATTAAGAAAAATAAAAATAAGACTATTAAAAAATAGCCTTTCAAATTTTTAGTATATTGCAATCCAAATTTAAAATTAGAGTAAATATAATTATCAGTTTTCTTATTATCTGGTTTCCTCTTTTTTACTTTCATGGCAATAAAAAGAAGAATTAGTTTATAAAACTTTTTATAAAACTATTACCATCCAGAAAAATATTTTGCCAGTCTGCTGGTTTTCTCAGGATATTTTTTCCTTAAATAAAGCGCATATCCTGCCCCAACTAAAAGACCGCCCAAATGAGCAGTATTTCCAATTGGTAAATTACCAAGAAAAGAAGCTATCCAAAACCCGCCCAATAAAACAACCATTGCAAACCACATCTGCATAGGGATTATAAAAAATACATAAACTTTAAGTTTAGGGGTTAAAATCGCTAATAATCCTGCTAAGGCAAATATTGCCCCGCTTGCGCCTACTGCAAAAATTTCTGGGCTCCCAAAAATTCTGGCTCCTAACTCACCAACCCCAAAAAAATAAGATAAAAAAACAAAAAATAATCCTGCAAATATCCCTGAAATCATATACAGCCAAAAAAATCTTTTTCTTCCAATCAATTTCTCAACAAAATTCCCAATAAAAAATAATGAAACCATATTCACAAACAAGTGAGTAAAATTTACATGCATGAACATGCTTGTAAATAACTGCCAGATTTTTCCTGAAAAAAATGCATTTGGCTGCAATGCAAGCAAAGAGAAAACCTTTTCTAAAAAATTATCCCCTAAAAGAGTTATCAAAGAAAAAACAATAATAAAAACAAGAACATTGATTATAATCAGCCAAGTAGTCACACTATATCTTCTAAAAATACCATCAAAAAAAGAAGGGCTTAAATTTCTTTTGGTATAAATTCTTAATTGATTATTCATATTCTTCTTTTTTTCTTTTTTAGTCTATTTAAAAATCCAGAAACTTTTTTTCTCACAGATTTTTTAAAAATATTTTTTTTAATTGTTCTTTTAAAAGACTTTTTGTCTGCTTTTTTCTTGGTAAATTTTTTCTTAAGGATTATATTTCTTTTTCTGTTTTTCTTTCTTTTAGCCTTTTTTTCATCTTCTGCGGCCTTAATATTCTTTGCTTTTTTCTTGCCTATCTTCTCTTCTTCTGTTTCTATCTCTATGTTAATTAATTGAATTTCTTTTTCTAGCCTGCTGATTGTTTTATTAAGAGAATCAATAATCTCCTGATTATTAGATAATTCATAAACTTCTTCACATTCTGGGCAGGTAAAATCATTTAATAATGCTGCTTCTTCTGTAACTTCAATAGAACAAATCTTGCAAAGATAATACCTCTCTTCTTTTCTGCTCTTCAGCTGACCCCTTGCCTGGTTTAATTCCTCTTTCATTTTCTTCTCAAGCAAGCTAAGAGACTGATAAACATTTAATGTCCAAAAATAAATATACCACCCTCTTCTTTTATCTTTTTTTCTAATAAAAGATACAAGCCCATAATCTGATAATTTATACAAAATATTCCTGGCTTGATTAATAGTCAATCCAAGTTTTTTTGCTATTAAAAATTCATTTACATCTTTTTTTCCAGCTAATAAGTCTACAATTAGAATTGCTTGTTTGTTTATCAAATGCTCTACAATTGATTTGAGAAATTTTATCTGCATTTTAAATAAATTGATTTTTGAATGAATAATAATCGAAAAAATAGTTTAAATATCTTTAGTTTACCCTCTTTATAGTCTTTAGTGTTATCTTGCAGAAGATTTATAAACTTATAAGAATAAATAAAATAAATAAGAGAGGTGAAATATGGCTTGGTTTAGAAAAAAAGAAAAAGAAATAGCAGAGGAAGGAATCCAGGAGTTGCCTGAATTGCCAAACCCTAATGATTTTTCTCTGCCTGAATTGCCAAATTCTAATGAGCCTACCTTGCCTGAATTGCCAGAACCTGACTTTAACATGGAATCTGAAAATATGCCACAATTACCCCGGTTGCCAGAGCTTAGAAATAAAAACACTGTTCAGCCAACAGTTATAAAACAAGAGATAATAAGGCGGCCTCATCAGGAAATGCAAAAATCTCAATTTGGAGTAATTGAAACCAGACAAAAACAAGAACTTCCTTTAATAAGAGAAATAAATGAAATAAGTCCAAGACTAGATATTCCAATCAAGAATGTAGAACCTGTCTATGTAAGATTAGACAAATTTGAATCAAGCTTGCAGTCTATTGAAGAAATTAAAAGAAAAATAACAGAAGTAGAAGAGACTCTGAAAAAAACAAAAGACATTAAACAAAAAGAAGAGCAGGAATTAGAAGCATGGGAAAGAGAGATTCATCTTATAAAATCAAGAATTGATACGATTGACAAAACTATTTTTAATAAATTAGATTAGAATATAAATTTATTAAAATTTCATGCTCTTAATCAGCTTATCTATAAAACTAAATCATCAGCATATCAAGATTAAATAAAATATTAAACAAAAACTTAAGCTATCAAGATTTACTAAATTATTTTACAGGTTATTGATAAAAAATAAATTACTAAAATACAAATTAATAGAAAACAAAAGAAAATGGAAACCAGACATATCAGAGTGGATTATGCACAGGGTCTTAATGGAAAAAAACAATTACTTTCTTCTGAAATAAGCTTGATTTATATAGCTAAAATATTGTTAAGATATAAAATATTAAGAAAAAAAGAATTTATACTAAAAAACCAGTTAAAAACATCTGTAACATTATTAAAAACAAAAATAAATCTTTTTTTATCTACACTTCCGATTATTCCAAACTCTCCAATAATGCACAAAGAAGCTAGAAAAGAAAACAATCAGGAAGAGAAAAATCTTTCAGAAGAGCTTAAAGACATTCAGGCAAAACTTGCAAGGTTGCAGTAATTCACTACTCTTTCTAAATAAAATTTTCTAGACAAACTTTAAATAGGAGTAACTATAATAAAGACTATGAAAGATGATTATGCAAGACTGGTTGCAGAAGCAGGATTAGACATTGGGGCAATCAAACTAAGGCCCAATGACCCATTTACTTGGGCTTCTGGGTTTAGGATGCCGATTTATAATGATAACAGAATGTTTCTTTTTGGTCCAGATCACCGTAGATTAATAACTCGCGGTTTAAGAGACTTAGCAGATCATATAGGTTTTACTGTGATCGCTGGGACTTCTACTGCAGGAATTTCTCCAGCAACTTCTCTTGCAGATAATTACCAATGCCCTCTTATTTATGTAAGGGACAAACCAAAAGATCATGGATTAAAAAATCAGATAGAAGGAATTGATGCAGAATCTGACTTATCAGGTCATCATGTATTATTAGTAGAAGACCTTATTTCAACAGGAGGTAGTTCTGCTAAAGCAGTTCAAGCAATAAGAGATGCAAAAGGAGGTTGTGTGCATTGCATTTCTATTTTTAATTATGAACTTAGTAAGGGAAAGGAGGCATTTGAATCACTTACCCCCAGATGTATAGTAGATTCTCTTTTAACCTATGATAAATTACTTGAAATTGCTAAGAAAAAAGGATATATTGATGCTCAACAAACAAAAATGTTGGCTGAATGGAGGCAAGACCCTTTTGGATGGGGAGAAAAGCATGGTTTTCCAAAAGTTGAGAAAGTATGACTGAACTAACAGAAAAAGAGCAAAGAGCAAGAGCAAGAATTTGTTTAGCTTTAGATGTTCCAACCGTTCCGTCTGGAATAGCATTAGCAACAGAATTATCTGATTTGGTAAGTATTTTTAAGATAAATAATCTTCATCATCTTGCTGCAAGAGAAGAAAAAGATATTATCGCAGAAATAGTAAATCAAGGGGGGGATGTTTTTCTTGATTTGAAATATCACGATACCCCTCAAACAGTTTACAATTATGCTAGAGATTCTACTGTTCTAGGAGTTTGTATGTTCAATATACATATTAGTGGGGGAGAAACAATGTGCAAAAAGGCAATTGAAGGAGCTTATAATGAAGCTGTTGTAAAAAATTTATCTAGACCTAAAGTCATAGGAGTTACAGAATTAACAAGTTTAAATGACGAGGATTTAGCTATTCAAGGATTGGGAATAAAATATGATGATTTGGTTTTAAGAAGAACAGAACTTGCAAGAAAATGGGGACTTGACGGAGTTGTTTGTCCTGCAAATAAAGCAGGAGAGCTAGAAAGAAGATTTGGCTCTGATAATTTTGTTTATGTAACCCCTGGAATTGAATGGGAAGGTAATAAAGGAGAGGGTCAAAAACAATTGTACACCCCTGATTTAGCAGTAAGAGACTGTAAAAATTCTATATTAGTTGTTGGAAGTGCAATAACAAAAGCAAAAGATAAAAGAGCAACTGCTTATGATATCTTGAAGTCGATGGCAAGAGAGTTATAATTCTTAAAATGATAAATCCTCATGTTCATTGCAGGGATTGGGCTCAAAGTTATAAGGAAACAATAGCACATGCATTAAGTGTTGCTGAAAGAACAGGCGTAAGTGCAATAATAGATCCTCTTAATACAGACCCTTCAACTTCTAGCTTAGAGGTTGTTGAAAAAAGATTAATTGACGCAGAAAAGGTAAAAAGTCGTGTTTTCTATGGTTGCTTGCCTGTTTTAACTTCAAGTCCTGATCAAATAAAAGAAATGTTAAAAGCAACAAGAGCTTTTCAGGCAAAAAATTTAGAGAATTCAGCTGTTGTTGGCTTAAAATTATTTACTGACTCTTTCTCAGATGAAGAACTCCAGACAATAATGCAAACATTAGCAAATGAAGATTTTGACAGAACACTTGTATGTCATTGCGAAGATAAAAACAAATTCAAGCCTCACTTATGGAACCCTCAAAATCCATCAAGCCATTCATTAGCAAGACCTGAAGAAGCAGAAGTTTCAGCAATACAAAAAATAATATCTCTTTACTCATATACAAGATTTAAAGGACGCTTGCATATTTATCATGTTTCAACTCCTGATTCTGTTGATGTTATTAAACATGCTAAAGACAACAGGATTAAAATAACATCTGAACTAACACCTCATCATTGTTTATTAGCTGTTGAAGATATTCCTGCAGGATTAGAAGGATTATTATTTAAGGTAAATCCTCCTTTAAGACCGAGAAGTATTCAAAGACAAATGCTTCCCTTGCTCAAGGCAGGGTATATAAGTTGCATAGGTTCAGATTGTGCTGCACATACTTTCAATGAAAAAACAGGAAAAGCTCTTGATACAAAAGGTAATCCTCAGTATATGTCTGGTTTTCCAGGTCAACCTTTTTATCCTCATTTTATAGATTATCTAAGAAAAAAAGGATTTGGAGAAGAACAATTGCATAAGTTAACTCATGCCAATATAGAAAAAATTTTTGGAATACAAGTTCCTTCTTCTGATAAAAAGCCTGACTTAAATTTACATAAAGAATATGAGGTAGATGTTTACGAAAATATAAGAGGGAAAAAATGACTAAATTAAAATTTACAATTCCCTCGGGGATTATTACTACCCACCCAATATCAGCAAGGGAATTAATTAAAAATGTCCCAGAATTTTTTCTTACAACAAAAAGCACAGGAGTTTTACCAAGGATAGTGCCAACAGGAGAAATGCTTGCTCTTGCTAATCCTCCAGAAGGTATTGAATTTGCAAACAGAGAGCCAATTATAACTTCTGGCCCTTATGGATTAGGGAATGCAGTTGGGTTGTCAAATCCAGGAAAAAATGAAGCAAAACTAGAAATCTTAAAATCAGGAATTCCAAAAGAAAGAATAAGAGCATCTATATTCGGTAGAAATCCAGAAGAATTTGCAGAAGTTGCTGAAACATTAGAAAATTGTGTTTCTGCTCTTGAAGAAAATGATTCATGCCCTCACGCAGAAGGACATGGAAGAACTATTGGCAAGGATTCAGAATTAGTAGAATCATGCGCAAGAGCAGTAACCTCAAAAGTAAATATTCCTGTGTGGGTAAAATTTGGACTAATGCCAAATTTATTAGAATCAGTAAGTGCTGCATTAAAGGGTGGTGCTTATGGAATAGTTTTATTGAATACAGAAGGCCCATATGATTATACAATTAACGGAAATCCAATTCTATACAATAGAGTAGGAGGAATGTCTGGACCAGCTTTATTCCCAAAATTAGTAACATCGATAAAAGATATAAGAAAAGAATTTGGGAATATTCCAATATCTGCATGTGGCGGGATTCAAGGAGCAAGGCAAATCAATGAACTCAGAGAGCTTGGAGTTTATGAATTTGGAATTGGAACTGCTTTAGGAGGAATGACTGAAAAAGAGTTAATCAAATACTTTCAGACTCTTCTAAAAGACTGTGAAAAAGGAACAGATAATGCTTCAGGACTTTTAAAAAAAATAGACATGACATTAAAAAAAGCTGTTATAAAAGAGATTCAGAGAGATTCATGCGACTTTGCAATTTACGAAACAGATAGATCTATAGATGCTTTACCAGGACAACTTGCTTTTTTATTTCTTCCTGGAAAAGTTATGCCTAATGGAAAACCAGGAGAAAAGCCATTTTCAATTCTTGACAATGACCCCCTAACATTTGCTGTGCAAGCTAGAGGATATTTTACAAACAGATTTAATGACTTAAAAAAAGGAGATAGTTTCTATTTTCGTGGGCCATATGGGCAATCCCAAAATATTCCAGAAGGAGAAAATATTGTTCTTGTTGGAGGTGGATGTGGAATTGCAGGGCTCTATTATTTTGCTAAAAATTTCTCCAGAACCAATAGAATAACAACTTTACTAGCCGCAAAAGATAGAGAGCATATAATTTACTTGGATGAGTTTAGAAAATATGGAGAAGTAGAAGTAGCAACAGAGGATGGAAGTTTAGGAATAAAAGGAATGGTGACTGATTTACTGAAAGAAGGAAATTTCAAAGCTAATTATTTTCTTAATTGCGGGCCAATGGTAATGGTAAAGGCTATTTTACCTCTTGAGCTAAAATTCTCAGAGCCAGAAATAAATTAATTCGCTTCGCTCATAACTATGACTAACCTTGCTTACCAATTCGTTATTAAATTCATATTCTTTGATGGAGGTTTCTTCACATAAGCAATTAATTCCATCCTTTCACAACAGCAAGGGCAATAAACAACCCTCTTTTCCTTGCTTTTATTCAATATTTTATCTTCTATAACTGACTGATGTTCTACCTTTACAAATCTATTTATGTTATTTCTTGAATAAATTCCATAATATCTTACTAACCTGAAATTCCTTTCAGGGATATGCTGAATGATTGCTGAAATAAAATCAAACACACTCATTGTTTTAAAATTCTTATTGCCTTTATTATCTTCATAATAAAAAGTCACACCCTTGCCATTGTAATCTATTATTCTTGAATTTGCAATGGCAGGGTGCCTGATATATCTTCCAATATATTTTATCAATCCTTTTCCATAATGAAGTTTTTCAGGTTTAATGTAAGCAACAAATCCATTAGAGTATCTTCTAAAACATAAATCAATAATTGATTGAGGAATAAAATTCCTCAAAGAAGTAAGAAGATTATACTGCCATTTTTTATGAAAAGTATTATAATTAATATAATTTCCTAGCTTCACAAACTTGTTTTGTGAATTATATCCTCCTTCTGTAGCCAAAGCATGAACATGAGGCTTGAATACAATATCTCTTCCAAAAGGATGAAGAACAATTATTATTCCCGGAACAACTTCTTGTTTTAATGCAAATGAAAACATTTCTTTTATTGTTGCTGAAGCCACATCCATTAAGACCTTTTGCAGACTTCTATTCTCTTTGATATAAATCCAGAGAATTTCAGGCATGCTAAAAGTAAGATGCCTGTAAGTCAGATTCTTAATTATCTTTTTTGTAAGTCTATCTGCCCATTTATCAGTATGTCTCTTGCCACAGCAAGAGCATATTCTTGAATTACATCCAAATGGAACAATCAATTCTTTTTTACAATTAGGACAAGAATAAACAAAACATCCTCTTTCTAATCCCTTACAAGAAAGCATTTTCTCAACCTCTTTTAATTCAACATCTCTAATTTTATAAACAAGCAAATAAGAATTCCAATTATCTTTGAATATTTTCTTAACAGAGAAAGGTTTTTCTTCTAATACTTCTTTTATTATTTGTGTTGTCTCAATATCAACACAAAGGTCTTGCCCTTAAAAAAGGCAAGGCTTTTTAATATTAAAAATTCTATAGATTATATACTA
>Ga0315281_10008925_pt1 | contig 13970 bp, 9 predicted proteins | sample YL17G07_0_MG_FD_204540 | JGI IMG/M metagenome (GOLD analysis project Ga0315281, IMG submission 204540) | Sediment microbial communities from Yellowstone Lake, YNP, Wyoming, USA - YL17G07_0 | ecosystem: Environmental > Aquatic > Freshwater > Lake > Sediment | place: USA: Wyoming | collected...
CGGGGTGCGTGACGGGTCGGGACATCGGTACTGGAAGCCTAGAAACGGAGGGGTACCGACGGCTATAGCCCGGTCGGGTGGCACGGGTCGGTACCGATGGCCGTTTGGGTAGAATCGGTCCGACCCTCAGGACCCATCACCGAGGCCGTTCATCGCCATGCCCGAACTGCAGGTTCACGCTCCATTCGAGCCGACCGGCGATCAGCCGCAGGCGATCGATTCGCTGATCCGCGGCGTCGCGGACGGGCTGAAGCACCAGGTCCTGCTGGGTGCCACGGGGACGGGCAAGACGTTCACCGCGGCCAAGGTGATCGAGGCGGTCGGCAAGCCGACCCTGATCATGGCCCACAACAAGACCCTGGCCGCGCAGCTCTACCAGGAGTTCCGCGAGTTCTTCCCCGACAACGCGGTCGAGTACTTCGTCAGCTACTACGACTACTTCCAGCCCGAGGCGTACCTGCCCCGATCCGATACCTACATCGAGAAGGACTCGTCGCGCAACGACGAGATCGACCGGCTGCGCCACAACGCCACACGGGCCCTGTTCGAGCGGCGGGACGTGATCATCGTGGCCTCGGTGTCGTGCATCTATGGCCTCGGCGCGCCGGTCGACTATGGCGCCACCGTCATCAATCTCAAGGTCGGCGGGCGCTATCGCCGCGACGGCATCCTGCGCCACCTCGTCGATCTGCAGTACCAGCGCAACGATGCCGCCCTGGCCCGGTCGCGGTTCCGCGTCCGCGGCGACGTGCTGGAGGTTCAGCCGCCGCACGGCGAGTACGTGGTGCGCGTCGACTTCTTCGGCGACGAGGTGGAGCGCATCGTCGAGGTCGACGCGCTGACCGGGGAGCTCCTGGCCGAGCGGACCGAGGTGAACTTCTACCCGGCCAGCCACTACGTGACGCCGCGCGACAAGCTCCTTGCGGCCGTCGGCGACATCGAGATCGAGATGGGGGAGCGGGTCGCCGGGTTGGAGCGCGAGGGTCGAGTGCTCGAGGCCGCTCGCCTGCGGCAGCGCACCGAGTTCGACCTCGAGATGATGCGCGAGGTCGGGTACTGCTCGGGGATCGAGAACTACAGCCGCCATCTGGCGCGGCGCGAGGCCGGGAGCCGCCCCTGGACGCTGATCGACTACTTCCCGACCGACTTCCTGCTGATCGTGGACGAGAGCCACATCACCGTGCCGCAGGTGCATGGCATGTACAAGAACGACCGGACCCGGAAAGAGATCCTGGTCGATTTCGGCTTCCGGCTGCCGTCCGCGCTCGACAACCGACCGCTCACCTTCGAGGAGTGGGAGGACCACCTTAACCAGGTCATCTACATGAGCGCGACGCCCGGGCCGTACGAGATGGAGCGAGCCCAGCGTGTGGCGGAGCAGCTCATCCGTCCCACCGGCGTGGTCGATCCGCAGATCGCGGTGCGCCCGACCGCCGGCCAGATCGACGACCTGATCGACGAGATCCGGCAGACCGTGGCGCGCGGCGAGCGGGCGCTGGTCACCACCCTCACCAAGAAGATGGCCGAGGACCTGGCCGACTACCTGGCCGAGATCGGGATCAAGGTGCAGTGGCTGCACAGCGAGGTCGACACCCTGGAGCGGATCGAGATCCTGCGCGACCTGCGCCTCGGGGTGTACGACGTGCTGGTCGGGATCAACCTGCTGCGCGAGGGGCTCGACCTGCCCGAGGTGACGCTGGTCGCCATCCTGGACGCCGACAAGGAGGGCTTCCTGCGCTCGGGCGGCTCGCTGATCCAGGTGATCGGCCGGGCGGCCCGCAACATCGGCGGACACGTGGTGATGTACGCCGACCGGATGACCGATTCGATGCGTGCCGCGATCGACGAGACGGATCGGCGCCGCGCACGACAGGTGGCGTACAACACGGAGCATGGCATCGTCCCGGAGACGATCATCAAGGGGATCCGCGAGATCCACGAGGGACTGCGCCGCGTGGCCGAGGAGCGGGCCGAGCTCGACGTCAGCGGCCGCGAGCCCGCGGAACTGGCCACCATGATGGGACGCCTGGAGGCACAGATGAAGGAGGCGGCGCGCAACCTGGAGTTCGAGCGCGCGGCCGCCCTGCGCGACGAGATCCTGCAACTGCGCCGGCTGCGCGAGGAGATCGCCGCGGCGCCGGGCAGCATCCCGGCCGACGTCTACGCCGCGGCCGCGGAGTCTGGCGAGTTCAGCGGGGACGGGCGCCGAAGGGGCGGAGGCCAGGTCTTCAGTACGGCGGCTCGCCCCAATATCATCGCGGCCGGGTCGCGCCGGCGCCCGCCGCGCCGTCGGCGGATATAGGGCGCCATGGCCGGCACCATGCCGCATGCCATCTTCATCGAGACCGGCCTTGACGGCGGGGGATCGGTCGCTGCCTATGCCGCGGAGCTGCCCGGCTGCGCCGTCTTTGCGGGCTCCGATGCCGAGGCGGTGGCCGCCATGCCGCGTCGCGCGGCCGCCTTCACCGATTGGCTGCGCTCGAACGGGGAGGAGGCGCCCGAGTTCATCGGCGACAACTGGTACGAGGTCGAGCGCGCGAGCGCGCAGCCGAATCTGCGCGCTGCATTCAGCCTGGACGAGCTTCCACCCTCCGCCTCCGAATTTGCCGCCTACCTGCGCTGGCTCGAACTTGCTCGCGAGCAGGTCGCCGACGCGATCGATGCAGCGGGCGAGGGGACCGCGGACGAGGCCCTCTTCGCCGTCGTGCGGCAGGACCACGCGTTTGCCACCGAGCTCGGCAGCGCGCAAGCGCCGGCCGCGGGCGAGGTGATCGACCAGCTCTTTGCGGCGCGCGACGCGCTCACCGGCGCCCTCGAGGCCGCGGGCCCCGCGGCGGAGGACGTGCGGCGGATCCTGCGGATCGCGATCGCCGACGACCTGCGACTCGCCGAGCGCCTGCGGGACGGCCCGAGCTGACCGGCACACTCGAGCCGGAGGTCGCCGTGGCCGCGCCGAAGCGTGTCCGTCACGCTGGCGACTGGCCGATCCCGTCCCCTCGGCGCGCTCCGCACGGCTCGGCGCTGCGATCCCTGCAGGACGCGATGCCGCGCTGCGAGGGTGGCACCGCCCCGGTTTTTTCGGGAGACGGCTCGGAGCGGGCGATGCTGATCGGACAGGCGCCCGGCTGGCGCGAGATCGAGACCGGCCTCCCCTTCGCTCACGATGCGGGGCGCCGGCTGGTCGGGTGGCTCGGGCTGGCGGGGATCGGGATCGGCGACTTTCGTGAGCGCTGGTACGTGACCTCGGTCGGGAAGTGCTATCCGGGCCGCCGGCCCGGCGCGTCGGTCGATTCGCCGCCATCGCGAGCCGAGGTCGAACGCTGGTCCCCGCTGCTCGACGAGGAGGTCCGGCTGCTCGGCCCGCGCCTGGTGGTGCTGGTCGGGGCGCTGGCTCACCGCCACGCCTTCGGCCCGGCGGCGAGGCTCGACGACATGGTCGGCAGACGCCTGGCCTGGGATCGCGCGCCGAATGCCACGGTGCTGGCGCTCCCGCATCCATCGGGTGCCTCTACCTGGCTGAACGATCCGGGGCGGGTCGAGCTGTGGCGAGCGGCGATCTCCCTGCTCGGCGAGTCGTGGCGCGCCGTGACAGGCCGGCCGTGAACCGAGAGACGCGCATCGGTGTGGCGCTGGTCAGCGGCCTCGGCGCGCTCATCTTCGGCCTGCTCGTGTTCGGCTCGCTCGGTGGAGTGGACCCGGCGCTCAGGCCGATCCCGGTCGGCGAGGTGCTGGCCGTCTACGAGCCGCATACCCGTTACGGAGCGGCCGAGCTGCGCATCGTCGGCTGGTACGCCGAGCTGGCGGGGGACTGCGTCGGCGACAGCGGAGGCGCGGATGCGAGCGTGGCCTGGCTCCAGCGCGAATGCCCGTTGCGGGTCCTCATGTCGGGCAGCAACGGGCCGTTCGACCTGTTCACGCTCGAGCTCTACGGCCTCCGCCTCGCCGCACCGACCGGCAGGCCGTTCCCGCCAAGGGCCGGGCCGGGTGGCCCGAACCTGCAGCACGAGCAACTGGTCTTCGTGGGTCATTTCGACGACCCGGCGGCCGCCGGCTGCATCCCGGAGCGATTCCTGCGCTGCCGCGACACCTTCGTCGTGACGGACTACGTCGGCCTGCTGCGCTGACGCCCGCGGCAGCGTGAGAACCGAACAGGCGTTCGCATCGGTCTGGTAGAATCGACGCCGATGCCTTCCGACCGGATCGTGGTGCGCGGCGCACGCGAGCACAACCTCAAGAACATCGATGTCGAGATGCCGCGTGACCGGCTGATCGTCATCACCGGGCTGTCCGGCAGCGGGAAGAGCAGCCTCGCCTTCGACACCATCTACGCCGAGGGTCAGCGTCGCTACGTCGAATCGCTCTCCGCCTACGCGCGCCAGTTCCTGGGGCAGATGGAGAAGCCGGACGTCGACCAGATCGACGGCCTCAGTCCTGCCATCAGCATCGACCAGAAGGGCGCCTCGCGGAACCCGCGATCGACGGTCGGGACGGTGACGGAGATCTACGACTACCTGCGGCTGCTGTTCGCGCGCGTGGGGCGGATGCACTGCCCGATCTGCGGCCGCGAGATCGCCCGCCAGACGGTGGAGCAGATCGTGGACCAGCTCTACGACCTGCCGGAGGGGACGCGCCTGATGCTGCTCGCCCCGCTGGTGCGGGACCGCAAGGGCGAGCACGAGAAGCTGCTGGCGGGGGCCAAACAGGCCGGCTTCGTTCGCGTCCGCGTGGACGGCGAGCTGCGCGATCTCGACGAGGAGATCGTGCTCGACAAGAAGTTCAAGCACAGCATCGACGTGGTGGTGGACCGCCTATCCGTGCGGCGCACCGATGACGACGGCAGCCCGCGCCCGGATGCCTCCCGGATGGCCGACTCCATCCAGACCGCCCTGCGCCTCGCGGACGGGACCTTGCTCGTGCACCTGCCCGACTCGGGGAAGGGGAGGAAGGGCGAGGACCGGCTCTTCAGCGAGCGCTACGCCTGTCCGGAGCACGGCGGCAGCTTCGAGGAGCCGGCGCCGCGTAACTTCTCCTTCAACTCGCCGCACGGAGCATGCCCGAGCTGCACGGGGCTCGGCAGCCGGCTGGAGATCGACCCCGAGCTGGTGATGCCGAATCGCTCCGTCTCACTCGACGACGGGGCTGTGGTGCCGTGGCGCCGCATGGTCGCCACCGCCTCGTGGTTCGGCACGATCCTGGACGCAGTCGCCGAGCGCTACGAGTTCGCGACCGACGTGCCGGTGGGCGACCTCTCCGACGACGCGCGCCAGATCCTGCTGTACGGGAACAAGGGCGAGCGGGTGGAGGTGCGCTATCGGTCCAAGCACGGGACGCAGCACACGTTCCGGACCACCTTCGAGGGGATCGTCCCGAACCTGGAGCGCCGCTACCGGGAGACCGGCTCGGAGATGATCAAGACCGAGATCGAGCGTTACATGACCACTCGCCCCTGCCCCACCTGCGGCGGCATGCGGCTCAAGCCGGAGTCGCTCTCGGTCACCGTGGGCGGTCGCAACGTCATCGAGACGACGAGGCTGTCGGTCACCGATGCGCTGGCCTGGTACGGCCAGCTCTCGACGCGTCTCACCGACCGCGAGAACCAGATCGCGCGGCAGGTGCTCAAGGAGATTCGCGCACGGCTCGGCTTCCTGGTGGACGTGGGGCTCGACTACCTGACCCTCGATCGGGCCAGCGGCACCCTCTCCGGCGGCGAGGCGCAGCGGATCCGCCTGGCGACCCAGATCGGCTCGAGCCTGATGGGCGTGCTCTACATCCTCGATGAGCCGTCAATCGGCCTGCACCAGCGTGACAACGCTCGCCTGATCGCAACACTGGAACGGCTGCGCGACCTGGGCAACACGCTGATCGTCGTCGAGCACGACGAGGAGACGATCCGCTCCGCGGACTGGGTCGTCGATATCGGGCCCGGGGCGGGCGAGCATGGTGGGCGGCTGATCCACTCCGGCCCGCTGGCCGACCTGCTGCTCAGCGAGGAGTCGATCACCGCCGCCTATCTGCGCGGCGACCGGTCGGTGGCCATCCCGCGCCGCCGGCGCGAGGGGAGCGGCCGCTGGCTGACGGTGCGCGGCGCGCGCGAGAACAACCTGCGCGGCATCGATGTCGCCATCCCGCTCGGCCGCTTCGTGGCGGTCACCGGAGTGAGCGGCTCCGGGAAGTCGAGCCTCATCACCCAGATCCTCTACCCGGCGCTGGCATCGGTCCTGTGGGGGGCTCGCGACCGTCCGGGCGCGCATACGGGGATCGATGGAATCGAACAGATCGACAAGGTGATCCAGATCGACCAGAGCCCCATCGGTCGCACCCCGCGCTCGAACCCGGCCACCTACACCGGCCTGTGGGCCCCGCTGCGCGAGCTGCTGGCCGCCGTGCCCGAGGCACGCCTGCGCGGCTACAACCCGGGACGCTTCAGCTTCAACGTCAAGGGCGGCCGCTGCGAGGCCTGCGAGGGGGCGGGGATCGTGCAGATCGAGATGCACTTCCTGCCCGATGTCTACGTCCAGTGCGAGGTCTGCAAGGGGAAGCGCTACAACCGGGAGACGCTGGAGATCCACTACAAGGGTCACAACGTGGCGGAGATCCTGGAGATGACGGTGGACGAGGCGCTCGCCTTCTTCAGCGCGGTGCCGTCGATCCGCAATAAGCTCCAGACGCTGCACGATGTGGGGATGGGCTACATCCACCTCGGCCAGCCGGCGACGACCCTCTCCGGTGGGGAGGCGCAGCGCGTCAAGCTGGCCACCGAGCTGTCGAAACGGGCGACCGGTCGCACCCTCTACATCCTCGACGAGCCGACCACCGGGCTCCACTTCGACGATGTCGCGCGGCTCCTCCAGGTCCTGGGGCGCCTGGCAGATACCGGCAACACGGTGGTGGTCATCGAGCACAACCTCGACGTCATCAAGAGCGCGGACTGGGTGATCGATCTCGGCCCCGAGGGAGGGACGGCGGGCGGAGACCTGGTGGTGGCGGGCACGCCGGAAGAGGTGGCACGTACGCGGGCGTCGCATACGGGGCGCTACCTGCGCCACGCGCTGGGGATGAAGGACGACGCGCCGGAGCGGCGAACGAGGAAGCGCGAGCCCGCTGCGGTGGCGGGCTAGACGTGGCGGCCGGGCAGGTACCATGAACGGCGACATGCCGACCCGCGCCGATGCACTCGCGCTTCTGCACGAGTGGAACGCCAACCCATCGCTGCGCAAGCACGGGCTGCTGGTCGAGGCCGGCGTGCGCGGCTACGCGACCGATGACGGCCTCGACGCCGAGAGCGTCGAGCGCTGGGGGATCGCCGGGCTCCTGCACGACCTCGATTACGAGCGCTTCCCAGATCCGTCCACCCACGGTGCCATCGGGGCGGACGAGATGGAGCGGCTCGGCTACGCGGACGAGGTGGTCCGCGCCGTGCGAACGCACAACGACGCACTCGGGATCCCGCGCGAGTCCCGGCTCGACCATCTGGTCTACGCCTGCGACGAACTGGCGGGCTTCCTGGTGGCGGTTGCGCTCATGCGTCCTTCGCGCCGGATTGCGGACGTCGAGCCGGAGAACGTGCGGAAGAGGATGAAGGACAAGGCGTTCGCGCGCGCGGTCCCGCGCGAGATGCTGCTCGCCGGCGCCGAGGAACTCCGGCTCGAGTTCGACGAGCACGTGCGCCGGATGGTCCGCTACCTCACCGCGGTGGCTCCCGAGGTCGGTCTCTAGCCAGGTCCTCGCTAGAGGGCTGGATCCGGGATATCGGTGGATGTGGGCGGATCGGCGTCTATCTCGCGCAGGGCTGCCGGAAGAGCTGCCGCCTCGCGCCGCAGGACCTCCCGGATCGCCGCGGTCCGGGTCCGCGCCCCCAATTTCGGCAGAGCCCGCGCGACGTGATTCCGCACGGTGACTTCGCTGATGCCCAGGTTCCCGGCGATGTCGCGGGTGGTCAATCCCTCGACCAGGAGACTGACGACTTCGGCTTCGCGCTTCGTGAGCGGCTCACCGGCTGGCGGCGGCAGGCTCGCGTTCCCCAGAAGCACCCTTCCGGCAAACTCGTAGCGGCGCATGGTGCCGACGTCGTCCATCACGTGCAGGATCGCGCCCTGCGCAGACGCCGCGCCGGAGGTCGCCGTCACGAGAACATGATTCCAGCGGACGAGCTTTCGGCGCGCGCGCCCCTCCGGGCTGCGGCAGACCACCGATGCATCGGATGCCGGCACCGACCCTTTCCCTTGAGCTGCGGTCAACGCCGAGCATGACGCCATGCAGACCCGGCCACCGTTGACGTCAAGGCCGTCGAGAACGGTCCAGCATTTCCTGCCGCGCACCTGGCCGGCAGAGGTGCCGAGGAGCTGGGCGCTGGCCGCATTCCACTCCAGGATCGTCCCCGCCAGGTCCACGACGAAGGCGGGGATCGCCTCGTCGTCCTCGTTGAGTAGCGTTGCACGGCCTGATTGGGTAGGGCCGACCATCTTTCCTCCGATGCCTGACCGCTCAGCCGCGCCAATAGGCGCACGTCGGCGGATCGACTGCCCATGGGAGTTTCGCATTTCTGGCACGCGACGGCGTGATGCATCCTGATCAGGCGGGATTGTGCGGGTGACCGTAGTCTGGGGTTTTCCGGACCTGCCGCGCGTGTCTGCCGCCCAGAAAGGGTCGATGAACCTCGCCCACCTCGCCTCGGTCCGACAACTGATCACCGCAATCGACCTGATCGACGTCCCGGTCAGCCTGCTGGACATGCAGGCCCGGTTCGTGCATCTCAACCCTGCGAACCTGGTGCTGCTGGGTCGGCAGTCCGGGGAACTGCTCGGCAGGTCCATTGCCGAGATCCTGCCGGCCGAATCCCGCGCTGAGGTGGAACCGCTGCTCCGGCATCTGCGCGAGCAGCGACGCCTGCGCGGAACGATGTCGAATGTCAGGGGCGACGGCAGCATCTTTCCCGCGGAGTTCGATGCCCGGATCACCCGTGTCGATCACGATACCGAGCTCATCACGGCCACGGTCCGCGACCTCACCCCTGAGTTCACCCGGCTGGCGCGCTTCCAGGCCTCGGCCCAGGCCATCAGCGGGCAGACGGACGACCTGCTGGTCGACATCGTGCGCGGCGCGCGCGAGCTGCTCGAGGCGCGCTACGCCGCACTGGGCGTGGTGGAGGGGGATCGCCTGGTGCGATTCATCCCTGACGGGCTGGACGAGGCATCCATCCGTGCCATCGACCACTGGCCCGAGGGCCGCGGCCTGCTGGGGGCGATGGTCACCGAGCAGCGGACGATCCGCATCACCGAGATCGCTGCTGACGAGCGAAGCGTGGGCTTCCCGGCCGGCCACCCTCCGATGCACTCCTTCCTGGGCACACCGATCGCCGCCGGCGGGCGCGTCTACGGGCACCTCTACTTCACCGACAAGCGCGACGCTCCGCAGTTCACGATCGCCGACGAGCGGGTCGCGGAGCTGTTTGCGGCGCATGCCGGGGCGGCCATCCGAGACCGCGAGCAGCGCACGGAGATCCAGGCGGTGACAGCCGAGCGGCTGCGGCTCGGGCAGGCGGTTGCGCAGGCCGCCGACTCGATCATCGTCACCGATCCGGCAGGGAAGATCGAGCTGGTGAACGCCGGATTCGTGAAGCTCTACGGCTACGAACCCGAGGACGTCATCGGGCAGAACGTGGGGATCCTGTCGAGTGGGCGCAACCCGACCGAGTTCTTCGACGACGTGGTCGCCGTTCTGCGCACCGGCCGGACCTGGAGCGGGAACATCTGGAACCGACGAGTTGACGGCATCCTGGTGGAGGTCGAGTCGGTCATCTCACCGGTAAAGGATGAGCTGGGGAGCATCGTCAGCTTCGTGCAGACCGATCGGGATGTCACGCGCGAACGGGCCCTCGAGACGGCGCTCGAGCATGAGGCGCGCGATCGGGAGGCGATCACCTCCGCCCTGGAAGCGCTGGATCCGGGGATGAGCTCGGAGGAGGTCGCGGCCGCGGGATGCGAGGCAATCCTGCGCCTGAAGGCGGTCGACTCGTCGCTCGTCTTCCTGATCGACGAAGCCGATGCGCGCGTGCTGGCGGTCGCGGGGCGACTGGCCGAGTTCATGCCCGTCGGGCAGCCGATCTCCCCGCCCGCCGCGCGGTATCTCGCACGCCGGCTCGCGGTGGGGCCGTGGACCGAGAAGATGTCCGCCCGCAAGAGCCAGGGGGACTTCGGGGCACGGATCACGGCCTCCGGACTCCACACGGTGGCCACCGCGAACATGCCGACCCCCGGTCACGCGCGACTCGCGCTGGTGATCGGCACCCACGACCCCGACGGTGCCGCCCGCATCCTCGAACACCTCCCGGCCCTGGCCACCTTCGCGAGCGTCCTGGGCAAGGTCGTCGGTCCCGGCCTCGAGGCCAGCCTGCGCGACTCGGCGGCGCGGCGGAGCATCCGGGCGATCCTGGAGCAGCGCGCCTTCTCGCCGGTCTTCCAGCCGATCGTCGACCTGCGAGACGGCGCGATCGTGGGATGGGAGGCGCTCACCCGCTTTACCTCCGAGGACGCGCCGGCATCGGTCTTTGCATCCGCCGAACGCTCGGGCTTGGGCGCCGAGCTCGAGCTCGCATGCATTGCCGCGGCGCTCGCGGCAGGGGGAACCGTTGGCGGCTTCCTGAGCCTCAACGTGTCACCGGCAGTGGTGCGCACGGCGAACCTGCGGGATCTGATCTCGGGCTTCGGCAGACCATTGGTGCTGGAGATCACGGAGCATGCGGCAATCGAGGACTACGACACGCTGCGAGCCGCGCTTCGGTCCCTGACCACGGGCATACGCGTCGCGGTGGATGACGCGGGCGCCGGGTACGCCAGCCTTCGCCACGTGGTGGAGCTCCGTCCGGACTTCGTGAAGCTGGATCTGCGCGTCGTGAGGGGGATCGACGCGGACGAGGCACGCCAGGCCCTGGTGGCCGGGATGGTCCACTTCGCGGAGAAGGCCAACATCCTGCTGGTGGCGGAGGGGATCGAGACGGAGGCCGAGCTCTTGACGCTGCGCTCGCTTGGAGTCGGCCTGGGGCAGGGGAACCTCCTCGCCCAACCCCGGGAGGCAACAGCGGCGCGGCCGTGGCCCACCGTCGTCAGCCTGCCGCGCTGAGACGGAGCCCCATCTCGGCCAGGAACGGCGACGGCAGCTGCGGGTCAAAGGCGAGTACCAGCCGCTGTGTCGCGCGCGTGAGCGCAACGTAGGCGAGCCGTCGCTCCTCTTCGAGCGCTCGCGCCGGATCGGCGGCGTCGACCCGGGCGCGCCTGTTCGGCATCCGCTCTTCCTCGAAGCCGATGATGATGACGGTCGGCCACTCTCGCCCCTTCGATCCGTGGACCGTGACCAGCTCGATCGGCGCCGACGGATCCCGCAACGCGGCCATCCGCGCGGCCGCCGCATCGGCACCCGCCAGGAACGCGTTCAGGGTCCGAAAGGCGGCCGCCCAACCGAGGAGCGCGTCGAGCGCCGCATGATGCTCGTCGCCGACCGAGTCATCTTCGCCACCACGCCGCCATCCGAATACCGTCCGGAGGCGCAGGAGCGCGCCAAATGGGGCCTCGGTCCCGGGCAGGCGGCGCGCGCCGTCCAGCATGCGGACGACCGGCTCGGCCTCGAGCGGTCCCGCCAGCGACGTCGCATGGCGGAGTCCCATGCGCAGCATGGCGAGCTGTACCGGAATCAGCTCTGCCCTCGTTCGCGCCAGCACGCAACACCGATCCGTGGCGGCCGCCGCCCGTGCCGCTTCAGCGGCGACCAGATCGGGCCACTCCGGCCGGTCGGTCGGCAGCTCGGCGATCTCCGCGGCTGCTGCGTGCCGGCCAGGCGCGGCATGGATCACCTTGACGTAGCGCTCCCGGTTCACGGCCACCAGGCGAGCCGAGGCCGCGACCACGGAACGGGGGCATCGGTAATTGGTTGCCAACTGGACGCGGCGCGCCCCCGGATAGTGCCGATCGAAATCGAGCATGCGGCGGACGTCCGCCAGGCGCCAGGCGTAGATCGTCTGGTCGTCATCGCCGACCACGAAGAGGTTGTCCTGTGGTGCGGCCAGGATCTGGACCAGCCGGAACTGCGCCGCATCCACGTCCTGGAACTCGTCCACCGCAAGGTGCGAGAACCTTGCCTGCCAGCGAAGGCGCAGCGCCGGGTGAGCGTCCAGGCGCGCCACGGCTCCGGCGACCAGGTCGTCGAAGTCCAGCTCGCCGCGCAGCGCCAACAGGTCCGCGTACGCCTCGATGATCGGCCGTGTGCCGGGCGGCGGTTCGCGCTGTTCCACCTTCCAGGCGGAGACGATGGTGTCGAGGGCCGCGGCCTCCGGGAGAGGAGGATCCTCGCTGCCGCGCGATACGGCCGCTCGCCGGCGCGCGGCGCGCAACAGCGGCAACCGGTCGGGGGCGAGCCGCACGGGCACCCCCGCGTCGAGCAGGATCTGTCGGGCCAGGGCGTGCAGCGTCCGGACCTCGATGCGCCCCGCTCCGGGCATGCTTGGCGCCAGGCGCCGGGCGAGGCGATCCGCCAGGTCGACGGCCGCCGCGCGGTTGAAGGTCACGACCGCGATCTGCTCGGGCGGAACCCCTCGATCGAGCAGCACGCCGAGACGGGCGATCAGGGTTGTCGTCTTGCCGCTGCCGGCCGGGGCGATGATCAGCGCCGGTCCGTCCGGGAGGAGAGCGGCAGCCCGCTGCTCCGCATCCAGCGACTCGAGCAGCGGTGCCGGTCTGCCCTCCCTGGGGCTCGCCGATATGCCGAGGCCGGATGCAACCATCGACCCAGCATGGAGCGCGCCGCTTACGGCGCCGTCGTCCCGGCCTTATCGGGCTATCCTGCGCAACGATGATGGACCGCGACCGCCGGCGTGCACACGCCAGGGAGACGCCGCGGGCTCGCCGCATTCGCCTTGCCATCGAGCGGGACGAGGCGCTGCGGGCGAAGGGGATCGATCCGGACCCGCGGGCTCGCGCCCGGTTCGCGTCAACCTCGCCTCCGCCGCCCGAACCCGTTCCTGCGACGCCGTCCGGGAAGCCGGTCTCGGTTCGTCGCCTCCTGAAGCGGACCGCCGTCCTCGTGGCCCTGGTCCTCGTCGTGGGGGCGGTGCTGCTCGGGCAGCGGATGGCTGCCTTCAACTCGGCGGTCAGCTCCTCGTCCGCGCTCTCCTCGTCGCTCTTCTTCCCGCTCATGGGCAGCGATCGCGTCAACGTGGCGTTGTACGGCTACGGGGGACCGGAGCACACCGGTGGCAGCTATCTCGCGGATTCGATCAACATCCTCTCCATCAACCCGGCCGACAATTCGACCACGCTGATCCCGATTCCACGCGACCTGTGGATCGCGGCGCTCCCGGACCTTCCGCACGGGGGCAAGGTGAACGAGGTCTTCGCGGACGGATACCTGCGCGGCGGCCTGGCCGAGGCCGGGCGGTTGGAAACGTCGCTGCTTGCCAGCGTCACCGGGCTGAAGATCGAGCACTGGATGGCCATCGACTTCGTCGGATTCCGCGGCATGGTCGACGCGGTGGGCGGCGTCATCCTCGACAACCCGCGCGGCTTCCGCATGACCTGGTCCGAGGACAAGTATCTCGCCGGCGTCTTCGATGGCGGCACGTTTCCGGCAGGGCCCCTGACACTGGACGGCCAACGGGCGCTGGCCTATGCGCGGGCCCGGTATACCGACGCGGTGTCCGAGTCGAGCGACTTCGCGCGATCGGTGCGCCAGCAGGCCGTGCTGAGCGCGTTGCGGTCCAAGCTCGGCGGCGGGGGACTCGGGTCGCTGGGACCGGGGCTGTCGATGATGGACGCGCTGAAGGGTCGGATGCAGACCGATCTGTCGGTGTTCGACCTCTTCCTCCTGTCCGGCCACCTCTCGATCGCCCATCGGCTGGAGCTGACGGAGGACGTGATCCTGCAGGCCGCCCGCAACAGTGCCGGCCAGTACATCCTCGCCGTCATCGGGCGCGCCTCGGAGGA
>Ga0315281_10008926_pt1 | contig 13968 bp, 14 predicted proteins | sample YL17G07_0_MG_FD_204540 | JGI IMG/M metagenome (GOLD analysis project Ga0315281, IMG submission 204540) | Sediment microbial communities from Yellowstone Lake, YNP, Wyoming, USA - YL17G07_0 | ecosystem: Environmental > Aquatic > Freshwater > Lake > Sediment | place: USA: Wyoming | collected...
GATCTTGGAAGTGGCTGTGGCACTTTCGTCAAGGTGTGCAGCGCTCACGGCCTTGATGCAACAGGGGTTGAACCTGACAATGACGTAATTGAAGTCGCGAGGCTGAAGGGCGTGGGACACGACATCGTGAAGGGCGTAGGCGAGTTCCTACCCTTCCGAGAAGGGTCGTTTGACATAGTGGCCTCAATGAGCGTTCTGGAGCATGTTAAGGATCCCAGACGAGTTGTCTTAGAGTCTGTAAGGGTGTTGAAGAGCAAAGGCGTTCTGTGGCTGGATGCACCTGACTATTCCAGGTGTTTTCACGAAGGCCACTATGGGCTGTTCTGGATTCCGCTCATGCCGAAAAGGATCGCAAAGCTCTACGTAAGAGCAAGGGGAAGGATAGACGCCGCATACGTCGATTCCATACAGTATGTCACAAGGAGCGAAGTGATGAATACGCTGCGGGGTCTGAGGGTCAAAATCATTGACGTGGGAAAAGCAAAGACCGACTACGTGAAAGAATATGCGCGAACGAGCTCAACGGAGAAGGCTCAAAGGCCTGAAACGGTCAGCGTTCGCGCGTTGAGAACCTTGCTCACAATACTCAAGAGGATTGGATTCAGCGAGAAGACTCTAGCAAAGCTGTGTCTGGTGTTCTATTCTCTCCAGATCCTCAAGTCGAGATTGAGACATGATGCCATGTTTGTCATGATTGTTCAGAAACTGTAGGCTTACACAAGGAGGAAGCCGGTTGCCTTTTTGTAGGCGCAGTCTAGCGAAGGTCTTTGGGGTTTCTGCGATTTCTCACATTTCTAACGCCTTACCGGACTTGCCTATTGCTGTAATGCAGCGAAGTCTTGATTACCGTCTCCATATCCAGAGGGGTAGGGTTGGCCTTTGGAAAGAAGGCGATTGGTGATCTTCGGGACCGGCAGTTTCGCTGAAGTTGCTCACTACTACCTGACCAAAGACGGGGGATACGAGGTCGCAGCTTTCACGGCTGACAAGGAGGCGCTCACAGAGAAGGAGAAGTTCGGGCTTCCCGTCATTCCGTTCGAAAGAATTCAAGACAACTACCCTCCCGAGGAGCATGAGATGTTCGTTGCCATTGCCTATCGGGATCAGAACCGCATTCGAGCGAGGAAATACCTGGAAGCCAGAGAGAAAGGCTATCGTCTGATAAGATACGTGTGTTCGAAAGCGATCGTCTGGGACAACGTTCAGATGGGTGACAACTGCTTCATCTTCGAAGCCAATGTGATTCAACCGTACGTCGTAATTGGCAATGATGTGATAGTCTGGAGTGGCAATCACATAGGTCATCACAGTAGCATCGGAGACCATTGTTTCATAGCTTCTCACGCAGTCATTTCAGGGCATGCAAAGATCGGTCGATATTCCTTTCTAGGCGTGAATGCATCGATAAGGGACGGCGTGACTGTAGCCGAAGAATGCACGATTGGAGCGGGCGCTCTAATAGTAAGGGATACCCAAGCAAGAGGCGTGTACGGTGGGCATCCCGCAAGACTTCTTCGAGTGCAAGACGAGCACAGCCAGTGAACAACTAGGAAGTAGGTCAGCATGAGATGGAAGAAGATGGGTCTCATATTCCAGCCGAAAGGCCAATTCGACTGGGTTGTGTCTCATGCATACGTTCCATTTGCATTGCGATTGGCCGAACAGAAATACAGAGTCTATTTTGCCGGGAGAAACAAGGAGAACAAAGCGCAGACAGGATACCTAGAGGTTGACATCGACACTCCGGGTGGTGACCTCTACATATCGCATGAGCCAGTTCTCCGCTTGGGGAAACCGGGCCTCTTCGATGATGCAGCCGCTGGGCCCACCTGGGTCGTGAAAAGGGGCAGCCGGCTTCTAATGTACTACTGGGGATGGATGAGGGGATCGAGTGCGCCTTACTACTCAGCAATAGGTCTAGCAACAAGCGAGGACGGAGGAAGAACTTTCGCCAAGTACTCCGAAGCTCCCGTATTGGATAGAAACGAAGTGGATCCCTACTCGACTACACTGTGCTGTGTCTTGGCTGAGGGCGACATCTGGAGGATGTGGTACACATCCATGGTGGACTTCAGAGTCCGCGACGATAAGCCGATGTACTATTATCACATAAAGTACTGCGAGTCGAAAGACGGGGTCCGATGGGCAAGAAGAGGATTAGTCTCGATTGACTTCAAAGACCGGCACGAAACTAGGATAACTCGACCTTGTGTGATTAGGGAAGGTGACCGCTACAAGATGTGGTATTGTTGTGCGGTTGACACGTACAGGATTGGCTACGCTGAGTCAATTGACGGAGTCAGTTGGGTAAGGAAGGACGAAGAGGTCGGGATTGACGTCTCGGAAACCGGATGGGATTCCGAGATGATCTGCTACCCATTTGTGTTCGAGCATAGAGGTCGGAAGTACATGCTCTACAACGGAAACAGATATGGAGAGACAGGGCTCGGATACGCAATTCTGGAAGAAGGCTAATCGCGAGGAGATAATTGATGAGCAATCAATCTCGCGTGCTCCATGCTCATACACGTAGGATCAAGAATGAATACGAAGATCATCTGATGAAACATGACCCCGACTCGCCCGAGGCTGCTCACTGGATTGGAAGAGAAAAGACCTGGTTGAGAATGCGTGTTCTAGCGGAAATAGGCGACCTCAACGGCAAGAAGCTGTTGGACTTTGGCTGCGGCACGGGCTTGTTACTTGATTTTCTCAAGGAAAATGCCATTGAGTGCGAGTACCATGGGTGGGACATATCCACGAGGATGATTGAAGTGGCGAGAAGGCGGCATCCTACGGCCAATTTCTCAGTCGTTGACGTCCTCACTGATGAGCTTTCCAAGTTCGGAGGAGTCTTCGATTATGTCACAGTCTCGGGAGTCTTCTACATCAAGACTCGCGGCTCGTCGGAGACTCACCGGAAATGGACCGAGGCGATCCTGACAAAGCTCTGGCCTCTATGTTCTAGAGGACTCGCTACCAATTTCCTCACGGAATATGTTGAGTGGAAAGAACCCGGGCTATACTATTGCCCCTTGGGTTCTATGATCAGGTTCTGCAACAACAATCTGAGCAGGTGGCTTGTAGTTAGGCACGACTATACGCTGTGGGAGTTTACCGTGTATGTCTTCAGAGATCCAAGGGTGAGTCTGTGAAAGCAGTAATACTACAACCTATGTACCTACCTTGGATTGGCTACTTCGCGATGATTGATGAAACGGATGCTTTTGTCTTCTACGACGATGTGCAGTTCGTTGAGCGTTCCTGGCATAGGAGAAACAAAGTGAAGATGCCCGACGGCAGGTCCATGTGGCTCTCAGTTCCCATTAGGAAGAGATACGGCCAGAAAATCAACGAAGCCAGAATAGACACGGATCTGGAATGGCGCCGAAAGCACTGGAGCACGATAGTGCATGCATATGGGCGGGCACCTTTCTTCAGGCAGTATTCAGCGTCACTTCAGGAGATCTACGAGAAGGAGTGGGAGTACCTCGCAGACTTGGACATCACTCTCGTGAAACTGATAAGTGAGCATCTTGGATTGACGTGCACAAGATTCGTGCGTTCCTCAGGCTTGGGCGTCAGCGGACAAAAGACAGACCGCTTGATCAACGTCTTGAAGAAACTCGGGGCCGACGAATATGTGTCGGGACCAGCAGCCAAGTCATACGTCGAACTCGACAAGTTCGAGCGTGAAGGTATTGCTCTATATTGGTACGAATTCAAGCATCCGGTCTATCCACAACTTCATGGTGCGTTCTTACCATATATGTCCATCGTAGATCTATTGTTCAATGTGGGAGATGAAGCCTTGAGCACAATAAGGAGTGGAGAGGAGAAGTCGCTAAGAAGGGAAAACGCTTCTCTTAAGATCTGACAACTTGATGATGGTGAGTGTGCGTCATATTGACGAAGAGGATACTGATAACCGGTGGAGCAGGGTTCATCGGGAGCCACTTGGCGGAGAAGTACGTCGAGGAAGGGCACCTCGTCAAGGTCCTAGACAACTTCTCGTCCGGGAGTCCCAACAACATTAGAGGCTTGTTCAATCACAGAAATTTCAAGGTGGTCAATGGTGATGTGACTGATAGGGAACTGGTTCGAAGGGTGGCAATGGACGTCGATGTGATTCTCCATCTAGCTGCGGAAATTCATGTTGACAAGTCGATATTTGACTCCGAGCACACGTGCAAAGTAAACATCAACGGCACTCTGAGTGTTCTCGATGCCGCTCTGGAGAATGATGTTAAGGTCGTGGTGTATGCTTCAAGCAGCGAGGTCTATGGTTCCGCGCAATACGTTCCCATGGATGAGAATCACCAACTGAACCCGGCCTCGCCGTATGCAGCGAGCAAGGCGGCGGCCGATAGGCTGTGCTTTGCTTACAGTAACACCTACGGCCTCCCTATCGTCATCGTTCGCTGTTTCAATACCTATGGACCAAGACAGGCCGATCTCGGGTACTCTGCGGTGATACCGAATTTCATAAGAAGGGTAATGAGTGGACTGCCGCCAGTCATCTACGGTGACGGAAAACAAACAAGAGATTATATGTACATCAAAGATGCCGTCAAGGCCTATGATTCCGTCATGAGATCATATGATCACCTCTTGGGCAGGGCCGTCAATTTTGGGACGGGAAGGGAAGTGAGTATTCTTGAGATTGCAGGGCTGATAGTGAGGAAATGGGGAAAAGAGGAGAAGCTCGAACCCATTCATGCCGCTCCTCGACCGGGCGAAGTGAAAAGGCTGTGCGCCGACACCACGTTTGCCAGACGTGAGCTGAACTTCGAGACGGAGTATGGCATAGAAAAAGGAATCGGGGAACTCATCCAATGGTATGCCAATGGCGGAGTAGATGAGTGGAGAGCCTACACGAAAAGTGGATTGGAGTAGGTTAGGCAAGTGTCGGTTGACAAGGTGCCGTTCTGTGAACCTTGGATCACGGAAGAAGACAAGAACGCCGTCATCGGCGCCTTGGATTCTCGTTGGTTGACGGGTGGCCCCCGATCGGCAGATTTCGAGAGGCTGTTTGCCGAATTCGTTGGTGTCAAACATGCAATTGCCTGCAATAGTTGTACTGCGGCTTTGCATGTTGTTATGAGAGCTCTGGACATTGGGCCCTCCGATGAAGTCGTCTTACCGGTTTTCACTTTCGCCGCAACCGCGAACGCCCCCCTTTTTGTGGGAGCCAAACCTGTGCTTGCCGACATAGACGAGCATAACCTGAACTTGTCTGCTGCCGATCTTCAGAAACGTATCACAGCTCATACGAAAGCGATAATCCCTGTTCACTACGCCGGACAGCCTTGTGACATGAAAGAGATTACGGAGATCGCGAAAGATCACAACCTGTACATCGTCGAGGACTGTGCCCACTCATTGGGTTCCTCCTACATGGGCAGGAGGACAGGTGGAATCGGGGTGGCCGGATGCTTCAGTTTCTATCCGACCAAGGGCATCACCACTCTCGAAGGAGGGATGATCACTACCAATGATGACGAAATAGCCAGAAAAGCCCGATTGCTGACAAGTCACTGCATGACGAATACGGCTTCAGAGAGGGAGACTCTCGGCAGATGGTCCTATGACGTAATAGATCTCGGGTACAACTATCGTATGACCGAGCCTCAAGCTGCATTGGGTATATCCCAGCTCAGGAGAGTCGACGAAATGAACAACAAGCGAGTCATTGCGGCGCATGAATACGATCGAGAACTTGAGGATATACAAGGTGTACACGTCAATGAGATTGGCAAGAATAGGACTCATGTGTATCATCTTTATGTGGTCAGGATCGTCGAGCAGCAATATGGGATGAGCAGAGACGACCTATTCAAGCGTCTTTGTGGTAGAGGCATAGGTCTGAGCGTTCACTACACGCCGCTTCATCTTCTGAGCTACTACAGACAGAAACTCGGATATTCTTGCGGAGCATTCCCGGTTGCGGAACGTGCATATAGAGAGGTATTGTCATTGCCCATTTTTCCCAAGATAACAAAAGAGCAGATTCATTTCGTCGCAGAGAGCATGCGCGGGTTCAGTCGAACGTCTCGAGGGGCAGGTATCGGAAAACAGCGAGTTACTCCCAAGATCTGAGTTCGATACTGACAGGCGAGGACGGTGGTTCCAAATTGTCACAATTCCACGTTTAGGAAAGAGAGGTTCATTCGTGCTAGTCTAGGAGATCAGGCTTGAGGATCGGACACTTCTTCAATATTGCGAACATCGGATACAGCTACGTAAGCTTTCTGAGGAAAATGAAATACGATGCCGAACTGATCACTGACAAGAACGATTTCATAATGGCTCATCCTCAGTGGGAAGAGGGAGACTTCGAGCTTGGGGACTTGTCTCTATTTGGTCCTCGCTGGAAGGCTAGTGACACAGCACCGCCATGGGTAAGGTATGTCGCACCGAACGCAGAGAAGCTCCCTCACGAAAGGGAACTCAACAAGGCCAAGCGTTTCCTGGGAACGGTGCAGATACTATTGAGGAGTCAGCGAACGAAGCCTGTGGTATGTCTGGCCGATGTCATGAGATTCGGCGTAGGATCCTGGGATGAGTTTACCCGTTTTCCGGGGGCGGTTTCTTTCGCCCAGAGATGGGCAGAATCGGCCTCCCATGTGGTCAAGGCAATGCGAGAGTATGATGTGCTTCACGCTTGGTGGCTGGGGCCCCAGTATGCCATGTTTTCGAAGATTCCGTACATCGCGCACCCTGCTGGGGGCGACATAACGATGACCGCATTCGAGAACAACCTGAGGGGAAGGCTCCTGCGTGAAGGGTACAAGAAGGCGAGATTTGTGGTAGTAGGAGCTCCTCAAATCCTTGAAGCTAGCAAGAGGCTGCGGCTGAACAACACCTATCAGATGAACCTGATGATTGATACTGACAAGTACCGGCCCCTACAATCTGATTTGAGAAACAGGCTGGGAGAGAACCGCCGTTTGGACTATCTGATCTATAGCCCGGCAAGACAGGACTGGTTCTGGAAGGGCAATCACAAACTAATAGGCGCATTCAGCCGATTGATCATGGAACACAATGATGGGATGTTCCTGCTGCTGACAGAGTGGGGCAATGATGTGCACAAGTCGAAGCAGCTCATGTCAAAACTAGGAGTGGAGAGGAATGTTGGTTTCACAAAGCCTGTTGCGAAGGGGAGGCTCGTCAGATACTACAACGCTGCGGACGTAGTGGTGGACAGTCTGGGATCCTATGGCTATCTCGACATGTCGATGCTTGAGGCAATGTCGTGCGGCAAACCAGTAGTGACCTATATTTCAGAGGACAAGTATGCGGCTTCGAATTTTAGAGCCCCTCCTGTACTGAACGCAATAACGGAAGAGGAAGTCTATGAGCACCTATCTGCACTAGTTTCAGACAGGAATGCTCTGGACAAGGCCGGTGCAATGTCGCGTGAGTATGCGATTAGATACCACGACTGGCACAATTTGATTCATGAGTTGGAGGAGCTCTATGAGCTGGCTGCAGGTCGGAGCTAGTGCGCGCTGAGCGAGAGAACTATTTGATAACCAGAAGTCGTCCATCCTTTTCAAGTTATGAAGTGGAATCCACAGACGTGAAGCGCGTCAACATGAGATGAGTCCAGAAGTAGCGAAAGCGATACGCGGGGCACACTCAGCCGAGCTCGGCCTTTTCGATGATTCGACCCAAAACACCCTTGAGTTGGAGGCGAATCGTATAATAGGTCCGCCAGGATTGTGCGAGTGTAGAGCTCTGATGAGAACCAAGCTTGGATATGTCGGACGGTTATGGTACTACTTCAGAATAGGCTACTCGGTCTACCTGAGTTTTCTCCTGGGCGTCGCGAACACCTTGGTTGTCGTCTGGTACCTGGCGATTCGTGAAGTCCCGGCGATCGAGAATCTTTTCGGGCATTTTGCCAATTTCGCGATCGTCACGATCATAGTGGGAAGTCCCCTTGCAGTTGCGATCGGATGGATTCACCTCAAGCGTAGCCCGGCCTATAGCTCTGAGATGGATATCGGTGTGGAAGCCAATCCATACAACTACAAGCTTCCTCCGGGATATCTCAAGGAAGTGTTCACGCCTCTCTATCTCGAGTTGCTTGTGCAACAGAAACGAATGCTTGACAGGCAAGGTCTTCTGACGGACGAAGAAAGGACTAGAATCGAGGCATTGGAAGGGAAGCTGCACACACTAATGGACGGCGGGTTTGTTGGGGCTCGTAGAACCAAACTGTAAGTCCTCAGGGCGCCTGGGAATTACGTCATGAGAATTCGTCTTCTCTCTTCGCCTTGCCATCGCAGCGTATGAATTCTCCCTCGCACTCACCCATTTCAGTTTCGTGTTATGCGACCAAGGGATTGCTCGTAGGTCGTACTCCACACTCGTGTAGGCTCGTAACAGACACCCACCGGACATGGGCGCTTCATATGCCAAGGATCAAAGAGCTTAAACGGAGTCGTCGTCTAGCTCGGAGGGATAGCTGGAAATGAGCAGGGAATTTGACTACCAGTGGGAGAAGCTGCCTTCTCCTGCGATCGAGTATACGACAGATCGGATCAGGGAGTTGCTTGATTACGTCAGATTGCCCTCTTCGTTCTTCCAGGGGAAGCTCTGCCTAGATGCCGGCTGCGGCAACGGCAGGTGGACATATGCCCTCCAGCAGCTTGGCGCAAAAGTGCATTCCTTTGATATCAGCCCGGAGGCGGTCGAGCAGTGTAAGCATGTAAACGCTGACGCCCGCATTCTCAACCTCCTTGACATGACACCCAATCCAACGTATGATTTCGTTCTTTCTTGGGGTGTGCTTCATCATCTCGCTGATCCAAGATCGGGTTTCAATAGGGTTGCATCCCAAACCAAACCCGGCGGCATACTGTGCATCATGGTCTATCACTGCGACACTCAACGCGTCTATGAGGAGGGCCGTAGGCAATGGAAGACGTTCACACACGAGCAACGCCTGACATACTGCGAGGAGATGGTGAAGCGTCATGGAGGTACTGTGCATGGATGGTGGGATGCGTTCAACCCCGCGTACAACTGGAGCTACCAGCCTAAAGAAGTGGAGAAATGGTTCAAGGAAGAAGCGTTCGACCAGATCACGCTCACAAAGAAGTACAACATCAACATGAGAGGACGACGCAAGCCACTATTGTGAGAAAGGCCTCTGGTACGAGATTCTTTAAGTAAGTAGATCGGTGATGCACCGCGGTCGTGGCAAACATGACCCATAGTGCAAAGAATCTTCTCGGAGCGTGAATGACATGTCCAAGGACAAGCTGGGCGTTGATTTTCATCCTGAGCTCTTGAAAGCGTGGTTTACGCTACGGTTCAACCCGTCAACCAACTGTTTCCTGACTGGACGTGGCCCGAAGAGCAATGCATCACGAAAGCTTTCAGCAGAAGAATTCGAAGTGGACAAGTTCAAAGGGTCAGCGGAGAAAGCCGCAGGAGAGTTGCGGACAGTCCTGTTCGACATAGTGCGGTCTACAGTCGCGAGCATTCCGAAAGGAGAGAAGATAGGCGTCCTGAGCAGCGGGGGCATCGACTCGACAACCGTCATGGCGATTCTATGCAAACTGGGTTACCGTCCCGAGGCGTACAGCATAGGGTTCGGAGCTGATAACGACGAGGTAGAGGCCGCTCGCGTGTCTGCCGAGTTTCTGGGAGTCACCCATCATGCGCGAATACTCGACAGGATTCTGGCCTCAACCGCTGACGCAAATCGCTCACTTGACGAACCATACCGTGCTGCTTGTTTCTACTACGACGCATTGAGATTCGCCAAGGATTCGGGCGCTAGATACGTCTTCGACGGTTTAGGTGTAGACGAGTTCTTCGGTGGCTATGGTTTCCGATATGAACACGTCATGAGGCTGCAGAATAGTGGAATGAGTCGACTTGACGCTTACGTGCAGGGCGCTCATCCGAACGATTACGTGAATTCGGGATCCGACCTCTTCGGAGAGAAACTCCGACACATCCAGATCGATTGGAATGCCTTGCTTCCGTACTTCGACAACGACCTTACCTTTCTGGAGCAGATGTTCTTGGCAGACTACAATGCGAAATGTCGGCAGAACTTCGCTCCACTTGCAGGATTCGCGCAGTCTCTAGAGATCAACGTATTCTATCCTTGGCTCGATGATCGGCTCATTGACTTCTCCCTGCGTATCCCGACGGAATGGAAATATGAACCGGAGACCGGGAAGACGAAGATACTCTTTCGAGCAGCAGTGCGTGACCTCGTTCCCAAATCAACCATGGATAAGAAGAAGCAAGGGTTCGGCCCTGGCTTATCGAAAGTCTACGAGGAGCTGAAACCTCTTGCCGAAAACACCATAATGCACGGGTATATGGTCTCAAACGGGTACGTCAACCGCTCCCATTACAGGAAAGCACTAGAGAAGAAGGCACCTTCATCAATAGAGATCAATAAGCTCTGGGACTTGTATACGCTGGAAGTGTTCCTTGATGGACTGGGACATGGGGTACGGTAAATGACCAACAGTATGATTACGGGCGGAGCAGGCTTTGTCGGCAGTCACCTCGCAGAGGAGCTTGTCAAGCGAGGGAGAAACCTCGTCGTCGTGGATGACCTCAGCAACGGTAACATGGACAACCTCAAGGCTGTAGAATCGAAACTCACGTTCCGCCGACATGACATCACTCGCGGTCTGCTAGAGCTTGATGGGCTGGGGAAGCTGGATGAAATCTATCACTTGGCCTGCTATCCTCGCCAGATTTCCTTCGCAAATCCCGTAAGAGACTGTGAAGTGAACCTAGTCGGGACCATCTCCTGCCTTGAGTTGGCTCGGAAGACTGGAGCCAAGGTCCTTTTCACAAGTAACACTGGGATTGTTTCGAATCCGCAGACTCTACCGGTGGACGAAACCTTCGCGCCAAATCCGCTGACTCCGTACGATACTAACAAGCTTGCCAGCGAGTACATGCTGAAGGCATACCACAAGTTCTACGGCATCCGGACGGTTGTGGTGCGGTTCGCCTCAATCTACGGCCCTCGTCAACGCGTCAACGAGAAGCTTGGCTGGAGACCTGTCATACCGGAGTTCGCGACCAAAATCCAAAGAGGTGAGGCTCCGACGATAGATGGCGATGGCAAACAGACAAGGGACTTTCTCTATGTCAAAGACGCTGTTGATGGAGTCGTCAAAGCGATGCAATCGAATGCGCCCGAAGCGAACAGCGGCGGTATGTCCATTCTTGGAACGAACAGAGAGGCCAGCATTAATGAGATCTACGAGAGCATCGCTAGACTTCTGGACTCGAAGATTCAACCGAAACACGGACCTGGCAAGGCAGACGATATCATGAGAATGCGCTACAACTGCACCAAGGCGAAGACAACCTTCGGATTCGAACCCAAGACAACCGTCGAAGATGGCCTGGCCCAAACCATCGAATCTCTAAAGAGAGAAACTGCACCTCGGTAGAGACGCGCTAATAGTTGTGGCGTCCTCGCGGTGCGTGGGAAAGGAGGAACGGATGCATGAAGATCGGGTTGGTCATGAACATGGCCAACAACCAATGGATGATCACCAAGGCGCTAAGACGCGCAGGCGTCGACGCCGAGCTGATAATAAACGCGAAAGACTTCGGAATGGGGCTTCCACATTGGGAAGAAGCCGAAATAAGTGGTGTCGATCCCTACGCGACAGACATTACCGAACTATCAAGATACTACACTCTGCCCGAATGGGTGAAAGTTTGGAACCCGAGGGATCTGCAAGTCACCCCACAGAATGTCATCGACCTCCTCTATCTGGCCAAAGGATACGATCTTCTTCAGCTTTCCCCGCCGAGCGTCGTCTACTTGCAGTTCACTGGAAAGAGATTCATAGTCCACGAGGCTGGGTGGATCAGGAACTTCACTTTTCTGGACGGGGCTGCTGAGAAACTCGCAAGGCGGGGATACAAGAACGCGAAGTGTGTGGTGATGACAAACCCTGATTGTTACTCGTTGCTAGACAAGATAAGGTATCGCAAAGAGGTCTTCATTCCATTCATAGTTGAGACAGACCGGTATAAGCCAATTCCCATCGACCGCCAAGATGAGACCCTGACTTTCTTCCACCCGACCAGACACCTTTGGAACGTCAAAGGCAACGACAGACTCCTTCGCGCATTCGGGCGATTCATCTCTCAGGGTTACAAAGCGAGACTAGTAATGGTTGACTGGGGTACGCTGGAAGACTCTGAGCAATCAAGGAATCTAATCAAGACCCTAGACATCGAACGATATGTTGAATGGTTGAGCCCTGTCTCAAAGCCTCGACTGATCAAACTCTACAACCAATCAGACGCAGTGTTTGATCAATTCATACTGGGGAGTTATGGAACTACCGCTCCCGAGGCAATGGGGTGCGGGCGCCCAGTCGTCATGTATCTTGAGGAACACTGGAACAAGAAGTGCTACGGGCAAGTGGCACCAGTGCTGAACGTTCAGACGGTCGACGAAATACTCGGGGCAATGGTAGCGCTGACTGATCGAAGCCTTAGACGGAGAATTGGAGAACAGGCGCGCGAGTATGTAATTAAGCATCACAGCCCTGAGCTCGTCGCGAGACAGTATATCGAACTCTACAAGGAAGTGTTGGAATGACACGGAAGCCTTCGATGTTCTTTGTTGAGAAGAGAGTTCTCACGGCGTTCCCATACTCGGCTGTAGTCCTTGTGCTTATTCTGGTCACCCTAGTGAGCTTCTTACCCTACCAGGTCTCCAAAGCTCTGCTTCACTCTTCGATATCTAGGATCATGATCAAGTGGCTCATGAGCAAACGGGGACTGGGCTAAGAGGTAGCCTAGATCAACCAATCCTAGTCCGGTCAAGTGCCTCATCGCATTTCTTCACAGTGCGTTTGCCTGATCGTTTGTCTTGACACCGGTTACGAATAGATCTCTGCTAGAACCTGCCCAGCTGGGATAGGCCCTTTTGAACGTGAATCCGCTACTCCGAAACCACTCTTCAATTTCTCTCTCACTGTGTTGGCTTGCCAAAGGAGGGCTCAGCCCGTCAAAGTTGCTGTGCACAGACACGTGGTTGATTACTGAAACCATTCTGGCCAATCTCACTCTGGTTCTAAAATCAAAGCGGTTGAAAACAAACCTCAGGAATCTGTTCCCGAACCCCTTCTTGCCGTACACATAAGCATGGAGAATTCCTCCAGGCTTCACAAATCGCATGATATTGTCAAAGGCTTTCTTGGGATCGCCTGTGTGATGTAAGACGCCCCAGCACCACACTATGTCAAACGAGCTCTCTTCGTACAGGGTTAGCAGGTTCTTGATGTCGAGGATGTTGGCCACGTCGAATCGACCCGCGATATGTTTCCTTGCATACTCCACCCCGCCAGGTGAGGTGTCGAATCCGCAGACGCTGCATCCAAGTTTCTCGAAACCGTAGGACCATCTGCCGTTGCCGCAGCCGCAGTCGAGCACGGATTTGCCCGAGATATCTCGCTTGGATATTTGCAGCTCGTCTACTATGTATTCTGAAGCATTCTCTCTCCAATTCCTGTCTGACAAGAGATGGGGTCCATCAGCCAGATTGCGCCATTGAAAGTCAAACGATTGAATGGTTGTCGTGCGCTTCTTCTCCATACGTGTCACGACTTGATGGGAATCAAGAGATCCGGTGCGTTTCTGGCAAAGATACTCTTGTTTCACATAGATGAATCCAGTAAACGCTTATAAGGACTCGACAATCCTTGGCGAGATCAGTTAGGTCTACAGTGGAAGGTTCGCTGTTAGCCGTAACGTGTATGCGTGTAGGCCGACGCTACTTTTCCCTGTCCTAGCGTTTAACGACTTTGATGTGAGGTGAATCTGTTGAGTTCCGAGGAAACATCCGGTGGCAGATCCTTCAACAAGCCAGTTGAAGAAGGCAAAGAGTACGAGGTTGACATCAAAGAGACCAGCCGCAAAGGCGACGGTGTCGCCCGCGTGGAAGGC
>Ga0315281_10008927_pt1 | contig 13967 bp, 11 predicted proteins | sample YL17G07_0_MG_FD_204540 | JGI IMG/M metagenome (GOLD analysis project Ga0315281, IMG submission 204540) | Sediment microbial communities from Yellowstone Lake, YNP, Wyoming, USA - YL17G07_0 | ecosystem: Environmental > Aquatic > Freshwater > Lake > Sediment | place: USA: Wyoming | collected...
TGCACTGTGATATGTTCCCAGCCGTGCTTTCTCGCCTGCTTTTGATGTTGGCACAGCTTCCGGGTCAAGGTCAATAATCCTGCAAGCTGTGGCATCTATCGCAATCGGGTCGCTGGACAGCAGTAAAACATTCATCATTTTCGGTTTGCCGCCTCTTGGCCCATTGCCCTCCATAGCCACGATGCCATCCATCACACACAGGCGTGGTTTGACCAGCGTGTTCAAATCAACCAGCATTGTGCAGAAATCATACGGGTCAGGTAACTTGACATGAAATTGGCCTTTAAGCAACCCGGGGATGCATCCGAACTGGTTTTTCACCGCCCCCGTAAATCGGGGCAATGGGTGAGTCTTCAGTTTGGGAAGGCTCACCAGGCCATCCGAGTCCAGGACGCCGTTGGCAATGACGAAGCTTTTTACCAGCAGCGCATCCTTATGACTTACCGTCCTGCCGGAATCAAAATCAGCTACGCTGAGCCCCAGTTCGTCGCCCACCTCTTTGAGACCTGATTTTCTCATATTGGGTTCGCATTTCCCAAAGCTTGGCGAGTCGCCATAAGACACGCTGGCACCTGCTTCTTTGAATAGTCGGCCCACAGCTTTAAACACAGCCGGGTGTGTGGTCACACTCTTCTCAGGCTTCGAGCCAATCAGCACATTTGGTTTCAGTACTATTCTTTCTCCTGGTTTTGCGAACTGAGCGATTCCTCCCAGAAGGGCAAGCCCGTACTGGACAGCTTTATCCACCTTTTCATCATCATATGTATCGCATCTTACCAAGGCGACTTTGCTTTTACTCATGGTTCTTCATCTCTCCCCAGCCAACAAGTCTTTATCCCACAATCCTATTATAGCCTTATGCAGTGGTAATTAACACCAAAGTAATTGAGAGCGTTTACAAACGTCTTTCAACTGCTCCCCATTACCTCTCTAAAAACTCATTCTTGCCGTCTTCCCGAACTGTGCTATACTACAAAAGCAAAAACAGTTCTGGCCTGGCTCGCTACGAAAAATCATTGCAGGGACAGGTGCTGTGGAAAAGAGTGAGGCAAAGAAAAGGATCGACGAACTCAGGAAGCTGATAGAGTACCATAACCACCGCTACTACGTGCTCGACAGCCCCGAGATCAGCGATGCCGACTATGACAAGCTCATGAGAGAGCTCCAGCGCCTCGAGGAGCAATTCCCCCAGTTACTCACGCCTGACTCGCCGACACAGCGAGTCGGTGCAGCCCCCGTAGAAGCCTTCGGCGTTGTAGAGCACCAGGTACCCATGCTCAGTTTGGGCAAGGCATTTTCTCACGAAGAGCTCCTCGCCTGGCACAAGCGAGTCTCAGGCTTGCTGGGTGAGCCAGAATTCGACCTTGTCGCCGAGCATAAGATGGACGGCCTGGCCGTGGCCTTGATTTACCAGGAGGGGAAGTATGTCACAGGGGCCACCCGCGGCGACGGGTTCCGCGGCGAGGACATTACCCAGAACCTCAAAACGATCAAAAGCATACCTTTGAGTCTCCCCAGGGGCGTACCAACAAGGTTCGAGGTCAGAGGAGAAGTCTTCCTCTCCAAAAAAGGTTTCAAAAAGCTTAACGAGGACAGGGCCAAAGCGGAGCAGCCGTTGTTTGCCAACCCCAGAAATGCCGCTGCCGGCTCGGTGCGGCAGTTGGACCCGCGTATTACTGCCCAGCGCCCACTGGATATCTATATTTACGGCGTGGGCCTGGTCGAGGGCGGGGTAACACTTTCCACTCACTGGGAGACGCTCGAGTACCTGAAGTCCTTAGGCTTTAAACTGAATCCCCAAAATGAGCTTCTGAAAAACCTCCAGCAGGCTGAAAGCTACTATCAGCACTGGCTCGAAGAAATAGAGCACCTTCCTTACGAAGCCGACGGCATTGTGTTCAAGGTAAACCGTTACGACCTTCAGGAGCGATTGGGCAACGTGGGCGGCGAGCCCCGCTGGGCTGTAGCCTACAAATTCCCTGCCACTCAGGAAACCACCCGTCTTCTCGACATCGGTGTTAGCGTAGGGCGCACCGGCACCCTGAACCCCTATGCTATCCTGGAGCCGGTCAACGTAGGCGGAGTGATAGTAAAGCGCGCCGCCCTGCACAACGAGGACGATATCAGGCGCAAAGACATTCGCATTGGTGATACGGTCATAGTGCAGAGAGCGGGCGAGGTCATACCCGAAGTAGTGTCGCCGGTGGTCAGCCTGCGCACCGGCAAAGAAAAGGTCTTCGTCATGCCGTCCAGATGTCCGGTTTGCGGCGCTGAGGCCATAAAGCCGGAAGGCGAAGCCATGTCCCGCTGCACCAATATGTCCTGCCCGGCCCAGGTCTACGAGTTGGTCAAGCATTTCGTCTCCCGCGGTGCTATGGATATAGAAGGGATCGGCGAGAAGCTGGCAGAGGCCCTGCTCAAAGCAGACCTGATAAAAGATGCCGGCGATATATATACGTTGAAGGATAAGAAAGAGGAGTTCCTCGGACTGGAGAGAATGGGAGAGAAGAGCGCCTCCAATGTGCTCAAAGCCATCGAGGAAAGCAAAAACCGGCCCCTTTCCCGGGTTATCTTCGCGCTGGGGATTCGCCATGTCGGGTCGGAGACCGCTGAAATCCTGGTCAAACACTTCGGCAGCATAGACAAACTAGCGCAGTCAACCGCAGAGGAGCTCATGGCAGCGCCCACCATAGGGCCTACGATAGCCGAAAGCATAGTCGCCTTTTTCCGGCAGGAGTCCAATCGAAAGGTTATCGAAAAGCTGAGGCAAGCCGGCGTGAGGATGCGTGAGGAAGCAGCCATGCCCCGGGAACTGCCCCTGGTCGGCAAAGAGTTTGTGGTCACGGGTAAGCTCGATTCCTTCACCAGGACCGAGGCCGAGGCCAGGATAAGAGAGCTTGGCGGCACAGTGGGCAGCTCCGTGAGCAAAAAGACAACTTACCTGGTAGTAGGCGCCGACCCGGGCTCCAAACGCGACCGAGCCCGCGAGCTGGGCACCACCCTATTGACCGAAGAGCAATTTCTGAAAATGATAGGAGAAAAGAAATAGATTCGTAGGGGCCGTTCGCGAACGGCCCACGCTCCCCCTTTTGTAAAGGGGGATACAAGGGGGATTTAGAAGGTTGAAAAGTTCTCTGGAATCACTCGAGACACTCATCCATGAAAATGATCAGGGAATGCAGAGGGACAGAGTCCCTTTGACAGTCCTTCCGCGGGAGGATGGGGATAACCCCGCAAGGTTTTAGTGTCATTGCGAGCCCGCCAGAGGCGGGCGTGGCAATCTCACCGTATCTATTTGTACTTGCAAGCACGAGGAGATTGCTTCGTCGTCCTTCCTCTGAGAAGGACTCCTCGCAATGACATTGAAGTCGCCCAAGAATGGGGAATTCAGGGGATTGATGAGCTTACGCTCCTCCTTTTGTAAAGGGGGATACAGGGGGTTGAAGAGTTCTCTAGGAATCACTCAAAACACTTATCCATGAAAAGTACCAGGAAGTGCAGAGGGACAGAGTCCCTTTGACAGTCCTTCCGCGGAAGGATGGAGGTGTCCCCCAATTACCCATCTTCCCCCCAAGAATGGGGGCTAGGGGGTTGAATAATTCTTATGAAGCTAATTGTGGGACTAGGTAATCCCGGCCGAGATTATGCCAACAACAGGCACAACGTAGGGTTTAAATGCGTTGACCTATTTGCCCGCGAGCACGGCATCCCGCTGACACAGCGCGGAGCGCGCAGCAAACTGGGCACGGGAGAGGTAGCAGGGACAAAGATTGTACTGGCCAAGCCGCAGACCTTCATGAACCTGAGCGGCGAGGCGGTAGCAGCGCTGGTGCGTCGCTACAAGCTTTCCCCTGAAGATATCCTCGTTATTCACGATGACCTCGACCTGCCCCTGGGCAAGATTCGTATTCGCGAAAAAGGAAGCTCAGGGGGTCACAATGGCCTGAAGTCCATCATCGCCCATCTGGGCACCCAGGACTTCCCCCGGATTCGGGTGGGTATTGGCCCCGACAAAGGCAGCGATAGTGCCGCTACGCCTGAAGTTGATGCTGTGGAGCATGTTCTGAGCGACTTCACCGAAGAAGAGAGAACCGTGATGCGAGAGGTCTACCCCAGAGTCGCTGCCGCTATCGAATACGTTTTTACCGAAGGCATCGTGGCAGCCATGAACAAATACAACTGAAAGCTTGATTTATCCCTCTCCCCTGACGGGTAGGTGGAGCAGCACGGGCTCTGGAAGGACTACCGCAGCTTCAGAGGTCACCACTGGACGAACATGGGCATGTCCACGTGGACGTATACTCGATATTTATCTATACAAGCTCAAACAGCCCTATTCGCCGCAGTGCCATTATTGACCTAATCAAACTCGGCTCGATGCGCCTGCAATAAAGGTCGTTTCCTGATAGCCCATGCGGTGTCTAGCCTTTCGGAGCAGGGCGAGGGGATCTCGCCCCTACATATTTTGGGCACAGTGCACTGTGCCCCTACTTGACCCTACTTGATTGGAGCAGGTGCCCCAATCTATTCAAGACGCCTGGATTCCTGCTTGCGCAGGAATGACATGAGGAAAGGGCGACCCGTTGGGTCGCCCCTACAGGAGACTATACCAAGATATGAAGCACGAGGGCGGGTTTGCAACCCGCCCCTACATGGTTGGAAGACATGCAAAACAGGTGCTAAATTCTGCTTTCTTCAGATGTAACAACTTTTTAACCTTTCCTCGGCAATTTTTATGACTTCTTGATGGTGCAGTGCCTATCATGTACTCATCCTTGTCGAAGCAGGGTACTACGAGTTTTCCGAGAAGGAGGTTTGGGGAAAGATGGCAAAGAAGTTGGCAGTCGTAACTATTGTCCTGGTCCTGGCAGCTATGGTGGGGGCAGCGTGCAGCAGTGGAAGTAGTGGAAGCTCGGGGAATGCGGTGAGCATTTCGGGATATGCTTTCAATCCAGCGTCACTGAACGTCTCGACGGGCACTACGGTCACCTGGACCAATAATGACTCGGTAACGCACACGGTCACCAGCGATACCGGCGCCTTTACTAGCGGTAACCTGGATCCCGGCCAGACCTTCAGCTTCACGTTCAGCCAGGCGGGCACATTCGCTTACCACTGCAGTATACATACGTCCATGCATGGTACGGTTACGGTGACGGCAAGCAGCGGGGGCGGTTATTAGCCCTCCCGGACTCGACTCTGCCTGGAAACAAGCGGACTGAAAGTAATCGGTCTTGGTGGTTGTGTCAGTTTCGCTTATAGCCTCAGTGCAGATTGTTCAAAAGCGCCAGCAGGTCAGCTACAGGCGGATAGTCCGTAGCGACCCGGCTGCGATAGGCCAGGCGGAGGACACCCTTGGAGTCCACGATGAAGTCCCCTCCCAGTTGATAAGGGTCGGCCTCAATGCCGCGCACGCGCTGACCTGAAAGCAACAACCTAATGTAATCCCATCCGGCAATAGGGTTCCATATGCGGAGCCAGGCCCTCTTTAGACCATAGGCGCGGTAGACTTTCCGCTCCGGATCCAGCAGCATGGTGAACGAAGGGCAGGTCTCCTCAAGCCAGGCACGAGCTGCCTCAGCTCTGCTACTGAACGAAATGACAAGCACTGTAGCATTCAGCCGTTTCAACTCATCCTGCTGGCGGCACAACTGTGCCACATGCTCCCGCGAGGCTGGTCAGCCCAGGTGCCGCCCAAAGACCAGCAATATATTATGCTGCGCGCGCAGTGCATCTGCCAGAGATATTATCTCACCGTTCACCGCCGGCAATGCAAAATCCGGGGCTCTATCGCCTGTTTTCACCTGAGCGTTCGCCAAGGTGTCCTCCCCTAGATGCTCGGATTAACTCTTGCCGCTGCCCTTACTTTTTGAGCATAGCCTTCATGCGCTGCAACATGCTGGTAACGCCATCTAACCGAGTCTGAAAAGACACAAGGGGAGTAACCTTCCACTCCAGCATACCCCAGAACGGGAGAGCCTGTAGCCACTTTTCCACATCCTCATTCGAAGGAGCTTCCAGGATAATAGCCAGCGCTCGCCGACCTGCCATACTGCCGCCGACAAGTTTCTTTTCCCGTTCCATACCGGCGAGCGCCTTGAGGCTGGGCACAATCATGTTCTCGAACATCACAACCATCTGCTCCGGTTGCCCTGGCATCGGGTCAGCTTTTCCTTTTATTAGGTACAGCATCTCGTTCCTCCTCCCCGCGGAAACCCGCAGCTCATATTTATTAGATATGCGGAGATGATAAGCCTGGCATGATGTAAAAGTCATAAAAATTGAGGAGAAAAGCTTAAAAAGTTATGACATTTGAAGGCATTTCAAGAAGTGAGCAAGGTTATTTCTTCACGACCAATTTTTTCGCAGCTTGCACCAGACCATCAAGGGTAAGCTCGAACATGGGGAAGAGCTTTCCGGTCATTTGAATAGTGGGGTGATTCCAGGAGTTTTGCGTATCAGGGTTCAGCCAGACACAGTGAGTAAAATGGTCGGCAATTCGCTTAAGCCAGATTATCCCCGGGGTGTCATTACGCTCGTAGTAATAGATTGCCCCATACCTATCTGTTAGCTCCTGGACAGCCATGCTAGCATCTCCTACCAATACCACTTTGTAGTCAGGTTCCAGGGTGCGCAGAAGATGCTCAGTACTTATTGCCTCTCGTCTCTCCATATCCCGGTAAAGGTCATCGTATATGCAATTATGAAAATAGAAATATTGGAAATCCTTGAAATGACTGCTGGAGTGAGCGGCTGAAAAAAGTAGACTGCATAGCTGGGCAAAGGGTTGCATAGACCCGCCAACATCCATCAATAGCAGCACTTTGACCGCATTCTTTCTGCTTCGTGTCCACACAAACTCAATATCACCGGCATTCTTGCAAGTAGCCTGGATGGTTTTATCCAGGTCCAGCTCATCCTCGGGACCGATTCGGTTGAGTTCTCGCAGCCCTCTTAGAGCCATCTTAATCTGGCGGACATCGAGGGTCAGGTCACTGCGATAGTTTTGGAATCTCCTCTCCTGAGCAATTTGTATGGCATGTCTGCCTCCCGATTGACCACCGATTCTGATGCCGGCGGGATTAGATCCGGAATGTCCAAAGGGAGCGGTGCCCCCTCGACCGATCCAGTAATCGCCGCCATCATGCTGCTCGGTCTGTTCCTTAAGCCTCTTTTCCAGCTCCTTAATCAGCTCGTCAAGGTCCATCCTGTCAAATAGAGCTCGCTCTGCCTCGGTAAGGGTCGTCCGGTTAAGGGGGTCTTTGAGCCACTCCAGTATCTGCTCTGAAATATCTGCCGGCCCTTCTATTCCCTTAAAATACTCTTGAAAGGCAACATCGTAATGGTCGTAATGGGCTTCGCTTTTAACCAGTATCGCCCTTGCCAGATAATAGAATTCATCCAGGTTAGTGATGCAATTCTTGTCCAGAGCTTCCATAAGGGTCATCCACTCCGTAACGGAAACGGGCACCTTTCTATTCCTGAGGGTATAGAAGAAATCAATGAACATGTTTATCTATCGTCGGGTATCGTAAGTATTGCCAGGCCTGTTCATGTGAGTCTTTACAAAGTAATTGTAATCCGGCTCCTTCTTCAGTAGAGTACCAATAAAGGGAATCTCCGAAGATATTTTCTCGTCGGCCAGACCACCGGCAATAAGAGCCCGAATCCAATCTATCAGTTCGCTGGTTGACGGCTTCTTTCGGAACTGATCGATCTGCCTCAGTGAGTAAAAGGTTCTCAGGGCTTCTTGAAGAAGGTTATTCTTAATATCAGGGAAGTGCACCCTGACTATTTCCTCCATCAGCTTAGCGTCAGGGAATTCGATGTAGTGGAATATGCAACGCCGCAGGAAAGCATCGGGAAGCTCTTTCTCAGCATTGCTCGTGATGACTGCTATAGGTCGGTGGATGGCAGCAATGGTCTCATTAGTCTCCGGGATATAGAAGCTCATTTCATCCAGTTCATTGAGAAGGTCATTGGGAAACTCAATGTCAGCCTTATCTACCTCGTCGATGAGAAGCACCACCTGTTCAGGAGAAGCGAAGGCTTGTCCCAATTTGCCCAACTTTATATATTGCTTGATGTCGGAGACATCCCTGTCGCCAAAGCGACTATCGTTAAGCCTCTGCACCGTATCATAGACATACAGTCCCTCTTGGGCCTTGGTGGTTGATTTTATGTTCCAGATGATCAGCTTCTTCTTCAGCCCCTTAGCGATACTGTGAGCAAGCAGGGTTTTCCCTGTCCCGGGCTCTCCCCGGATTAATAAAGGTCTTGCCAGAGTAATGCTTACATTAACGGCGTTTCTCAAGGGCTTGGAGGTAACATAATCAGACGAGCCTTTAAATCGATCAAAACCATCATTACTCACTATGCAATTGCCTCCCCAAAAATTACTTTATTGTGGGTGTCTCATTCGCCTTCAGCCTGGGGGCAAGGACTTTCGAGGACATATGATTCTGCCACGCAATAGTAAATTATACAGACACTGCGAGCTTGAATCAAGCAGACGCCAGAACTAGTTCTACAATATTAAGTGTGAAAGGGAGGCGGGAGGGGAATTTATTCCTCTCCCTTGACCAGAGTATGTAGGGGCGGGTTTCAAACCTGCCCTAAAAAGCATGGTGTAATAGAACCCAACGATTGTCAATCTCCGTAGGGGCACGGCATGCCGTGCCCTTTATCCTCCCGTTCGTGGTGAGCCGTCGAACCATGAACGGAACAATCTATGAGTTGATTCTCGCTCGCTGCGGATGTTATCATCCACAGCCTATGTAGCCAAGGGACAGGGATAGAATAATGAACCCCTTAGCGGTCGTAGGCACGCAACGATGAAAAAACTAGAAATAATCCCATAATAGCAGCAATGGCGAAACCCGTTAAACCGATTATTGATATACTGGAAACCAACGGAGGCAGCTTGGATACCACAAGCAGCGATGAGCCCACCAGCAATGCAGCGATTATGATTGCCACCGACAGCCGGTTGGTCACCCGATTAACAGTCTTTCTCGTCTCGTCCTGTCCCACTTGCTCGATTTCCATCCTTATGTGGCCTTCTCTCAATCTACGTATGGCGCTCCTTATTTCATAAGGAAGATCTTTGAGAAGGTCCAGGAACTCAAGTGCAGCAGAGCCAAGTTCACGCGCTTCTCGCAGAGGGTTGAACTGGTGCTTGAGCATCCCCTCAGCAAATGGCCTGATGTACTCGATCATATTTATCTGAGGGTCCAGACGGCTTGTAATATTCTCGACAGTAGCTATGGCTTTTGTTAGCCATACCAGATTGGTGGGGAAACGCAGATGGTGGGTCGTAATCAGACGCAGTTCATCTTGTAACATCTCTCCTAAACGCAATCGGTTAAGCGACACATAGGCATATCTCTGCAGGTGCCTCGATACGTCCATCTGGAATTGCTGTTCGTCGAGTCTGTCTCGCGTGCTCGCTAAATCAAGAAGCGCCCTTGTTGTCATCTTTTCATCGCGAGTGGCAATTCCCAGTACTATGCTGGCCACATTAGCTTTTTCAACCGCTGATAGCGTTCCCATCATGCCGAAATCCAATAAGCAGATGACATTATTCGGCAATACAAATACATTTCCCGGATGGGGATCGGCATGAAAGAATCCGTGTTCCAAAATTGATTCGAACAGTATGTCGGATAACCTGCGGGCTATTAGTTTCACATCGTAGCCCTCCTCATTGAGCCGATCTATTTTTGATATATTTATGCCGTCGATGTACTCCAGAACGAGCAGTCTGGGTGTACACAGTGCCTCATAGACATGCGGAACCTTAAGTTCACGATTACCGGAGAAGTTGTGCGCAAATCGCGCTAAATTGTTAGCTTCGTTTCGGAAATCCAGCTCCTTTTTGATGTCTGCGTGCAATTCCTCAACAAGTCCTACAACGTTGAGGAAACGGGCTTCAGCCACACGACGTTCCACTATGCCGGCAAGCCAACGCATGATTGCCATGTCTGCTTCAATGGTTTCGACTATGTCCGGCCTGCGTATTTTAGCTACTACTTCTTGTCCTTTTTTTAGCCTGGCACGGTGAACCTGCGAGAGAGACGCTGCCGCTATTGGTTCTTCGTCAAACGACTCAAATACCTCTTCAATGGGACGGTTCAATTCCGCTTCAACGATTTTCCTGGCGATTTGGGAAGAGAAAGGTGGAATACGATCTTGTAGCTTCTCCAGCTCTTTGATGATATCGGGAGGGACCATATCGGGTCGCGTGCTTAGCATTTGACCCATTTTTATGAAGGTAGGGCCCAGCTCTTGAATAGCAAGGCGGATTCGCTCCCCGAACTCGAGATTCGCCACCTTCCGGTCGCAGCGGTGGAAGATGCGGCACTCGATGTTTATGTGCTCCCATGCCCTGATCCGGTCCATGATCTGACCGAAGCCATACTTCACCAATATGCCTATTATTTGCCGGGAGCGTTTGAATCTACGAAAAGTTGAGCCCCATGGTATAAATCTAGGCATAGTATCAGCTTCTAAATCGCTCTGGGCCAATTCACGACGCCAGCAATCGATGTGGGCTGGTCGTCTACCAGCCCACTCAGTTACGCCAGGTAGAAGAGCAGTCGCCCTTTGTCGGACCTAAATATTGTCTGCGGCTATATTTAGCGCTACGCTTTCTTTATTTTGATTTTGGTGGCCTTCGCTGTCTTAGGCCTGGGAATACTTATTTCCAGCATTCCTTTATCGAAGGTGGCTTCGATTTTACTGGCATCCGCTTCTTCAGGCAGAGGGATCCGCCGGTAGAATTTGCCATAGCATCTTTCACACTCGTGATATTGTTCCGAAGCAACACCCTCGGCTGGCTTGCGCTCCCCTTTCACCACAAGGGAGTCACCCGCTGCCATGATGTCCACATCATCTGGATTTACCCCGGGAAGCTCCACCCGTACAATGACTTTATCGTCTATCTCATAGACTTCCGCCATAGGTACCCATGGACGGTCCCCACCAGGCATCCAGTTCCTCAGGAACCTCAAACTCGGGAAGTTCCCTCCCACAAAACGGTCTAAGTCTTCCAGAAACCCGCGTTCCGTGTTTTCTATTTCTCTGATTGTTTTCCAACGCCGCAAGTCCGTTGGTCCGAATGTCTTTTTCGCCATGACCTCCTCCTTTATATTTATTATTGGAACATTGTTTTAAATATATACCTGATAGCCTTACAAAGTTATAAAATGGGAGTGATAAAGTTAACAAATTTATAACATTTTGCTGGATGTTCGTGTGTGACCCGCAGTAAGAATCGGTTTAAAACGGTTCTCTAGCCTCGTGCCTTCTGACCTAATCAAGTGTATCGATGTATAAATGGGGGACTATTCTCACGCCATCTCCCCGCTTACATCGCTGCTAGAGGTAGTGTGTCGAGACTTCGCGCTGCGCCGCAGGAACAGTGACTTGAGCAGAGTACCGCCTTGAACTGTAACCTTCCGGAACGTCTTCCACTCCCTTGATATCATTGGGATTCCCATAATAGTGGGAGGGAGCACAACCAGCGCATGGATGAGTAAGGCGAAGGTAAGCGCATCCGACCTGTTAACGGAGAACAAGCCCAATACATAGACAGTGGCTAACTCGTACGAGCCTACTGAACTTGGTCCGGACGGAATAGCCCCTGAGAACAGAGTGACACCCACAAGGAGGATGCTCATTGTCCACATAGGCAGTTGGATTCCGATGGCTTGAGCCACAATCCAGGCTGCAGTGCCCAGAAGCATCCAGGCCAGGACCGTTAGAGATATCGACAGCCAAAAACTAAGCTGCCGATCACGCAGAAAAGCAAATGCGTGCAGCGATGACTCAAGTGCCTTAACCCTGTTTAACAGGGGAAGCCTGCCGATCCTCCTGGCAAACAGCACAAATAAAAAGAGCGCCGCCATAGTGACCAGTCCGGGTATAATCACAGGCTTGAATACGGAAAGCTGCGGGACCACGAGAAAGCCCACGAAAACGAATATTCCTGTAATCACAAAGTCCAGCGTACGGGTCATGAACAAACTTGCCATGACCTTACCGCCATCGATCTTGTCTGCCTTGGTCAGCATGGCGAGTTCGGAAGCATCCCCCAGAACACCCTTCGCTACCATCAGGTTGTTGATGCCAAGTCCGGCATTCCGTACAAAGAAGAGCCGCGCTGTGGAGACCGACTCGCCGGGTAACATCAACTTCCACCGGACTGCCTGTAAGAACGTTGAGACTATGACAGCGGATGCCGCCGGGACTAAAGTATCCCAGGACACCCTGCTTAGGGCGCTCATCATATCGCTCCAGCTAACTGCTCGTAGGACCAGCCAGCCTAATACCAAGGCCACCACGATGCTGCCGGTGACCCATACCACTGTTAATACTTTTTTTCTCGGCACTATACCATATTCCTTAATGGTTTCGGAGATACGTGTATACTACACAGCTACTCCATTAAACGCTCGGGAACCATATCAATGAGGGCTGACTGGGGGCAGACCTCTGTAGGGAAAATGGTTTCAACTAATAGTATAGCACAGTTGTCTAGTAACCAGCCGAAGTTGACAGGCCCCCAATCCGGTGGTATAAGAGGTTACCAGGTTCTAACACGATTAATATGCGACCTCAATATATACGAAAGTTATGAGAATATATACAAAAGTAATGAGGAGACACAGTGGAATCGAGAAAAGTACATCGCCAATCCGCTGCGAAAAAACGACTTGACCCCCAGGCTGAAGCCCTGTTGCAACAGATGGTGCAGAGTAATCTCCCACCGTTGCACACATTAACACCGACGCAAGCCAGAGATATGATGAGGAGTATGGCAGCGCTTTCCTCAAAACCGGAAATAGTTGCAAATATAGAGAACCTGACAATTCCCGGTCCGGGAGGGCAAATCCCCGTGCGAATCTACACACCTCAAGGTAACGGCCCATTCCCCATACTTGTCTTTTTCCACGGAGGTGGCTGGGTTATCTGCGACCTTGATACCCACGACAGCCTGTGCCGCTCCCTCACAAATAGGGCTTGTTGTGTCGCTGTTTCTGTTGACTATCGCCTTGCACCGGAACACAAATTTCCCGCAGCGGTGGAAGATGCGTATGCTGCCACCCAATGGGTTGCCCACAATGCCCATCGCATTAACGGTGATCCCGCTCGTATTGCTGTTGGTGGGGACAGTGCCGGAGGCAATTTAACGGCAGTTGTGGCTATCATGGCGCGTGACCGTAATGGACCCCGCCTGATATATCAACTGATGATATACCCGGTGACAGATGTTTCCTCCGCTGACACTGATTCACACCGGGACTATGCGGATGGTTATTTTTTAAACAGGGGTGATGGGGAATGGTTTTGTTATAACTACCTGAATTGCGAAGCCGACAGATTCAACCCGCTTGTATCGCCATTACTGGCTCCGGACCTCAGCCATCTGCCACCTGCGCTTGTGATTACAGCCGAGTTCGATGTATTGAGAGATGACGGTAAATCCTACGCGCAAAGACTGAAAAAGGCTGGCGTCCCTGTCAAATACACCTGCTATCAGGGCATGATCCACGGGTTCATGAGTATGGATGGATTATTAGACCAAGCTAGAAATGGCATCGCAGAGGCCAGCGCTGCACTGCGTGAAGCTTTTCTTCCCTCTTGATTCCCGGCTTACTCAGTGACCGGGAAAACCCCAATATACCAGTGCTTTTGGCCCCTGGCCTGCTAACCGAATCCAGTGCACCCCGACATTTTACGTTTCGAATCGCCATAAATTTGTTCCTGGCCCTCTCTTCTACACTCCCCCTTTTGTAAAGGGGGATACAGGGGGATTTCCGTTCGCAAATTCTCTCGCCCCTGAGGGCGAGAGTCAGAGTGAGGGAGAAGTACAAACATGTCATTCCTGCCTTGAGCAGGAATCCAGAAGCCCTCGTTCATACCCCCCTTTGGTAGATTGGAGCATCCGCTCCAATCCCAGCTGT
>Ga0315281_10008928_pt1 | contig 13966 bp, 7 predicted proteins | sample YL17G07_0_MG_FD_204540 | JGI IMG/M metagenome (GOLD analysis project Ga0315281, IMG submission 204540) | Sediment microbial communities from Yellowstone Lake, YNP, Wyoming, USA - YL17G07_0 | ecosystem: Environmental > Aquatic > Freshwater > Lake > Sediment | place: USA: Wyoming | collected...
CCGGATCGTACCGGAAGGGACGATGACGACCGGTCTCGGGTTCAGCATTTTTTGGCACGTACTTCTGATTGTGTTCTTTTCCCTCTGGTCTTTTCCGTCCCTCCTCGGTTTTGCCGGTTTGTATTCCGGCTCGAGCGGCGATCTTCTTTGGCTGCGGGCATTCAAACAGAGAACGGGGATTGTGCTGGCGGGCCTTGGATTCTTTGCGTGTGCTCTTTGGCTTAGCACGAGGCCTTCCTATACGGATCTTTGGAAACAAGCCATCCGGGTGAACGGAGAATATGATCTCAAGTCGGCAAAGGGAAGTCTTTTCGTGCGGAGCAGCGATTATCTCGATGGAACAAGTGTGAAGTCCCGCTCCCTGGACACTGTGCTCTCCGGGTGGACTCGTGAATCGAAAATACCCGGCGCAGATTCACTTGACGAGCCGTGGATCAACATCACGCGAAAAATCGAAACAACGAAGGTTGATTCCAGCACGAGGTTTGACGTCCTGACCAGCATGAGCCTGAAACAACGCCCACTCTCCATCACACTCACCTATTCAAGCTCCAGGCACCAGCTGAGAGAGGCCTCAAGCGGACTCACGGCCACCACGACTCCGAGAACTATTTCTCTACGCTGGTCGTCATTTCCCGGCCCTGAGATTCTTGTTCCATTGCAGTTCACTGTGGTCGGGGCAGATAGCGTGACGGAGTCTGTTGAGGCGACTTTTGTGGAGCCGCCAGTGCCTTTGCAGGTAGAGAAACAGATGAGTGCAGTCATCGCGCGGACGATTATCCGCTCGTCAATCATTTTGAAAGCCGCAAGAAACTAGATGGAGCTTACAGGGAACGTTTGAGTGGGAGTTGGATCCGGAGGCCTTTGGCCATCCTCGTGAGTGCTTTAAATCAAAAAGCCGTTAGATACTTGCAAAGAATGCAAGTGAAAGTCAGTGTTGAGCGTCGCGTAAAAAGGCGTCAATTCCGGTGTAGCAAGGCGATGTTTTCCACATGGTAGGTATGCGGAAACATATCCACCGGTTGGATCTGCATCAGTCGGTAATTCCTTTCGCATAAAATCTTTACATCCCGGGCTTGCGTGGCAGGATTGCAGCTCACATAAACGATTCTGGACGGCGACAATCTTGCAATTTCTTCACAGACTTTCGGATGCATCCCGCTCCGGGGCGGGTCCGCAATAACGATGTCGGGCTTCGCATGCGTTTGAAGCCACTCGGTGTCTTTTGTGAGCTTCTCCTTGAGATCGCCTTCTATAAAGATGCAATTTCGCACGCCATTCTGGTCTGCATTCCTTTCGGCGTCTTGAATGGCACTGTTGGAAGATTCCACGCCGACAACCTCCCGGACCGACTTTGAAATAAACATGGCAATAGTGCCGGTTCCGGAGTAAAGGTCGTACACCAGATCACCCGGCTTCAACTCCGCCGCAGCGCTCGCGGCTTCGTACAAGCGCTCGGCCTGTGCTGTATTTGTTTGAAAAAATGAAGCGGCCGAAATATTGAAAATGAATTCGGCAATCCGTTCTCTGATGAACCCAGGTCCAAGATACACGGTCTCTTTATCGCCGTAAGCAACCTGGGCTTTCCGAGGATTGATGGTGTTGACAATCGTTGTAATCTGTGGAATCATATGCTTCATGTATGCGGCGTATGATTCCATCACATCGGGCCTCTCGTCGTACGTCACGATGTTCACCATGACTTCTTTTGTTCTTTTGCTTTCACGTACCATAAGAAAACGGAGATACCCGGACTCAGTCTCCGAGGAATACACAGGCAACTGATGCTCTCGCGCATAGCTGCGAGTTTGATTTAGAATCTCATTGGAAATCGTGGATTGAAGATGGCACTCTTCAATATCGAGGATCTTGTCATACCGCTGAGGAACGTGAAGACCAAGAAAGATCGGCGATGAGTGATTGGTGATTGGCGAATCGGAAACTTCTTGCGTCAGCTGACGGGCCGGTTTTTCCAAGAGCCATTGCTGGCCTGAAAAAGAGAATTCCATTTTGTTACGGTAGAAATAGATTTCTTCCGAACCCAGGATAGGCAGGACCTTAAAACCTGAGAAACCGCCAATCCGTTCGAAGGCATCGACGACGCGTTGCTGCTTGAATCTCAATTGAGCGTCGTAATCTGCATGTTGCCACTTGCAGCCTCCACACACGCCAAAGTGCTTGCAACGGGGCTCCGTTCGCAAAGGAGACGGGCGTTCGATTCTTATCGCCCGCGCTTCGGCATAGTTTTTCTTCACCTTGAAGACTTTTGCCGTGACGAGATCACCGGGAACGGCCCCTACGACGAAATACACGAAGTTTTCATGTCTGGCCACACACATGCCTTCACCCGAGAGGCTCGAACCTCCCGTTGTAGAAAATACAGGGTTCCCGACCTCCAGCTGGAGCTCGAGGTCGCGATGAATCTCTTGAGGCGGCATTACATGCTTAACCAGTAGCTGATCTTCAACAGAAGGACGTTTTCGGACGGAAGTGCGAAGGGAGAGGCTGTTAGCGAGTTGATTACGTCGCCGTTTCGGGCCTGCGACCAAACGAGATAAATAGTGCTTCCGGGCAGATACTCCCAGCGAAGAACCACGTTGGAATTAAAGGAAAGCCTGTTAAACGGGTCCCAGCTGAAGGTATTGTCAGGAATAAAGGTATCAGGCGACGTCATTTGAAGAAAGTTCTCATGCTTACCTTTGGCATTGAAGTATTGGAAGTAGAGCTGGAGTGTCAGGTCGCGCGTAAAGACAAATGTCCCCCGAGTCGTGATATCCCACGTTTCCGTGGACCGGTCAGCAAACACGCTTATGAGGCTCGGCGAAGTAAGGTTCGTTACCCAGGCAAGTTGGTTGGTCGCTGTAGTGCCTGAAGCGGAAAGCTCCAGCGTAATATTTGTCGCCGGTTTGAGCTCCAATTCCGCAAACATCGTTGAAGACCGACCCCTGCGGTCATCCCTGCCGTACACTCCATAGATTTGCACAACAACAGAAGCACGCGGGTCCGTTCCAACGAGGAGGAGCAACGATTGCTGCGCCGGTTTGTTGAACAGGCCATTGCCGCGTGTTTCGCGGTCGTCGAAGAGACCCCAATCTTTCGTCACCGTGTAGCCGATTTGCCAGTAGTTTGTGAACGTCAGGTTTCCAGACGAAGTGATCGAATGAAACAACTCAACCCCGTCAAAGTTCTTTCTGTAGTGATACGTCGCATCGATGATCCAAGACTGCTTCCATTGCTGGGGGACATCATCTTTGTACGAAACGGACGTCACAAACCCGTGGTCATTCGGCCTTCGGAAAAAACCGACATCGTTGATGTTGAATTGCTTCGACGTGTAATCAACGGTGAATGATCCTCGCCAGTTTTGCCCCGCAGCTTTTGCGAAGGTAGCTCTTCCCGCGCCCCCTGAAATCCGCTGACCGGAAGAATTCGTGGTGTGAGACCCGGCCCAAAACCCATCCACCCGATACTCGTTATCCAGGAACTTCAAGTTCCAATCGATACCTCCGGTGAATGCCGGAAGCCTCCCGTTCTTGTTCACAGAGGTCAAAATCGTCCCGACGTTTGAGCTTGCAAAAACATCCTGCCGCACCCTGAACAGGCTGTAGTTTGAAAAAGGTTCGACAATGGCATCGGCCTTCACTCCATTTAAGTCCACGAGTATCGCACGTTCCTCTTTTGTGATGGCTTCTAACACACCGATCGAGAGGCCGTCGGCAGTTTTCCCCGATACCTTAGCGGCCCCTATGATCGTAGCGAACCGGGGTTCATTCAACACGTACCCCCCAGCCGGAGCACCGACGCCGGGGAGCGCTCTTCCTATTCTCCGTGAATAAAAAAGTCCCGGGCCGAAGTTGCCACCAAATGTTGTGAAACGAACAATTTGTGAACCCTCAATAAAGAACGGCCTTTTCTCAGGATAGAATGTCTCGAATGTGCTCAGATTCAGAACCGCCGGATCTGCTTCCACCTGACCGAAATCCGGATTGAACGTCGCGTCAACTGTTATACCGCCGATGGGCTTGTATTTGAGGTCGAGCCCCGCGTTGGAAGTCCAATCGCGTCCTTCGGGAAAACTCGGTGAACTCGGAATAAAGCGGCCTCCCCCTACAGTGTACGGCAGAATTTCCACGTTGTTCGGCGAACGCACGCCTTTGATTCCCTCCAAGTGCCCGAATTTTGAAATGAAGCCGCTTTCATTTTTTCCGATGAGGACCCAATAATCTGCTTCCCGGTTTCTTGCAATTCTGCGGAGAAATTGAATGCCCCATTCCTGTTCTTCTTTCTCCGGAAATCGCAATACAGTAAACGGAATCCTGACTTCCGCCACCCAGCCTTCTGAGGTAATCTGAGTTTCGACGTCCCACACGCCGTCCCACGATTCATCCTCCTCCTGTGCATCATTGTACTGGAGAATGTCGACCTTGACACCCGCGGCGTTGATCGTGAATTCAAACCCTGTTTGATGGTCGTGGTAACTGTCGATGCGGATGGATATGTTATCAGAAAGGATTTCGACATCGCGACGGGCGAGTCGAGCGACAATTTTCGAGGGTTCAGTGTCGTACATGGTACAACCGAAATACAACGCGTCGCCGTCGTAGAGAATCCGTATTTCGGTCTTTTGCGTGGGAGGCTGGCCTTCGTACGGATCCCGCTGTGTAAAATCACTGACGGGTTTCGCCAACTGCCATTCGGGTTCGTTGAGAATCCCATCAATGCGCGGCGCCCGGGTCGTGCGAACGGCCGTCGCTGTTTTGGGATTACTTCCGGCGAGAAGCGAGGCGGTGGAAATGAGCAGAAGATAGTACGGTGATTTTCTTCGGAACAATCGGCCTCCCTAAAAACCCCTGGCAGCTTTCAACAGTGACTCAACGTTTTCAGGCGTATCCGACTCGGCATAGAATCGGATGAGCGGCTCCGTCCCCGAAGCACGAACCAGGACCCAGCCGTTCTCGACAAACAACTTGAAACCGTCTTTGGTTTCGACCCGTTCAACCGGGAATTTCCCCAGCTGCCTTACCCCCTTCTTGTACACCGCAAGGATACGTTGTTTTTCTTTTTCAGTCAAATGCGCGTCGTAACGGTTGAAATAATGCCAGCCGTATTCCTGCATGAGCTCTCCGACGAGCTCGCTCATTTTTTTCTTCCGGACTGCCATCACCTCGCACAACAGGAGTCCGATGTAAATCCCGTCGCGTTCCGGCAAGTGACCCTTCACTCCCAGCCCCCCGCTCTCCTCCGCTGCTATGAGAATATCCCGCTCCGTCATCAGCCTGCAGAGGTATTTGAAACCAATTGGTGTTTCATGGAGGACAAGTTTATACTTTTCGCACATTTTGTTTATGATTTGGCTCACGGAAAACGACTTAGCGACCTCACCCTTCCATCCTTTTTGTTCTACAAAATACTTGAGCAGGATGGCAAAAATACGGTGCGAATCGACAAAACGGCCTTTTTCGTCCAACGCTCCGATCCTGTCTGCATCCCCGTCCGTCGCTATGCCGATGTCGCATCCGTGCTGTACGACGGCAGAAGCCAGCTCCTTGAGATGTTGCGGCAAAGGCTCGGGATGCGAACCGCCGAACGAGGGGTTGAACGATTGCCGAAGCCCCACTTTGATTGGGACGAGTTGCTCCATCACACCCTGTCCGGCGCCGTACATCGCATCGTAGGCGATCTTGATGTTCGATTGTTGGATGAATGGAATGTTGAGCTTGGACTTCAGGTCGTCAACGTAGGTCTGAGTAAAGTCGATTCTCTTGATGAGGCCTTTATCGACCAATCGAGCAAATGGATTTCGGATTTCGGATTGCGGATTGCGCCCGCCTGCCGGACGGGCAGGGATTTTTTTGAGTTCTTTTTCGACCTTCTCAATCATTTCCGGGTGAGCCGGGCCGCCGAAATCGCCCTTGATCTTGAATCCGTTGTATTTAGCAGGATTGTGGCTCGCGGTAATAACCACGCCGCCTGCTGCGTTAAGCCTTTTCGTCAGCAACGAGACCATCGGCGTTGAAGAGATTTTATCGGAAATGATAACCTTGATCCCACGGTTTGCGAGAACCTCCGCGGTTTTCTCGGCAAATTCCCTTGACAGGAAACGGGAGTCATATCCGACGACAACGCCATTCCTGACCTTCTTGTGCTTCTTGAAGAAGTTTGCAGTGGCAAGTGCAACCTTTGCGACGTTTTCAAACGTGAAATCGTCTGCAATGAGGCCGCGCCAGCCGTCGGTGCCGAATTTGATGGGAGAAGGCATGATTGAATATTATTTACGGCTTTTTACTTGAAGTGGGGCCGACTACTCGACCTTTTTTTATTAAGGAGTAAAATAGGTAAGAACTACTTGACGAGCAACATCGTTTTGCGGTGGAACTGGCGATTGCCTTGCGGGTCAGTGTAAGCAAGCTGGTAGATATACATGCCGCTGGAATAAGGCGTGGCATTCCAAGTTTCCTGATGATACCCGGCTGGCTTGTCCTGGTCAACGAGTGTTGCGACTTCTCTGCCCAGAAGATCGTAGATCCTGAGTGAAACCCTGCTGACCGCTGAAAGCTGGTAGCCGATCACAGTCGACGGGTTGAACGGGTTGGGATAATTCTGAAACAACTCGAACCGGTCTGGAGGATTGACCGATATCCTGACCTCTTTGCTCCACGTCTGGCCATCTGCGCTCTTGATCTCGAAACTAAGCGTCTGCACTGTTTTGACAGGGGCGGTCTTGTCCACTGAAAAACTGAACGATGCTGTTTTCTCTTGTTTACTGTCCAGCCGGTCGATTGTTTGTTCTGCGCTCGCAAACTTGAGCCAGTTCGGGATATTCATAGCGGTTAGCTTTACACCAGTGACATTCAAAGAGGCTGTGTTTTCGACGACAAGTTCAAGAGTGTTGCTAGCTGAGGAGAAAGGAAGCTCATACGTTATACTCTGACACAGCATGAGTTGAAATGGAATCAAAACGATCAGAAAGACTCTGTTACGCATGAGGTTATCCTTTTAATCAAGAGTACGATGTCATTGCGAGGAGCCCTTCTCAGTGACGAAGCAATCTCACCATGAATAACCTTGTTCCACCTTGTGAGATTGCTTCGCAAAATGTGCTCGAAATGACAATTAGTCTTTTTCCTTCGAGCCTTTCTTCTGTTTCCTGTCCGGTAATCGATCGATCAGGAATTCGGTGTTGTACTTCAGCAAAGCGTAGGCTTCGCTGGTTATGACGACCTTGTCTCGTTTCTCCCAACGGTCTCGTTTGTCTTTCTTGTCATCATCCTGACTGCGTTTCCAGAGCCGTTCGACTTTGCCCATTAGTTTTTCCAACTCTCTTCGCGCGAGGACCGAATCGCCACGTTCCAGTTGCCTTTTGGCCTTCTTAAGTCGCTGTTCAACGTTGCGGACTATGCCGTCCTCGGGTTTTTCATCGTTGTCGCATTCGTTATCCCGGTCTCTTCCCAGCCAGCCTAACTCAGCGGATTGGCGGGTGTAGGAGAGCAGAGTGTCGAGGTAGGCTAATGGCACAAAGGGAGATGGGGGATCCTTTGGTGCAATCGTGTATCCTTGAGCAGAGTTGGTGAGGATGTCATTTCTCTTCGCTGCTTGTCTTTCTTCATCCGATCCAAACCCTGTGGCTTCCGGGACACGCCCATGAGCAAAATATTTTACTATGACTGGTAAGCTCCTATAAGAAAGTGCAAATCCACTTTTGGTTTCACCTGGTTTGATCATCTCAGCCTTGAACTCGTCGAAGAGATACCAGTACACGCCATCAAGTAAACCAGGTGATCCTGCTTCCCAGTTCGGAGTTGGTGCAATCACACTTATCCCGCTCGGCAAGTTGGGATAATAGATAGCGCGTACCATTTGTTTGCTTGTTGGTGCGCTTCTCCATAAATAGTGAAATGTAAATTGATGGTCAGTTTTTTCAACGTTGCAAGAAACAGAAATTTTAACTCGGTTTGCAGGCAGAAACGTGGTTTCAGGCACGCTCACGCCAAACGCGCCATACATTGATCCGTTCCAACTGTAGGTGATAGGCTTCGAAATCATTTCATCCGGATTCAGCGGATCGACTGTTTTTTCCGATGCTCGAATCTCCATGACCCCATCGCCATTCGCATCGAAAATCTTATAGCCTCCTACAGCGGATATTATTGTTCTACCCTTTCCTTGCCAAGTTTGATTGATGATCCGTCCCGCCGAACCGTTCCAACTAACAATCCACAAGTAACTTCTTCCATGTCTCACGTCGTCATCGTCTATATTCCATCTCGTTGCGATGTCTACTTCGCCATCATTGTTTAAATCCGCTGTTGCGTATAGCTGTAGCAGGCTTCCCTCGAATACAGGACCCGAATCCCAGACAATTTGGCCGTTCCTGAACAATCCGAAAACGGTATTTTTGAGTTCTTCATCAGCAAAGCGTGAAGCCGAGAATATGATGTGTCCTCTAAGTGTCCCATAAGGGTCAAGTCTTTCTTCACTTGTTTCCTCTACGCCTCGATCAATCGTACCTATGAGCGAATCCAAGACATAACAAAAGACAGTATAGTCACTTCCGTACTTTTGCTGTACAATGCTGACGAGCTGGGCCTTCGTCTGGGCGTCTGGTATTGGCCTATAGATCTGCGTGTAACTTGTTTCAGTCACATATAACAACAATGCCAGTTGATAAATCAAAAGCGTTTTTGTCGTTTTCATAATTTTTCTCTATTGAGCTTGTGGCAAAAAACTTCTTGAGTTTCGGAGGACGCGAGCACCATAAAGAATATCCACAACATTGTTCAACTTATTTGCTTCACCCCTGTCTCTTTCCCCAGGATTGTATTGATCATACACTCGCCGCCACGTTTCATCGTACCCATGTTCCCAATCGAAATCGGGAACATTCGATCCGTCAAACTGCACTCTCAGATTGAACTCGATAAACTTTTTGTACACCGGCATCAATTCAGCCTGTTCATTTAATGCTTCAGGCGTTTTATTAGCCGATACCACATATCCGATATTTCGCTGAATAGCGGTAGTATAGAGAACTTGCAGAAAACCATAGGAAGCCGATTTGCGGGATTGTGCAACCTCTGTGTACTCATTAAGAATCACAGTTTGGACGTGAATGGTCGCGGCATTGAAAGCAGCATCGTGATCAAGTTTTTGTGCATCCTTAAAGAATTCAAACTTTTCTTTCCATAGCTCTGTGCGAGAGCCCTCGCCTTCACTTCCAATGATCCTTAGATATCCATTACTTGTGAGGGCCGTATAAAATGGCCAGTTTCCAAAAACATAATCCCCAATTGCTATGGGCGTTCTCTGATACGGACGGCCAAATACGTTCTTATGAAAATCCGTAGACGGAATTGAGTTCCCCTCTCCCATTTGGATGTCGTTCAGATTTCTCACAACAAATGGTTGAGTAAGATAAGCTATGCGCCTAGGATTATCCGGAGCCAACGCTTGCTTTCCTCGATCGAAGAACGGCTCATATCGATAAGAAGGATTGAGGCTGCCTCCAGTTTTATTCGCTTCTTTGAACATTTGTCCTTTTATGAACTGCGGGGGTATACCATTCTCGCCCGCAAACTTAATGACCGATTCATCTATGTCAAAATCATTGTTTTTTACGTCTTTCGTTGTTGCATAACTCTCTCCTAACCTTGCCGGCTTCTTCACCTCGATGACTGACTCTCCTGTCTTTCCTTCATGGCTGGCATTCAGTTTCACCCTATATGTCCTCCCTTGTTCCCAGTACCGACCAACCAGTCTGATCACTCCCGCAGGCAGCTCCACCATCCCTGCAAACGTGTTGTTCTCGCTGTATAACGCATACTTCTTTTCCCAATACACAGCGAGCGTATCGCTTGGCGCTATAGCATTCACCGTAAAATCCGCAACGACTTCTGGCGCCTGCGTGGGTGGACCAATCGATTCACGTATCTTCAACTTGCCACTTTCAGCGAACACAGCATAATAATATTTCGATTCGCCCAACATTATTTCAAATTTCTCATCCATCACCACCACCTCACTCACCACACATACATTCTCCAACGCCGCAACCGCATTTTCCCTCACACCATTCGACCCCAACGCTACTTCGCCTGGACCCGCCACCGAAGAGATGATCACCGGCGGCCCACTCGGTGGACTCGTCTTCGCCGCAAGCTGAACAGTGAGCGATGTATCTGGAGCAATGTACCGTATCTGTCCTGATAATCCCGAAAGATCGTTGCCGGCCTTGCCGTCTGCTGCAAGCAATGTTCCTTTTTTGCCGAATATGTGAACATCAAATCGCTGGTCTTCTGTAAAACCGTCCTCTCCCTCCGGAGCCTCGAAGCTTAATCTTGTCGTGTCACCCGGGGCAAGTGTGTCCGACTCAAACACCACAACGGCGCACCGGGGCTTGTATCGTTTCACCATCACCTGACCCATCCCGGTCGCCTGCACTCCGTCAACCAGCGCCGTTGCCGTAATCTTGACCGGTTTGAACTCTTCTTCCGGGTTTGTCTCAGTTGCAAAAAACTGAATATTCCCCACATATGCATCATAGTAGGATACATCGACTATATCACGCTCGTTTCCTTCGAGGTCGATGAACGTTCCATATTCTGGCTGGTCCATGGTCAATCGTATCATCGTCTCGTCGGCCAGGTCTACACCGCTTCCATAGACGTTCACGGCAGTCACAAAAACAAACGATGTTGAACCAAAGTCCACATCAGGCGGGCCCATTTCCACAAAGAGATGATCCAGCGCTCTCCTCAACACAATTTGCTTTGTGGCAGTAGGGCCTCCCGTAACGGTAACCGTTGCAACGTCCCTCCCGCCAGGGATGGATCCTCTGGATTCATCCAAGACCAGACTACATGACTTCACACCAGAAAAGCCGCCGTCGACAAGGAAGGATAACGTAATCGATGAACCTTCCTGCCCATCTGGACCTCTTAGAAATGCATACGCTCCCTGTGCCTGGATGCTCACCGTGACTGTGGCATCTGCGTTAGACGTGGTGCACACTGAATACTGGTCGCCACTGGCATTGAGCGCCGTGATGGTCAGCGTGGCGGATCCGCTGCCCACTAACGAATCCTGCGAAGGACCGATAGCCCATAGTGCGAGCTCGAAGCCGGGTTGCGCACTTGCACTCGAAGTCACTGTCGCCGTCACCGGTACCACGAAACGGCTGGGGCCTTGCCGTACGCCGCCCGTCAGTGTGTACGTGACCTGGTTTCCTGAATTGTCGAATTGAATCGATGAACCCCCAACCGACCCGTCAAAGGTTTGGAGCTGGGGTACTCCGCCCCCACACACTCCAACAGGTCCTGAAAATGTGCCCTTTCGCTCAATTATCTGTCCGCTTGCTGTCTTCTCTATATAATGCAACTCTACGGCTGTTTGACCGACACCGGTCAAGCGTAACAAAGCCCATTGCCGTAGCTCAAGCTGGCTCGGTGCGAAGTCGATCGTGCCTCCCACGGTAATGTTACTCGGGAGAGCTACGCGCGGAAGCCCAACTGCCGGAGTCAGGAATGTCGGGGGAGAAAAATAGGACACAGACGAGGCTGTCGACGTTGTTATCAAACGTGGAGCGGGTTGAATTTGAACCTTCTCGCGGATAATGACTTGAGCGAGACTTGAACTTGGGAGTACCACCATGAGCAGAAACCAACTCGACACGACGCGACGCATTGTGCCTCCCTAATGCGGTTGTGGCGCTGTGGAACTGTAACAAGCGTTGATGAAAAAGTAAACACTCGCGTGCAAAAACGCAAGAGATGTCTCTGCAAGACATTAGGTAAATTACCTACACGTCAGATTAGGTAATTTACCTAGTCCACGCGAGGCGGAGAATCATGATTTCGGAAACCCTCTAAGGAGTACAACGAAATGAGGTAACAACTGAGATGCGCGAATTGCCAATGTAGGGACGTATGGCCATACGTCCCTACAGAATGCACACGTCATGAGATGATTCGTCCCCATAAACAAAAAAGCCGACCCACGCGAGTCGGCTTTGGAATTGAGCGTTCTTGCCTAGCTCAATCGAGCGCTACATTCAACGCCCCAAACCCCGCATAATACCCGTTTGTATCGAGTTCCTCTTCTATTCTAAGAAGCTGATTGTACTTAGCTATGCGGTCCGTCCTGCTTGCCGAACCGGTTTTGATTTGTGCCGCATTGGTTGCAACGGTGACATCGGCCATGGTTGTGTCTTCGGTTTCTCCTGAGCGATGGCTGATGACAGTGGTGTAACCAGCCCGCTTCGCCATCTCAATGCAATCGAGCGTTTCGGTCAGCGTTCCAATTTGGTTGAGCTTGATGAGAATCGAGTTTGCGATCCCTTGATCGATGCCCTTCGAGAGATAATCCACGTTGGTGACAAAAATATCATCCCCCACAAGTTGCACCCGTTTTCCAACGGTGTCCGTTAACAACTTCCACCCTTCCCAATCGTTTTCAGACATCCCGTCCTCCAGTGAAGCGATCGGGTATTTCTTCGTCCACCCTTCCCAATATTTCACCATTTGTTCTGAGGTTTTCTCTGATTTGTCGGACTTGGAAAACACATAGCGCTTTTTGTCTTTGTCGTAGAATTCGCTTGCCGCCGGGTCGAGTGCAATATAAACCTGTTCTCCGGGTTTGTAATTCGCTTTTTGAATCGCTTCAAGGATGACATCGAGTGCCTCTTCATTCGATTTCAGGTTTGGTGCAAATCCGCCTTCATCCCCCACAGCCGTGTTATAGCCTTTCTTGTGCAGAACCGACTTCAGCGAATGAAAAACCTCCGCCCCCATGCGAAGCGCCTCGGCAAAACTCGGGGCATCGATGGGCATGATCATGAACTCCTGGAAATCTACGTTGTTGTCGGCATGACTGCCGCCATTCAGGATGTTCATGAGAGGAACCGGCAGGACGCGGGCATTCGTTCCACCAATGTAGCGATACAACGGCATGTGCCTGGATTGTGCGGCTGCTTTCGCGACGGCGAGCGAAACGCCGAGGATTGCGTTGGCGCCGAGTTTGCTTTTGGTCGGGGTCCCGTCCAGCTGCAGCATCATCTTGTCTACACCCACCTGGTCCAGCGCGTCGAACCCGACAACTTCTTCCGACAGAGCGGTGTTCACATTTTCAACCGCTTTCAGAACGCCTTTGCCGTTATATCTTGCCTTGTCGCCATCCCTCAACTCAACCGCTTCGTTTTCACCGGTGGAGGCGCCGCTCGGCACTGCCGCCCGTGCCACGGTTCCGTCTTCAAGCTCAACTTCAACTTCAATAGTCGGATTACCCCTTGAATCTAATATCTCACGAGCCCACACATCTGTAATTGTTGTTTTCATGGAATTCTCCTGATTCGATGATATAAACTGCGGAGTCAATTAAGCCAAAAAAGGAAGGAAAATCAATGGAGCTGCTTCGGAAGAAGTCTCATTTTTCGAGGACGAAACGGTGACAAAAGTCAGACTTCTGATGGAAGTCATAAATTCGGTTTTGTCGCATGTTCTTCCATCCAGTCGCACCGTTTCAACCACTCTTCGGTCTCGATGAAATATGCTTCGTTCGTAACGTCATTGAGCGAATCCCAAAAACTGAGTTTCGCTTTTTGAAACTCTCCGACCTTGAAGTAGAGCTGACCGAGTCTCTGCTTTTGCAGGAAATCGAGAATCGGCATTTCCATTTTTCCCTTCCTCGAAAATGCTTCGATGGCGTCTCGATATTTTTCCTTTCGCGCCAGCTCCCGCCCCAGGAGATAGCGTTTCAGCGGGGCTCCATCTTTCTCGTTGACACTCTCGAGAAAAGCCATTCGCACAGAGTCATCCATTTCTTCCATGAAGAAAGGCCTGAGAATCCCGCCTTTTTTGCGGTTGAAAATCAATGACAATCGGAGTGCGGACGCCTCGTCCAGCGGCAAACTGATGTGTGCTTCGAAGACTCGGTGATAAGACACGAGGGCTTTGTCCGGGAAACCCGATGCCCA